>SXGU01084014.1_pt1 | contig 14565 bp, 14 predicted proteins | sample 3174531 | NCBI WGS metagenome assembly SXGU01 (sample SAMN11356863, study PRJNA531348) | freshwater metagenome | isolation source: freshwater sample F1-140 | place: China: Fuxian Lake, Yuxi | collected 2017-12-25
AAACGGATTTTCTTGATGGCGCCGATTCATCACCACTTCGAGATGAAGGGATGGGAAGAACCCAAGGTGGTGGTGCGTCTGTGGATCATTGCCATTTTGCTGGCGTTGTTGAGCTTGAGCACGCTCAAGTTGCGGTGATGGGATGGTGAGCGAAGACATTATGGATGTGGCGGGCAAGAAGGTCACGGTGGTGGGACTTGCCAGAAGCGGAGTGGCTGCCGCTCGCTTGTTGCAAGAAGCCGGGGCGGTCGTCACTGTAGCGGATCAAAAAGATAGGGCAGCATTGGGCCATGTCTGCGAACAGCTGGATCAGCCGGCTGTCGCTATGAGGCTGGGAACCACGTATGAATCGGCGATCGAGACCGCCGATCTCGTGGTCATCAGTCCGGGAGTTCCCTATCGTCTGGAAGCGCTGAACCGCGCGCGTCATCGGGGAGTGAAGGTCATCAGCGAGCTTGAGCTGGCTTCCCGATTTCTCTCTGCTCCGATTCTGGCCGTCACCGGCACCAACGGGAAGAGCACGACGGTGACATTGATCGGGGAAATGCTGCAGCAGAGCGGAAAACGGGTGTTTGTGGGGGGGAATTTGGGCACAGCGCTCAGTGAGGGGGCCGGTCAGGCGCTACAGGCGTCCAAGTTGGGCCAGCCCGGTCCGTTCGACGCCTTGGTGGTAGAAGTCTCCAGTTTTCAACTTGAAACGGTAGAGCGGTTTCATCCGTGGATTGCCGGGATACTCAATGTCACGGTCGATCATCAGGATCGGTATGGCTCGATTGAGGAATATGTCGCGGCCAAACACCGGATCTTCGAAAATCAGCTCCCATCTGATTACGCTCTCTTCAATCTGGATGATGTGCGGGTGGCGGCACTCAGGAAGAACGTGAAAGCCTGCAGGTTGGGCTTCACCAGGGCCCAGGCATTGCCGCCGGATGTGGCGGGAGGGACGTATCTCGAGGGTGGACGGATCATGACCACCGTCACCGGCCGGCTCCAGGAAGTCTGTCGGCGCAGCGAGATTAAAATTATGGGAGATCACAACGTTGAGAACGCGATGGCGGCGGCGACCTATGCGTTGTTATGCGGTTGCTCGCTCAATGTCGTGCGCCGGGTGCTCGCGGAGTTTCCTGGGTTAGAGCATGCGTTGGAAATCGTGCGGGATCGGCGCGGCGTGCGATTCGTCAACGATTCGAAGGGGACCAATGTGGATGCGACGCTCAAGGCGTTGGAGAGTATTGAGCAACCGATTTGGCTCATCGCCGGCGGGCGGGACAAGGGCGGAGATTTTTCCCGGCTGGCCCCTCTCATTCGTCGGCGAGTGAAACGGCTGCTGTTGATCGGCGAGGCTGCGCCGCTGATTGCGGATGCGGTGCACGGATATGACACGATTGATCGAGCCGGGACGTTACGTGAGGCGATTGAACGCGCTGCGGCAGGTGCAACGGCCGGCGAAGTAGTGCTGATGTCGCCGGCCTGCGCGAGCTTTGACATGTTTGCCGATTACCAGGACCGGGGCCGCCAGTTTAAAGCCTTGGTGCAATCCTTACCGGCATGAGGCCGGCTAGCCAGAGGAGATGTGACACTGAACGATGTCTCAGAGATCCGCAGGGACGCTGACGCTGCCCTGGACCACAGCCGGTCCGCGCGCGACAAAACGGGTCGCGATGGATCATTCATTGCTGATCATCACGATCGTTCTCGCGCTCGTCGGGTTAGTGATGGTCTTCAGCGCGAGCGCGGTTGTGGCGGGCAATCGATTCCACGACCAGGGCTATTTCCTCAAGCGGCAGCTTGCCTGGCTGGCGTTCGGTTTCTTGCTGCTGTATCTGGCCTCCCACATCGACTATGTCTGGTGGAAACGGTTGTCGATTCCTCTTCTCGGCCTGACAGTGGTCCTGCTGGTTATGGTGTTGATACCGTCGTTGGGGGTGTCGGCAAAGGGTGCCAGGCGGTGGCTGCGCCTAGGGCCGATTTCGGTGCAACCGGCGGAGATCGTAAAACTGGTCGCCGTCATGTATCTCGCGGCGTATCTGGCAAAGAAGGAAGACCTCCTCACAGGTTTCTTGAGCGGCCTGGCGCCGGCGCTGCTCGTCATCGGGGTGCTCAGTGGGTTGGTGCTTTTGGAGCCAGATTTGGGCACAGTCGTGGTGATGGGATCGGTTGCGATCGGACTCTTGTTTCTGGGCGGCGCGCGGCTTTCCCACCTGCTCGCGCTGGGGTTGTGTGCGGTGCCGGCTGTGTTGGTGCTCGTCCTCAGCTCAAGTTATCGGCACCAGCGGCTGATGACGTTTTTGGATCCGTGGAAAGATGCGTCGGGTGCGGGCTTTCAGATTACGCAATCGTTTTTGGCTTTCGGCAGCGGCGGTCTGTTTGGGGTCGGGTTGGGCGAAGGCAAACAAAAACTTTTTTTCCTGCCGGAGGCGCATACCGATTTTGTGTTGGCGCTGGTGGGGGAAGAGCTTGGATTGGTCGGGACGGGGGTCATCATTCTGCTCTTCGCCCTCTTCGTAATCAGGGGTTTTCAGGTCGCCGCGAGGGCGAGGATGCCGTTCGGCCGGTATCTCGGTATGGGGATCACGCTGCTCATCGGCGTTCAGGCGCTGATCAATGCCTGTGTCGTAACGGGGTTGGTGCCGACCAAAGGCTTGACCTTACCGTTTGTGAGCTATGGCGGCTCCTCGTTAGTGACCTGCATGTTTGGGGTAGGGATTTTGTTGAATATCTCTCGGGATCGGCAAACGGGACGAGAAGACTCGGGGCGCCGGGGCGGAGGGGCGAGTCGGCGATGACGGTCGTGATTGCTGCAGGAGGAACCGGTGGACATCTCTATCCGGCCGTAGCGCTGGCCCGAGAATTCTTGAGCCGTGATCCGTCGACGAAGATTCTTTTTATCGGGACCAGGCGAGGGATCGAATCGAAGGTGCTTGCGCATGAAGGGTTTGAGCTGGAGTTCATCACCGCCAAGCCTGTCATGGGGAAAGGGGTACTTGCTGTGATGCAGGGTCTGCTTTCCCTACCGGCGGGACTCTGGCAGTCGTTGGGGATTCTCCGGCAACGCCGGGCGGATGTGGTGATCGGTGTGGGAGGCTATACAAGTCCGACGATGCTTGCAGCAGCGGCGATGCGGGGAACGGCACGTGTGATTGTGGAGCCGAATGCCTATCCTGGCATGGCCAATAAGGCGGTAGCTCCGTTTGCGCAACGGATTTTTCTGGCATTCGAATCGGCAGCGGCGGCGTTCGATCGGCAAAAAGTACGGGTGGTCGGGACGCCAATCCGGCGGGAGTTTTTGGCGCAGGTTGAGGAGGTTAAGTCGCCGCCGGTTGCCGCGCGCCGGCATCTTCTCCTGTTCGGCGGAAGCCAAGGGGCCAAGGCGATCAATAGCGCGATGCTGGACGGAGTGGTCTCGCTCATGGAACGCCTTCCCGGCTTGGCGATCACGCATCAGACAGGCGAGGCGGATTGTCAGCGAGTGCGTGAGGCCTATGGAAGGGCAGGCGTACAGGCGGAGGTCGTCTCCTTTCTCTACGACATGCCGAATGTTCTGCGGACGGCCGATCTCGTTGTGGCGCGAGGAGGGGCGATGACGATTGCAGAGCTGACGGCTTGCGGGAAGCCGGCCATTCTGATTCCCCTGCCGACGGCGATTTATGATCATCAGATGAAAAATGCGCGGGCGATGGAAGCAGCCGGCGGGGCCATGGTTTTGCCACAAACGGATCTGACCGGCGCGACACTGAGTGAGTCAGTCAGCGCCATTTTGCTGAATCCGCAGCGGCTCCAGGCAATGAGTGCCAAGAGTCGTGCGATGAGGCGTAGTGATGCCGGTGAGATGATCGTCCGTGAATGTTATGCGCTCATAGGGGTGACACATGACATCGACAGGTCTGTTGGAGCAGCAGGAGTCTAATGCGACAGATGTACGGGATCATAGGCTGCGTGGATCAGCCCGATCACAAGGGGTAAGGCATATGGCGATGTTTCGTAAGACCCAGCAGATTCATCTTGTCGGGATCGGCGGCGCAGGCATGAGCGGCATCGCCGAGGTTCTGCTGACGATGGGATACAAAGTGACGGGGTCGGATTTACAGACATCTGAAACCACGAGGCGGTTGGAAGAGCTCGGCGGGAAAATCTTTATCGGCCATCAGGAGTCGAATGTAGGTGAGGCTCAGGTCGTGGTGATTTCTTCTGCTGTGGCGGCAGGAAATCCGGAAGTCGTGGCGGCAAAGGCTCGGCAGATCCCGGTGATCCCTCGCGCTGAAATGCTGGCGGAACTCATGCGTTTGAAATTCGGCGTCGCCATTGCGGGGGCGCATGGGAAAACCACGACCACGTCGATGGTGGCGAACGTGTTGGCGCAGGGCGGACTCGACCCCACGATGGTGATTGGCGGGAAAGTCAATGCGCTGGGCAGCCATGCGCGGTTGGGGCGAGGCGAATTGCTGGTCGCGGAAGCGGACGAGAGCGACGGATCGTTTTTACGCCTTTCGCCGACGATTGTGGCCGTCACCAACCTTGATCGCGAGCATCTCGATCACTATGGATCAATGGAACGGATCAACGAATGTTTCATCGAGTTCATCAATAAGATTCCGTTTTACGGGTTGGCGGTGTTGTGCGCCGATGATGAGCGCCTCCGCGCGCTCTTCCCCCACATCGTCAAGCGCTACCATACGTATGGATTGCATGAACGGGAAGGGATCTCGACGGACTTCACGGCGACGGAGATCAGTCTTAAACAATGGGGCGGGGAGTTTCGCGCGCATTTTCGAGGAAAGAATCTCGGCCCGTTCCGGCTGGCCGTACCGGGCATCCACAATGTCTCGAATGCGTTGGCGGCAATTGCGATCGGTGTTGAATTGGAAATTCCCGTCGATCTCATCCGCAAGGGTCTTGCGGCCTTCACCGGTGTCGAGCGCCGGTTCCATCTGTGCGGCGAAACCGGCGGCATCATGGTCGTCGACGACTATGGCCACCACCCCACGGAGGTGCGGGCGACTCTGGCCGCGGCGAAACAGGGCTGGGATCGGCGGCTCGTCGTGCTCTTCCAGCCGCACCGCTACACCCGCACGCGGGATTGCGTCGAAGATTTTGCGCATGCATTCGATCGTGCCGACCAGTTGTTTATCACGGAAATTTACGCGGCCGGAGAGCAGCCGATCTCGGGTGTGTCAGGTGAGAGACTTGCCGAGACAATCAGGGCAGCCGGCCATCCGTCGGTTACGTTTATCGAACGGAAGGAATCGATGCCGGATCAGGTATTGCCGCACCTGAAGCAGGGAGATCTGGTGTTGACACTCGGAGCGGGGGATATCTGGAAAGCCGGCACAGGCATCTTGGCGCGGCTTGAGCCGACAGCCTAGTCCATGGTTCGTAGAAAGAAGATACATGTCGCAGCGCGTCGTGGGACAGACCGGCAGGATCGATTGCGGTCGGCAGTGGCCGGGCTTAGAGGGGTGGCCCGTTTCAACGCGCCGCTCAAAGAGTACACGTCGTTTCACATCGGCGGTCCCGCCGATGTGCTTGTGGAGCCGGTCGATACGGAGGACGTCGTTCAACTGGTCATGCAGGCGCATGCGCAGAGAATCCCGATCTTTGTCCTGGGCGGCACGAATCTCTTGGTTCGAGACAAGGGCATCCGAGGCGTGGTGGTCAGCTTGGCGAAGTTACGCGCAATCAAAGAAGAACCGGGGTCGGTGCTCTATGCCGAAGGGGGTGTGGGGATGCCGACACTCATCGGCTACGCCATCCGCCGATCGCTGGCGGGATTGGAATGGGCAGCGGGGATTCCCGGTACGGTGGCGGGGTGTGTGGTCATGAATGCTGGCACCAGGCTTGGAGAGATGAAGGATACGGTGAAAGTGGTTCGTATCGTGACGCCGACAGGCGCCGTACTCGATTGTCCTGCGCAGGACATTACCTTCAGCTATCGACGCGCACAGCTTCCAGCCGGGATTGTGGTTGGGGTCTGGCTTCAACTCAAACCTGGTGTGAGGTCTGAGATTGAGAAGGTTGTGAAAGACTACTTGCGGTATCGCCGCGATACGCAGCCGCTGGCGCTGCCGAGCGCCGGCTGCGTGTTTAAGAATCCGCCGAATGATTCGGCGGGCCGGGTGGTAGAAGCAGCAGGACTAAAAGGCGCGCATGTCGGTGATGCGGAAATTTCAGACAAGCATGCCAACTTCATCGTGAACCAAGGTTGTGCGAGCGCCAAGGACGTGCTGGCGCTTATCAGGAAGGTGCGGGCGCAGGTCGCTCGCAAGACCGGCGTAAAATTGGAATTGGAGCTGAAACTGGTGGGTCAAGCCTAGCTGAGTGTAGGGGTGAAGGGTGAGAGGTGGTAGGTGAGAAGTCAATGGGACAACAAGTAGAGAAGTTGACGGACAAGCGAATCGGGGTGTTGATGGGAGGCCGATCTTCTGAGCGGGACGTGTCGCTCCGCACCGGACAGGCCGTGCAGCAGTCGTTGGTCCGTCAGGGATATGACGCCGTGTCGATCGATGTGAGCGAGCGGCTGCCGTACGATCTACAGAACCAGAAGGTTGCCATCGCGTTTCTCGCGCTGCATGGGTCGGGCGGCGAGGATGGGACCATCCAGGGATTTCTGGAGACGATCGGCATGCCATACACTGGATCAGGTGTGCAGGCGAGCGCGGTCGGTATGCACAAGGTTGTGACCAAGACATTGCTGGCTGCGCAGGGTATTCCGGTTCCTTCCGGGACGGTCGTTCAGCTGGGCGACAGGCCGTCGTTGGCCCGGATTCTGAAGGAGTCGAAACTGACGTTGCCGGTGGTCGTGAAGCCGGCCTCACAAGGCTCCACGATCGGGGTCACGATCGTGCGCCGGGCGGCGCAGTGGAAAGACGCCCTGGCTCTCGCGCATCGCTACGATCCAGAGGCGATGGTCGAAGCCTTTATCCCCGGACATGAAGTCACAGTTGCCGTTCTGGGAATCGCGTCCGGAGATCCGAAAGTTCTGCCAGCCGTCGAGATTGTTGCGCCTGACGGTTTTTACGATTTCACGGCAAAATACCAAAAAGGCAAAACGCAGTATCTCTGCCCGGCCCCATTGCCGGCCAAGCTTCTCACGCAGATCGGAGAGCTGGGGCGCCGAACGTTCCAAGCCTTGGGATGCGAAGGCGCCGCGCGTGTGGACTTTCGAATTACGCCGAAGGGCCGCCCGTACGTTCTGGAAATCAACACGGTCCCCGGTATGACGGAAACGAGTTTATTGCCGATGGCGGCGGCGCAAGCGGGGATCGACTATGACCAGTTGGTCGAATGGATTTTGCAGTCGGCGCTCGATCGTGCCGGACGGTCTGTGCAGGCGCCAGAAAGAGAATCGATATGAAGGGTTTGTTTGGGAAGGGTAAGCCGGCTTCTCCGGCCGGGCCAAGACAGAATCAGTGGAAGGGCCCGCGCATGGGGGAAGGAATGAGCCGGCAGGCAGAAGCCAAGCGGGCCAGGACCATCGCCAAACGGATCGCCCTCATGCGGTGGAGTGGGGTGATCCTCGGTGTGGCTTTGATCGGGTGGGCCATTGTCATGGGTATGCAACAGTCCGGGCCGTTCTTTCGGCAGTTGCTCGAAATCACGCAGGTGACCGTGGACGGCGTACGCCATCTCGATCAGCAGGAAGTGATCGAACTCGTCGATCTGAAGCCCGGTACTCCGCTGCACCACATTGTGACATCGGCGATCAAGGAACGGGTGGAGTCTCATCCATGGATCAAGGCAGCGACGGTAGAGCGTGTTCTGTTTCATGAATTGCGCATATCCGTAAGAGAGCGAACGCCCGCTGCGGTCATTCAGGCTGGTTCGGAGAACGTGCTCAGCGATGCCGAAGGCCATGTGTTGGGCTACCTCCCTCAGACGGAGGATGTGTCATTGCCGATGGTGACGGGTGTCGATCTCAAGAAGCTCTGGCGAGGCGATGAGGAGGTGCGGCAGTCGGTCGTGTCCGGCATCGAGCTGACGAAACTCATGGGACAGGTCTATGGGGGGCGTTTGCAAGTGAATGCGGCGAATCCCGCCGACCTGGTGGCGTCCGTTCGAGGCGTTCAGTTTCACTTCGGCGAGGGAGCCATCGGCGATCAGTGGGAGCGGTTTCAGCAAATTAAGCCGGCGGTGAAGACGCTGAGTCTCGATGAGTATGGCGACGGAGCCCACGATGTGGATCTCCGGTACGAGAATCGGATCGTCGTACGGGAAAAGGGGTGATCACCATGCCGAAGCGAGATCAAATCCTTGTCGGACTGGATATTGGAACAACCAAGATTTGTGCGATCGTTGCGGAGATTGACGACGCAGGAGGGTTGAACGTCATTGGCGTCGGATCGAGTCCTTCTCGCGGATTGCGCAAAGGAGTGGTCGTTGATATCGAGAGTACAGTTGAATCAATCAAGAAGGCTGTTGAAGAGGCCGAATTGATGGCGGCGGTGCAGATTAACTCAGTCTACACCGGCATCGCCGGCAGCCATATTTCTGCTGAGAACTGCAAGGGAGTCGTGGCGCTGAAACGCGCGGAAGTCACGCGTGAGGACATCCACCGGGCGATCGAGAGCGCACGAACGGTGGCCGTTATTCCGCACGAACGCCGGATTCTCCATGTGCTGCCGCGGGAGTTCATGGTGGATGGGCAGGAAGGTGTGCGTGAGCCGCTGGGCTTGTCGGGTAACCGTCTGGAAGTGAACGTGCATGTCATCACGGGGGCTGTGACTTCCGCACAAAACATCATCAAGAGCGTCAATCGGGCGGGGCTTGATGTGGTGGACATCATTCTTCAGCCGCTGGCGTCCAGCGAAGCGGTGTTGAGCCAGGAAGAACGAGACTTGGGTGTGGCGATGGTGGACTTGGGCGGAGGCACCACCGACTTGGCTATTTTTCTCGACGGCAGTATCCGGCATTCCGCGGTATTACCCATTGGGGGGCTGAATCTGACGAAGGATTTGGCGATCGGTCTGCTCACCTCACAAACCGAAGCGGAAAAAATCAAGACGCATCACGGCACCGCGCGTACCGAATTGGTCACCGGTCATCAGATCGTCGATGTGCCGTCTGTCGGAGACCGTCCGGTCCGAACCTTCTCACGCCGGGACATTGCCGAGATCCTCGAACCGCGCGTGGAAGAAATGTTCGAGCTCGTGCGAAGAGAGATTGCGCGCGCCGGCTATGAAGGCATGTTGGGCGCTGGGGTCGTGATTACCGGTGGAACGTCGTTATTGGAGGGGATGCCGGATGCGGCTGAAAAGGTGCTGAATCTTCCGGCTCGCAGAGGTCTGCCCTCCGGAGTCGGAGGGCTTCGAGACATCGTCGGGCATCCCAGTTATGCGACGGGGGTGGGATTATTGCTGCATGCCAGACGGCATGCCGATGAATTGGAGACGGCCGGGCTTCGCAATGGGGGGGCCTGGTCAAAAATGGTTGGGTGGACGAAGCGAGTATTGGAAGTTTTTTAACGAAGAATTCCTCGTGTCGACAGGCCGTTGTCACGCGGGGAGAATGAGGAGGTGCCCTGATGTTTTCATTCCAAGAAGATGTGCTGTTGCCGGTTCGTATTAAGGTGATTGGAATCGGCGGCGCCGGATGCAATGCCGTCAACACGATGATCTCATCCGGACTGGCACGGGTTGATTTTATCGCAGGCAATACGGACCTCCAAGCACTGGATCGTTCGCTGGCTCCCTACAAGATTCAATTGGGGCCGGAGCGGACCCGCGGACTGGGCGCAGGCGCGAAGCCAGACGTCGGCAAGGAGGCGGCGCTGGAAAGCAAAGATCATATCCGCGAATGCCTCGAAGGCGCGGACATGGTTTTTGTGACGGCGGGCATGGGGGGAGGCACCGGCACCGGTGCCGCACCGATCGTTGCCAGTATCGCCCGTGAAATGGGGATCCTCACAGTGGGCGTAGTGACGAAGCCCTTTCAACATGAAGGGCAGCGGCGGCACAAACATGCGGAAGAGGGCATTCGTGATCTGCGCAGGCACGTCGATACCCTGCTCGTGATTCCGAACCAGCGGCTGCTGGGGATTGTCGATAAATCGACGCCCCTTCTCGAAGCCTTCAAGGTGGCGGATGACGTGTTGAGGCAGGCGATTCAAGGCATTGCCGATGTCATCACCACGACGGGTCATGTGAATGTCGATTTCGCCGATGTCAGGACGGTGATGTCTCATACGGGACGGGCTGTCATGGGTATGGGCGTGTCACGTGGGCCGAATCGGGCGATTGAAGCGGCCCAAAAGGCCATCTGTAGTCCGCTGCTTGAGGAAGGCAGCGTGGAAGGCGCACGCGGGGTTCTGTTGAACATTAGCGGTGGTCCCAGCATGTCGCTGCATGAAGTCGCGGAAGCGGCTTCCATCATTCAGCAGACGGCCGATGCCGACGCCAACATCATTGTGGGCCAGGTGATCAATCCTGATATGGGTGAGGATCTGATCATCACGGTCATTGCCACTGGATTTGAGCGGGAAGCGGAGGTTGCTGCGGCGGCTATGGGGGCTGAACGTCCAATGCCCCGCACGATAAAACCCTCGCAGCCGGTCATGGCTGGGGTGGGGGCGGTCCCTGCCGCCGATTGGGCCATCAAGGATCTTGACCGGCCGACGTTCCTCCGGCGGATGAACGATGTCCGGGAGTCCATCGACCGGGCTGCGCTTGCGGCAGAAGATGTGCTGGATGTGCCGACATTTCTCCGTAAGCAAGCGGATTGATCAGTGAAATGTCATGATGCTTGATTCGCGACAGGTGGGTGCATGGTAAACGCATCGGTCATTACCGTTCCAGCCTTTGCGTCTCCGCGAAGCGGAGTACGCCACTTTTTTGGGACCCGCCGGCATTCGGCGAGTCTCAACGTTGAAGTGGGCGCTCCCCTCCCTGTCAAGATTGTCGAAGGCGCCGCGCGCTTCTCATGGATGCTTTCCGTGAAACAGGTGCACGGCACCGATGCGCTGGTGGTGGATCGCGCCCTGACAAAATCCGACCGGTTTCTTGGCGGTTGGGATGCGCTGGTCACGAATCAACCAGGAATCATGGTGGCGGTACGAACGGCGGACTGTGTTCCTGTATTGATTCACGACCCCCAACGGAGAGTGGTTGCCGCGGTGCATGCTGGGTGGCGCGGAGCGGTTGCTGGTATTGTACAGAAGACCATGACCGTGATGAAGTCCCGGTTCGGTTCGGCTCCAGAGCATCTACGGCTCAGTATCGGGCCATCCGCCGGGGTCTGTTGTTATGAGGTGGATGAACCGGTATTGGAGAAGCTGCGCCAAGTCTGTCCTGATTCTGAGCAAGTGGTGCGAAGTCGTCGGGGCAGTAAGGCCCATCTCGATCTGAAGTTACTCATCAGGCAGGAAGCGGTAGCCGTTGGAGTCTGCCCAGAATCGATCACGTCCGTCAATGTGTGCACGATCTGTCATGCGGATCTGTTTTTCTCCTATCGACGGGAGGGAAAAGTGATCGGCACGATGGTCAGCGCTATCGGCCTGGGCCCTTTATAAGGGGAGGCAGAATCTCTGCCAATTGCCTGGTCCTTCCGTTAGAATAGGGACGGCATGGCCAGGTAGCTGACCGCGTTGGTTGAGGCCTGAGTTGTACGATGGAGCCATCGGAGAGAGAGATGATTGCCCAGCGAGTTGAATCGGTGCTATCGGCAATCCGATCGGCTGCAGAGAAGGCCGGGAGGCGTCCGGATAGCATCCGGCTCGTCGCTGCTACGAAAACCGTCACGGCCGATCGTATTCGGGAGGGTATTGGCGCAGGGTTGTCGATCCTCGGAGAAAACCGAGTGCAGGAAGCGATCCCGAAGGTCGAGGCGCTCGCACAGGCGCCGGTTCGGTGGCACTTTATCGGACATCTGCAGCGGCGGAAAGTTCGGTCGGTCGTCGGCATATTCGAGCTGATTCATTCTGTCGACAGCCTGGAGCTTGCGCAAGAAATCGATCGGCGCGCCGGAGAAGCCAGCCGACCTCAAGCTATTCTGCTGGAGGTGAATATCGGAGGGGAGACGACGAAGGGTGGTTTTCATCAGGACGGGTTCGTCCAATTGGTATCGACGATGGCGGCACTTTCGAATATTCAGATCAAGGGGTTGATGGCGATTCCGCCTCCGACAGCTGAGCCCGAGTCGGCCAGAACGTATTTTGTCCGGCTTCGGGAACTGGCAGAAGCCATCGCCGCACAGAGGATTCCTGGTGTGGCCATGGATGAACTCTCGATGGGTATGTCGAACGATTACGATATCGCGGTTCAAGAAGGGGCAACGTTAGTCCGTGTCGGCTCCGCTATTTTTGGAGAGCGTCATGCCTAGTGCCTCACTCTCGCACAAGATTGCTTTCGTGGGCGGCGGTCAGATGGCTGAAGCATTGATCGGGGGGATACTGGCCGGTAAGCTCTGCGCACCTGATCAAATTTGGGCCACCGATCCGGCTGCAGTCCGACTCGATCATCTGAAGAAGAGGTTCGGGATCCAGGTCGGCGGATCAAATCGTGAGGCTGTGGCCTGGGGTGATGTGGTGGTGCTCGCGGTGAAGCCGCAGGTGTTCGATGGAGTGCTCAAGGAGATCGGCGGTGAACTGGCTAAGGTCCTGGTGGTTTCGATCGCTGCGGGAGTGCCGATCAGTCGAATTATGGGGGCTTGCGGCGGACAGACGCGCGTCATTCGGGCCATGCCCAATATGCCGGTGATGGTGCATGAAGGAATGACGGCATTGGCCATCGGTTCCTGCGCAGATGAACAGGATATCACTACGGTGCGATGCATCTTTGAATCAGTCGGCAAGGTTGTACCGGTTGAAGAACGGCTGATGGATGCCGTGACGGGGCTCAGTGGAAGCGGACCGGCCTATGTGTTTCTTGCCATCGAAGCGTTGACCGATGGCGGGGTGAAAATGGGAGTGCCGAGGGATATTGCCGCGGTGCTCGCCGCACAGACTGTGCTGGGTGCCGCGCAGGTGGTGCTGAAAACCGGCCAGCATCCCGCGCGACTCAAGGATCAGGTCGCTTCTCCAGGAGGGACGACAATTGCGGGATTGCATCGGTTAGAACAGGGTGGATTGCGGGCGACGCTCATCGAGGCGGTCGAAGCGGCGACGAAACGATCACAGGAGCTTGGGCGCTGATGTTTGTGGTGGAAAATTTTTTCACTGCGTTGGCCGCGGTGGTCTACTACGTCCTGGAGCTGTATATCTATGTGGTAGTGGCCCGTGCACTAATTTCCTGGGTCAATCCTGATCCCTGGAACCCGATCGTGCAGTTTCTGGACAGGGTGACTGAACCAGCATTGGTTCCGATCCGGAGACTCATTGGGTGGCGGCGATGGGGCCTCGACTTTTCGCCTATGGTCCTGATTCTCATCTTGATATTTCTGCAGAAATTTATCGTGCCGTCACTTGCTCAGATGGCTGCGACGATCGGGTCGGGAACCAGTACAGGGGGGATGCCATGAAAATCACACCACTCGACATTCAGCAGATGGTTTTTCGCGTCAAGCTTCGCGGGTACGATCAGGAAGAGGTCAACCGATTTTTGGAAGAAGTGGCGCAAACCGTGGAGTCTTTGAATCGCGACAACGCGGGGTTGCGTGAGCGCATGGCTTCGTTGGAGCATCAGGTGGCGGACCTGAAGCGGACGGAAGTGACGTTGTCCAACACATTGGTTTCAGCGCAGTCGCTGGCCGAAGATGTGAAGCGAAGCGCCCAGCGTGATGCCGAGTTGATCGTTAAGGAAGCGGAATTGAAGGCCAGTGAGTTGTTCCGGCAGGCACGGGTCGAGTTGGCCGACACGCAGCGGGATCTCTCGATGCTGTACAAACAGCGGCTGCTGATGGTCGAACGGATGCGGGCGACACTGCATACCTTCGAGCGGATGTTGGATGTCGAGACAAGCGAAGCCTACCGGGATAGCGGAGTGGTGTCTGAAGATAAGATGCAGGGGGAGTCAAGTCCTGCCCGCTGAACCATAGCAGTGTTCTTCTCTTGTATGCGGGGCCTTACCCGGTCGAGCTATGCTGGTTCCCCTCCCACTCCGTTCGTCGCTGAATCAAGCGGTCATCGGTGGAATTTTCCCCGGGGCCGTTCTGGCCATTCGGCAAGGCGGAGAGCCTGTCTGTGTCATACCAGCCGGGCGTCTCTCAACTGATCCTCCAGGCAGTGCAGTCACGTCATCGACGATCTACGACTTAGCATCTCTGACGAAGCCGTTGGCGACAGTTACGGCTATGGCCTTGCTGGTTCAACGCGGTCAATGCGGGCTTGATGATCGTGTCGATTCAGCGTTGCATGAATTGCAGGGGTCGGCTGTCGGGCCTGCGACGCTTCGACAGCTGTTGACCCATAGTTCCGGCCTGCCTGGTTGGCGTGGGTTCTATGAACGGTTGAGCCGGAATGTGTCCCTGCCGTCTTCCCTGGAAGCCAGGGCAGAAGTCGGCCGACAGGTGCTACACATGATTGCACAAGAGGGGCTTATCTATGGAAGGGGTGAGAGGAGTCTCTACAGTGATCTTGGATTCATGCTGCTGGGCCAGATAGTTGAACGGCTTAGCGGCGCCCCATTAGACCGATTTGTG
>SXGU01288726.1_pt1 | contig 14564 bp, 12 predicted proteins | sample 3174531 | NCBI WGS metagenome assembly SXGU01 (sample SAMN11356863, study PRJNA531348) | freshwater metagenome | isolation source: freshwater sample F1-140 | place: China: Fuxian Lake, Yuxi | collected 2017-12-25
ACATCGTGAATTTTGATGCCAGGTCGTTCGATATTGGCAGGTAGCGGATCGGGATCACGAGTACCAATCACATGATTGACCATCGCATCCCCAGCGATGCGGTTGCCTAGATTTTTAGTGCCGTAAAATCCAGCACAATCAATTGGTACCACAGGAACACCCCAAAGCTCAGCAGCTGATTTGCAAATCGCATTGATGTCGTCACCAACCAAAGCCGGCACACAGGTGTTATAGATAAATACGGCAGGTGGGTTGTAAGTCTCAACAGCCTGTTTGATGGCGTGGAACAACCGCTTTTCACTTCGCCCCATCACTATATCCTGTTCTGTCAGATCGGTAGTCATACCGATTCGATACAGTTCTGAACCTGACGACCGTGTTCCTCGGTTATCCCAAGAGCTACCCGCACAAGCGATCGGCCCATGCACGATGTGCGCAACATCGGCAATCGGTAACAAAGCAATTTGCGCCCCGTCAAAAGCACAACCTCCGGCAGCCGAACCGGGTTTGGGTTTGGCGCAACCAGACTTTTCCTTCTTGTTATGTTCACAAGCCGGTTCGTCTAACAGTTCTGCAATGTCTTTGTTGGATTTCATGGCGTCACCTCAATCATTAACCTGATCTTTGCAATCGGCATGCCATGTATTAAGGCGTTGATTTTACATAAAATTGCCAGATGAACGTTTGTAGCAAATCCTACAAAATAGTACTTTGGTGACTACAATCCTGCCATCGGCTTTTACCAAACCCTCCTGATCAAGCTTATGCTAGGCTGTGGTATACAGAATATCGAGACCAGCACATGCCAACCAAAAACACTTCTCAAAATCCACTATATAACCAGGGTAATCCATTATCTGTCTGGCGTGAGGCTTTGAATCAAGTCATCTTCGGCACCGAGACAAAAGCAGGCAAAGTATTCGATATCGTATTAATGGGCATGATTTTGTTAAGCATAGGTGTTGTCATGCTGGACAGCGTTGAGGATATTAATCCCCAATTTGCCGTTTATTTGTATTGGGCGGAATGGTTTTTCACTGCAATATTCACCTTGGAATATCTCTTGAGACTAATGTGCGTCCGCAAGCCCTGGCTATATGCGCGTAGTTTTTATGGGATGATTGATTTGCTCTCTATTTTGCCGAATTACCTTGGCCTGCTCCTGCCGGGGATTAAGTACATGTTGGCGCTGCGAATATTGCGACTACTGCGTATCTTTCGGATCTTGAAACTATACGAGTATTTGCAGGAAGCACAGGTTTTAATGCGAGCATTACGCAATAGTCTGCGTAAAATCACTGTATTTTTATATGTCGTTTTAACTTTGGTTGTTGTGTTTGGTTCGTTGATGTATGTCGTGGAAGGTCCTGCTAGCGGATTTACCAGCATCCCGAAATCAGTGTATTGGGCAATTGTCACCATTACCACAGTCGGCTACGGTGACATTGCCCCTAAAACTCCGCTGGGTCAGATCATCGCCTCGACCATTATGATCATGGGTTATGGCATCATCGCCGTACCAACCGGCATTTATAGCGCCGAACTGATCAAAAACCGTCAGTCCGATCCATTAGATAATCAAGCCTGCCCCGATTGTGGGGCCTCCGGTCATGATCAAGATGCAAACTATTGTAAGTATTGCGGACAAAAGCTGAATTACGAGGATTAATTGTCAATCGACTTGCTACAAAGAAAGGAGGACAAAACCCTCACAACCTGCAAAGATCAAATGCTGCCCAGGCTGTGAGGGTTTAGCTTACCAAGTATAACTATCTGAAATTTCGCCACTACCGTCGTAGGTATAACCACTTTTGCTGGCATCTTTAACTTCAAAGGCACAGCTGCCTTTGGAGACCTTAGGCATTCTGGGGGTTACAAAACTGGCAACACCTTTTTTATTGGTAGTCACTTTGCCTGAACCAGTAAACTTAATTTCTCTGGTACCAGCTTTGACCGAACCACTCCATACGCCTGATACTCTAGCCCCGTTAACTACCGCACCCTCGTACTTTAAAGTTACATTGGCTAAACATTGGGATTTACTGCCGCTAATTTTCCGGGTCAAATTAGTGCTGGAGACACGTATTCCTGTCGGCAAAGCTGGGCCTTGATTGACCTGAATGTTTTGTGTCTCAGTACTTTTCAAACCACTGTCATCGGTCACTGTAAGCGTAGCCGTATATGAACCTGGTATTTGATAGGTGTGAGAGAGTGATGCACTACCTGTATTTGAAGTACCATCTCCAAAATTCCACTGATATGATTTGATGGTTCCATCACTATCGCCTGAATTGCTGCCATTCAACTGCACATTTAAAGGCGCATCACCCAATGCGGGGAGTGCCGAAATAACAGCAACAGGCGCGATAGGCATTTTGTTGGCAGGTGTAAAGTTTCCAGTAATTGTATATTGTCCTAGGCTACCGTAATCGGAGTACCCAGTTGTCAAATCGCCAGCGCCTACACCTTCAACCTGTAAAAAATATTGACCTGAATTCAAGGTAAGATTGAATGATGCAGACAATTTATCCGCAGGATTGGACTCAGCAAGGGTATTCCCTTGAGCATCCAGCAATTTTAAAGCCACATCCAAATTAGGTGCCGTACTATCAGGCGTTACCGTGATTTGAGCTACACCTTCACCCGCATTAAAAGCGAACCAATCCACGTCTGTACTTCGCTCGATAATCCCGCGTTGGGCTATAGCAGTGGCATCCCCATCCAGTACAGATGCTCCTGCGGCTGTATCAGCGAAATCATCTGCACGCAAACTAGCTCCGGCGGCAGCAATGACCGCCACATCGTCTTGAAAATTCTTGGCTCCGGAAAACTCCCCTTTATCCCATTGAGTCACAGGCTTGTAATAGCCCACCCCCATTATCGATGCCCAACCTGTCGTCCCACTGCCCTGACCAGTATAATAACCAACCGAAGCAGTCCCATCATGGTTAAGATTTAGGTTATGCCCAATTTCGTGTGAAGCGGCTTCAGCCACATATTTAGGGTAACCGTTAGCTAATTGATCAAAAAACACCCAGGCTGGAATAAATGCATCGGGATACGTCGATGAGTAAAATGAATAAGAATTCACATAAGCCACGCCACCGCATTGTTTATTACAGAGCTCCTGCATAGAACGCGTGATGACCGCCCGAGTACCATACTGCATATCATTGCTACTGGTACGCTGGATGAGATCCAAAGCAGGTTCTTCAGTGGTGACATCGACATCGAAAGGGGCAAAATCCTCAGCTACACGCTGCCAGATTTCCTTGATGTTGTTTAGTTCAGCAGTACTAAATGCACTTGGATTTCCATCAATATCATAGGCTTGAGCATTTAATGGGCTATTAGACCAAGCAGTATTTATAGCAACATGCCCATTAAAATCCAGGTATATCAAACGATTTGAACCCGGTTTGCTATGTAGAGCAAAGGCATCGACATTTGTAGTTGAAACTATGGTGTTACTGCTAACCAGATTGGACGTTTCAACTTCCTGAGGTGACGTTGCCTGTTTATGATCGATATAAAGCAGCCTACCACTTTGATCAATCCAAGCAGTTGAGTCCGTACGTAAAATATCTTCAAGTCGCTCTGGGCTCATGCTATAGGCCTTAGCTACCTCGTCTAAGTTTTCTCCCAGTGCATCAATAGCTGCCTGACCGTTTGTTTTTTCCGGTAAAGATATCCGTGGAAACGGGCTCTGATTTTGTTCAGATACAGCCAAATCAGATATCAAAGTTCCTATTGTCGGCAAAGCTGACTCATTTTTCGTTAGAGTATTATCGGCACCAGATCCTACCAAGCCAGACACAATCGCCTTTACACTGCCGTCAGCTTGGCTGGTTAAAGCGTAGTTATATCCCATTAAGGCTTTTTCGGCTTCTTTGGCAGAAGGAAAATACAAAGGCGCAGTAGGCAAGCCAGCTGATGCTGGAGGTAACGATTGACTTAGGTCAGTTTCACTGGATAATTTTTCTTCTGGCGCCGTGGCACACCCTTGTAAGACCAAGATTACTGCTGATACTGTAAAAATTTGAGTTTTCATATGCAGCCTGGGGGTTAAAAGCCGTTGACTACGAATCAACTATGGCTAAATGGTTAAGGTCATGACCAGGCTCCCGACTGCAACCGTTATCCTTTAACGGCTGACCTGGCGCGAGAAATGTTAGCAGATCAAGGTGTTAATATCTGGATTCATAACGGTTTTGAGCAATAATTACCAAAAAATTGATCTCGAAAATAAGTTCATTCCAGGCTGTAACAAAGTCAGCAGATTTCCAAATTTTAGGGGGTAATGGTGACAATTTTAATATTCGGAATGTGGAGGCCTAGACCTCATGCTTGGCGTTTTGGATAGGATTCAACAAGTCAGACAATACCGCATCATCTAATACCCGCAAAAACTGACCAACAGCCGAATTCAACAAAGCGGTTAAACCACATTGTGACTGAATAGCGCACAGACCTTGCCGGGCAGGATTGAAACATTCGGCCATTTGAAAATGGCCTTCCAACTCCCTAACAACCCGCCCGACGTTTATTTGATTAGGCGGACTGGCGAGACAAATCCCTCCACCCTTGCCGCGCATCGTGCGAATAAATCCTTTCATGCCCAGGTTGTGTACCACTTTGACTAAATGATTTTTGGATATTGCAAAAAATTCGGCCAGTTCATTGATTGTAACCAATCGGTCAGGATGCAATGCCAGATAAATCAAAACTCTTAATCCAAAATCCGTGTGTGCAGTCAATTGCATAATCTTGCCTTCAAATGATGTATTTGAAATAAATGTTAATAAGCGCTAAACTCTTTAAAGATGCATATAAAATACATTATTTAATCGCTATTTAATAACTCTTAAAATCCACATGTTGATTGAACCCGTTGCGCTATCTGATTTTTTTCTAAGCTTTTTTACGGCTGCCATGATTATTCTCAGCGGAGCGGTATACGCCGGCCTATTTGCCTGGAGCAAAATCAAATCCAGTCACAATTTTTTTTTAGGGGCCTGGATCGCTTATGCAGTTTTATTAGTTTGTGTTGCTGCATTCAGCACTATTAATCATTTTACCGGTTACTGGCTATTGTTGTCGCTAATCATGGCAATAGGTTACGGCTTCATGCCCTATTTTATCTGGCGACTCTGTCTCGCCACCCACGCTAACGAACCCGAACACTCTCACCAAACTGGAGGTCATCATGACTGAACAAGTCCCACGTTGGGCATCTGAAACCTTTTGGAAAAAAACCGCCATCTGGGTAACCGGTGGCTCCTTTGTGCTGTTGGTTATTTTAACTTTTGACTCATTGTCACAAATCTCCGTAGGTGGCTCGCGAGTTCAAGCTTACAGCGTTATCAATAAGGACATCAACTATCGCTTCGATAAAACCAAACAACGTTATCAACCGGTGATAGGTGGCGAAGCGCCATTATTTGGCAAAGTCCTGACAGAAGAAGAAGCCGAAAAACTGGTCGATCATGGCAAAAAAACCATACAAGCCAAAAACTGCATGAACTGCCATACATTGCTTGGTAACGGTGCTTACTACGCACCTGATTTAACCAAAGCCTGGCTGGATCAGGGGTGGGGGGCAAAAGAGTCGCGGGAATCACTGATGGTTAATTTCCTGCTCGATCCTGAGAAAAACGCCCGTACCTTTGGCTCCAATCGCAAAATGCCCAATTTGGACATCACGCAACCTGAAGCCGAAGCCATTGTCGCTTTTTTAAAGTGGATGTCGGCTACCGACACCAATGGATTTCCACACAATTTCAAAGCTATCGGCGAAGAGGAATAACACGATGACGACACAATCCTATCAAGAAAAAGCTTTGGCCTGCTGGAGCCGCTGTAAAGAAAGTCACGCAGCATTGATGGCCAATCCGCATTTAAGCGGCGGCCAAAAACTGGCCGTTCATTATTTTACGGTGGCCATGGTGTTATTCATGGCGCAATTGCTGTTTGGACTATTGGCGGGACTACAGTTTATTTTTCCCAGCTTTTTATATGAACTCCTCGACTTTAACGTCAATCGCATGGTGCACATCAACGCCATGGTGGTATGGATGCTTTACGGATTTATTGGCTCGGTCTACTGGTTTCTGGAAGATGAAAGTGGAGTGCCTATCGTCGGTCTCAAATGGGGACAATTGGCTTTTTGGGTGTTAACGGGCGCGGTAACCTTAGTTGTTTTAGTTTATCTACTGATTCAAATTGGCAGCGGTACTGACACCTCGCTATGGTTAATTAATGAAGGCCGCGAATATATCGAAGCACCACGCTGGGCCGACATCGGCATCGTCGTTGTCATGCTCATTTTCTTCTACAACGTAGCTGCTACGTTTGCAGCGGGCAAATGGTCAGGGATCGCCGGTGTTTTAACCATGGATTTAGTGGCCTTGGCTGGTTTATACACTGCGGGTATGTTTTACGTCACTAATATCACTATCGATCAATACTGGTGGTGGTGGGTCATTCACTTGTGGGTGGAAGCGACTTGGGAAGTACTGGTCGGCTGTATTATGGCCTGGAGTTTGATGAAACTATTGGGGGTGCGTCGTCAAGTCGTGCAAACCTGGCTGTATATCGAAGTGGCGCTGATGTTCGGCTCCGGCATTTTGGGTCTGGGACATCATTATTTCTGGATCGGCACACCAGAATATTGGTTTACCATTGGCGGATTTTTCTCGGCGTTAGAGCCCATTCCTCTCGTCGCCATGGTGGTTCACTCCATTTACGATGCGGGTGCCCATCGCTTTAAAAACAGTAACCACCCGGCACTGACCTGGGTCATTGCCCATGCTTTCGGCAACTTTCTCGGCGCTGGCGTCTGGGGATTCATGCACACCCTGCCACAAATCAATCTTTACACTCACGGCACTCAATGGTCAGCCTCTCACGGTCACCTAGCCTTTTTTGGTGCCTATGCCACGATTAACATCGCCTTCTTTTATCTGGCTGCGCAACAAGCCCGCGGTAATGTATGGATGGGTGGCGAACTGGCTAATGGCTGGCGCTGGAAAACGGCGGCAGTTCTATTAAATCTTGGTGTGATGGGCATGACCGTAGCGTTGTTGATCGCCGGTTACGAGCAATCGTTTATTGAACGGGCCATAGAAGGATCAACCTGGGCGGGATATTTTTCTGCTCAAAATCACCCGTGGTTTATGCAGGCCATGATTTGGCGCATGGTATTTGGCTTAATGACTGCCGCAGGTGGCGGGTTATTATTCTGGGACTTGCTGAAAATTGGTCAAAATGAGAAAAGACCTGCAGCAGTGATAGGCGAGGCCGCCATGGTTGAATAACCACTATTAGAATCTCAAGTTAACTCAAGGAACGTCTTAAAAACCAAGGATACCTCCCGCATAGTTGCTGACACAAAAATCTAAATAATTCGACAAACATTAACGGGATTGAGACAGTTATCCCTAACACCTCCAGACGTGCGGTTTCCTGAATCTGGAGGTAGAACACCTTAAGGGCAAGCATACCCCCCAACACTGCAACCGGACATTAGCTAAAACGGTTGCAGTAAGGGACTGCATAGATTTCAGACTGAAGATGGTTACAACATGGGTACCAAATTCAATTCAAACATGATCGCATCTTCCCGACCATTCTTTGCCGGATAATAGCCTTTGCGAATGCCGATTTCCCTGAAACCGGTTTTGCGATATAAATCAATAGCACCAGGATTGCTAGGACGGACTTCCAGAAATAATTTTTCAGCTCGCGGTCTGGCATATTCAATTAAATGCAGCAGCATTTTGCGGCCTGCACCCTGACGCTGAAATGTTGGGCTGACGCTGATATTCATGATATGGGCCTCGCCAGCTGCAACCGAGAGTATGCAATAACCGACAAGCAAGTCGTCTGGCGCTTCGCAAACCCAATTCACGTAATTCATCGCCCGAAAACAATCTTTAAAAACGCCTTCCGACCAGGGAAATTCATAATTCATGGCCTCAATTTCAAGTACGCTGGGTAAATCGGCATGATCCATTTTGCGCAATCGAATTAAGTCCTTACTCTCTACCGAATCCGGAAAAACCTTGGCGTAAAACTCGCGGTCAGCGTCATAAATAATTGCATCTTTTAATTTGTGCAGAAGTTTCCACATTTTAATTATTGTTCTAAGGATTGATAAACGGCTAAAGCAAATTGCAAGTCATCCCAGGCTTTGGCTTTCTCGGTGAGAGACCTTAACAAGTACGCGGGATGATGCACGACCACCAGTGGAACCTGTTCCAGTTGATGCCTGACACCACGTAATTTTGCCAAAGGTTGCTGCGTATTCAGCAAATTTTGCGCGGCAATCCGCCCGACAGCCAAAATAATTTTGGGTTTTAGCAATTGGATCTGGCGCTGCAAAAAATCATGACAGGCGGCCACTTCGCCAGTTTGTGGGTCACGATTATTCGGCGGGCGACATTTTAAAATATTGGCGATAAATACTTCTTCACGCTTCAAGCCTATGGCCCGCAACATTTCGTTCAGTAATTGTCCCGCTCTGCCAACAAAGGGCTCACCCTGCAAATCTTCATTTTGTCCAGGCGCTTCACCGATCAACATCCAGTTGGCATAATGACTGCCTACCCCAAAAACGGTTTGGGTGCGAGTTTCACAAAGGGAACAGGCTCGACAATTTGCAACTGCCTGTTGTAAATCATGCCAGGATTGTTCATAGGTATGGGAAGATTCCACAGGTTGAACTGAGTTAAGCGAAGCCCGACGGTCGTGGTTTGTTGAAGCTCCTTCTGCTTCATGATGGGATCGATGGGCTTCACTGTGTTCAGCCCATCCTACGTTTTCAGATGCATCAACCACATGTTCGACGGTGGGCTGATGCCTGGAAACCCAGACATCGATACCCATCGCTTCCAGATACTGTAGGCGTGTGGCGTGATCCATGACCTACCGTAATCTAGACATTACCTTTTTGCGGATGCTGCCTTTGATCACTACTTTGCAGTTTATTCACAGCATTGATATAGGCTTTGGCCGACGCAATCACAATATCCGTATCCGCTCCGGAACCATTGACTATTCGACCGGCATGTTCCAGACGCACCGTCACTTCACCTTGAGCGTCAGTACCCGTGGTAATGTTGCTGACGGAATACAAAGCCAAGGTAGACCCGGTTTTGACCAGACTCTCAATCGCTTTTAGACTGGCATCGACCGCCCCACCGCCTTGCGCACAGCCGGTCATTTCCTTACCATCGATTCGGATAGTCACTGTCGCATTCGGTACTTCGCCGGTTTCAGAACAGACTTTCAATGCTACCAGCTTGATATGTTCGTCCTCTGCTTCAAAGCCTTGCTCGGATATCAAGGCTTGCAAATCTTCATCGAAAATATCGTGCTTTTTATCCGCTAACTGCTTGAAACGGAAAAACGCATCGTTCAAATCGGCCTCAGTCTCAAATTGCGCGCCCAATTCGGCCATGCGGGTTTTAAACGCGTTGCGTCCAGAGTGTTTGCCCAAGACCATACGGTTGGTGCTCCAGCCCACATCTTCAGCCCGCATGATTTCGTAAGTCTCACGGTTTTTCAACACCCCATCCTGATGAATACCGGATTCGTGGGCAAACGCATTGGCGCCGACTATAGCCTTATTGGGTTGTACCGGAAAACCTGTAATCGACGATACCAATTTAGAACAAGTGACGATTTCGCGTGCATCCAGACTGGTATCGCACTGAAAGAAATCCTGACGCGTGCGCACCGCCATCACCACTTCTTCCAGCGAAGCATTACCGGCGCGTTCGCCCAAACCGTTGATCGTACACTCTACTTGCCGCGCACCGTTCATGACCGCTGACAGAGAGTTAGCAACCGCCAACCCCAAATCGTTATGACAGTGCACGGAAAAAATAGCTTTATCCGAGTTAGGGATACGTTGAATCAAATTGGCAATGGTCGCGCCGAATTGTTGCGGCATGCTGTAACCAACAGTATCCGGGATATTCAATGTACGTGCACCGGCATCAATCACGGCTTCCAGAATCCGGCACAAGAAATCCTCTTCCGAACGTCCGGCGTCTTCCGGCGAAAACTCAACGTTATCGGTATATTGTCTGGCCCGTTTCACCGCTCGCACCGCATACTCAATCACCTGATCCGGTGTCATGTTGAGCTTTTTCTGCATGTGGATTGGCGAAGTCGCGATAAAGGTATGAATGCGCGAACTGTTTGCGCCTTTCAATGCTTCACCCGCTCGATCAATGTCTTTATCCAAAGCCCGCGCCAAACCGCATACCGTACTGTCTTTAATGGCGTCAGCTACTGCCTGCACGGCTTCAAAATCGCCTTGACTGGCAGCCGGGAAACCCGCTTCTATCACGTCGACTTTCATGCGTTCCAACGCCCTGGCGATGCGGATTTTTTCCTCTCGCGTCATGGATGCACCTGGACTTTGCTCACCATCACGCAAAGTCGTATCAAAAATAATCAATTTGTCTTTCATGAGAACTCCGTCATGAAACATTCGGCCTAAGGCCGAGATACAGAAAAAAGGTAATTTACTAATAAGATAGAGAGTATGCGCCCCCTCAGGGCAGCAGTCTCAGAGACAGGACGAGCAACAACCTATCGAAGAACGGCATTGGAATCAAAGCAATGAATTGAATGCTAGGCTGTGTATTCATGGTTGAAACTATACTGTATTGCACGGCAGTGCTCAAGTATCAGATCAGTAATTCAAATCAAGCCACAAAATACCAGCATTTTCAGAAAATGCCCCGGCAAATTGTTATTCTCATTTGCCGGATCTTTGAGCTTTAGAGACTACTTTTTACGCTTAAAACTGCCAAACATGCTGGAAAGTTTGGAAGCTGCTTTGTCTGCTCCAGCTGCCGCCGATTCGGGCAACGTTTCAGTCACGGTTTCAACGATTGTATCCACTGTAGCTGTTGCTTCTGATTGAGTTTTAGCCGATGTTTTTTTCATCCCGCCAAACAACCCACTGATTTTTTGATTCAAACCGGCTGATTTTTGCGCTACTTCAGCTTTTGTCGTTTCGACAACATCTTCCACAGCAGCTTTAACTTCCGCTACCGGTAATTCTTGTGCTAGATCTTCCAATTGCTCAGCTGCTGAATTAAGAGCAGGTTGCATACCCAGTTTTTCATCAAACTTGGAGAATTTTTCCATAGCTCTACCAAAAAAACCTTTACCTTTATTGCTTTCAGTAGGCTTTACTTTGTTGGATTCTGGCTTGGTTTTAACAGCAACGACGCTTTCAGTCGGTACTGGCTTAGCCATTTTGGCGGGCTCAATAACTGATTTTTCAACCACCTTATCAACGCTTTCAATAGACTGGACAGCAAAGGCCGACGCTGATACGGGCGCAACTTTTTCGACTACAGTTTCTATCGGTTTGGCTTGGGCATGGGCTAATACTTGCTTTTCCAGTTCCGCCAATCGGGATGCTTCGGTCTGGCGCTGCTGTCTTTCCAGCGCAAACTGCTGTTGATCAAGCTCCATTTGGCGTTCGGCTGCCTCAAATTTTTCAATAGCCATTTCCAATTTGGCCAATTGTTGCGTTTGAGTATCCAGACGACTTTGCAAACTTTCAACCATAGCTTGCTTTTCCGCCATTTTTTCCGCTTCGGCATGCATAGTCAGCTGCAACTGGGTTTTAGCTTGCTGTTCATTTTGGAAGCGCTCAGCCACTCGAGAAATAACGGCAGAAAATTCGGTCAACAGATTGTCCGATTCGGCATTTGGCAGTTTGTCTATGTTAAGTTCAAAGCTGCCCACCAAATTGGATAAGCTACTGGCCAGTTGTTGGTTACTACGATTTAAACGTTGCTCGATACCTGCGGCGCGTTGGATCTCGGCTTCAGTTTGCTGTTCTGATTGCTGTAACTTTTCCCCGGTTTCAGTCAGTTGCTGCTGTAAAGCTTGCGATTGAGTTTCAGCTTCAGTCAATTTGGTTTGGACAGCTTGATAAGCAGTTACCAGTTGAGTATTGCGTTTTTTTAAAAAACCTATACGGATACTGTAAAAAATAGCGGTCAACAACCAGACGGAAATGGCCAGGCAAATAGCATACTCCTGGTTGTGCAAGGTTAATTGATACCAATCTTCCATGAGCTTTTGAAAAATGGGTTCAAGTTTTTGCAAGTTTTCCATCATAGTTTCCTGAATGAAGGTTCGAAAAAAACGCAGCAGGTAATTTGGCTGCTTATTTAAGGTACTTAGTAACTATTCAGTATCAGGATACATCCGCTTTCCGAAATGAGATTCTCGAAAACTTGCTTGGGTAGAATGTAATGTGACCCAACGATATCATTTCGTCGCGTTTCGATTGACTCAATCCAACAAAAAAGATTTTTCGACAGTCTCCACCGAAAAATGGGGCTGTACTTCATTCTGATACAATGACGTTGCTTATTGTATACCGACACAGTTATATTTCATTCAGCAACGATAATTCTGCTGGATGCGGATTCATGTAATGAGATTGTTCGATAAAAGCATCAGGCTGTTTTCTGAAATGATGTTTCAGCAAAGTCAGTGGCACAATCAACGGCACCCTACCCTGCCGATAAGTTTCGATGGTTTCAACCAATTCCTGCTTATCATCGCTATCGAGTTTATGTTTTAGATAACCTTGGATATGCTGCAACACATTGACGTGGTTACCCCTGGTGGCGACGATTTTCAGGCAAGCCATCAACTCGACAATATATTGCTGGGCAATATTTTCAATATTGTCGGGCCGCACTTCAGCAATCAATCGCCCCAAATCTCGAGCACGGTTTTGTTCATGACTCATGGCGATCAGCTTATGCGCACTATGAAACGTCATCAAAGCATTCGCAGTCAACGGATGTTGGCATAACTGCTGCCAACGGTGCCGCACGAACACACGCTGAATAAAATTCTCCCTTAAACAGGGATCACCTAATCGACCTTCCTCTTCAATAGGCAATGTCGGGAAATTGTGCTGCAGATAAGCGGCAAAAATCCCAACACCGCTACGCGCTGGGATATCGTTTCTGTAGACTTTGACCCGTTCCATCCCACAACTGGGTGAATCCTTTTTTAGGATGTAGCCACACAAATCATTTAACCAGTCACGTTGCAAATCACCTACTTGGGTTAACGCTTCGGTGACGTCAAGGTTATGATCCTTAACTCCCACAACCCTAATTTGCTGATCAATCTCGCGCAATTGCACTGCTGGACGCGGCGTCCCCAATCCAGCCGCCACTTCTGGGCAAAAACTTCGAAATTGAAAATATTGCCCTAAGGTACGCTCGATATAACTGTGATATTTGTGCGCGCCATCATAGCGCACCAACTCGCCCAGCAGACACCCGCTGATGCCAACTAAAATCGTATCCATCATTAAAGTTCAGATTACCAATCAAAATTCCAGGTCTGAAACCAAGGCCTGAACCTAATGTACCAGACGATTTAAAAATCGGGGAATAATATGATTTTTTTCTCTAAAACCACTAATGGATGATCGTCTTGTAAATAGATCAAGTCCTGAGTCGGAAATCCCAAAGTCTGCGCCTGATGCACCAAATCTTGCAAAATAGCCTTATCCAGCTTGGGTGTTCGCGCCAATATCCAGAGATAATCGGTGCTGTTACCCGCAATCATCACATATTGATAAGCCGTTTTATCCAGGGCGATGATGTTGTAGCCACCATAGAACGGACCAAAAAAGGACACTTTCAAGCGACCAATATCGGGGGTTTCCAGGAAATAAGCTTTGCCCTCAGCCGAACGACGTTGTTTAACTTCAGCATCGTAGCCGCTGTTAATGACTTTAACTCCGCCGTCATCGCGCAAACTGTATTCTGCAGACACTTGGCTCAAACCACGCTCAAAACTATGGTCCAGTCTGGCGATTTCGTGCCAGGTTCCCAAATAACGATCAAGTTCAAAACCAGAGATCGGTTTCACGCCTGCCGGTATGCCGGTACAGGCGGTTAGAAACAAACCAGCTAATAACATTAAAATCCGCAACATAAAATGGCCTATTCTGATTGAGCGATTTATTGAAAAAGGCATATCGATAGTTGACTGCATAAACCTTTATCAAGAGCAGACAGTGGTTTTTATCGATAAAAGTCTTTTGAAAGTCGCCGTAACTTCACTCTAAACAGAGTTTATTTCACTTTGAAAGTGGCTGCTGATCCGCAGACCATGTCATTTTTAGCCGTTTTCAGCAAACAGACAGCCACAAAAGCTTTATCACTTATCAAGCCTGCATTGACTTTGACAGAGACCTGACCCTTCCCGGCTTTTAAACCGTTTTTTAACAAAAGAAATGGTCCTTTTTCTTGATCAACAGAAAAAATAACTGCCAGCTTTTTATTCGGATTGATGCCATTGACTGCCCATTTGATATCTACAAACGAGCCCACTTCCCAAACGGTGGACGCCGTAGGATCGGACACTGTGATAATAGGATTTACTTCGATGACCACAAAATCCTGCCGACTTTTGTAACTTCCTTGGCTAGCCTCTACGCCAAATATATATCGCCCTGGAACACTGGGGGTAAAGCCAGTATTTTTGCTTTTACC
>SXGU01521397.1_pt1 | contig 14564 bp, 12 predicted proteins | sample 3174531 | NCBI WGS metagenome assembly SXGU01 (sample SAMN11356863, study PRJNA531348) | freshwater metagenome | isolation source: freshwater sample F1-140 | place: China: Fuxian Lake, Yuxi | collected 2017-12-25
TCCATTCCATTCCATTCCATTTATTATATTCTAGTATAATAATACTGTTCCGTGTGTTCGTGATCGATGAAGGTAATTGGGAATACTCCAGGAGATATTGATAATGATATTGATGAAGATATGAAACTAACTCGCGATGATTACATAAAAATACTTCATCATTATCAACAACGCAATAAAACCCCTAAAAACACAACTTACGATAAATTAGCACAATTACCAGTCGATGATTTGCGGAAAAAGGCGCACGCGGTGTTGGGCAATAAATTCTGTAAATGTATTCGTCCTCCGTCTATTCGACGTCGCGGTAGCGGCAGCAGCGACAAACGCATATCCTATTGTACACGTTCGATATTCAATAATCGCGGTCTAAAACGTCACTCATTTCGTTGTCGTAACCGGACAAGTAAACTTACGAACGATGTTACAAAGAGACAGAAAATCCTGAAGTTCGACGCGGGTGCCAGCGCGTAATCCGCGCGAATGTCCCGTCATTACAGCTTGACATCCGAAACATAATCAACTGCTCGTAGAATTAATAGCTCATCTTTACTTAACCTTTGAAACATCACATTTAATTCAAATTTAATCTGATATACAAACCCCTTTACATTTCGTATCGTAACTTGATGCAATCCATCGGATATATTTTGCTTTATATTGAAAATGGTCCCTCCAAGTGTCAAATACGGATTTTGCGACAATGACCGCAAGGGGATCCATCTCAATAATTGCCCGTGGCGTAAATCCTGCGGCCGTTCAATGACTCGATACATCTGTAATTTTTTACAAAATACATCATATTTCTCGGTTGGTAATTCTAATGACGAGAGAATCTCGCATCGGCGGGCTTCGATCTGTTTAAACGTCATATTTGCAATCGTCGCATTGTCTTCCTTCGTCATTGCCGCCAATATTGCATTTACATCCAGTGGAAATGTCGGTTCATCTAATACCGATTGAAGAAGATCTTCGTCGGAATCCACTGCATAATCACTGTCGCACGGTTGATATTTGTTGATGTCGGGTGCGGAGGCGGCGGAGGTGGCGGAGGTGGCGGTGGCGGAGGTGGCGGTGGCGGAGGCTGACAGCGCGTATTCAAGCTCCATATCCGTATTCGTCGCTGATGATGATGTCGTCTTTGAATCACCGTCGTCGTATTCATCGCTATCGTCGTCATTACTACTATCATCTGTAATATGTCGACTCCTGCTACGGTTTTTCGGTTCAGGTGTCGGGCGCATATACTCAAGATTGATTACTACTGTTTTCTTCTTCATCGGTGGCGGCGGCGTCGGCGGTGGTTGCATCGGTGGCGTCGGTGGCGTCGGTGGTGGTTCCTTGCTTAATTATATACTATTATGTTTATATTATATAATCATTTGAAAACGCACACTGTACTGTATCGGTAAAAACGCGATAGGGTATCAAAATGTCATAATTCAGTATGCGATGTTGTCCTAGTCCTCCCATTATTTGTGACTGACCGTCGCGATTTTGGGGAAAACGGCGTAGGGGGCACTGACTTTTCCCGCAATATATAGCATTTTTGTTTTTATTCCCGATTTTTCAGTCACAAAGTTGCAGATCGACCTCTCCGGCGTTTTCCTATCCTCCCAAACCGGTCAAAAATGGCCAAAAACGCGTTTTAGCCCGATAATGCTCACAAAAATGCAAAAATGGTCCATTTTCTTATGGTCTCACCCCGCGGACGCTAAACGCGTTTTAAAAGTAAAACTGCAAAAGCCGGATTTGGACATTTATTTTTGTCCATCAAAAAGTGAGCAAAAAATGAGAGCATAAGTAGCCATCGTGCATTTTGGGGTGTGACTGAATGAGCTCACAAAGTAGCATTTTTGTCAAAAGTGCACTTTGGCGCAAATAAGAAACGGTGGTTTTGGTGGTTTTTGGGCGTTTTTGGGCGGTTTTTAGGCATTTTGTGACGGTAAAACCGGTTTTTAAAACCAAAATGCTATATTGACCCCAATCTTTTGTCTCAGAGTAGCCATCGCACTCAGAAAACTGAACACGTCAGTGTCAATGAAAAGAATATAGAATATTATCTTATTATATTATAATTGGGTTGATTATTATTTTAAGGTTTGAATATTTTCTGAAGACTTGAATATTTTTTGGATACTTGGTTATATTTCTGAAGGTTGAATATTTTTCTGGAGACTTGAATATTTTTTGAGTACTTGGTTATATTTCTGAAGTTTGAATTATTTTCTGGAGACTTGAATATTTTTTGAGTACTTGGTTATATTCCCGAAGGTTGAATTATTTTCCAGAGACTTGAATTATTTTCCAGAGACTTGAATATTTTTTGAGTACTTGGTTATATTTCTGAAGGTTGAATTATTTTCCAGAGACTTGAATATTTTTCTGAAGTCAACTCTATAAAAAATGGCTAGAAAGGTAAATGAACCTGCAAAATTTTATATTTACCGGTTAACTTTTAAAAATCAAAAGAATTCAACGGATTCATATATTTCTTTTACACCGAATATTTTTCGAGAGAAAACCAAACATAAGCTTGCAACTCTTGATGTAACCAACCAGGATTTTTTATATCGCCGTATTCGAGAGATTGGCGGTTGGAAAGTTTGTACCTTTGATATTTTGGAGGAATGTGTGTTATTCACCGAGATTGAAATCCTAGAAAAAGTTAAAATATATATTTCGAAATTTAAACCGAATTTAAATGGCGAAAATATGAATAAAAATGAGGCTTCGTCTGATTTACCATCGACGGGTTCTACATTAAACGAAAAGGATAAATATGTATGTGTTTGTAAACGTTCCTATGCGCATCGTTCCAGCTATTATAAACACGCGAATACCTGTCTTCAGTATCAGCACTCAAAGGCAACGAAAACCGATGATAATAGTTCAGTTTCTGAGCAAACATCCGATATTATCAATGAAGAATATACTGCACATACTACGGCAACAAAACGTGCAATCAAACCGAAGAAGAAGGTTCAACTATTCGTTACGGATTATGCTCACGATTATTGTGACGTTGTCGGTGACGCAGATGACGCAGATGACGCAGATGACGACGATACACAAGAACCAACATTCCCGACATTCCCGACATTCCCGACATTCCCGACATTCCCGGTAAACGAACCGAAAAGAAAAGCAGCCATTTATATTCGTCCAGCGCAAGCGCAAGGACAACAGCCACCGTCCACCAATCACGATAACGAAAATGTATTATTATCCACCGAAGAAGATAATGTGAAACATACCGTTTCCGAATTATTAACTGAACAAAATGAGAAATTAAAGGAATATATCCGCCAAATGATTGCCGTTCTCTCGACCAATAAAAAAAGAACGAGCAAATCTCTTGCAAATTCTCTCGTATTCGAACTTTTAGACCAGAATAAAACCCTGCAAAAACAAATCATCGAGTTGAGTAAAGAGCGGAATATTGTTGTGAATAATACGAATAATAACCAATTTAATTTGAACTTTTTCTTGAACGAACAGTGCAAAGACGCGATTAATATGACCGACTTTGTGAATTCTCTTGAAATAACATTGGATGATCTAACTTATACGCGCAACCAAGGGTTGGTCGAAGGTATAAGTAAGGTGATGATAGATGGTCTTAAACAAATGGACCTGTATAAACGACCGATACATTGCACGGATCAAAAGCGGGATACCATTTATATCAAGGACAATCATACGTGGGCTCGCGATGAAGGTAATATTCGGATGAAGCAGGCGTTTGTGGATATTGCAAATAAGGAATATTTTGCGATTAAAATGTGGATGGATATGAATCCGGACTGGGAAAGTAATAGTTCTTTACAGGACTTTCATCATAAAATGGTGAAGAATGTCCTGCACGAAATAAAAGATGATCCGGTGGGTGAACGTAGAATTCTTAAAAATATCGAACGTGAAACGTTTATTGAGAAGTGATTGCGTTTGGAGAATCATAATATATCACGCACGACACGTTACGAATGATATATTATGCTGAAAATACTAGTAGATAGACAAACGATGCACTGTTTAGAACTTAGTTCCGATCACCTCATTTGCAGCCATCGGCTCGAACGACATCATTCCGCCGGGCATACCTGCGCCGACATTTTGAGCATATGTGCTATTGAACTGCTGCGTTTGTTGCGACGCCTGGGATAAGCCGTAATCGGCGGTACCGGTGTTTCTGTTGGTAGAAGTGAGAACTGGGTTGGGTGGCGCCATTCCACCGCCGACCATACCGCCAGCTGGATTCGGCATACCGGCGGCATATGGCTGTGATAATGGTTGAGTTACACGAACCGAACCAGATGCGGCACCACCCCCTCCGGTGTAGCTACTTTCGCCGCCGAGAAGCTCGATTGTGCGTTCAACCAAGATCTGCACCTTTTCGCCGAGTTTCGTCTTGATGCTGAGAAGAATCATTAATATTGCTAAAATAACGGTTGTAAAGTTAAACTCGCTGTAGCGATATCCGGAATACGTGGGAATAAAGGTGATGAGTCTATGGACAAAGTAGATGAAAATGAACATAAACAAAATTTGCCCGACGATTTCTGCTAAAATAAGTAATGTGCCCTTGTGGTCGTCAGGTTCTGGAACATAGGTTCTAACCAGATACAACATTACGATGATGGGTACAATCCCGGTGAGGGTATATTGCACAATATTAAGAACCACGCCTTGTTGCTGTTCATCTAAGCGAAAAACGTGATCAACAAAGCTGCTTCCTCGCTTAGAACCCTCTTTCACCGTTTCTTCGAATGCTTCCATTTCAACAATATTATATATATAGTTGTGAATATTATTATGTTAAAGAATAAATGAAATAATTCTGCTACAGAATAAATGAAATAATTCTGCTACAGAATAAATGAAATATAAACATAAAATACAATTACATACATTATAATCATTATTACATACATCATACAATGCTGAAACGTTTTGCCAAAATAAACAGTATTCCGCATTATTTAAATGCGTCTGCCCTAGAATACACAATCGATGACCGCGTCGACAGTGACCGCGTCGACAGTGACGATGTAGTCATTTACCCAAATGACAAATACGAACCACACGAGGAATACCAATATTTGAATTTAATTAATGATGTTATTATTGCAAATAATCTTGAAGAGGGGCGGAATGGAATGACGATATCGATATTCGGAAGTGGAATGGTATTTTCATTAGAGAATGGGGTTATTCCATTATTGACTACGAAACAGCTTGCGTGGAAAACGTGTCTAAAAGAATTGTTGTGGTTTATTCGTGGTAAAACAGATAATAAACTGCTTCAGGATGTCGGTGTTCATATTTGGGATGACAATGCGTCGAGAGATTTTCTGACATCGCGCGGGTTAGAGCATTATCGCGACGGTGATCTGGGTCCCGTATATGGGCATCAGTGGCGACACTTTAATGCTAAATATACGAGTTGTGACGCTGATTATTCGGGTGAGGGGGTAGATCAGTTGGAGTACATTATTAAATGCCTGAAATCTCCGAGTGAAAGAAACTCGCGCCGCCTTATAATGTCAGCCTGGAATCCGTGTCAGTTAGACGAGATGGCATTGCCGCCGTGTCACGTATTGGCGCAATTTAATGTTTCGAATAATAATCGATTATCGTGTGCATTGTATCAGCGGAGCGGTGATATAGGTTTAGGCGTTCCTTTCAATATTGCATCATATAGTTTTCTCACGCATTTATTGGCGAAACATTGTGGGCTTGTAGCGCACGAATTCGTATATCATTTAGGAAACGCGCATATTTATGACGATCATATATCTGTGCTCAAAGAGCAACTCGGCCTTCAACCATTTGCATTTCCAAGATTAGAAATAACCACATTGCGATCGGATATTAATATGTATGAACTTGGCGATTTTAAGGTATTGGATTATACAAGTCACCCGTCCTTGAAAATGAAAATGCGAAAATAATATAGAAATAATGTGTTGTTACACATTATAATATTTAACGTACCAATATCAAATAATAAGTAACGTATTTGTGATCGTAATAAATGAGTGGAACCGCGGCGTTATCAGCGGCTAGAAAGCGTCGCGCATCGACTGTGCAGACTCCAGGACAAATGTTAAATGGTGGGACGCCAATGTCTTATTCGAATACGCCGAATCCTTATTATAATTCGGGACAGCAGCAGCAGCAGCAGCAGCTTCCGCAAGGTTATCTGGGTAGAGGTATGCCAGGGGCAGGGCCAGGGGCAGGGCCCGGGCTAGGGGGTATCAGTTTGATTCCACAAAATATGACTATACACGAAAACATTGAACTTATTAAAACGCAAATGGATCAACGCCTTCAGTTAATCAACACGAAAGGGCGGACGATGCCGCCAGAGAAATTAAAAATGCTTCAAAAGCAGCAGGAAATCCAGATGCAAATTTTAAAGCAGAAGATTGCAATTGCGCAAGAAATGGAGGAGGATGAAGACAATGAGCCGCCGCATTTTCCGACACAGCAGCAACAGCAGCAGCCGGCGCCACAAAAGCAACCACCTCCTCCAAAAGTAGAGCCACCTATTATTTACGATCGAGGAATTCCGCGACCAAACCCGAAATATGTGGCACCAAATCCAAATGACGTCACTGTTGCGTCTCCTGCGCCGGCGCCTGCACCCGCATCCGTGAATATCTCAGCGGCGGCGCCGATACAGGCACAAAAGCAGCAACCCGCACCTCAGTCATACAAACAGTCGCAACAACAATCCAACCGATCGGTAATGCCGACTGCAACACTGACTCCGTTTGTTAGTATGACCAGTGCTGGCGGTGCGATTCCTCCACCAATTGTTATATTGAAGAGCCACGATGATAAGATTGGTGAGCACGATGCAGTATTAAATGATTTGACGAACAGAGTTAATTATATACACTCGCGCATTGATCAGGTTGAGCGAAACGGTTCACTGCAACAACAGCAACAGCAGCAACAGCAAGACCAAATAAAACATTACAATGATTCAGCGAAAGGACACGTAACGTTTGAGCAAAAACGGGACGCTGATGATGCGGCGGCGGCGGCGGCCGAGGCTGCAGATGATCACGACGAACCAATGATCTTAATGACGGAGGTGATTAGTGATTTATTGGATAGTCGTGAATTTATGCAGGGTGTTGTTGATAAAATTATGAATGAAACAAATTTGGCAGAGGTTATTTTTAAGATCGATCCGATTATAAAGGAAAATCAAGAGCTTAGATCGTTGATTCATTCTCAACAAGAGACGATGAATCAAATGAATACGATGTTATTGAAGTTTTTGAATACACAGGCGGAGATAATGTTATCTAGCAACCGCGACAGCAACGGCGACAGCAGCCGTCACGATGTTCAAACAGATTGTTCGGTAATCGACGAAACTCACGAAGTTTGTAATGAAGACGGTTTATACGAAGATTGGCAAAATAATGTTTCTTTGCAAGTGCAAGATCACGCGCAACAGGTGCACGAGGAGCAACAGGTGCACGAGGAGCAACAGGTGCACGAGGAGCACGAGCAACAGCCGGAGGAGCAGCACGAGCAGGAGCAAGAGCAACAGCCGGAGGAGCACGAGCACGAGGAGCAAGAGCACGAGCACGAGGAGGAGGAGAAGGATGAGGTCCCGGAACAGACTCAGGAGCAACCACAGGAGCAACCGGTGCAAGACGAGCAACCGGTGCAAGACGAGCAACTGACCACGGAAGTCGTAGACAATGAACACGATACTACATCAGATAATGAAGCTCCCAGTTTTCCGGATATGGATAGACTGAAGCTCTTGGTGAGTGAAATACCGGCTTCAGATATGTAAATAATCCCGGTCCCGGCCCCGGTCCCGGCCCAAGAAAATTCTATTTTGCATAATAAATATAATTTTCGCGCGATAATGATTTAAGTATAAACCCGGAAATATTAGTATGTATTCATAATAATAATGTTGATAATTTCTATTTTCGTATTCTGTATTGTGTTGTTTCTGTATCTCCACATCTATTTTCATTTAAAACAAAGCAATGATTTAGAAGTTTATGAGATCGAGCAGCCATCAAAACAGCGCCTAGAAGAAGTATGTGATACGCGACAACCAACAATGTTTTATTATAGTAATGACCAATTGCTGCATTTAGCATCATACAATTCAATATATAGTAATTATCGCGCATTCGATATTCAAATGCGAGACATTTCAAATTCGATTTCCTTTTTAAACGATAGTCAAATCACAACCGACGCAAACGAGTTATATATACCCATTGCATTAAAGGTCGCGAACGAGGCATTTAAGACCGACAAGGAATCCAAATATTTAAGCGAAAACAACTCGGAATTCATCGAAGAAACCGGCGTTTTAAAGCTTTTCCAATTAAACGATGAATTTCTGAGACCATATATGGTTTCAAACTGTTTCTACGATTATATGATTGCATCAACGGGAACACATACGCCGCTTCGTTATGAATTGAATTATCGTAATTATTTTCTTGTTACGCAAGGCCGTGCAAAAATTCTGTTAATACCGCCGAAATATAGTAAGTATTTATTTCCGGTAAATGATTATGAGAATTTTGAATTTATATCACCGGTGAACCCGTGGAATGTGCAGCCGGACTATCAGAACGAATTCGATAAACTAAAAACATTGGATGTCGAATTAACGAGTGGGATGATGTTATATATCCCGGCATATTGGTGGTATAGTATTAAATTCGTAGATACATATACGAGTGTATGTTCATTTAAATATCGTACGTATATGAGTTCAATATCGATTCTTCCGCGATTATGTATGAAGGTATTGCAAAACCATAATGTAAAGCGTGAAACGATTAAAAAACGTACGTTTATACCGACACCGGGTGAAACCGTTATGAAATCGAAGGATATAACCGGCGGTATGCACGAAACGGATGCGAGTGTGACCACGACCACAGGTGCGAATATAGGCGCGACGATAAACAATTACGAAACATCTGATGGAAGTACCGACATATCATCATTGAGTTATTCTCAAGGACCGCCACAATATGGTGAGAATTTGTTACCTTCTTCGTTGAGAAGTACTAGCAATCCATTTATGATGAACGTGAACGCCGACAATTCACCTGTAATATCCGCCGCTCTTTCTTCATCGGCGGCGTCCGCGGCGACGGCGGTGACGGCCATCGGAAGTAATATTGTCGAATCTGTATCATCGACGGCATTTCATCCAGGACCAGGACAAACAGAAGTGATATTGACAAATGATTCTATAAAACCGTCGGTAGAACCCGCCGGCCCGTTATAACCCGCCGGCCCCGTTATAACCCGCCGGCCCCGTTATAACCCACCGGCCCCGTTATTACAGTAATATACTATGCAATTGAACCTTTACTTCTGTAATTGATATACACACTCCTGTCATCATATCTCTGAATAATGACCGAATGCGTATATCTGCTATTGTATCTATAACCATATCTGCAATGTAACCGTTTTTTTCGAAAAAATACGAAGGAAACTTATGATAATAACTATTAAATTTACCATATACGTATAATGTCAAAAATGCCAAACCAAGAGACCATACATCGTGTTTTTTTTGGATCTTACCCCATCGATAGTTTTCGGTATCCTTTGAATCGCGAATATTTCGAAATTCTGGGTGACAATATGGCGTGGTTCCACCAGTACCGATACTGATATTCGCTTTCCCGGACAGTCCATAATCAATAAGGTATACTGAAAAATGACGACTACAGTTATCGCTTGTTAAATGAAACTTGTCAGTTTGTTCAATTAAAATATTATCGGGTTTAATATCACCGTGTACAATATCGTGCAAATGTAGGGGTTCGATTAAACACGCACATTTATAGAATAACGGAATGATAAATGTTTTTCGCACGTGCGTTAGGTTCAGATTGTGATGGTCTGTTATATTAGCCTTCACCCAATAAAGTAGTGATTCAGTATTTTTAATATACGGTTGAACGCTGAAGGATATATTATATTTTTTGAACGTATTTTTTAAATGGTCTGAATATGATATTCTGGAACTTTCATCAAATGTGAATAATGACGGTGTTTTATGGTCTGTTTGGTTTTGCTTGTTAAGTAATGGAACCGTTTCCTCGCCCGTCCCCGCGTCCGTGCCTGTCCCCGTCCCCGTCCCGGTCCCCGTGCCCGTGTATTGTGTTTTTTTTTCAGGAATATTAATGTGTGTAAAAAAGGGTAATACTACACCCGATTCGCTATTTCCGATTTTTTTGATAACTTCCTTTTCTGACTCAAAACAATGCGGCGAGTCATCGATTCGAATGATATAATTGTCATATTGGAATACACCGACACAATGAGTCGCGGAAGATGTAGTAGTGTATGCCTTTTTCCTGTTGAATAATTTATCGTGCAAGTTATTTGCAATAATAACATAAAACAACCGCATTTTTGTTTTAAATATATCGTGGTTTTTTTCTGTCATACGTTCACCGACGTCGCCGTCGTCGCATATATCTATTTCTGATTCAAACACGTGATCTAACGTAATATCTTCTATTTTAATCTTATGTTCTGTAATAATGCGCTTTATGTCAAATAATGAATAATCAAATTCTATATCACGTTTATTCAAAATGGTTGAAAAATATTTTACTTGTGTTTTTGGGTCAAAAATAGAGTTATCAACCTCAGTATGTATCGTCTCTGGTTCTGGTTCTGGTATGTGAACGTCAATGGCAGTGTCCGTGTCCGTCTCCGTGTCCGTGTCCGTGTCAATGTCATTTGTATCTGGTGCCGCCATAATACCTGTAAATAAATTATTATATATATTATTATTGTTATTGACAAATCGTCTATGCAAATATCGCGCAAAAATTGTATTATTGAATTTGCGCTTTATACGTGCAAAAAATGAATTCATATATCATATAATTATAATTATTATTATATTATTATTATATTGTATTTACTGTCCAAATGTGCTTTCTTGACAGTATGTTACATAAAGAAACCCATCCTTATTCTTATGTTCCTCGTATAATGGACCGATGATCGACGTGATTGGATAAATACGGTTATTAATAAACATAAATAGTGCCTTCTCTGGTGGAAATTTGATTCTTTTACGAATAATTTGTTGTAATTGAATGAGTGTTAAATCTTTTGGCGTGATGTATTTTGATTTATCAATTGGATAGCTATCTCTGTCTGACGGAGATGGTTGGATAATAATAGGAACTCTATCTGGATATTTTTCAAGGATGATTTGTGACTTTTTTAGTTTTTCTAGATAATCATTTGACGCAGTCGACGCAGTCGACGCAGTGGACGCAGTCGACGCAGTCGACGCAGTCGACGCAGTCGAGACAGGAATTGATGAAAATGTAGTAATCGTATTGGTTTGTGTATGTAAAACGGGTGGGGTGATCGTGGTGAACGATGCACTAGAATAAGACATAGTATTGTTCTTTCTGTAATATATTATAGTAATCGAATATATTTATATTGTTAAAATTGAAAGCATTATTACAATGATTATATATAACAATAATGGCGCTTCTGATGTCAACTGTAAAGAAAATATCTATAAAACCCAGTGTATCTGGTATAATGCAGTATATGACGGCGATGCCTGTGCCAGTACTAGCACCGGTGCCTGCGCCGGTCGAATGTGAAGTCACTGCCTCTTGCAGTGCATCAGCGTCAGCGTCAGCGTCAGCGTCGCCGAATATTGAAATGTCTGCTGAACAACAACTGGCTTTTACTAAATATAAAGCAGGCGAAAACTTGTTTATAACGGGTCCAGGCGGGACAGGAAAATCGGCATTGGTTCGCGAGATCTACAATTATGCTGAATCACAGGGTCATAATATACAGGTGTGTGCATTAACAGGATGTGCGGCGCTAATGCTGGGATGTAAGGCAAAAACGATTCATTCTTGGGCTGGAGTTGGCTTGGCAAACGGAGATGTCGATAGAATTGTAGATAAAGTAAACAAGAACTTCTTTAAAAAGAAGGAGTGGCGAAAAACGCGAACACTGATCATCGATGAAGTAAGTATGATGTCGAAGCGTTTATTCGATATTTTGAATATCGTCGGAAAAACGGTTCGAAACATCCACAGCAAACCATTTGGCGGAATCCAACTTATCTTCTGTGGTGATTTTTACCAACTACCGCCGGTTGGCACAAATACCGAAGATCCGGACAATGCCAAATTCTGTTTTGAAAGCGATGATTGGTTCAATACATTTTCGCGACAAAACCACATTGAATTGGTGCGGATATTTCGGCAAAACGACCCGGTATATTGCAGCGTGTTAAACCAGGTTCGTGAAGGCAGGATAACGCGTCAAACAGACGAGATATTGAAAAGCCGAATTGGTGCAATCCTCCCCGAATTTTCGAGTGATGGAACCCCGCAAACACGGCCGACGATTTTATATCCGACGCGAAGTCGCGTAGATGAAATCAATCGTGAAGAAATGGAGCGTCTAAGCGAACGTGAAGAATCAAAAGAGACGTATTCATATAAGCTGAAATATGTTACAGATTTGCCGGTTACCGATAAAGAGAGGCAAACTCGCGACTCGCAAACACCGGAAAGGATCAAAATGGAGTTGGATGCACTGAAGAATAGTATTTTGTGTGATGAAGTTGTTCATCTTAAAGTAGGTGCGCAAGTGATGTGTGTGATAAATATGGAAGAGGCGATGACTACCGCAAGTACGCCGATATGCAATGGAAGTCAGGGTATAATCATTCGAATGACGGAGGGAATAATGAAACTGCCAGTGGTTCGGTTCAATAATGGGTTGGAGATGATTATGAATTATCATACGTGGTTGAGCGATAATATTGCGGGAATCGGTGTGTCGCAAATACCGCTTATATTATCTTGGGCAATAACAATACACAAAAGCCAGGGTGCGACATTAGAACGATGCATCATCGACATTGGCGACGGTGTGTTTGAATCCGGGCAGAGTTATGTCGCGCTTTCTCGTATCAAATCATTAGAGGGTGTCAGTATAAAAAGCTACGATGTACGGAAAATATACGTCAACAAAAAGGTGCGTGCATTTTACGTATCTTTGCGCTAGTTGTGGCTGGTGACCACGGGTTTGTGGCTGGTGACCAGCGCGGGCAGCGGGTGTTCTTTCAGGTAAGACAAAAAAATTGATGATGATGTGCAAAATAGCGAAGATTGAAAAAAATTGAAATGCTTTCAGTCCATTCAGTCGAACACAGTGTCTCAACGATCACATACAAGCTACCAACAATGTCCGGAAATACTGCTACTGCTACTACTGCCATCGCTCCCGTCGCCAACCAATCTGTCGTGGTTCAGCGTCTTTGTGAAATGTTCGGCAAGAACTACGATGAAGTGTCCGCTGCAATTCAGAGTGAAATGACCGCAATGGAGCACGAGCTTCAATGCTGGAAACTTCAGATGTCTGATCGTGCCGCTACTACTACTACTACTACTACTACTGTCGAATCCAAAACAAAGAAAGCTCCTCGTGCCAAGAAATCCGAAGCTGTCGCCGCAGCCGTCGCTGCCGTCGAATCTGATGCTCCTGCTGCTGCCGCTGCCGCAGCCGTCGCTGCCGTCGAATCTGATGCTCCTGCTGCTGCCGCTGATGATGCTGCTGCAACCAAAACCAAAAAAGCTCCTCGTGCCAAGAAGGCCGCCGCTGCTGAGAAACCTGCTGTCGTCGTCGATTCTGTTCCTGCCGAATCTAACGTCGTCGTCGTCGTCGCTGAGCCTGCTGCCTCTGAACCAAAGGCAAAGAAGCCTGCTGCGCCTCGTGCCAAGAAGGCTGACAAATCCGCTGTCGCTTCTGCTGCTGAGACTGTCGCTCCTGCTGATGAGCAGAAGGCCAAGAAAGCACCTCGTGCCAAGAAGGTCGCCGCTGCTGACAAGCCCATTGAAGTTGTCGCCCAGCCGGTCGACGAAGTCGTGGATACAAACGTCGACGACGATGCCGAATCTGTGTTTGAAGAAATTGAAATCGAAGTTGTCGAATTCACATTTGATGGTGTGAAGTACCTTCGTTCAAAGAATGATGACAACACGGTCTACGACCCTGAAACCAGCGATGTTATCGGCAAGTGGAACGAGGAAACCGGCTGCATCGACGCGGAGTAAAGCTGCATCAAGAAAATCAAGAATAGGTAAGTTACTGTAAAAAACCAAAAACTCAAAAAACCAAAAAAACCAAAAAAAAACAAGACAACAACTTGTTTTTTTCTCATAAGTATTTCATATTTTTTTGTATAAAAAATTGATAAACTAACCCAATATAATACCAATGACACCATAATAGTGATTCCGATGTCATTTGAAAAGGGTAATATAACACTAACAATGAAAGAAGCGATCAAGGTCGGAAATGAAAAGATCAAACAACGAAAAAAACTTTCAAATGCGAAATCGATGGTGCTTGTAATGGAACAACCATCATCTACCATTGCAAACGAGGTCGTTACTCCCGCTCGCGCCACTTCATCATCGGCTGCGGCGGCGGCGGCGGCCATCATTGAACATATTCATAAAAACAGTACAGAA
>SXGU01045198.1_pt1 | contig 14563 bp, 8 predicted proteins | sample 3174531 | NCBI WGS metagenome assembly SXGU01 (sample SAMN11356863, study PRJNA531348) | freshwater metagenome | isolation source: freshwater sample F1-140 | place: China: Fuxian Lake, Yuxi | collected 2017-12-25
GACATGTCCGCTTCCGCATCAGCAATCACCTTCGCTCGAACCATTCCTTCAATCCATTCCACGTCGAATTCTTTGCCAACAATGTCCGCATACCGCGCGTCATCCGGATTCACTACGATCACCTTATCCAAAAATTTCGTTTCCGGACGTGCGGTTCCAATCACGATAGGACCATACTTAAGATAGTAGAACTTCGACTTCTCTTCTTTGTAGTTTACTTCATCGTCCGCCAATGTCGACTTGCAGCGCGGACACCAGTTAATAACACGGTAACCGCGATACACGATTCCATCGTTGTACATCTGCTTGAACGCCGCATTCACGGCTCGACCACGTGCGGCATCGAGCGTATACGCCTCCCGCGACCAATCCAAAGACGCACCCATCTTTCGTGCCTGGTTTACAATGATGTCGTGACTCTCGGCAGCAAACTGGTTCACTCGTTCCAAAAATTTCTCACGCCCCAGTTCACGTCGCGGGTCCACAACCCCTTCCTTCACCAACAACTTCTCCACCTTCGCTTGTGTGGCAATCGCCGCATGGTCTGTCCCAGGAATCCACAAGGCCTTCTTGCCACGCAGTCGCTCAAAGCGCACCATGATATCTTCCAGCGCCAACATTACCGCATGTCCCATGTGCAGGGTTCCTGTGACGTTTGGAGGCGGCAAGACAATGGAGAAGGCTTCCTTGCGTTCGCCTGGCAGTTTATCGGGATTAAAATAGCCACTGGCTTCCCAGGCGGCATACACCCCGTCTTCATGCGCCGATGGTTCGTAGGCTTTGGGCATCTCATTGGTAGACATAACATGGCCTAGTGTAGGCAAAATGGGGGGTATTGGCAATTTTCACCAAGCTTGACGGGGCTTCAAACCCACGTTATTATCACTCCTCCCATGCTTGTTGAAGAGTTTTGACACATTTAGAATAGGGTTCAGATTACATCTTTCCCTGGGGCAACGGCATGGCGTTGAAGGAAACTCAACAGATTTTAGAAGCCTGGAAACGAAGTACGTCTCCTCTCATTTGTGTTGGCTCCGGGGCAGGAGCCGACGGATACGCGTCTGCTTTAGGCATGGCGCGCGTTTTAGAAAAACTCGACAAGAAGCCAACGATTGTTGCTGCCGATGGCAACCCACCAGGCTCACTCCAGTTTTTACCTGGTCATGCCAACATCAAACCGGCGTTTGAAAACCTGCGTCGGTTCATCATTGAGCTCGACGCGTCCAAAACAAAAGTCAGTGAACTCCATTACGAGATGAAAGGAGAAAAGCTCGTCATCTCTCTCACACCAAAAACCGGTTTTTGGAACCAAGACGACGTACGGATTTCTTCCACGGGGTATCGACATGACTTGGTAATTTGCATCGGCGCGGCCGACCTTGAAAGCTGTGCACACTTGTACCGCGAACATCCAGACTTTTTCTATCGCACTCCCATTCTCAACATCGACCACTCCCCCGCCAACGAACAGTACGGCCAGCTCAACATCGTAGACCTCACCGCTTCGGCGTGTGGCGAAGTCTGTCACGATCTCGTCGAATCCATCGAACCAGGTCTCATGGACGAAGAAACGGCTACCTGTTTTCTCACGGGCATGATTTCAAAAACACGCAGCTTCAAAGCACCACGCGTCACTCCCAAAACCCTGTCGACAGCAAGCAAACTCATGGCCAAAGGGGCGCAGCGCGAAACGATCGTGCACCACTTGTACCGCACACGCTCGGTTTCCACGCTTCGCCTCTGGGGCCGTGCCCTTGCCCGGCTCAAGCAAGATCCGTCCGTTCCACTGGTTTGGACACTGCTCTCGCAACAAGACTTCATGCACGCAGGAGCGGAAGAAGAAGACCTGGCAGACGTTGTCGATGAACTCATCGCTTCCTCACCGGAGGCACAAGTGGTCGTCCTGCTCTACGAAGGTCGCGACCGAAACATCCACGCGGTCGTGCGCGCTGAACGCCCTCGCGACGCCCTCGCTCTCTGCGCCACCCTCCGTCCACAAGGGAACAAAGAAGAAGTACGTCTCCGCTTCGAGGAACACTCCATTGGCCAAGCCGAGCAAAAACTTCTCCCCCTCCTTTCCGAGGAACTTAAACGCCAGCCCGTGTAGAGCTGGCGTTTTGGTTTAGGGAGTTGGAGCTGCTTCGCCTTCCGTGACAGGAACGACGGCCCCCGCATCCGCGACAGGTGCCTCACCCTCCACGGCTTCTGGTGGTGCTGTTTCTTCTACAGGAGCTGGGACGTCACTGGTAGTGAGAACGGTTTTCTCTCCGCGCTTAAGTTTGGCGAGACGCTCAGCAACCTGTTCGTTGGTTGGATTCAGGTTCGCTACTTTTTGCACAAGCTGAAGCGCTTCCTCCATGCGGCCGTCGAGTTCGTCGAGCGAGGCAAGGAACCAGAGGGCGTTGCTGTATTCTGGAGAGATATTTACAGCGCGCTCAAGGGCTGTACGAGCCGTGGCTGTGTCACCCTTACGCAAGGCGAGCATGGCGAGCTGAAACTGGAGAGAGGCGTTGGTCGGACTAGCATTTGCGAGCGCGGCGATGCGGTTAACCGCTTCATCCAGTCGTCCTTCGCGTTCAAACGCCGCGGCGAGATAGTAATGCGCAGGGGCGTAATCCTGTTTGATTTTGAGCGCCGCATTAAAGGCATCCTCGGCTTTTTTGAGCTGTTCGGCTTCACTTGTCGCCGCAGTCTGTGCAAGCGTTGGGTCCTCGGCTGTCTTCAAGGCACGTGCACGATCGGCTACAGCGAGGTAGACACGTCCGAGATTCACCTGTAGCGCTGGGTTGAGTGGATCCAGAGCAGTAGCCTGCTGGTAGGTGGCTGCCGCGTAGTCTTCCGCGTTCTGCACGTACGGCATGACATCGCGATAAATCGCACCGCGCACAGACCAGTTGGCCACATCATACGGCCCGAGGTCCGTCGCGCGCTTCGCTGCCGTCACCGCTGCACCCACGAGATCAGAAATGCGTTGTTGTGCTTCAGGAGAAAGTGGAGCAGTGGCAGCCGCCAACTCTTGCTGGGCCTGTCCGAGCAGTAATGAAGCGAGATTGCGCTGATACAGGTCGGATAATGGATTAATGGACGCCGCACGTGCTAGAGCTGCACCAATCTCGGCCGTCGTGGCCTTTTCTCGGTCGAGCGAAGCAGCGCGAGCAAACGCGGTGTCCGCCGCGTATCGCGTCACCGTCACTCCCATCGCTGCCAACATCATGACACTTGCCACGACAAACCCGAACGAACCAAGCAACGCCGTACGCGGCGACTTTCCAAATTCCATTTCACGCCCCGCCCCCACCGTTTGCGCCAACACCAATCCAAGTCCGGCCCAATACACAAACGTCAGCGTAAGATTCGAGGCATACAACAGGTGTGCCGTAGCAATCACGGTCCAACCAGCTGTCGTTGCAAACAACAGTCCCCATGCTTCCGCGTCTCGTTCACGAGCCAGACGTGAAAAAGCGAACACAAGCGCACTCACCAAACACAGCACCCACATGACCGTCCCTACAACACCCATGGTAGTGAACAATGTCAGCAAATGCGACTTGGCACGGTCAAAACGGAAGTTCCAAAATGCCGTTGCGTTGGCATCTGCCGGCTTAAAGCGAGCGTAATTATACGCATACGTTCCTGGGCCAGAACCAAGGAGAACACGTGGAACACTTTGCGAAAGTGTTTGCTTAGCAATGTCTGAACTTGCCGCAAACGAAGGAGAGACAACAACAGGCAACCCGAGAGTAAGCGGTGAACGTACCACCAAGAAGACCCCACTCACGAGTAGCAAAAAGAGTGGCAAGGAAAAACGGCGTACATCCGGAAACGCCCCGGCTCGCAGCACACCAAATGCGCATAATACCAAGATACCAACAATTTGAAGCAACCAAAGAATCCAGTAGTCCACAGACACGGAGAACACCAGCATGGTAATCACCGAAACAACCAACGAAACACGTGCCAATAAACCCCATGCTCCCACAGAAAATAATGCGACTTTTTTGACAGAAACAAGCCAAAGCCCCATGCCGGTAAACGAAACGACTGTCAAAAAGACGATGAGACCATTCACGGTCCCCACCGTGTTAAAACCGGACGACACACCAGGAAGCGCTCCCAGCATGGCAAGCCAAGCCACCACGCTCGCCACCCCGCCCGACAACAGAACCGCCATCAAACATCGTCGCACCACTTCCCGATCACTCACCACCCCCACCAGTACGTACACCATGGCCACGCATGCGGCCATGGTCAAAAAGCTCGTGTACTCCTGTGAGGATTGTCCAACCCACGTTTGGTAGCCTGCCATCGAAAAGAACGACGAAGCGAGGACGGCTCCCAAAAACAACACAGGAAACACGGCCACAAATCCACCACGACGCTCAATCTTCTTTCCCACAACCATACTCCCCAGCCATGCCGCCAAAGCCGCGAGCACCACCACAACCAATAGCGTCTGTTTGTTGATCTCCAAAATGTTGGATGTCCACGGAAGGAAAAAGACAGGGACGAGGAAACACAAGCCGACGAGGAGATGTTCAGACAGACGTCGGAGTGCGGTTGAGGAAAGAACCATAGGATTAGTTGTTTGTGTGTTTACTGTTGTAATCCGCGATAGCACTGGCCACACGCGACTCTGCCTTTAACTCTTCGATAAACAGAACGTGTTCTTCGTTTATATCCATCCAGTCTTGCGGCCCATGCACTTCGTTGCCAAGCTTAATGATGGATACGTCCGCATCGGCCGCTGGGTCACCCGTCTGCGGATTTTGGCGATACTGAAGGTAGAAGACGTCCGTAAGCCGGAAGAACTCTTCCCCACTCGTAAGATGCCCAAAGTAGACTTGTCCGTTGTCGAGAAATACCGCTTGGTACTTCGATGCATCCGTCACAAGCTCGTTTTCTTGTGGTTGTTTCAAACGACTAACTGCCCAAAACCCTATACCTAATACCAACCCAAGCCCCACCGCTCCCAGCACCCATTTCCACGCCGAGCTCGAGCTCTTTCCAAACGCCCGAGGCATTTTCGATTCTATAGCCATACAATGTTCGTATTTTACGGCAGAAAAAACAGGGAGGCAAACGCCCTCCCTGTTTTTCGTAACTTATTCGACGACCACTTCTTCCACAACTGGTTCCAAAGAAGGTTCTGCAACCAGAGTCGGCTCAGGTTCCGATTCTGTCGAAGGCTCAATCACGGGCTCTTCTACGAGGACTTCTGTTGTATCTTCTGCTACCGGTTCACTCGATTCTTCGCTTGATTCATCACTTACCGTTTCATCCGATCCGGACGAAGAGGATGACGACGAGCTTGAAGGAGCAAGTTCTCCCTCTGAGAGCACATACACGTTGATGTCCTCAGTCGAGCCATCAGAAACGGTTACTTTGCCGTTTTCTACTCCCAGCGCCATCCAGTTGAATTCCACATCGGTTGTCAGAGTCCCATCCAACGAGAGATCGAAGCCTGCCGTGCTCTCGTTCTCCACCCACCAGTAGCCCGGGATGTCCGTGGCTGTACGAAGTGTTGCAGTAACGATGGGTTGCTGTTCGTAGGATGTTTCGAACGCAACGTGGACTTTCGTGTCGCCCGCGACAATGCGTGCACGTCCTGCTGTGTCGGAGCTGGCATAGAGATGGTCGCGAACCGTGACGCTACCTGTGAAGATCGCATCACCTTCTACGACAACTTCCGCTCCTTCAAGTCCTTCTGTTCCGGCCGCATCTTGGAGTGAGTTGGCACCGGAAGCCGACGGGGTGTACCAGAAGTTAGACACTTTCACGAGCACCTGGCCCGATGTTCCATCAAACGAGTCGAGCGCCACACCAATGACTGGGCCAGCCTCCGTCGCTTTCATGGCCTCTCCTGGCGTGGAGGACGTTGTAAGGTAGTCCCCAGGAACAATCGCTCCATTTTCATTGTTTACGTTTACCGGCACACGCCCAGCCAAAGCAATTTTTGCCGCCGACACATCCGCCGGTTCTCCAAGCGTAATGCCTGGCTCCGTCGAAACAATGCCGAGCACTGTCGAGTCGTAAGCACTTTCACTTGCCTTCACGTACCCCGGGCCAGACGCGTCCACAGACACGACTTCACCTGGTACAAGTTCCTGAGAAGACGGGAACCACTCCGCAAGGTCGAAACCATCGCCGTTGCTGTGGTCTGCAGCTGAATCGTTGTAGGTTACAAGGTCCCAAACGTTCATGTCATTCTTAAAGAACATGACGAAGTCATTGTTGTTGAGAGGGATGTCCACACTTCCACAAACAAGACTAGACGCTGTGCAGTCAAGTGTTGTGGAACCATTGGAAGCCCGGATGAAAATCAACTGTCCAGTATGACCTCCAGTAAAATCTGTGATGGTAGCACCTGCGCCACTTGTACGGAAGTGACTACCTGCAGCAACACTTGGGTTTGCAACAGCAGCGAGTTCAATTACCGATCCATACGAAACCGTTCCATCAAAATACGTGTCTCCATTGATACCCACATCATCGGCTACATACAAGTCGTTTGCTCCTGCAATTGAGAAGTCAGCCACACTGATAGCATGTGCCGTATCACCATCAACTCCGACAGACAACGAGTCATTAATCGCAACTAGGTCAGAAGCACCACCAACAATGGTTGGCACGGTAGCCGCAAAACCATCTAAGTCAATGGTCAACGATGTATTCGTACCACCACCAGTCCCGTTCAATACAATCGTGTCGTCCGCCTGGTTTGAAATGGTTTCACCGTTAGCAAGATACAAGTCCATGTCCCAACCCGAGCCTGTTCGAATAGCACTATCAACACCTTGAGCTGTGTCTCCAATCAAACCAGTCAGCGGACCAACAAACAAACCGGCAATATTATCACCTAATCCTGCCGCGGACTCATCGTAATCGTTCGACACGTTGATGGAAACACCAACACGGTTGTCGATCTCTCCATCATCCACACCACCACCGTAATCACCGAAGTTTGTAACCACATTCAATCCGTTGGCATTTCCAGCATTACTTGCGTCTGTAATAGCCGAAATCTCCAGTGCATTTCCCGATGCATTCATGTCTGGATTTGTAATCGATGCCTCATCATCAGCATCCAGCATCACATCAAAGTCACCGGCGAGCAATTGAATGCCACCATTTGAAAGCACAAGGTCTCCGAGAGACAGCACCATGGAGGCAGTTCCATCAGCCGTACCGGTAAGTTGCACCGTCGAATCTGCGTCTGTCACGAAAACAATGTCCCCTGTTCCATTGGGTGAAACACGTAGGTTTTCGTCTGTGCCTGTAGTGATGTCGTTATCCGTGGCATCCAGGGTTGAATCAAACAGCATGGAGCTGTCCGCGTCTGTGTTGAAAATCAAGTTCCCTGCGCCGGCGTTAAACGAAATCGCTCCGGCCACATCTTCACCCAAATCAATGGAAGTGCCGCTCATGTTCACACCAGAAATATCCCCACCAAACACCGTAAGATCTCCCGAAAGTTGTGTACTTGCACCAACGATCGAAACCCCGTCCGTTCCTGTCAAAATCAGGTCGTCGGCAGCGGTGATGAACAAATCTGTACCGACTTGAGACTGAACCGTACCCGCACCAACGAAATCCAGTGAGTCGATGTCCAGGTTGGTTCCCTCCACAACAAAGGCACCTAGATCGAGCCCGTCATTCACCGTAACGCCTCCCGTACCCGCATCCACATCGAATTCCGAGAAGTTAATCAGAGAACCCGTACCTCCAGTCAATGACAAGGATCCACTCCCTCCCGCTATGATGGCAAAATTCGCATCAGCGTCATTGTCTTCAACGGTAAGGTTTACCGTTCCGGCATCATTACGACCGAGGACAAATGAGGAGTCTACGACGCCAACCTCGATACGCTCGGAGTTTGAACCCACCAAAAACCCATCTGAAAAACTAAGGTCTCCGACAGGGATTTCCACTCCGGTTTCATCGTCATTTACACGAAACAGGTCCGTTCCCAGCTCTGCCTCCACCAAGAAGGTTCCTCCGGCACTCAAGTCCATCATGATGACATCTCCCGCTGCTGTTGAGTCGAGCGTGAGAGAACCATTGCTATTGCTAAACGTGAGGTTCCCGGTTGTATTGGCGAAACTTGTGTTGGCTCCATCATGCACCATTTCAAATTCTGCTCCAGAGCCGAGTTGAAGCACGACGTTGTCATTGAGCTGCACATTGCCGGCGGAGAACAAGAATTCACCGCTTGAGAATGTCGCGCCGCCGGAAGCGAAGTTTACGGCTGAATTGAAGTCTGTTAGCGCCTCAATTTCCAGCGAGTCCAAGTCGTCACCCACGTTAATCACATCGGCATCCGCGTTGGTTGCAATGTTCACAGCATCACACGCCGCAGACGAACAGACGGTTACGGTTGTTGCATTTTGCGCAATCAAGACAGAACCGGCTCCAGTAGAGTCCACCACGGCCGTACCAGCACCTTGGGCGGCAAGAATCATGTTCGCGTCACCGTCCGTGTTCTCTGCAACAAGCGTGATGTCTCCCGCAGCGTCACTGGAAACAAACGAGAAGGCTTGATCTGTCGCGTTTGAAATAGACTCGAGGTTGTCTTGCCAGAAAAGCACCCCTGCCCCGATGAGTCCCAAACCACTTGCATTCACGGTTCCGTTGGTATCAACGTTCCAGTCCTCCGAAACGATCTCAACGTCTTCATTCAAATCCGCCCCGTTATCGCCTCCCCAAATGGTGAGTCCTGCGTTCACACCACTGTGAATTTCCGCTGTGGTAGCAAATTGAATCAGATCACGGCTCCAAGTTGAACCATCAATGCTAATCACCGCTGCGTCCCCATCGTCGTCGATCGTTATGCCGCCCGTGGCAGACGATACATCAAACTCTGCGGTGTTGATGGTAAGCGTGTCGTTATTTTCACCAATATTGATGGCGTCCGCATCTACGTTCGTCCCGAGGTTAATCGTGTCGCAAGCCGCACTGTTACATAAAGTGAGCTGAGTGGCATTTACTCCACCGAGCACAAGTGTTCCCGCCGCATTCGTATCCAATCCCATCCCGGCAGAGACCGTAATATTTCCATCGGTGGCAACATCAAAATTCGTAAGATCGATAGCTGCGGTAGTTCCTGAAATACCGCTATCCCCAATGGAAAGAGCGGTAGCGAATCCGACATCTGAAATGTCGATAGCGACGTTGTCAGACCCATCGGAAACAAGTGTCATTTCTCCTTGCGTGTTGACCCGAAAATTTGTTCCATCAACAAAGACGGTGGAAAGACCACCACCGAGATTCATCGATCCATTATCGTTAAATGAGGCGAACTCAACGCCGTTGTTCTGGAAAGACACATCTCCCGTGCTCTGAAGATCGAAAATAATGTCCCCTGCCATGCCGGATTCAAACTCCAAACCGCCTGTCTGTCCTTGTGCAGCATCGAGTGTAATTTTGGATGCCGTAGCACCGAAATTGTTGTAGGCTTCGTCGAGCGTTGTTGTCGGAGAAGAAAGATTCACCCATTCGGCTTCTACACCGTCGTAAGTGTACACATTGCCGTCGGTGGTGTTGTAGTACATGCGACCAGCATACGGATCTGCCGCCGCTTCCGCAGCCACCTCGCTTGTGTACGACTCAAGTCCTCGCGAAACGTAGGCATACGCAACGCTGTTCGCTGCCACACGTGGTGTCATTTCATCGTCTCCGTTTACTTCCACGCTCAAGTACGCCGGTTGTGAGAAGTCAAAATCCTCCCCTACTCCATCAAAAAATCCATCCACTTCTCCAAGCGACACAGCAAAATATCCGTCTGTCACGGTCACATCCGGCTGAGCTTCTTCCCACAACATCGCTCCGCCCGCAATATCATCGTACAAACGGAACTCAAAGTCATAGTCCCCGTCATCAACCACTACACCGTCTGTATCTTTTAGACGACCTTGGTAGCTCATCGTGTTTGGTTGGTCGGCCCGTGCGGGGCGAGCTCCAAGCAACGAAGTGGCTGGGACGATGAGTGCGAGAGCAAGCGCCCAAGCAACGAGAGAACGATGTGTGTTCATAGTAGAAAGAATACAACTATTTCCTCCGGCGAGAGATTGCATAAAGTATACCAGCAATCACAATGACGAGCGAGCAAGCAACGACGAGTCCCCACCCGGGGTCTTTGGCTTCTGTCACAGCTTTTTCTTCTTGCGCGTCGAGTTCACTCAGGTCTGTCCCCTCTGGATAGACGCGCAAACCCGTTTTCCCATACCGCGTATTCCCTGCCCCGTCCGTGGCCCGCACTTCTATGAGGAGGTCACCTACCGGCAGGTCCGCAATGGCAAACGGACTCGTCTTTTCTTGATACGGCCCGTCATTTAAAGAAACTTCATACTTCTCCACCCCGGACGTTTGATCAGTCGTCCCAAACGTCACAAGTACGGTTTCTCCTTCGAGCCAACGCGCACGATCGATGTGAGGCTCAAAGGGATTCGGTGGAGTTGTATCGACTCGTAGACGTCGTGAGGTAACAGGTCCAATCGTTCCATCTTCCCTCTCCTCTGCCACTTGGAAGTACCAAGCACCGTCGGCAATAGTGGAGAGCCACGAAGCAGGTTCACCTGAACGTGATTCTGCTGGTATGTTTGTTGGATTTTGTGTGAGCCCAACGAGGACAGATTCGGTTGTGGGACTCCAGTTGCAGGTTGCTTGCTGCACTGCGTACCACACGTCTTCCGATGGATGTGTATCACACGCAACCGTAAGCTTCGGAATTGTTTCAGAAGTCCTTTCGACAATCGATAGATCTTTGAACGGAATGAACTGCGCTGGATTCCCGAGATCATCTCCATCCTGAAGCAGTTTGGAGTCTGACAAGAGCAACACAGAGGTTGTACCCGCTTTTTTGGCAGAAAATACAATCATGCCAAAATCAAACGGTGTTGGGTTCGGCACAGCCCCACGTCGGTAGGCCCCCAAAGAAACCACTCCATTCTTTGTGTCCACAGCCGAACCGGGCGACTTGTTCCACCATGGCCCGAGCAGCGACACATCTTCGACTTCTAGAAATTGCGTGTCGTATTGAATGTCTGCCCTCACCGTATCGATCGCTGCATCCGATTCCCCAATCTGAATCACTATCCCAAACCGCCCCCCCACTTCCACGGGCTGCCCCGAAGGACCCACCACCGTCATCCCAACACTCGAAGCTGCAAACGCGAAAAACGGCCACGTCCACAAGGCCGCAACCGCTCCCCCCACAGCACTGACCCACGCTCGACCCATACGCTATCGATCCCAATTCGAGACAAACAACGAAATATCGTAGTCGTCCACCGTTGTATCTTCGTTAAAATCCGACTCTGGAAGGGCTGTATTCCAATCGTTTACAAATCGACTCAGGTCGTAATCATCTACCGTATTATCTCCATTCACATCTCCAATCCATCGGTAGAACACGGGAATCCCCACGGAAGAAGTCCGGCTACCAGCCGTTTCAGACGCAAGATAAATGGTTTGAATTCCTTGAGAAAGACTTGTGGTTCCCCGCCAACTAGTTGTTGAAGGATAGCTGACTCCGTCGGAACTTCCGTCAATGTAAATCGTAGCGCTAGAACTTCGGTTGCCGTACAGCGTCACTGTGGAGTCATAGGAGATGATGGACCCGTAGGTATTGATCCACCCCTGAAGTGTACTGTCCACGGTTGGGGTTGAACCGGACGCAACGCTTCCACCACCACCGCCACCTCCTCCGCCTCCTCCTCCGCCACCCGAGTCGTTTTCACATTCGTTTGTATCGTAGGTGCAGGTGTCATCACATTGAAGTAATCCATCGTCAAACCCCTCAGATGCACATGTTCCACCACCTAACGCTCCCCTGTCGCATTCCTCCCCCGGATCAACAAAACCGTCACCACAGTATCCACCACCAACAGAACCCGACTCGATGATGTTGCTCCCCGAAATAAAACCCGAGAGTGAGCCGAGTGAACCATCAAGCTCAAAGCTGGCGGAAGCAGACGTGTGCCCACTGGCCTGTACGTCGGAATCCGGATCGATTTCAAAGTTTGTACTTGCGGCAGCCCAAACACTCAGCGGCAAAGCACCGATGGCAAGAAGGGCAAGTAAAACGCGCCAAGATCGCATAAACTAGAGTCCGGCCGCGTCAATCGAGGCCCAGTTATAAAACACGTCGGTGTAGGCGAGCGCATGGAGCGTACGCCAGTCAACAGCACTCGCCGGCATGCGCATGTACTTTTCGCCAAACGCCTGAAGAGCGTACGCTTCGTGACTTACATTACGACTGGCAGCATCAGCGGGGTAACAGTCGTCGTAAGCAATACAGTGCAGAGCCTCCCAATCCACTGCAGACGATGGCATTTTTCCACCGAACGCACCAAAGTATATGAGTGCTTCCGCTTCAAGAGCCATGTCGGAGGTCGTTGTACTTGCCACGGCTGTTCCCTCTCCCACAGTTACCGTTGCCTCTCCCAAACTTTCCGCGTTGATTTTCTCTTCGCCATCATGGATGAGCTTGGAATCGCTGTCGATGGTCAACGTGGTGGTAGCGCTCTTAAGTGCACGGAACGTAATCGTCGCGGCGGTTGCGTCTTCTGTCACTCGATCGCCGGCTTTGAACGCGCCAAACGTCGCCACGCCCGTCGCATTGTCGAGTTCGTAGCCGGGAGAGAGCGAAGGGAAAGCCGTTCCCAAATCAAACCAAATCGCTTCGAGGACCGTGGCATCAAAAATCACGTTCGCACGAATGGTATCGAGCGATTCCCCGTTTGGGTGCACAATCAGTGGCACTTGAAACTGATCACCTGGGCTCACCGTATATGTTTGTGGGGTAAACCAAAGCGTGGCAGAACCCGCGGCATTCACAGGTGAAGCCATAAATAAACCACTTAGGGCAAAGAGTCCAAGCGAAGCAAAAAAGGGGCGAAGCATAAGACAAGCTAAAGATTGCTTGAATTGTAACATGAACAAGCGTTGACAGCGAATCGGTAAATCGATACATTATCGCTCGTACGAAACGGGTCGGGCGGTTACCAGCGGCCTTTAGCCGCGGCTAATAACCCCCTCACTCGGGATAAAGTCCATCTGCGGATGGCCTTTCTCCGCTCGCTCGGGCGGTTAGCTCAGTTGGTTAGAGCGTCACATTGACATTGTGAAGGTCACACGTTCGAATCGTGTACCGCCCACCAAAAAGAACCGACAGGTGTCGGTTCTTTTTCTATCTCACAGAACTACTTTCGAATGGCGAGCATGAGGTCGGAAACATTTGCTCCGGTCATCCCTGTCTTGTACTGAATACCCAGTCGTTTACACAGAGCAAATGAACTATTTGTACTCAGAGCTTTTTCCACATCAATGTTTAGACGGCTCGCTTTCTTGTAAACCTCCGCATCAACAAAAGCTCCGGCGGCCAGCGAATGGTCGACACCATCAGAAGCGCAAGATGCCACCAAAACGCCATCCTGCACCACAGAAAGCGCCCCAAGCGCAAGCTCTTGGTTTCGTCCTCCAACCCCCGTCCCCTTTACCGTAACCGTTGTCTCACCCGTAGCCAGTACGCATTCTCCCGTCTTTGGAAGAGCGGCTAGCAATACTCCCACTTCACGCGCTTCCCCCGTAAGGGTGTGCGAATAGACACGTACGCGGTATCCAAGTCGTTTTGCTTCCTTTTGCATGGCCTCCAGCGCCACACGATTACTCACAACGAGATGATTTGTGACAGACGAAAAGTACAGCGGATCTTTTGGCGTCTCGCGCCACTCGCACCCATCAAGCCCACATTGTTTTTCCAAGCCATAGTGCTTCACAATGCGCTGTGCATCCTCCACCGTTGTCTGATCCAACACCGTCGGCCCAGACGCAATCATTCCCAAATCATCCCCGGGTACATCAGAAAAAACGAGTCCAAGCACCGTCGCAGGGTGCGCGAGTCGTGCAAGCTGTCCTCCTTGAACTTCTGAAAGATGCTTACGAACCGTGTTGAGCTCCTGAATCGTAGCTCCTGCGCGCATGAGTGCATCCGTCAGCTCCGCAAGCTGTCCACATTTCAACTGATGCGGCCAGCAAAGCAAGGCAGAACCACCACCCGAAATAACCGCAATCACTAGGTCGGTGTGGTCTACTTGCTTCATGAGTCCCATGATCTCCCCGGTTGCCCGCATGTTCCCCACGCTCGGCAACGGATGCGTTCCCGCAATACTTTTCATGCGTTTGAGCGGGCCGGACTTCACATCGAGTGCAATACCGTCCGTCAGCCGCGCTCCAAGTACACGCTCGAGGGCCACAGACGCATCGTATGCCGCCTTTCCGATAGCGATCACATACACATGATCGTAATCCTTCAGATTGTAAGACATTCCACCCACCTTCAATGTGTCGCCCACGCGAAGCACGGTGTTTGCTACAGCCGCTTTCGTATCAATCGCTTGCAAGCCTGCTTCAAAAATACGCGCGGCATCTTGCCGTTCTTTCTTCGCTCGAATCATCGGCGTCCGCGCAATCCGTATCTTCATAAAAAGGTCTCATCATCTATTCCTTCTTTCTTTGGCTCTGTCCAAGCCCGTGTTTTTGTCTGTGACAACACGAGCAACAGATA
>SXGU01277461.1_pt1 | contig 14562 bp, 14 predicted proteins | sample 3174531 | NCBI WGS metagenome assembly SXGU01 (sample SAMN11356863, study PRJNA531348) | freshwater metagenome | isolation source: freshwater sample F1-140 | place: China: Fuxian Lake, Yuxi | collected 2017-12-25
ATCAACAATCTGTACCTGACCCGGGGACAACTCACGGTGGAGAAACTGGGGCGTGGAGTCGCCTGGCTGGATACCGGAACCCATGACTCCCTGATGCAGGCTTCCAACTTCATTCAGACCATTGAGGAACGTCAGGGACTAAAAGTCTGCTGTCCGGAGGAAATTGCCTGGAGTCAGGGCTGGATCGACAGCGAAACCCTTGAACGCCATGCAGCCCGACTCAGCAAGAGCGGCTACGGCCAGTATCTGTACCGACTACTCCAACTGGGACGACCGACATGATCATAAACCCTACGCCATTACCGGGTGTACTTCTGCTGGAACCCCGGGTATTTGGTGATGCCCGCGGCTTCTTTTTTGAAAGCTGGAACCGACAGCGGTTCAGTGAGGCTGGACTGGAACTTGATTTCGTTCAGGACAATGTTTCATTCTCACGCCAGGGCATACTGCGTGGACTGCATTTCCAGAATCCGCTACCCCAGGGCAAACTGGTGCAGGTACTGGAAGGTGCCGTCTATGATGTGGCTGTCGACATCCGGCGCGGTTCTCCGACCTTTGGCCAGTGGTATGGCGTAACCCTGAGCGGGGAAAACCACCGGCAACTCTACGTACCCGAGGGTTTTGCCCACGGATTTTGCGTAGTCAGCGAAACCGCGCTGTTTTCCTATAAATGTACCGACTTCTATAACCCGGCCCATGAGTACAGCCTGGCCTGGAATGATCCGGACATAGGCATCCACTGGCCAATCAGCGAACCCAGTCTGTCAGGCAAAGATCAGGCCGGGCAGCGACTGGCTGACTTCAGGCCGGAGCAATTACCGGAGTGGCGGCCATGAACATACTGCTGATCGGTCGTCACGGCCAGGTGGCCTACGAACTGCGTAGAACCCTGGCCGGTCTCGGGACGGTCATCTGCCTGGATCGCCACACCGCCCTACCGCTGGATCTGGCTAATGCAGACTCCATCCGCACGGCGGTGCGGGAGGTCAGGCCCGGACTCATCGTCAACGCGGCAGCCTACACCGCTGTTGACAAGGCCGAAACGGAAACCGCCCTGGCAGACAGCATCAACGGTATCGCACCGGGGATTCTGGCCGAGCAAGCCCGAAGCCTGGGTGCCGGTCTGGTGCATTATTCCACCGATTATGTTTTTCAGGGTGACGGCACTCGACCGTACCGGGAGGACGATGTCACGGATCCAGTCAATGCCTACGGAATCGGCAAGCTTAGGGGTGAACAGGCTATCGCCGCCGTGGGCATCCCCCATTTGATCTTGCGGACGGCCTGGGTATACGGGCAGCGCGGCCAGAACTTCCTTTTGACCATGCTGCGCCTCATGCGGGAACGGGAGGTACTGCGCGTAGTTGCCGATCAGACCGGTGCCCCAACCTGGAGCCGCCTGATCGCGGAAGCCACCGGCATAATGGTGGCGTGTTCGCTGACCGACGGCCGCTTTGAGCCGGGCGACAGAACCGGTATTTATCACCTGACTTCAACCGGAACCACCACCTGGCATGGCTTCGCCGAGGCAATCCGAACGCTTGGAATCCGGCAGGGTCTTCTGGAAGATACCTGCGCCCGGCTGGAACCCATTCCCACCAACGGCTATCCCACGCCAGCCCGACGCCCCGCCTATTCCGTATTGAACACGGACAAACTGGCCGAACGGTTTGGCTATCGATTACCCGACTGGCATGACGGGCTGGCCCTCTGTCTGGAAACGGATTGAGACGTTTCTGCCGACGGTACGCATCGGGCGGGTCAACTCACACCATGCCCAGTTGCAGACGGGCTACTTCCGACATGTGATCACGCGACCAGGGTGGGTCGAATACAACTTCAATGGTAACCCGGTTGACACCCGGCAGATTCTTGATAGCGGCTTCGGCATCGTATTGCAGCACCGGACCCATGCCGCAACCGGGCGCGGTCAGGGTCATGATGACCTCAACGTCATGACCGTCCGGCTGACCCGGCCTGATGCGGCAGTGATACACCAGTCCCAGATCAACAATGTTGACCGGAATTTCCGGGTCGTAGATGGTTCTGAGTACGGCCCAGACGTTTTGCTCCACTGCTTCCGCATCCGTACCGGCAACCAGATTGTTAATCAGGGGAGGTTCCTTGCCCAGGGCATCGGCGTCGTTGCCGGAAATCCGGGCCATGACACCATACTCCGTGGTGACGGTGAAATGGCCACCCAACGCCTGCATGAGTGTAACAACATGCCCCTGATGCAAGGTTGCAGGGGTTCCCTCGGGAACCTGAACTGCCGCAACATCACGCTGCAATACGATGCTCTCGCGTCCGTAACCGTACATAACTTAACTAACTCTCTTGATGGTTTAACGGAAAAATTGATGGGTGAAACAGGATCATGGTTTCGGCAGTCGACCGGATGAGGCGTAGCCGGATTGTCACCCGGCACCGGTTCGCTCCCGGTACGATTCCGTCAATGCAATCTGCTCACGGCAATAACCAGCCCTGCCACGCTTAATACCAGACCGAATACCCAGCGCATCTGTAGCCTGATTTCGTGGTGTATGGCCATGATTTCGGTGTGTTGCTGATCAAGTTTCCTTTCTATCTGCTCAAACCGTTTGTCGGTTTCCATTTTGGCCTGGTCAAAGCGTTTGTCGGTTTCCATTCTGGCCTGATCAAAGCGTTTGTCGGTTTCCATTCTGGCTTGATCAAAGCGTTTGTCGGCTTCCATTTTGGCCAGGTCAAAGCGTTTGTCCATTTCCTGTTGGGCCAGCTCAAACCGCTTGTCGATCCGGGCAAAACCGGCCTGCATCAACTCATAGCGTTTGTCGGCTTCCATTTTGGCCTGATCAAACCGTTTGTCCCTTTCGTGTTGGGCCTGATCAAATCGTTTGTCCGCTTCCTGTTTAGCCAGCTCAAATCGTTTATCCATCTCCTGTTTGGTCAGATTAAACCGCTGATCTGCCTCCTGTTTGGCCAGCTCAAACCGTCTGTCCATCTGGGCAAAACCGGCCTGCATCAACTCGTAGCGTTTGTCACTTTCCTGTTGGGCCAACTCAAGCCGTTTGTCGATCGCGGCAAAACCGGCCTGCATCAACTCATAGCGTTTGTCACTTTCCTGTTGGGCCAGATCAAACCGTCTGTCCATCTGGGCAAAACCGGCTTGCATCAACTCAAACCGTTTATCCATCTGGGCAAAACCGGCTTGCATCAGCTCACGCTGATGTTTCAATTCTTCTTCTACCTTGAGGGTGCGTTCCCTCAAATCACGAAAGTCGAGTTCGTACGGGTCACGCAAATCCAGCCAGCTCCGGACAGGCCCGGGCCGGGCCATGCCGGTCAGCATGTTCCGGACGACTTCCTCAATGGCGACAATATCTTCCTGTACCAGGCTCATGGCGCATGATCTCCCGTATGGAAAAGGTTTACGATTCGGGCGGCACACTCGGTCGGGGCGGCAAGCTCAGACGGATTTTCAGCAGGAAAGGCCCGACGCCGCAGCGGCGATACCATGCCACCCGGCTCGAATACCACGATCTTGAGTGATTCCTCATGCTCCTGTGACCAAAGCCGGGCCAACCGTTCCATCGCTGTTTTAGCTACCCCGTAGGCTCCCCAGTAAGCCAGTCCGGTTCGGGCGGCTGAATCAGTGGTAAAGACGACGGTTGCCCGATTCTCCCGCAATAGTGGCAGCAGAGCCCGGGTCATCAGAAAAGGGGCCGTCAGGTTGATTCGCAGGGAGTGTTCCCAGGTTTCTGCCGGGAGCTGTTCCAGGGGTCCCAGGTGATCCATTCGGGCCGCAGTATGAACCAGACCGTGCAAACCACCCAGTTCTGCCCGCACTGTTTCGGCCAGCGCATGGTAATCCTGTTCGGTGGCACCCAGCAGATCCATCGGGTAAATGGCCGGCTGCGGATGGCCTGAGGCCTGGATGTCATCATAAACCCGTTCGAGACGGGACACGGTTCTGCCGAGCAATACGACCGTTGCCCCGGCAGCCGCCAGTGCCCTGGCGGTGGCGGCTCCCAGGCAGCCTCCGGCACCGCTGACCAGAATGGTCTGGTTTGCCAGCGCATTCATGCCAGGTACTCAGCGTCCAGCCAGGCGATCAGGTCGCCCGGATGCTGCAGCAACCCGTTCGCTCCCCAGCATTCCGGCTGATCGTCATCGGCCAGATAACCATACAGGGCGACCAGCGTCGCCATGCCAGCCCGCTGACCGGCTTCAATATCGCGTTTCGCGTCGCCGACGTAGACGCAGGTTTGGGGGGCAGTTCGCAGTTGGCGGCAGGCTTCAAGCAAGGGCAGCGGATGCGGTTTGCGTTCGGCGGTGGTATCACCACTGATGATGCAGGCCGGACGGTGGTCGATGCCCAATGCCATCAACAGGGGATGTGTAAAACGACTGTGCTTGTTGGTGACAATGCCCCAGGGAATGCCCCGCTGCTCCAGCGTGTCCAGCACGGTTTCCATGCCGGCATAAAACCGGCTGCGACAGGCGATACCCGCCTCATAGAGGGTCAGCATCCGCTGCATGAGTGTGTCGAAATCCTGCCCGGTGCGGGCAATATCGTCGGCGGCACAGCCCAGCATGGCGGCCGCTCCTCCGGAAACACGGGGCGTCAGTTCTCGGGACGGTCTCTCGGCAATACCGGCCTCGGTCAGGGCCGCATTGGCAGCAGCTATCAGATCGGGGGCCGTGTGCAACAGGGTACCGTCCAGGTCAAGCAGGACAGCCGTCATCCGGGTCGGCATGGGTCAGTCTCCGGTTCTCATAAAAGCCGCCAGGTAGTTGACCCCGGTATCACCTCCCAGACTGAACTGACGGGTAAGGGGGTTGTAACTGACACCCGCCATATCCCGTAAAGTCAGGTCGGCGGTGCGAGCCCAGGCTGTCAGTTCTGACGGACGGATGAAAGTGTTGTAGTCGTGGGTTCCCTTCGGAATCATGTTGAGGACGTATTCGGCAGCCACTACCGCCAGCAGCCAGGCTCTGGGATGGCGGTTCAGGGTAGAGAAAAACACCCAACCACCCGGTCTGACCAGTCGGGCCACCGCGTCCACCACTGATTCAGGCCGGGGAACATGCTCCAGCATTTCCATGCAGGTAACTACATCGAACTGGCCCGGTGCCTCATCCGCCAGGGCTTCGACACTGAGGCTGCGGTAACGGAGGTTCAGGTTGCCCGCTTCGGCATGGCGGGTCGCCACGGCAACCAGTTCAGGTGCCAGATCAATGCCCAGTACCTCACCCCCGGCTTCCGCCAGGGCTTCGCTCAGAATGCCGCCACCACAGCCAACATCCAGAATACGGCAACCGGGAAGGCTGGCATGGGCACGGATGAACTGCATCCGCAACGGGTTGACGGCATGGAGGGTTTTGAACGCGCCGTTCGGGTTCCACCACGAGTCAGCCAGGGAACCAAACTTGTGGATTTCAGCGGGATTAACGTTTTCGGTAGCAATCATGGGAGTCAGGGGGTACGGTCAGTCAGGCGGTCGCGCCAGCGGGCGGCCTTTTCAATGATGATCCGGCTATCCAGGGTAGTCAGATGCCGGTTCCGTAACAAACGCCGTCCCTGCACCCAGACGTCACTCACCTGGTGACGGCTGGCAGCGTACACCAGATCAGACTGGGGATCGAACAGGGGTTGGGTTTCCAGGGCATCCAGCCGGATGGCGGTAATATCCGCCGACTTGCCAACCACCAGTGAACCGATCTCCTGATCCAGCCCCAGTGCCCGGGCACCGTTCAGGGTGGCCATACGCAATGCGGTGTGGGCAGGGATCACGCTGGCGTCCTGTGCCACGGCCTTGGCCAGCAGGGCGGCAATCCGCATTTCGCCCATGATATCCAGATCGTTGTTGCTGGCGGCTCCGTCGGTACCCAGGGCGACATTGACCCCGGCCTCAACCAGTCGGGCCACCGGGCAGAAACCGCTCGCCAGTTTCAGGTTGGATTCGGGACAATGCACCACACTGCCGCCGCTCGCGGCCAGACGGTCGATTTCGGCGGCGGTCAGTTGGGTCATGTGTACCGCCAGCAATCGCCGGTTCAACAGACCCAGGCCATCCAGCCGTTGCAGCGGACTCAAACCCTGCTCGCGCCGGGCGGTTTCGACCTCATCCCGGGTTTCATGCAGGTGAATGTGAACCGGAATGTTCCACGCCTCGGCCTGCTGCCGAATGGCCCGCAGTGGCTCATCCGAAACCGTGTAGGGGGCATGCGGTGCAAATGCGGTGCGGATCAGGGGATGATCCTGCCACTCCGCCTGCAACGCGCTTGCCCTGTCCAGGTAGTCAGCCGCCCCGCCGGCAAAATTGCTGGGAAAATCCAGCACGATCATCCCGATCACGGCCCGCTGGCCTGCGGCTGCAACGACCCCGGCGGTCGTGGCCGGAAAGAAATACATGTCATTGAAACAGGTAATACCCCCGCGCAGCATTTCGGCCACGGCCAGTTCGGTTCCGTCCCGTACGAATTCCTCGCTGACCATGCGTTGTTCCAGTGGCCAGATGTGATCCGTCAGCCAGGTCATCAGGGGGCGGTCATCCGCAATGCCTCGTAACAGCGACATCGCGGCATGGGTGTGAGCGTTGATGAAACCGGGGATCAGCACGTGCTGATCGAATGGCTCCGGCGTAACGTCCGGGTAACGCGCCTGCGCCACCGACGTGGGCAGAATAGCCACAATGCGCCCCTGACTCAGGGCGACGGTGTGGTCGTTGAGCACGACCCGCTCCGGTTCAACCGGAATCACCCAGCGGGCGGCCAGTAATGTGTCGACTGTCATGAGGCCTGATTTCCGAGTATTTTTGTAAACTTTAGCATAGAACGCAGTCGTTTTGCAGCGGGCCGGAAGTGCGACTTGATTTTGTTACATTGTATCATTACGATAGTGTTCACAGGATTCAGGTCACGGTGGTAAGTGGCACCCCGGGAGTGGCGTCCCGGGAGTGCGGCCACCCTGGCCGCCGTCAGGTGAGGGGCGAGTCAATACCGCATACCAATCACCAACCCATTCTGCACTCTGCACTCTGCACTCTGCATTCACCATTCACCTTACAAAAATCCCATGTCCGGTAAAACTTGCACTCCAGTCAACGACACCGCCTCGCGTTACCCAAGAGCCCGGCACGCTTTGGCCCGGCTTCCTGCCCTGATTCCGCTGCTGCTATGCACGCCAGTCCTGTGGAGTGAAACGGCCCAGGCCGATGAAGCGGCGATCCCTGAACTGGATGCGGTATGGGTCACATCCCCGCTACCGCAAAAACTGGCGGACACCGCCCGCCCGGTTACGGTATTGAGTGGTGAGGAACTGCGCGGCAAGATTGGCGGCACCATCGGCGAAACCCTGAAACAGGAGCCCGGCATCACCAGCCAGTCTTTCGGCCCCGGTGTGGGTAGTCCGGTTATTCGCGGCCAGGCCGGCCCAAGGGTGCGGGTGATGCAAAACGGGCTGGGCAATAACGACGTTTCCAACCTGAGTCCGGATCATGCCAACGGGGTGGAACCGATTGTGGCCGAACGCATTGAGGTACTGCGTGGCCCCGCCACCCTGCTGTACGGCAGCGGGGCGATGGGCGGCGTGGTCTATGTCATCGACGAACGGATTCCGGAACAGATGCCGCAGCACCTGATCGGTGGAGCGGCTGAACAACGCTACGATTCAGCCCTGGATCAGACCAGCAGTGCATTCAAGCTGGAGGGCGGTGGCAAGGGGCTGGCCTATCATGTTGACGGTTTTTTCCGTGACAGCGGCGATGTGCAGATTGGCGGTACCGCGATTGCCGAGGACGCAGCCCGGGCCTACGATCCGGCTTTGGCCGAATTGCCCCTGCTGCAAAACAGCCGGGGTCGCATCGACAACACCCACACCCGTGCCCGGGGTGGCAGCGTCGGAGCTGCCTGGGTGGGCGATCAGGGGTTTGCCGGGGTTTCCATCAACCAACTCGACAACGTCTACGGCATCCCCCCGGATGGAGCCGGAGAAGCCCCCATCACGGTCGATTTGCAGCAAACCCGCTACGATTTCAGAACCGGTTTGCGCCAGCCGTTCAGCCTGGCGGAATCAGTCAAACTCAAATTCGGCTACACCGATTACCGCCACGTAGAACTGGAAGGCAACACCCCCGGCACCACCTGGCAAAACCAGAGCTACGAAAGTCGTCTGGAAGTAGTACACCGGCCCCTGGGTGGCGTCAGGGGCGTGGTGGGTTTTCAATCGGTCAACAGCGATTTCATTGCCTACGGTGAAGAAGCCGTGGTGCCTGCCTCATTGATTGATACCTACGGCCTGTTTGCGGTGGAATCGCTGGATGTGGGGCGCATGACCTACGAACTGGGGGCGCGGGTGGAGCATCAATCGATTGCCCCGCTCGGGCTGGCAACCCGGGAGGACTTGCCGGTCAGCGGTTCAGCCTCGGCTCTCTGGCATATTGACCCGGCGCAACAACTCAGCCTGGCCTTCACCCAGTCGCAGCGTGCCCCGCAGGTGCAGGAGTTGTATACCAATGGCGTACATCATGCCACCCGCAGTTTTGAGATCGGCAACCCTGACCTCAACAAAGAGGTCGGCTACAACCTGGATTTGGGCTACCGGTTCAGAAAGGACTGGATGCAGGCTGAGTTCAACCTGTTTCACAACTGGGTCAGCGACTATATCTATCTGGCTTATACGGGCGAATTATACGGCGAACCGCACGAGGAACACGCCGACGCAGGGGAAGACAGTGAAGACCATCACCACGGCGAGGGTTTACCGATACTGGCCACCCGCCAGGCCGATGCCACCTTCAAGGGGTTTGAGGGCAAACTGGTGTTTCCGCTGATGGAAAACCACTACGGCCTGCTGGATCTGACCCTGTTCAGCGATTATACCCGGGGGCAATTTGTCAACGGCCAGGATATTCCCCGCATGCCGCCGTTGCGTTACGGGCTGCAACTGGACTACGCCTTCAACGAACACGGCGCGGTCGATCTGCGTCTGACCCGGGGGGAGCCACAGGACAATCCCGGCGACCGCGAAACCCCCACCCCCGGCTATCTGCGGCTGGACATCGGAACCCAGTACCGGGTCAAGGCCTTCGATACCGCCCAACTGCTGGTATTTGCCAAAGCCACCAACCTGCTGGATGAAAACATCCGCAATGCCAGTTCCTACCTGCGTAACTTTGCGCCCGAACCGGGCCGGGCAGCACAACTGGGTTTGCGGGTGAGCTATTGAACAGCCACCTGCCCGTCACACTGCTGACCGGCTTTCTCGGCAGCGGTAAAACCACCCTGCTTAACCGCCTGCTGTGTGATTTGCAGCGACCGGCGGTACTCATCAATGAATTTGGCGCGACGCCACTGGATCAAGCCCTGATTCAGCAAAGGAACATCCCCCTGATGACCTTGTCCGGTGGCTGTTTATGTTGCCAGGTGAAGGACTCCCTCATCCCGATCCTCAAAAACATTTACATGGCCTGGCAACGGGCCGAAAACCCGGCGTTTGACCAACTCATCATTGAGTGCAGTGGCGTGGTGAGTCCCGAGTCGGTGCTACGGATTCTTTTGCATGAACGCTGGTTGTCGAGCCGTTACCGGGTACGTACGGTCATCACCACGGTGGCGAGTCCCTGGGCCATGGAACAGTTGCAATGCTTTGCCGAGGTGCGTTCCCAACTCAACTGGGCCGACACGGTGGTTCTGACCCAGGGCGACCTGGCCAGTCCCGGCCAGCAGGCCGAACTCCAGACCCACCTGCAGACACACTATCCGGCGGTGCCGCAGCTTGAGGCCATCCAGGGCGATGTGGATGTAAAAACCCTGCTCAACCCGACCGTACTGTTCCGATCGATGCCGTCCGGCCCCGACCCTGCCGATCACCCGTTCCGCAGCGTCTCCCTGCAAATTGGCCCTAACCTGAGCCTGGCATCGTTGCAGGCGGCACTGACGGCTATCCTCGCCCGATTTGGTACCGGCATTGTACGCATGAAGGGAATCGTCCCGGATACAGACACCCAAACCGATTGGGTCATCCAGGCCGTACACGGTCATTTGTATCCCCCCACCCGCCTCCCGTGCCCGACCGATGACCCACGTCCCGGACTGCTGGTCATCATCACGGCGGGTAATGCCCAACCCCTGGCCGATGCCCTGATGGCACTCCTGGGAAATCAACTCACCCCGACCGTATTACGGGTGCATTAGTCTTTTGGTAACACCTCATGTCCAGTCCTGACCTCAACCCTGCGAACACCCGCATTCCGGTCACCGTGCTGACCGGTTTTCTGGGAGCCGGTAAAACCACGCTCCTGAACCGGATACTGACCGAACATCACGGTCAGCGCATTGCCGTGATCGAAAATGAATTTGGCGAGATTGGTATCGACCAGGCTCTGGTTATTGATGCCGATGAAGAAATTTTCGAAATGAACAACGGCTGTATCTGTTGTACCGTACGCGGCGACCTGATTCGCATATTGACCAGTCTCATGCGTCGACGCGACCGTTTCGACGCCGTTTTGATCGAGACAACCGGGTTGGCCGATCCGGCCCCGGTGGCACAAACCTTTTTTGTCGATGAAGAAATCGCCGAACACTTCAGACTCGATGGCATCGTAACGCTGGTTGATGCCCACCATATTGCCCTGCATCTGGAGGACAGTCACGAGGCGCGTGAGCAGATCGCTTTCGCCGATGTCATCATTCTGAACAAAATTGATCGAATGGATGTCCCGGCACGGGCCACGCTGGAACAACGCCTGCGCGGGATGAACGCACTGGCCTCGATCCATCATGCGGTGTACGCCAATGTCCCGCTTGAAACCGTGTTGAATATCGGTGGATTCGATCTGAACCGCATTCTGCAACAGAGTCCGGATTTTCTTGAACCCGAATACCCCTTTGAGTGGGCTGGTCTCTACCGTCTTCAAGCCGGATTGCATACCTTCCGGGTACAATCCGGGCCAGATCAGTCACTGCGACTGCTCATACAGGAATGCGGGTCTTCGGAAGCCGACATGGCGACCTGGCAAGGTGAAGCTCAGGCATGCTTCAAGGAGATGCCGGTTCAAGTGGATGCCGGGGGGAATCCACTGATCGAAACCGGTTGCCTGTACGAATTGGCCCTGACCGCTACACCGCCCATGTACTTTGACTGGTCGGTAACGACTGACGGCGATTATGTGCTGTTTACCGAACATCACCCCGTCGAATTCGACATCATTTTGCTGTATGGCGGAAAAAGACAACTGCCTTTGCATGAATGGGTTTTCAAACCGGATCATCGGCACGATGAACAGATCAGTTCGGTGGGATTGACGGCGGAAGGGGATATCGATCATGCCCGTTTCAATAACTGGCTGGGTGAATTGCTGCGAGAAAAGGGAATGGACATCTTCCGGGCCAAAGGCATCCTCAGCATCAGGGGGCAGGACAAACAACTGGTGTTTCACACGGTACACATGCTGATGGACTCGCAAACCGGCCAGTCCTGGGGCAAAGCCTCCCGTCACAACCAACTGATTTTCATTGGACGCAATCTGGATCGCGTCGAACTTACCCGGGGATTTGAAGCGTGTCGGGTCGCTCCATGAAGACCAGTTCCAAATCAGGAATCAATGGCTGGTCGCCAGCCTGGATACAGGTTGGCACCGATTATGTGGCAGTACTGGCCTGGTCTCCCGATGGAACCGTCGTGGCGGCAGGGTACGCTGACGGGAGTCTCCGTCTCCTGGAATCTGCGGCAGGAACCTGTCTATGGCAGTGTGAAGCTCATCTGTCGGGGACTGCGTCACTGGCATGGTCGCCAGATGGCCAATTTCTTCTGAGCGGCGGACAAGACGGGATTGTCAGGCGATGGCAGGCCCGCAATGGACAGGCCGCCGGGCAATATGACGGCCTCGGGCACTGGGTAGAACATCTGGCGTGGTCGCCGGATGGATGTTGCTGGGCAGCCAGTGCCGGTCGGATGGTGCAGGTGTGGCGGGCAGACGGCGAACGACTCTGGCATGGTCCGCAACAGGCCAGCACCGTGACGGGACTGGCCTGGCTGGCTGACAGTCAGCATTTATTGACAGCCGCTTACGGCGGCATTTACCTGTACCGGGTGGGCGATCACCAGACCACGCTACACTATGACAGAAAAGGATCCTTCCTGTCGCTGGCGGTTTCTCCCGACGGTTGCCATGTCGCCGGCGGATGTCAGGATGCCAGCATGATGGTGTGCAACCTTGAAACCGGTGAGCGGTTAACCATGTCCGGTTATCCTGGCAAAATCACCCGGTTGGCCTGGGATGATACCTCACGTTATCTGGCCAGCAGTGGTGCTCATCAGGTTGTGGTATGGGATTTTTCCGGAAAGGGCCCGAAAGACAGCTCGCCGTTAATACTGGATCGACATGTTGACCGAATCAGCGATCTGGCCTTTCGTCCCGGCCTCCCCCAATTGGCCAGCGTCGGCCTTGACGGGCTTCTGATCCTCTGGCAGTTGCCGACGATTCGCATCATCCGTTTGCACAGTGCCCCACATTCCCTGTCTTGTCTGGCCTGGCACCCGCAAGGGCAAACTCTGGCGGTGGGAACAGCAGACGGAGAGGTTCGGCTGCTTCCAGTTCCGATCAGCCCATGAACATGACCCCGATCAGTATCCTGGCATTTGAACTCCCTCCGATCTGGCTTCTTAGCGGGCACTAAAACCTGACCATGACGACACCGACCCTGACCGTCCTTTACGCAGTTGCCGCCGGCATGGCCGTCAGCGGGGTGGCGTTTTCCGGAGCCTTCGTACTCTGGCTACCGCCACATCACCTGGAGCGATTGATACCCAGTCTGGTGGCACTGGCCGTCGGTGTGCTGCTGGGCGATGCCTTCATCCACCTGATTCCCGATGCGGTGGCCCGGCATGGCAACGTGGCCGAGGTGTGCCTCGCGGTGCTGGGCGGGCTGTTCCTGTTCTTCGTGCTGGAAAAATGGGTACGCTGGCGGCACGACCACACGCCCGCCCAGGGATCGGGGACGGTCGGGATACAGCCCATGGCCCGCATGAACCTGATCGGCGACGCTGTGCATAACTTCATCGACGGTATCCTCATTGCGGGCAGTTTCTGGATTGATCCCTGGATTGGCACGACCACCACCCTGGCCATCATCGCCCATGAGATTCCGCAGGAGATTGGCGACGTTGGTGCCCTGATTCAGGGTGGCTACCGGCCCGGACAGGCCATCCGCTATAACTTCTATTGCTCCCTGACCGTGCTGGTCGGTATCGCTGCCACCCTGTTGCTCGGCCATTACGCTGAGGCTTCGCTGACCCTGCTGCTGCCGCTGGCGGCGGGCGGGTTCATCTACATCGCCGCATCCGATTTCATCCCGACCCTACACCTGCGGACTTCCGGTTCCCATTGGGGACAGGTCGTGAGCTTTGCCATCGGCATCGAACTGATGCAGTGGACCGTCCTTCTTGAGCAATTTATTAGTGGTGAGTAGTGAGTGGTTTTTGCAACGGCCCGATAATTTTTCCCTGACCCCCAACCCTCCTCCCTCCTTAGGCGGAGTCCAGGAACCCTTGTTCATTTCGCCTGCTCTTTACAAATTCCGCTTCGCTAGCACTTACAGTGAGGGTGAGTTGTCCGCCCGATTCGGGCGTGCGGCGTTTCTGGGGTTTTACCCCTAGCCTCAGGACATAGCACCGCGCATGGGAACGATCCATACCCAGCTCGGCGGCAAGTGCTTTGAGTGAAATAAACTCGTCGGACATTATTCTCTTAATGCCTAACGCCCAAGCTCAGCGGCGGACGTTAGCGGAGTCCGCTGGAGTGCTGTGTTAGGCTCTGAAATTAAGAAGTTCATCAACTGTCAAGCCTATATCTTTTGCAATTTGCCGTAGCAAAATCGGTGACACGTCACGCCCTGCATGAAATGGTACTGTGGTACACCTACCATCGGAGTGGCGAAACTGTTTGTGCGAGCCGCGTTGCCGAACTTCGGAAAATCCTAATGCTTCGAGCAGTGCAATGACCTCGCGTGGCGTAAGAATAGGCAAATGTCCCATGTTTTAAGCCACAACAACATTTTGTGTGCCGACAAACTCGGACTCCAACATGGGCTCGCCATCCTCAAGCAACATTGCAACTACTTCCCGAAGGTTTTGGTTTAATTCATCCAATGTTTCCGCCTGTGTATGCGCTCCTTGAAAACCAGGGATGAACCCTACATAAAGACCGGTATCCTGGCAACGTTCAACAATAGCTGTATAGATTCTCATGCTTGCTTTACTTAGAGCTTACGCATTGACGGAAGATCGAAATTGTGGGTTCAAATGATCCTTGCCGATGATGAATTCCGTGATGAATGAAGAAACGACCTCCTTATACAAGGCCTTTTGCCATTGGTAGGGAATGTTGATGATTTGAGTAAACTGCATCCGTTGCAGGTGAACATAGCTGCATACTCCCTTCCCGCCCGAAAATCGTCATTTCTAGGACTTACGCACGGCTTTGAAGTTCTCGCAGAATGTCATCAATTGGTTAATAATCACACAAAATTGAACGGGATTGACGGGTTCTCAAGTTCCTCCTTTAAATAATTAGAAAG
>SXGU01456403.1_pt1 | contig 14562 bp, 10 predicted proteins | sample 3174531 | NCBI WGS metagenome assembly SXGU01 (sample SAMN11356863, study PRJNA531348) | freshwater metagenome | isolation source: freshwater sample F1-140 | place: China: Fuxian Lake, Yuxi | collected 2017-12-25
CGGGAGACGACGCCGTCGAGCTGGAAGATTCCGGGTTCGAGCTTGGGGTAGTCCACCTCGGCCACGAAGCTCTTCGCGCCGGCGAGCAGCAAGAGGGAGCTTTGCAGCACCACATCGGTGACGAGGAGGGCGGCGAAGAAATAGCCGTGCTCCTGGCGGTGCTCCTCCAGCGCGGTGAGCACGTCGGCCTTGCGCTTCCAGAACTGGTCGAAGCCCAGCTCCTCAATCTGCGCCACGCTGAAGGCGCGTCCGCCTTCGAGGTATTCCTTGCAGTCAGTGGTGATGGCCTGCGCGGCGGGCTTGGTGGTGAGCACAGAGCCGGAGGCGAAGAGTTTCTCGGTGAACTCGGTGGCGTTGACGCCGGAGATGGCCTCGAGCTTGGCGAGGATTTCCGCGTCGCGTGACGTGGTGGTGGGCGAGGTGAGGTTGAGCGTGTCGGAGACGAGGCCGGCGAGGAGCAGGCCGGCGATGCTGGGCGTCAGCTCGACGTTGTAGCGGAAAAAGCAGTCGGCCACGATGGTGCTGGTGGAGCCGACGGGTTCGTTGCGGAAGAGGATGGGCTGCTGCGTGGTCAGCGCGCCGATGCGGTGGTGGTCAATGATTTCGAGAATCTCGACCTTGTCCGCGCCGTGGACGGCCTGGGAGAGTTCGTTGTGGTCCACGAGGATGAGTTTGCGGTCCACTTTCTTGAGGAAGTCGGACTTGGACAGGATGCCCACGGTGCGGCCCGTCTGGTCCACGACGGGGAAGGCCTGGAAGGCGGACTCGGTGGCGACGGCCTGCACGTCGGCGAGCGCCTCGTCCTCGCGGAAGGTGAGGAAGTGCTCGTGCAGCATGTGGCTCACCGCGATGGAGCCGCGGCAGAGCATCGCAGTGGTGGCGGTGTCGTGCGGCGAGAGGATGAGGCTGACCTCGTTCTTCTTCGCGGCCTCGATGGTCTTCGGCTCGACCTGCAAGCCGCCGGTGACGATGACCAGCCGCACGCGTTCGCGGATGGCGAGGTTCTGCACGTCCCAACGGTCGCCCACGACTACGACGAGCTTGTCGTGCGGGTAGTTCGCAAGCCGTTCGGCGAAGGACTCCACGCCCATCGCGCCAATCATGAGGATGAGGTCTTCCTCGCGGTCAGGCTCGACGCAGAAAATCATCTTGCCCTCCAGCGTCCGCGCCAGATGGCGGGTGGAGGCGAGCACGCGACGCGAATCGAAGAGCCGGTTGCCGGGCGCGAAGAAGAACTTGCTCAACTTGAAGAGCGAGAGCAGGCCGCGGCACGAGCGGTCGTCGTTGAGCACGGGCAGCACGCGGATGTTGCGCTCGTCCATGATGCCCAGTGCCTCGGAGACGGACGCGCTGGGCGGCACGGCCACGACGTTGGTCTGCATCACGTCGCGCACCTTGGGCGAGACGTCGGAGACGAAGCGCGGCGGCGGGACGAGGAACGACTTGAGGACAAAGTCAATGCGGTCGTTCGTGTCGCCGCAGCGCGCGGCCTCGACGTTGCGCGTGCCGGTGCGGCGCTTGAACTCGGCGTAGCCGATGGCCGAGCAGATCGCGTCGGTGTCGGGATTGCGGTGGCCGATAACCAGGATGTCGCTCATGGATGCCGTGCGCGGGGCGCGATAGCAGGATTGCAATAGCCGCAGAACGGGCGCGTCGCAATCCTGAATGTCCCCGCGCAGGACAGTGTTCGATGCCCGGACTTGAATTCCCCTGCCCCGCCGCGCACTCTCACGCCGCACCCATGAAAAACATCCTCCGCCTCCCGCTCTGTCTCTCACTTCTCGCCCTCGGCCTCGGCACGCTCTCCGCGCAGCAGGCCAAGACCGCCTCCGAAAAGCCCGCCGACGAAGGCCCCAAGTATCCGCGCGTCAACCTCGCTCCTTGGTATGAGGTGGACCCCACATGGCCCAAGCGCCCCGCCGGCGTCCACTTCGGCCACGTGCCCGGCATCGCCGTGGACAAGCAGGACAACGTCTGGATCTTCACACGCACCAACAACCCCGTGCAGGTTTACACCGCCGACGGCAAGTTCATCCGCGCGTGGGGCGACGGCGTCATCAGCAACGCCCACCACCTCAAGATAGATGCCGGCGGCAACATCTGGCTCTCCGACGTCGGCATCCACGTCGTGCGCAAGTTCACCCCGGAGGGCAAGCTGCTCCAGACCATCGGCGTGCCCGGCGAGAAAGGCGAGGACACCCGGCGCCTCAACATGCCCACCGACATGGCCATCGCCCCCAACGGCGACATCTTCATCTCCGACGGCTACGGCAACAACCGCATCGTCCACTTCGACAAGGCCGGCAAGTTCATCCGCGCCTGGGGAACCCTCGGCACCGGCCCGCAGCACTTCTCCATCCCGCACGCCATCGCCCTCGACTCCAAGGGCCGCCTCTACGTCGCCGACCGCAACAACGTCCGCGTGCAAGTCTTCAGCCAGGCCGGCAAGCTCCTCGACTCATGGGCCAACATCGTCGTCCCCTGGGGCTTCTGGGTCACCGCGAAAGACGAGATATGGGTCTGCGGCTCCTCCCCCATGCAGTGGCGCGTGGACGCGAAATACCCCACCGCCCCCTTGAGCTGCCCGCCCAAGGACCAGCTCTTCATGAAGTTCGACCCCAGCGGCAAAGTCACCCAGCTCTGGACCGTCCCCAAGGGCGAGGACGACAAGGAACAGCCCGGCGACCTCAATTGGCTGCACTGCCTCGCCCTCGACTCGAAGGGAAACATCTACGCCGGCGACATCATGGGCAAACGCGCGCAGAAGTTTGTGCGGAAGAACTGAGGCGGCAGCGAGCCCGTGCCGGCGGTTTCCAACCGCCGTCCGTGGGCAGCAGCAGTTCGAGCCCGCACCGCACACACCACCCACAACACGGCGATTGAAAATCGCGGGCACGCGACGATCCGCCAGACGCCGTGCTCCTTCTCCCCTCCTCGGGGAGAAGGTGGCCGCAGGCCGGATGAGGGGTGAAGCCGCTTGCGCCGACGCCCGCAACCCCTCACCCCGTCCCTCGCCCCTCATCCGATGAAGGGAGAGGGAGAAAACCGCGCCCGATCAACTCCACGCTGCGCCGTTCATGGTCACGAAATATTGCCGAGGCGTGAACGGCGTGCGCGCCAGCAGAATCTTGAGGTTCTTGCCGCGCTTCGAATCCTTTACAGAAATTCGGAGGTCCGCTTTCATAAGCCCATGCTACCCCCCCCACCCTTGCGCAAGTCACCTGTGCACCCACCATTGCACGCGGTGTCGCTCAATAACAATGTTAGGCCGCTTCGTATGACAAAGTGCTTACAATGCAAGAGCCAGCGAGTGACGAGAGGCAGCATCGTCGATAACAGGAACGCGCAGACTGCCAGCTTTCGTCCACCAGGACGTCGTTTCCTCTCGCTTACGTTGACACAAGGACCACAGTTAGCAGCGGAGGCCTGTGCCTGTTTGGATTGTGGTTTGGTTTGGAGTTCGACATCGCCAGACAAGCTCGCCACTTTTATTCGCAAACATTGTGACCAGACATCAGGCAAGCCATCGGCCTAACCATGCGCTGCATCTAACCCGGCCCTCGCGCTCCGGTTGCAAGCCACGCGTCCCGCGGGCCGGCTCGCTGAGCTTGGGGTCGTTAGGCAGATTCTCTCTTCACTGCACGGGCTTGATCTCCACCTTCCGCACCACAGTCGTCGTCTGGTAGGTGGCGATGCCGAGCGGGACGGAGCTTTCTATTTCGCCAAAGCGCATGGAGATGCGGCGCTCCTTGATGTCCTGGTCCACGATCTTCTCGTCGTTGATCCACGTCTCCAGCCGCGCGGGCGTCACCTTCATGCGGATGCGAAACCACTTGTCCTTCTCGTAGCCGAGGAACTTGGTCGTGTCGTTCTCCGAGGCGTCGAGGCCGTCAATGCTCGAGATGCCGGTCGTCGCGCCGCCCCATCCGCCCAGCACGAGCGTGGCGTGTGCGTCGCCAACGGGGAAGGTGAGGCCGATGAAGAAGTCGTTGCCCTGCACCTTGAGGGCTTCGAGGTGGATCTCGAAGTTCGTCTTCGGCACCGGGTTGGTGAAGGTGATGCCGCTCAAGGATGCCCCCGCGTCTATGAGGATGACGGGGCCTTGCCCCTTGAAGTTCGTCTCGACCTTCGTCTCGCCCGCACCGGCGAACCCGGAGTCCTTCCACCCGGCGAGTGTCTTGCCATCGAAGAAGGACTTCGCAGCGTTGGCGGCAGGCGCGTCGGGCACGATGAAGTTGGCGAAGGCGCTGTCCTTGCAGCAAGTGCTCTTCTTCGTGGCGCAACCGGCGAGCAACGCGGCGGCGAGGCAGCAGGACGAGAGGAATGCGAGGCGGTTTTGGTGCAGTGGTGTGTTCATGTGTTTGGTGGAGACGGAAGTGGCCCGGCTGAAGTGTCAGGCAGCGCGCACATGGCTCAATCGGGATAGACAAACTCGTTGAGATTCAGCACCACGCGGCACATCTGCGTGAGCGCGGCGTGCGCGGCGGCGTCCATTGCGATCGATTTGTGGGCGGCTTCCTTCAACTGGCTCGCGGTCTCCGCGACGAGGAAGCGTTGCATCGCAGCAAGCTCCTCGGGCCGGGGCGCACGGGCCAGCGCGAGCCGCCATGCAAGGTGGATTTGTGCAGCGGCTTCCGCACCGGCCTCGCGGCGGAGGCGGTCGGCGAAATGGCGGGCCTGGCGGTTGACGAACTCGCCGTTGAAGAGCGTGAGCGCCTGCGGGGCGACGCTCGTGACGGCGCGCTTGTCGCCGCTCTGCGTGGTGTCGCACACGTCCAGCAGTTCGAGCATCGGCACCATGAAGGATCGTTTCAGAAAGGCATAGACCGTGCGGCGCGAGGCATCGGCTTCATCGAAGGGCTTCCAGATTTTTTCGGGATCGCTGCTGCCTGCGAGCGCCTCCTTTGGCACCTCGGGATACATGCTCGGCCCGCCGACGCGCGTGTTCAGCCGTCCGCCCACAGCGAGCATCGAGTCGCGGATGGCCTCGACCTCGAGACGGCGATAGGGAAAGCGGGAGAGGAGGAGGCTCTCGGGGTCTTGGGCGTCTGAGGGTGAAAGAGTGCGAGCGTCTGAGAGTGTGGGAGAAGACGTCGTCGTCCCCTCATACTCTCGCACTCTCGCACTCTCATACTTCCCCGCCTGCTGCCACGTCGCGCTCGCGAGTATCAACCGGTGCAGCCGCTTCAGCGACCACCCGCCTTCCTTCACAAACCAGTCGGCCAGCCAGTCGAGCAACTCGGGATGCGTGGGCGCGGTGCCGATGAGGCCGAAGTCGCTCGCCGTCCGCACGAGGCCCTCGCCGAAGTGGTGCTGCCACACGCGGTTCACAATGACGCGCGCTGTGAGCGGGTTGTCCGCGCTGGCAATCCAGTTCGCGACCGTGAGCCGGCGGCGCGTTGTGAACTCGTCGGGCGCAGGGAAAGCAGGCTGCTTCGTCGTGAGCGCCACTGGCACGGCAGGGAAAACTTCGGGGCCGGGGTTGTGGGCGCTGCCGCGCAGCAGCACGAAGCTCCTCGGGGCTGCGGCCGATGGCTCCGCTGGGAAGTAGCCGCGCGACAGGTCGGGCGTGGCGCGGCGCAGTTCGGCGATGGTGGACTCGCTGGCTGTGAACTTCGCCCGCAACTCAGCGGGCAACGCCTTCGTCACATCCGCGTCCAACTGCGGCGTGAACTTCTTCACCAGCTCCTTCTGCGCGGGCGTCTGCTGCTTCGCGTCGGCTGCGAAGGCCGCGAGCGCATCGGCTGGCAAAGTGGATTTCCCGCTCGCAAGGAACTCGGTGCAGAAGGCGGAACGTGCGGCATCCAGCTCCTTCGTGAGTTGTGCGATACGCTGTTCACGCTCGGCGAGCGCCGCAAGTTCCGCACGCGTGCCGGCGGGCGCGTCGAGATCGCTGCGTCCGGACTGCATGCGCTTCAGCGGCGCGAACACGGCGGCGAGGCTGTAGTAATCACGGGCGGTGAGCGGGTCGAACTTGTGGTCGTGGCAGCGCGCGCAGCCGAGCGTGACGCCGAGGAAGGCCTGCGACGTGGTGCGAATCATGTCATCCACCTGGTCCGCGCGGTCCTGCACGGGGTCGGCTGGCTCGTCGTCCCACGGGCCGAGGCGGTGGAAGCCGGTGGCGATGAGCGTCTCGGCGTTCGCGTCGGGCAACTCGTCGCCAGCGATCTGCTCGAGGATGAAGCGGTCGTAGGGCTTGTCGGAGTTGAAGGCGGCGATGACATAGTCGCGGTAGCGCCAGACGCTGGGCTTGGTGGCGTCGCGCTCGTAGCCGTTCGACTCCGCGTAGCGGGCGAGGTCGAGCCAGTGTCGGCCCCAACGCTCGCCGTAGCTCGTGCGGGCGAGCAGATCATCCACGAGCTTCGCGAAGGTGTCGCGTGAGTTGTCCGCAAGAAACTTGTCCTGCTCCGCAAGCGTCGGCGGCAGGCCGGTGAGATCGAGGAACACACGTCGCAGCAAGACGCGCTTCTCGGCAGTCCGCGACGGTTGCCAGCCGCGCTCTTCCAGCTTCGCGAGGATGAAGTGGTCAATTGAGCTGCGCGGCCACGCCTTGTTCTTCACCGACGGCACCGCTGGCCGCACCGGCGGGAGGAACGACCAATGCTTCGCCGCACTGTCCGCAGGCCAGTTCGCGCCTTCGGCAATCCAGCGCGTGAGCAAGGCGACTTGCGCCGACGTGAGCGCGCCACCCTTCGGCGGCATCAGCTCGTCCGGGTCGTGCGTGGTGATGCGCTTGACCAACTCGCTCTTCGTCGGCGCGCTGGGGACGAGCGTGGGCTGCTTGGACTTACCGCCCTTGAGCACGGCTTCGCGGGAATCGAGACGCAGCCCACCCTTCGCGTGCTCGGCGTCGTGGCACGCGAGGCAGCGCTTCACGAGCAGCGGGCGCACCTCACGTGTGAAGTCCACCGGCGTTCCGGGCGCGGCCACCAGCAGGATCGGCGTCAGCAAGACCGCCACAACAATTCGGACACGTCTGGTCCGCGTGCGGGACGGAGTGCGGGTTGGCAGGGGCTGGAGCACCGCGGAGTAATAAGCCGCGAGTGTGTAGCGATTCAAGCACCCGTTGCGCGCGAAGGTCCGACACTTCATCTGCGCTTCACTGACTTCGTCTGCCCCGATTTCGCCGCCTCGTAAAAGGCGTAGATGGTGTCGAGCACGCGCATGCCTTCGCGACCCGTCGCGGGCGGGTCTTGCAGGCCGGCGGCGGCGCGGGCGCACGCGTGAACCCAGGGCGTGTAGCCGGACGGCTCGTTGGGCGGCGTGTAGGTTTGGATGCCGCTGACCTTCGGCTCGGCGGTGGAATACCATTTCAGGCTGACCTCCGGCTGGTGGTTCAGTTCCAGCCAGCCCTGCTCGCCCCAGACCTTGATGTGCTGGTGATAGCCGCGGTCGAGGTAGTAGCCGCTGGTCATGGTGCCGAACATCCCGTTGGTGAAACGCAACGCGGCGGCGTTTGAGTCCTCCACGTCCATCGGTTGCCCGCCGACATTGCCGGAGAAGCCCGCGACGGCCTCGACCTCCGCGCCGGAGATGAAGAGCGCGAGGTCCAGCCAATGAATGCCCAGCCAGGTGAGATGCCCGCCGCCGCCGCGCGCCTTCTGCCCCATCCAACTCTTGCGGTAGCCCTCGCTCTTGAGCCGCGTCTGGTCGGCGACGAGGTGAATCTCCATGCCGTAGAGCTTGCCGAGCCGGCCTTCGCGCACCAGCCGTTGCGCCTCGCGCGCCTCGGGACGGAGACGGTTGGCAAAGGCGAGCATCAGGTGCAGGTGCTTGCCCTCGGCCTTGCGCACGAGCGGCTCGAAGTCCGACGCACGCACACAGGCGGGCTTCTCCGCCAGCACATGGCAGCCTTGTTCCAAAGCCGCGTCAATCGCCGGTGGCGCGAGCACGGCTTCCATTGTGACGAGCGCCAGCTTCGGTTTTGCCTCGCGCAGCACGGTGGAAATGTCTTTGCCCGTGAGCTTCAGCTTCGGCCCGAGCGTCTTCTGCGCGGCGGCGAAGGTGCGTCCGCTCGCGTCCCAAACAGAGACTTCGCCGACCTCCGTGCTCGCCGCGAGCGCGGCGAAGTAGGCGTCCAGATGCGGACCTCCCGCGTGGGTGAGAATGGCGACGGGGATGGGCATGACGATGGGGGTTAAGTTCAGCGCAATTCCTTCGCGACCTGCGCCGCGAGTTTCTCCAAATCAATCTGCTCGCCCGCCGCCGGGAACTTGTGCGGCAGCAGATACCAATCCTCCGTGAAGCTAACGCTCGCGCCCGGCGCGATGGGCTTGCGAGGCCCGTGCGGCTCCAACTCGCACGCGGGCACGAAGCTCGCCTGCGGATACCAGAAGCACAGTGTCAGCCCGGCGATTTCGGGATACACGCCGTCCTTGGGCGAGGGGTAGCGCTTCACGAAAGCCTGATCGTGCGGCATCACATAGGCGAACCATCCGGCATTCGAATCGAAGCCAAGCTTGGGCTGCCGCGTGGGACCGAGGACTTCGAGGAAGTTGCCGCGCATCCGCACGTTCGGGTCCGTGGGCTTGAGAATGATGTTGTGCTCCGCGCCTTGGTTATACATCACGAAGCCGGTCGGAAAGCGCCGCGTGTCGGGCGTCTGCGGGATGACACCGATGCCGCCGTGGACCGCGAAGGTGCGGCTCCAGTGCGTCCAATGCTTCGTCTCCTGCGACACGTTTTTGATGACCTGCTCGCAGGCGAGATGCGTGCCGGTGGCGGCGAGGCGGAAGTTGCGGATCAGCTGCACGCCTGTCGCCTCGTCGGGCTGGCTCGTGAGCCGAACGGCGCGCGGCCCGATGGCTTCCGCCTGCCATTCGCCAGCCCAGAGCTTGTCGCGCTTCGGGATGAGATATTCTGGCCCGATGTCGAAGCGGCCCGCGCTGGATGGGGATTTTGGCCCGCCGGGCGTGCCCCACTTCTCCTCGCGCGGGTCGAGGTAAAGGGCGTTCTTGCCTTGGTGCGTGTATTCCAAGACGCGCCCGCCGACGTGGTGGCCGAGCGTCACGCGCGTATCAGCGTTGGCGAGTTCGAAGCAGTCCGGGTAGTTGAACACCTTTAGGCGGCGCACGCCCTCGGGCAGCACGGCGGCGGCGGAGGCGAAGTTAAAGGCCAGCAAGGCAGCAGCAAGACAGGTGGAGCGCATGGCGCAATGGGAGCGGAGCGGAGGCGAGAATTGCAACGCTGAATTCAGCCTGCGTAGGAAACGACGTGAGGAGGCTCACTCTTATCCGTAGAAAAAATTAGAGACTCCTCACGTCGTCTCCTACGAGGGCTTCGCTACGACGCTTTCGATTTCTCCGTGCTGGACGCGGGTGCGGAGGGCCTGGCCGGGCTTGGACTGTGCTGCGCGGCGGATGACTTTGCCGGTGGTAGCATCTGTAGTGATGGAGTAGCCGCGCGCGAGGACGTTGTCGGGCGAGAGCAGGCGCAGGCGGCTGGTAAGCGCGGCGAGTTGCTCACGGCGCAAGGCGAGCTGCGCGGTGGGCTTGAGGCGCTGGAGGTGCAAGGCGGCTTGGGTGAAGCGGTGGCGTCGTTCTCGAACTTGGGTCTTGGCCTCGCGCGTCAGAGCCACGCCTGCGTCGTCGAGCCGCTGCGCCCATTCCTGCAAGCGCCGGCGCGGGTGCGCGAGCGCGAGGCGATGGCGGACTTGGGCGAAGGTTTCTTCCACCGCTTCGAGGTGCTGCCGCGCGAGTTGCCGCAGCCGCGCCGTCGCGTCCGCCACGAACTCACGGCTGGCGAAGGCGCCTTCCGTAATCAGCTCCGCCGCCGCGCTGGGCGTGGCCGCGCGCAGGTCCGCGACGAAGTCTGCGATGGTGAAATCAATCTCGTGCCCAACCGCCGAAACGACCGGCCCCGCCGACTCGAAGATGGCGCGAGCGACGACCTCCTCGTTGAAGGCCCAGAGGTCTTCGAGGCTCCCCCCACCGCGCGTTATCAAGATGAGGTCGAGCTTGGGGTGGGGTTCAAGGGTTGCAGCGGCGGACTCTTCAACCCTTGAACCCTTCACCCCTTCAACTCTTCCGTCCCATTCATTCAGCATCCGAATCGCCCGCGCGACTTCCGCCGCCGCTCCATCCCCCTGCACGCGGCACGGGGCGAAGATGACTTCCAGGCCCGGCTGGCGGCGTGCGATGACGTGCAGCACGTCGCGGATGGCGGCGCCCGTGGGTGAAGTCACAAGGCCGATGCGTTGCGGGTAGCGCGGGAGCTTGCGCTTGCGCTCCAGCTTGAAGAGGCCTTCCGCCGCGAGCTTTTCCTTCAGCCGCTCGAAGGCCGCCTGCAACGCGCCCACGCCTTGCAACTCCGCGCTGCTGACAATGAGCTGATACTGCCCGCGCGCCTCATAGACCGTCACGTCGCCGGTGAGCAGCGCCTTCTGGCCGTCGGCGAGCAGCGAGCGATGCGGGACGGACGTGTTGCGGAAGAGCACGCACGCGAGCTGCGCGCCCGCGTCCTTGAGCGTGAAATAAACGTGCCCCGACGCCTGCGCGCGGAGGTTGGTGATTTCGCCGGAGACGGCAACCTGCCCAACGTTCTTCTCCAGCAGCCGCTTGATGTTCCCGGTCAGCTCCGCGACGGACAACACCTTGCGCACGGCCTCCGTCGGGAAGAGTTCGCCGCCGAAGTCCCACTGCGATTTGGCTGGTTTGGCCACGAGGGGGAAAAGGGGTTAGCCCCAAAAGGGCACAGAAGGCGCAAAGAAGAAGGCGGGGAGGAACTGCTTCAGCCTCTTATTAGCACCGGGCTTCAGCCCGGTGTAGCTGCGGGCGCGAGCGGGAGCCGTTTCAACGGCTTCCGCATCGGCTGCTCGACCGCGCCCGGGGGCAAACCGTTGAAACGGTTCGCCCCATCGAGCGCTGCGGACACCCGGCTGAAGCCGGGTGCTAATGAGAGGGGCGAGCAGCGTGTAGCTGCTCCGATGCACCTTCGCGTTGCAGCCGACGCTCATTCGATTTCGCCTTCCGCTGCGGCTGGAAGCCCCTCCGACACCCGCTGAATCGCCGTCGCCTTGCCGGTCTTGTCGTCCAGTTCGATGACCACGCCTTGGAGCAGCACGCGGTCGCGGGCGACCGTAAAACGACGGGGTTGGCTCGTGATGAAGCGCTCGATGATGGGCTGGATGTCGCGGCCCAGGCAGCTTTCGTGCGGACCGGTGAAGCCCGCGTCGCACAGGAAGGCTGTGCCGCCGGGGAAAATCTGCTCGTCCGCCGTCTGCACGTGCGTGTGCGTGCCCACCACCGCGCTGACCTGGCCGTCGAGCATCCGCGCGATGGCGATTTTCTCCGAAGTCGCCTCGGCGTGCATGTCCACGAAGATGAAGGGCGTGTGCTGGCGAAGTTGATCCACCTCGGGGCGCACGCGGATGAAGGGGTTGTCCATCGGCGGCATGAAGGTGCGGCCTTGCAAGTTGATGACGGCCAGCAGGCGTCCGTCCGGCAAACGATGCGTGGTGCTGCCTTGGCCGGGCGAGCCGGGCGGGTAATTCAGCGGGCGCACGAAGCGCGGCTCATCGGTGAGCAGCGTGATGACTTCCTTCTGGTCCCAGAGATGGTCGCCGCTGGTGATGATGTCCACGCCGCCGGCGAAGAGGTCCGCCGCAGTTTCAGGCGTGATGCCGGAGCCGCCGGCGGAGTTCTCGCCATTGGCGATGACGACGTCGAGCGCGTGACGACGCCGCAGGACCGGCACCAGTTCGGTCACGGCCTTGCGTCCAGGCGAGCCGACCACATCGCCGATGAAGAGGATTTTCACTCGCGCGAGACTAGCCGGCACGGGTAGGCAGGCAAGCCCGCCCGTCAGCGCGCGGGGCTTTCCGTTGTTCTTCGGCGCGGCGACTTGCTAACTTCGGTGCGTGCGCATCAAAGCTTGGTTCCCGACGTTCATCTACTGCGCGCCGCTGCTCCGCACGGGCGCGGCGCGGTTCAGCGCGGAGTTGCTCAAGGAGGCTTATCAGCTCCGCGACTTCGACCGCGCCGGCCAGAAGTGGTCGAAGAAGAATTACCCCGGCGGCTTCACGACTTACGGCTCGCTGGACAAGCTGCACCAGTTCTCCTCCACGTTCACCGAGTTGCAGCGGCGCATTGACCGGCATGTGAAGGCGTTCGCGCGCAAGCTGGACTTCGACCTCACGAACCGCCGGCTGGAGATGACCGATTGCTGGGTGAACATCATGCCGCGCCAGACCGCGCACGGCCTGCACTTGCACCCGACCTCGACCCTCAGCGGCACTTACTATGTGAAAACGCCGAAGGGTTGCCCCGCCATCAAGTTCGAGGACCCGCGCCTCGACCGCTTCATGGCCGCGCCGCCGCGCAAGGCCGGGGCGAGCCGGGAGAACCAGACCTTCGCCCACTACGCGGCGGAGGCTGGGAACGTCATCCTGTTCGAGAGCTGGCTGCGCCACGAAGTCCCGGCCAATCCGGTCGCCGCCGAGCGCGTGAGCGTGAGTTTTAACTACAACTGGTTTTAGGCCATGAAACGAGGAGGGGGATTTTATAAGACGCGCAGGAGGGCAGGAGAAAAGCCCGAGAGTTGCCTCTGCTTATCTCTCTTCCTTCCTGCCCTCCTGCTTTCCTTATAAAATTCCTCCTCATGCCCTCCTCGCCGGAGATTGTGCGCGCCGAAATCCTCCGTTGGCGGAAGGGTGAAGAACCGCGTCGCGTGCACGATGCGCTCGCCCGCGAGGAGCCGCTGGAGATTCGCGTGCGCGGGCAGAGCGTGGCGGTGACGATGCGCACGCCGGGGCACGACGCGGAGCTGGCCGCCGGGTTCTTGCTGACAGAGGCATTGGTCACGCGCCGCGAAGACATCATCGAGATTGCCCATTGCCAGCAAGGCGAGGCGGCGCAGCTCGGCAACACGCTCAACGTCTTCCTCGCGCCTTCTGTGGTTGTGGACTTCGAGCAGCTCACGCGGCACGTCTTCGCGTCGTCGAGCTGTGGGCTGTGCGGGAAGGCCACGATCGAATCGGTCCACCGGCAGTTTCCGCCGGTCACTTCCTCCGTTCGCCTTGCGCCCGAAGTCCTGCTTCAGCTCCCCGCCAAGCTCGCCGCGCAGCAAGTCACCTTCGACCAGACCGGCGGCTTGCACGCCGCCGCGCTCTTCACTGCGACCGGCGAACTCCTCGCGCTCCGCGAGGACGTGGGCCGGCACAACGCCGTGGATAAGGTGTTGGGTTGGTGTTTTTTGAACGGCCCGTTCCCGCCCGCCGACCACGTCCTGCTCGTGAGCGGGCGCGCGTCTTTCGAGATTTTGCAGAAGGCGCTGGCCGCGCGCGTGCCGGTGGTGGCGGCTGTCTCCGCGCCGTCCAGCCTCGCGGTGGAGTTCGCGCAGCAGAGCGGGCAGACGCTCGTGGGCTTTTTGCGAGGTGCGGGGATGAACATTTACTCGGGAATGGAGCGGGTGTCTTGAAGTGACCCTTGCAATGGGCCGTCAGACACCCGCCGTCAAACTCTTGAACCAGTTCCTCAAAACACTGCTCGTCACCGGCTTGCTCGCTGCAACCTCGGTGAGCGGCGCGCCCGCCAAGGTCGCCGCGCCGCGCGCGTTCAACTTCGAGAATGACATCAGCCCGCTGCTTACGCGGCACGGCTGCAACGCGTCGCAGTGCCACGGAAAAGCCGAGGGGCAGAATGGGTTCAAGCTCTCCGTCTTCGGCTACGATGCGCTGGCGGACTTTCGTGCGCTGACCGTCGAGAGCAAGGGCCGACGTGCCTCGCCTGCCGCGCCGGAGCAAAGCCTCTTGCTCGCGAAGGCCAGCGGCGCGGTGCCGCATCAGGGCGGCGCGCGGGTTCCCGCCGGTTCGCCGGACTACGAGACCATCCGTGCGTGGCTGGCGGCGGGGGCGTCCTTTGGCTCGACGAACGATGCGCGGGTCGTGCGGGTGGAACTGGAGCCGCGCGAGCGCATCCTCGCACCGGGCAGCAAACTCCAACTCCGCGTCAATGCCACCTACAGCGACGGTCGCAAGGCGGACGTGACGCGGTTCTGCGTGTTCCAGTCAAACAACGACTCGCTCGCGAAGGTGGACGAGCACGGCGTGGTGGGCATCGGCTCGCTGCCGGGGCAGACCTCGGTGATGGCGCGCTACCTCGGCGAAGTGACCTCATTCCTGGCCATCGTGCCGCGTCCGGGCAAACCGGTGGGCGACGCGGGCTTCGCGGAGTTCAACTTCATTGACCGGCACGTCAACGCGCACTTGAAGAAGTTGAACCTTCGCCCGAGCGAGGGGTGCGATGACGCGACGTTCCTGCGCCGTGCTTCCCTCGACATCATCGGCACCTTGCCGACGGCTGACGAGGCGCGGCGATTCCTCGCGGACAAAGCATCCGACAAGCGCGCGCAGCTGGTGGAGTCGCTGCTGAAGCGGCCCGAGTTCGCGGACTTCTGGGCGCTGAAGTGGGCCGACCTGCTGCGCGTGGACCGGCAGAAGCTCGGCCAGCGCGACGCCTACGCTTACTACCGCTGGATTCGCGACCAGTTTGCCGCGAACCGTCCGCTGGACCAGTTCGCCCGCGCGCTGCTCACCGCCGAGGGGCCGCTGGACGACGCGCCCGC
>SXGU01284904.1_pt1 | contig 14559 bp, 26 predicted proteins | sample 3174531 | NCBI WGS metagenome assembly SXGU01 (sample SAMN11356863, study PRJNA531348) | freshwater metagenome | isolation source: freshwater sample F1-140 | place: China: Fuxian Lake, Yuxi | collected 2017-12-25
AGCCAGGGACCGAACGCCAGGAGAAACGGAATTCAAGGTGAGCTTTCGCATCTCCACGTCCTTCACGGATGAGGAGGCGGCTCGAATGCTATCGTGGATTCGGATCGAATCGCCTCACGATGGGGGTGGCTTTCTCCGAGTCGAAGCGGTTGACATCCCTCGCGAAAGTCCTGAGGACGATCAGTCACTGTAATCTCGACCGAATACCTGACTGTCAAGTCTTTTTCCTCACTCATCGCTTACCTCCAGTTTCTTCAAGTAGCGCCGCGAGCACACCCCGCAACGCATCAATCGATTCTGGGGACTGCACGACAAACGTCGTCGCGTAGAACCTGATTGCCTTCAGGCAGTCTGTTGGCTCGGCAGGCACAAGCCAGCTTTTTGTCTTTGGGGGATCGCGTCCGCACTTCTTCGCGGGAGCATTCATCGCCCTGCGAATGGCTGCCTCAGATTCCGTGCGTGTTGGATTGGCAGGGAGCGTTTTGGCGGCGTCGATCAGCCGATACTGAGGCACTTGAAGCCGGCCTGCCGCGATCTCCGCTTCGACGCCCAGCTTCACGGCCGCAGCCTGAAACTTGCCGGCCTTCTCTACGGTGCGATCGTCAAGGCCGTACTCTCTTCCAAGTCGCTCTCGCGTCTTGCCCCTGCCGCGTGTCTCCTTCGTTTGACCGCCCTTTTTGAGTTTTGTCGCGTTGTACAGCCTGCCGAGAATGATCGCGAAGCTCTCACGCGACAGGTTCCTTCGCCCCAACTGATTCCGCTCCATCCAGGCCATTGCCTGCTCTTTTGCCTCAAACCGGATGCCCTTCACGCTGTAGGGCAGCCCTAGACGCCAGCAGATTTCTAGGCGGTTGTGCCCGTCGAGCAGGATCGGTCGCAGCGATTCTCCACGATCCCACGCGATGAGCGGGTCGCGTGCGCCGCCATGCGCCACGAGGCTGGCTTCCAGTTCCGCACGCTCCTCGGCCGCGAGCGGCGGAATCAGCGACGCGAACTCCTCGTCGATGACGATTTCCGTCACCGGATCGATATCCAGCACTTCCTGCTCGGGAGTCTCAACGGTCATTTGCCAGCCCGATTTCTATCGTGACGGCCGCATTCTAGAGGTTTTCGCGATAAGGGGAAATTCCTGTTGACATGGGTTTCGCGATGTGGCACAACTCCGCCCGTGACGTCCACGCGGCCGTCATCGCGACGCATAGGCGATCGCGAAAAGGAATCTTCAGGCGAGGGACCGCCAGATGCCAGCGAATCGAAGCAAACGAGTGGCGGCCCGCAGCATTCAGGGAGCCAGGCATGCGAAATCGCATCTCGGGAATCAGCACCACACCGCTGCACGATCTGATCGACGCGGAGTCGTGCGACGAACGTGCGGCAATGGAATCAACAAAGTGGACTCCGTCGCAGCGTCGGCTGCGCCGGCTGTTTTCACGGCTGCAGAGGCGGCGCGTGCGCATGCTGCTGAGGATGCAAAGCAACTGCCCGCGAGCCACGGAGGGCGAGCGGGCTCATGCTGAAATTGCGGAGAAAACAGGGCGAATCGATCGTTGTGATTCCTCCGGGCTCCGGCCCTGTGCGGGTCACTGTTATCGAGATCGACGGCCAGGTTGTGAGGATCGGGTTCGAGGCGGACGGATCGACGGAAATATACCGGGAGGAGATCTGGCGCAGGATCGTCGAGGAGCGGAAGAATGCAGCACGGTGAACAGGATGCCTGGTGACGCGGAAGTCGCCGGGGCGGTGCAGTCGATGCACGAGCAGCAGTCTGGGTGGCGCGCGGGTGATCTCTTGACGTTCACGCTGCCGGCTGGAGGCATCATCGATCCAACTACTGCCCGCGTCGCTTGCGTGCTGCCAGGAGGGTTTCTTGTGGTGGAGATCGTCCGCGCAGGCCTCATGCTATCGATCGACCAGTCCAGCATTGTGGATCGCTTTGCATGATCGCCGCCGCCTGGTGCGTGGTGGTGTTCGCGGCCGTGGTGTCGCTCGTAGGCGTATTCGTTCCGCTGGTTTTTTGGTTGAGGAAAGGAAGTGCTCGAAATGAATGACTCGTCGGGTGTCGTCAGCAGCGATCGCGAGGCGTGGCTGGCGCAGCGCAGGACCGGGATAGGCGGCAGCGACGTCGCCGCGATTCTCGGATTGTCGCGATGGAAGAGCCCACTCGACGTGTACCTGGAGAAGACGAGCCAGGCCGAGCCGGTGGCCGAAACCGAGCCCATGCGATGGGGCACGCTCCTGGAGCCGGTGATCCTGGCCGAGTTCTCCAGGCGGACGGGCGTGGTGGTCGAGAAGCCGCGCGACATCATCCGCGATCCTGGGTGCCCGTGGATGCTCGCCAGCCTCGACGGTTGGGCGCCCGAGCTCGAGGCCGTCGTCGAGTTGAAGACGGCACGGTCGGCCGAAGGGTGGGGCGAGGACGGGTCTGGCGAAATCCCGGCCTACTACCAGACGCAGGTCGCCCACTACCTCGCCGTCACCGGGGCCCGCATCGCGTTCGTGCCCGTGCTGATCGGCGCGGCCGAGTTCCGCGTCTACCAGGTGGAGCGGGACGACCTGCTGATCCGCGACATGGTCGAGGCCGAGCGAGCCTTCTGGCACGACCACGTCCTGGCCGGCGTTCCGCCCGAGCCCGTGAACGCCGCCGACGCCGCACGGCTCTGGGGCCGCGACAACGGCGAGACGATCGAGGTGGCTGGCGAGATCGCCGACGACGTGGAGGAGCTGCGGCACCTCAAGGCCCAGGCGAAGGAGATCGAGGAGCGGATCGGATCCATCGAGGACCGGATGAAGGTGGCATTTCGTGAAGCGTCCGCGATTTCTTATTGCGGCAGGACGTTGGCCACGTTCAAGGCACAGACGCGCAAGGGCTTCGACACGAAGTCCCTCTCGGCTGCTCACCCAGATCTTGCGGAGCAGTTCCGCACGGAGACCACGTTTCGTTCCCTCAGGCTGAAGTAAAGGAAACCACAATCATGACGACCACACTCACAACCGAAGTCAACCACGCCGAGATGGCCATCAACCCGTTCGCCGGCGGTCGTCAGACGGCGGTTGCCCACAGCGGGGCGGCTGAGTCCGAGTCGCAGAGGGCGATCGCGGAGGTCCAGGCCGCGATCATGCTGGCGAAGCGGTTCCCGCGGAACCACGTCGAGGCCATGGACCGGATCCTGTCGGCGTGCTGCCGGCCGACGCTGGCCGAGTCGGCGGTCTACTCCTACACGCGTGGAGGCCAGGAGGTCACCGGCCCGAGCATCCGCCTGGCGGAGGCCATCGCCCAGAGCTGGGGCAATCTCCAGTTCGGCATCCGTGAGCTCGCCCAGGGCGGCGGCAAGTCCACCGTGGAGGCGTTCGCGTGGGACGTGGAGACGAACACGCGTCAGGTCAAGGTGTTCGAGGTTCCGCACACGCGGCACACGAAGCAGGGCACGAAGCTCCTGACGGACCCGCGAGACATCTACGAGATGGTCGCCAACCAGGGCGCCCGCCGGCTGCGAGCGTGCATCCTCGGGGTGATCCCTGGCGACGTGGTGGATTCGGCCCTGGCCCAGTGCGAGACGACCCTTCGGACGAACGTGGACGTGACGGCTGAAGGCATCCAGAAGCTCCTGACGGCGTTCGGCGGCATCGGCGTCACGGCCGAGCAGATCGCCCAGAAGCTCGGCCACAAGGTGGACTCGCTCGTGCCGGCCGAGTTCGTTCGGCTGCGGAAGATCTTCGCGTCGATCCGCGACGGCTACACCACGGCGGAGGCTGAGTTCCCGAGGGTGGACGGCGAGCAGCCGGCCCAGCGGAACGCCGGCGCCACCGCGGCGGCGAGCGCGGCTGCGGCAGCGGCGGCCAAGGCCGGCGGGAAGAAGGCATCGAAGCCGGAACCGGCTCCGAGCCCGAAGGTAGCCGCCATGGAGGCCCTGACGGCCGCGATCGAGAAGGCCGCGACGGTGGCGGAACTGGAGGCCATCCGCAGCAAGGCGAACGGCCACCACGACGACGGCCTCTTCGGGGACCGCGACCTTGACCAGGTGAAGGCGGCCATCCACGGCCGTCTGGCGGCGATGACAACATCCGACGGCGAGATCGTGGAGGGCACTGATGTTCGGTGAGACAAGACGCCTACGCGCCCGCGTCGAGAGTCTCGCCAAGAGGCTTGAGGATGAGCAGCAACGATCGTCCCTGTACTGCCAACGTATTACGGAGCTCGAGGAGTTGCTCCAGAGGAGCGCGAGCATGATGGCCGACTACCGCGTGCAGCTCACGTCGGCGCTAGAACTGATTGCCAGGGTGCGGTCTTCGGTGTCGGGTGTTCCGCTTGTTTTCGACGAGATGGCAGGATGAACGAAACCAATATCTGCGAAAAGCGAGATGCCTGCTCGTGCAAGTTTGCACAGCTAAAGGATGAGATTGCTCGTCTACGTCTCACTGCTGAGGAGCGAGACGCGATCGTCGAGGCCATCGCTGACGACGAGGCCGCGTCGGCCTACGACAGGGCTGCGGTCCTCCGATCTTTGTTGGCTCGGCTCACTGGAGGGGTGCTGCGCGGCCTGCTGGAGCGGATTGGAGGTGAGCGATGACTTCTTGGCGCACATTTAGGCAGATGAGGGACGACGATGCTCGTGATTGGTACCGGCTGTCTGACCTGATCGAAGCTGCAGCGACCCATGGTGCAGCACTTACTGAGTACAAGGTGCGGTCGGCCATCTCCCACCTTCCACGCCCGACGATCAAGCGGTACGGCCACTGGCACTACACAGAGGCCCACCGCCAAGCCGTGATCGAGGCGGCGATCCTGGCCGCGTCCGCCAACCATTCGGAGATCCCGACGAGTTCGGCACCCCGAGGAGCGATGGCATGACGACGAAGACAAAGAAACCCGGCAAGAAGGCCAAGGCCGCAGTCCCTGCACCCGAGTCCACGCTCGCGGAACGCGAGGCCCGGCACTACCAGGAGATCAGGGCCCTGGAGCAGACGTGCGACCGCCTGGAGGGCGAGTACGAAGCGGCAAAGGCTGCTGCATCAGGGGCAAAGTCGCTCTGGAGCGAGGCCGTGGCCAGGCTCCGCGAGTCGATTCGCCGCGGGCCTGATCCGCAGTTGTCGCTTGGGTTTGCCGGCAACGGCGAGGCGCCGGGGTCCGACTACATGGAGACGGACGTCATGGACGCGTTCCCGTCGCTGACCGGGCCCCAGGTGGATGCCCTCGACAACGCAGGAGTCCAGACCGTGCGGGCACTCCACGAGCTGCACAAGGGCCCCGGGCTCCGCAGCGTGAAGGGCATCGGCCCAGCCATCGCGGACAAGATCGAGGACATGCTCCTCGACTGGCTCGCGGCCCAGCACAAGAAGGCGGAGGCCGCCGTCGCCGACGCTGCCGACGAATCCGACGAAGACGAAGGTGTGGAGACATGAAAGCAGCACAGGACAACGAGCAGAAGCGTTTCGAGCGTCTGGACCGGCACGTCCGCACATCGGCCACAGTCCGCGAGCTCATGCACTGGGACTGCGTGCGGATGGAAACGCGGCTGGATGCGAAGCATGACGAGACGCTGCGAAAGCAGGTCCAGGCCCGGCTCCGGCAACTCACGGGGGGCACCACATGCTCGGCAAACTGAAGGCAGCGTGGGAGCGGTTCACGGGCGTTGAGAGGCTCCGGCACGACTTGGGGCACCTGATGCAGGCCCTCGATACGCGGGTGCGCTGGCACAAAGAGTGCTGGCAGGAACGCGACCAGGCGAGGGACGAACGCGACGCCGGCCGTGCCGAGTGCGAGAGGCTCCAGGCCGAGCTCGAAACCGCCCGCAAGACAGCCCACCTGCACCGCTCGCTGATCGCCATCCTGCGGCAAGTCAACCGAGACCTCGACGAGCGGCTGATCGATCTCGAAGGCCGGAAGAGTGTCGGGACGGAAAACCATACACCGGATTGGTGTACCAAATCGGCCGAGTGTACGAAGCCCGATGGCTGCGCGGATCCAACTGGCCACGTTTCGACCGTCGTGGACGGGAAAGACGCTCAGCGTCGTCTTGACGGATGGGAGGGGCACGGATCTGGACGATGGGGGCTTGGTGTCGCCATCGACATCGAATGGATCCATCGTCGTCTCCGTCGTTTGGAGGCCAAGCCATGACCGGCCGCAGGTCGCCAGTCGATGTCGATCGCGTCAGGCAGCTGCTCGCCGCCGGCTGCACGCACAAACAGGTTTCGCTGCGGCTCGGGTGCTCGAAGTCGGTTGTCTCGGCGGTCTCGCGTGGCGTCTATAGGGAGGGCAAAGCATGAACCCAGGAGCACAAAAGGCGGTCGAGTTGGATCGCGAGTGGGAGAGCCGCCACGCGGAGTTTCAGGAGCGCATTCAAATGGCAGAGCGAGCGCGAATGATGTCGGTGATTCGATCGTGCCCTCCGTGGGACGACTCGCCAAGGAGGCCTGGGCATTACATCGCGACGACCGTCCAGCTTTGTCCGCGGCAGCGTGCGAAGCTCGAATCCACGAAGGGAGGTTGAAGAATGAGCACGCCTCCGTGGATGACGCCGCCGCCCGACTTCGGTCCGCTGTTCGCCCAGCCGGCGGCGGCCTGCACTGCCAAGGCCGAGAGGGTCGCAGCGTTCGACACCGCGGCCGCCAAGGCCGCGATCCTCGATCTCCTGGCCGACGGCCGCCCCCGCAGCGGCGAGGAGCTCGTCGATCACTGCCGGCGTCTCGGGATGTGCCCGCACGACGACCGGGCCTTCGGGTCGGTGTTCGCCAGGTTGGCCCAGTCTGGGTACATCGAGGCCGTCGGCTACACCGAGCGGCGGAAGGGGCACGGCACGGCGGGCGGAAGGATTTGGAGGGCCACGGATGGCCGGTGACTGGATCAAAGTCGAGAAGGCAACGCCCGGAAAGCCGGAGGTCATGGCGATCGCCGACGAGCTCGGCATCCACATCGACCATGCCTTCGGGCTGTGCGTGCGGTTTTGGTCTTGGTGCGACGATCAGATGACGGATGGTCACGCTCGGCGCGTGACAAATGTCACGCTCGACGCGTACTTCGGTCACGCTGGATTCGCGACCGCGCTCGTCAAAGTCGGCTGGCTTCGGGTCCGCGAAGGCTCGCTCGAAGTCCCCAACTTTGACCGGCACCTGTCCGAAAGTGCGAAAAACAGGGCACTTTCCGGCAGTAGGAAGCAAAAACAGCGGTCGAAGGACGTCACGGAAATGTCACGCTCCGAGCGTGACGAAAGCGTGACCAGAGAAGAGAAGAGAAGAGTAAGAGAATTACACACACACACACCACGCGAGCCTGCGGCTCGAAAGCCGAGGGCCGGAGAGCCGGAGTCGGCTGGCTGGGCCGCGGACGAGTGGCAGCGGTTTGTGGGTGTCTGGAACGCCACGGAGCGTGCGGAGCCCTGGCGGCACCTCACGGCTCCCGATGGTTGGGCAGACCTGGCCGCGGCCCCTGGATGGCTCGACAGGGCCTTCCAGGCGCTGGCGATGCTCCCGAGCCGGGAGTTCTTCGTGCGGGCGCTGCCGGTGACGCGGTTCTTCGGCTACATCGACCGGATTCGGGCCGGTGAGTTCGCCGATGCGCCGCGGCCGGCGCCGCAGCAGGTGGCCGCCGGTTGCCGACCGCAACGCAGGGGGAACATGCGATGACGAGGACGTGGCAGCAGAACTCCGACGCGATCAACGGGCTCTGGCCGCAGTGCCAGTGGACCGACGAGGAGATCGACCTGTGGCGTGAGGATCTCTCAGGCCTCGACCAGGACGTGCTCTTCGAGGCCCTGCGAGAGGTCAAGCGGTCAAAGGATTCTCTGTACCCACACCTGCTGTGGGTCCACCAGGCGTACCGGACACTGCGAGCGGCCAAGCGGTCTGCCGAGCGTGCCGCGACGCCGAAGATGGAGGCGTTCCACGGCGAGCGGTTGGAGATTGACGAGGCCCTGAGCCGGAAGTTGGCCGGCGAAATCGCGGATCGGATCTCTGTTGCAAGGCCGGAGGACGTTGACGGCATCATGGAGACGATCCGCGAGAACATCGACCGGCTCGACGCCGCAGTCGCGTCGCGGCTGTCGTGGCGGGCCGGAGCCAAACGAAAGGCTGGCGAGCCGTCCGATGCCGCGTCGCAGGTCGTGCGGAGGTGGGACGCGGATGACGTGGAGCGGTTGAGGGCTCCGCAGCTGCGTGTCCTGCGAGATCTCGGGGAGGGTGCCGTATGAGCCGCGTGACCATCGGCATCGACCCCGGCCCGCGGGAGTTCGCGTGGGTGATGTGGGACGGCTCACGCGTCGTGCGGTGCGGCGACTACCCGAACGGCGAGGGGATGTGTGTGCTCGCGATTGGGGTTGGGGCTCGCGTCGACCCCGGAATGCAGCTCGCCATCGAGTGGATTGAATCCTTCGGCATGGCCGTGGGCCGCGAAGTGTTCGAGACGGTGTTCTCGATCGGCGCAATGGCCACGGCCGCCGCCGGCGTCTGCCCAGTCCGACTGGTGCCGAGGCGCGACGTGAAACTGCACCTCTGCGCGTCTCTTCGGGCGAAGGACGGGAACATCCGCCAGGCTCTGATCGACCGGTTCGGGATGGTCGGCACGAAGAAGAACCCTGGCCCGCTGTTCGGGGTCTCGAATCACCGCTGGGCGGCGCTGGCCGTGGCGGTCACGGCTCACGACCTGGGGAGGACGGAGCACGAGGCGACGTTTCACAGGTCAGATGCGGTAGCATGATGGGAGAACGCCCGCGATCACCAGCGGCGAGGAGGAGACGATGACTGAACCGAAAGACAATGCCGAGCGGTCTGTTGCATCGGCTGGTTCTGTGGTTGAGCCTGCGGCTTGGGGCGTGATGCGCGTCGGCGGTGGCTGGTGTTGCATCGTTGACAGCGAAACGCAGGCAGCGTCTCTTTGCAAGGGCTGGGACAAAGCCGAGAACTGGGTGCATGAGGCCATCCCTCTCTACCGCTCGCCACCGCTCACCGACGCGGAGCGGGAGGCAGTGGAGTGGGCTGCGAAGGCCGTCGCTGACCCAACGCCCGTCGCATGGTATGCCCCACAGGTTGCCGCCACCCTGCGCGGCCTGCTGGAGCGGATGAAGTGACGAGAACACGCAGGATCAGCGGCGGCGACGAGAGGACGAACCATGACGCATGACAACGAGGAGCCGTCCGCTGCATCCGCTGGTTCTCGTCCGGCTTTCATCACCGTCCCGCTTGGCGACGGGATGGTCGGGATTGCGTTCACTCGCGACGAAACTGGGGCGGCTGGCATCCTAATGCGACCGCTAAAGGAGGGCCACGCTATCGGCACAATGGCAAAGGACGCCGAAAACTGCGGAATCTTCATCCGGTGCCCGAAGCGTGAGTCGGCGGAAGTGCTGATGCGGAACGTGCAAAAGTTGGTTGAGAGTTTCGGAGAGTGACGAGAACCAGTGATTATGCGGACCCGCATAGTACGCCGTCTGAACAACGAAACATGACAAACGCCTGGAGTTAGGCGGGTTGGGTGCTGCATAGTACGCCGCCGCAAGGATGCGACGGCCAGGCGATCACGGAGGAATGTAATGGACCGTAGGACGAACCGCCGCGGTGTCGCATGATGGCGATAGTGCCCGCGGCCCGGGATGTGCTTCGGTACGCCACGCGTGCCTCTGCCAGGTTCGCTGTCCGCATGGAGTGCGACGCGGAAGACGTGGCCCAGCGTGTGCTGCTCGCTGTGGCCGACGACGTTCGGCACGGACGGGCGCCTTGGCCGGTGGTCGTCACCGCGATCCGCCACGCCCTGGCAGGTATCGTCCGCCACGATCGAGCGGCGCGGCGAGGGGCCAATCTTCCAACGGTGGCAGCACACTCCGGCATCGCATCGCGTGACCGGATCAGCGACCTGGAGCAGCTGGAGCTCCGGATCGATATCGATGTGTGCCTTTCGCGCGAGTCGGAAGAAGTTCAGCGGCTCTGTGGCCTGCTGCAATCGATGACGCTGACCGAGGCATCGCGAGCCATGGGTGTGCCACGCTCTACGCTTGCGGGATGGGTGGCTGCGTTACGAGAGCGGATGGAGGCCCGTGGTTTCGGTTTGTGTGACTGAGGTCGAAATAGGTTCTCCCGGCGCGTCGCCGCGGAGGCCACGGCCTACGGATTGCCCGCCTTTCGGCACAAAGTGGCGCACCCGAGCCAAATGGCAAAAAAACCATCGACGGCCGCACCAAATTCACCAGCCCGCACGCGGCACGAGCGCGAACGGTTGCGGCGAGCAGAGTTTTCGCGCACTTCCAGCGCGTCGGGCCGCGACATCGGCGAGCTGCCGCCGGTTGCGACCCCAAAGCGTCGCGAGTCGTGTCGGCGAAACTTCCGCCTCTACTGCGAGACCTACCACGCGGCGACGTTCAATCTGGCGTGGTCTCCGGATCACCTCAAGGTGATCGAGGCCGTCGAGGGTGCGGTGCTGAACGGCGAGCTCTTCGCCTACGCGATGCCCCGAGGCTCGGGAAAGACCAGCCTCTGCGAGGCGGCAGCAGAGTGGGCGCTCAACTACGGGCACCGGGCGTTCGTTGCGATCATCGGATCCACCGAGGACCACGCGGCCGGAATGCTCGACTCGATCAAAACCGAGTACGAGACGAACGAGCTGCTCCTGGAGGACTTCCCGGAGGTCGTGTTTCCGATCGCGAAGCTGGACCGCATCAACAACCGGGCTCGGGGTCAGACGTTCCGCGGCAAGCCGACGCACATTACCTGGAAGGATCGTGAGATCCGCCTGCCGACGATTCCGGGCTCAGCGGCCGCGGGCGGGATTATCAAGGTGGCCGGCATCACCGGGGCCGTCCGCGGCATGAAGAGCAAGCGGCCCGGGGACGGCCAGGCGATCCGCCCGTCGCTGGTGCTCATCGACGACCCGCAGACGGACGACTCCGCACGCAGCCCGAAGCAGGTGGCCGACCGCGAGCGGGTGCTCAAGGGCGCGATCCTCGGGCTCGCCGGCCCCAACGTGCGGATCGCCGGCCTGGCGACGGTGACGGTCGTCAGCCCAGACGACCTGGCTGAGCGGCTGCTCGACCGGAAGCGGCATCCGGCGTGGCAGGGCCAACGGATGAAGTTGGTCTACACATGGCCGGGGAGAGTCGAGCTCTGGGAGCAGTACGCCGAGCTGCGTCGGAAGGGGCAGCGCGATGGCACCGGGACGGGGGCGGCCGACGACTTCTACCGGAAGAACCAGGCGGCGATGGACGAGGGCGCGGTGGTGGCGTGGCCGGAGCGGAAGCACGACGACGAGCTCACCGCGATCCAGCACGCGTGGAACATCCGCATCGATCGCGGCGAGGGGGCATTTGCCGCGGAGTACCAGAACGAGCCGATTCCGGAGGTGGCCGTCGAGCAGAACGATATGACGGCGGCGCAGATCACCGAGAAGCGCAACGGAAAACCGCGGGGGCTGATCCCGCTGGGCTGCACCAGGCTGACGATGTTCACGGACTGCCAGGGCGAGGCGTTGTACTGGATGGTGGTCGCGTGGGAGGACAACTTCTCCGGCAGCATCGTCGACTACGGCTGCTTCCCGGATCAGCGGCGGTTGTACTTCACGCTCCGAGAGATCACGAAGAAGCTCTCGGATGTGACCGCGGCGAAGAGCCCCGAGGGCAGGCTGATGGAAGGCCTACGGATGCTGCACGCCGAGCAGCTCGCCCGCGAGTGGAAGCGGGAGGACGGATCGGCAATGTCGATCGAGCGTGCCATCGTCGACGCGGGCTACCTTCCGGATGCTGTCTTCCAGTTCTGCCACGAGTCGGAGCATCGCGGCATCGTCATGCCGTCGCGCGGCTACGGCGTGAAGGCATCGCAGACACCGTTCGCCATGTACTCGAAGAAGCCGGGCGACATGGTGGGGCACTACTGGCGAGTGCCGACGACGGCGAAGAAGCGGATCATCCGGCACGTCGAGATGGACGTGAACTACTGGAAGTCATTCGTCCACGCCCGTCTCGCGGTTCCTCGCGGTGACGCGGGGAGCTTGACGATCTTCGGCGACAAGCCGGAGTTCCACCGGATGCTCGCTGACCAACTCACGGCGGAGACTCGCGTCACGAACACGGCCAAGGGCCGCACGGTGGACGAGTGGAAAGAGCGGCCCGGGAAGCCCGACAACCATTGGTTCGACTGCGTCGTCGGGTGTGCGGTCGGGGCCTCGATGCTCGGGGTTCGACTGTCGGGAGCCGAGGGCTTCCGGCTTCCGAAGAAGCGGCGGGTGTCGTTTGCGGAGATGCAGGCCCAGAAGCGGGGAGGTGCGGCATGAGCGACGACCAGGTCGGGATCCGGTGCCGGCGGTGCGGGTGCCAGGATCTGCGCACGACGCACACCAGGCGAGTGCGGGATGGCATGATTCGACGCTACAAGGAGTGCCGCCATTGCGGGAGCCGCCTCACTACGCACGAGGCGACCACGAAGGCGAAAGCGACGCGACTGCACAACTGAGTGCCATATGTGGCACTATTTTGGAAATCCAGTGATTTGCGCCGTGATTTCGCGCGCGGATTGCGTTGATTGTCTCTGGAGGATTTTCCTCCGGAGATACGACGCGTGCCCGACAACGACATCACCAACGCGATCCGCGAGAACGCCTCCGGGCCCGCCAAGGCCTCCGGCGATCAGGGTTCGTTCGAGCAGCACTCGATCCCCGACCAGATCGCGGCCGACCGCTACCTCGCTAGCAAGCGAGCGGCCTCGAAGCCGCATCGCGGCATGCGATTCACCCGCATCATTCCCCCGGGGGCTGAGTGATGGGCCTACTGTCGGCCATCGCCGGGGTGTTCTCTGGCAGCCGTGTGGTACGGCGGGCCGTGCGGGTGATCCGCGCCGGGTATGACGCGGCCAGGACGACCGACGACAACCGCAAGCACTGGGCCGCGGCCGATAACCTCTCGGCCAATGCGTCGATGCTGCCGCTCGTGCGGCAGACGATCCGCTCGCGGGCCCGTTACGAGGTCGCGAACAACTGCTATGCCGCGGGCCTGGTTCGCACAGTCGCGAACGACCTGATCGGCACAGGGCCGACGCTCCAGATCAACGCACCGGATGGCCACGAGGCGACGCCGATCGAGCGGTCGTGGGAGTCGTGGTCCAAGGCCGTGAAGCTGGCGAGGAAATTGAGGTGCATGCGGCAGTGCCTCAGTCGAGACGGCGAGGCTTTCGCTGTGCTCGTCTCGAACCCGAAGATCAACCACCCGATCAAGCTCGATCTGCGTCTCGTCGAGGCCGACCAGGTCACGACCCCCGGGCTCGTCACCGAGAACGCGGTCGACGGCATCGTGTTCGACGAGCACGGCAACCCGCTCGAATACCACATCCTGCGGACGCATCCCGGCGACGTGCTGCACAGCATGGAGGTGGATGTCGTCCCGGCTGAGTACGTCATCCACTGGTTCCGCCTAGAGCGGCCAGGACAGAAGCGCGGCGTTTCGCTGCTTGCCCCTGCCCTGCCACTCTTCAGCAAGCTGAGGCGGTACACGCTCGCCGTGCTCGGCGCCGCCGAAGCGGCCGCTATGCAGGCCGGCGTGCTCTACACCGACGGTAGCCCAAGTGACGACGACATCGAGGGCGAGGCCTTCGAGTCGGTCGAGTTTGAGCGGAACATGTTCACCACGTTGCCCGGCGGATACCGCCTGGAGCAGCTGAAGGCCGAACAGCCGACCACGACCTACAGCGAGTTCAAGGCCGAGCTCATCGACGAGGCGGCCCGCTGTGAGAACGTGCCCAGCAACATCGCGCGGGGCAACTCGTCGGCTTACAACTACGCGAGCGGCCGGCTCGATAACCAGATGTTCGGCCGGGCCCAGCATGTTGACCACTCCGAAGTCGAGGAGGAGGTCATCGACCGCATCCTCGCGGCGTGGCTCAACGAGGCTGCCCTGGAGCCCGGCATCATCCCCGACGGCTTCCCACCGATCTCTGAGTGCAGCCACCAGTGGATCTGGGAGGGTCGCGAGCACGTCGACCCGAACAAGGAAGCCAACGCCCAATCTACGCGTCTCGCCAACCTCACGACTTCGCTCTCCGAGGAGTGGGCGAACCGCGGCAAGGACTGGGAGGCTGGCGTTCGACAGATCGCCCGCGAGCGGGCCTTGCTGGCTGAGCTCAACCTCGCCCTTCCAGACAGCACCGCCGTCACCGTTGCATCGAACCAGGCGGGGGCGCTTTCCGACCTCGCCGACCAAGCGGCCGCACCGGCCGGGGGAGGTCGCTGATGGACCGCAAGGCCCGCCGCCGCCGCGAGCGAACGATCCTGGCCGCCGCCGCGCAGCCGTTTACCCTCAACGCTTCCGCCCTGGTGCAGATCGAGGCCGCCAAGGGTGACCCGGATGCCCCGGTGCCGGTGTCGATCGACGCCTACAACGGCGGTGTGATGAGCGTGACCGGCATCGGCCCGCTCGTCTTGGACGTGACCGGCGTCGAGGCCACGGGCCCCGTCGTGCTGCTCGACGGCCACACGAACACGCTGGCCGCCACGCTCGGCTCCGCAACGGTGCAGGCCGTCAACGGCGAGCGGCTCGCGGCCCACGGGCTGATCTCCCGCACCAACGCGATCGCGGCCACGGCCATCCGGCT
>SXGU01443943.1_pt1 | contig 14559 bp, 17 predicted proteins | sample 3174531 | NCBI WGS metagenome assembly SXGU01 (sample SAMN11356863, study PRJNA531348) | freshwater metagenome | isolation source: freshwater sample F1-140 | place: China: Fuxian Lake, Yuxi | collected 2017-12-25
AGGCCGGCAACAGCACGCTGTCCGCCGCCGACCGGAACGCAATCGGTGAGGAAATGCTGGCGCTGCGGTCGGAAATCGACAACATCGCCACCCGGACCCGGTTCAACGGCCAGAACCTTCTGAACGGTTCGCTCGCGGTCACGCTGGACGCCGGCACCTCGACCGCCGACACCGTGACGTACGCCAACGGTGGCGCCACGAGCTCGGTCGCGTCGATCAACGTGGAAAACGCGAAGGCCGGCCAGACGTACACGATCACGAACGCAGGCGCGGTCGCGACACTGACGCACAACGATGGCCCGGGCTACGTCCGCACCGAGTCACGGTCCAGGACATGGGCGCCAACGGTTCCCAGACCCTGACGTTTGAGCAGTTGGGTGTCACGGTCAACCTGTCGCACGACGCGGTCGCCGCGAACCACACGGGTGCGAACCTTGCCACCGCCCTCAACTCCGCCACGGTGGTGACGACCGGCTCCGGCAACGCTTCGTTCCGCGTCGGCTCTGAGGTTGGTGACGACATCACGCTGGCGTTCTCCGACATGCGCTCCAGCGCGCTCGGCAACGCCAGCAAGCTGAACACGCTGATCGCGGACAACTCGGCGGTTTCCACGACGACGCAGGCGGACACGCCGCTAGCCTCAGTCGACACGGCGATCGACCAGGTGTCCACCTTCCGCGCGAAGGTTGGTGCCCGTCAGAACCAGCTGGAGGCGGCGACGAACTCCCTCGGGGCTTCGATCGAGAACCTGTCGGCGTCGAAGTCGCGCATCCGCGACGCTGACATCGCAGAGCTGTCGAGCCAGATGATCACGAAGCAGATCATCCAGCAGGCCGGTGTGTCCGTGCTCGCCCAGGCGAACTCGGCCCCGCAGGCGGTGCTGAAGCTCCTCGGTTAGTCTTCAGCCGTCGTGAGACGGTACAGAGGAGCCCCCACCACCCGGTGGGGGCTCCTTCGTGTGCGGGGGGGGGGGGTCCCCGATGGGCGCGTCGGCGAATCGAGGGCAGACTCGATGCGCGACCCGTGCCGGGCCGCACGAGGAGCCATTGATGGTTGCGACCGAGATGCCCGACACACAGGCCGTGCGCGAGGCCGTCCACCAGCAGTATGAATCCCTGCCGTACCCGGTACGCGACCCCGAGGACGAACTCGACCGGCTGCTCCAGCCCACGATGTGCGAGTTGCCGCGGGTGAACGCGATGCTCTGGGGCGGCCGCCGCGCGCCGGACGGCACTTTCCGAGTGCTGGACGCCGGGTGCGGCACGGGTGACGCCACCGTCTTCATGGCAGAGCAATTGCGCGACACGGGAGCGCGGGTGACCGCGCTGGATCTCTCCGCCGCCTCCCTCGATATCACGCGCCGCCGGTTGGAGAAGCGTGGGTTGACCGGCACGGTGGACCTGGTCCAGGCGTCGATCGAGGATGCACCGTCTCTGGACCTCGGTGAGTTCGACTTCATCTCGACATCAGGGGTGCTCCACCACCTCCCATCGCCGGAGGCGGGGCTGCGCGCGCTGCGCGATCTGTTGAAGCCGGACGGCGGCATCGCGGTCATGGTGTATGCGCAGTCCGGGCGCGAGCCGGTGTACCTGATGCAGTCGCTTCTGCGGATGGTCGCGCCGTCTGAGTTTGGCGAGGAGCGACGGCTGCGCATCCTCAAGCGCGCGCTGCAGGCGCTGCCCGCAGAGAACCGCGGTGTCCGCGGACTGCTGGACACGCCGCTCTTCCGCTCTGAGATCACACGCTCCGACGCCGGTGCGTACGATCTCTTGCTGCACTCGCAGGATCGTGCCTACACAGTGCCTCAGATTTACGATTGGCTGGACGGCACGGACCTGCGCCTCCTGGACTGGGCCGTCCCGCGTGTCTACCGGCCACAGAGCTACTGGCCGGGTGCGGAGGTTGCCCACCTGAACGGGGCGGATCTTGCCGCCGCTGCGGAGCTGATGAATGGGCGGATGGAGAAACACCATTTCTTTGCGGCGCGCGCGGAGGCGTCGCCCGCGCCGCAACCTGCTCCCGATGACCTCCACGCAGTGCCGGTGTGGACGGCCTGGCGATTCGACACCGCGCTGGGGCAGGCGCTTGCGCAGCCGGGAAACCAGCTGAAGTTCGACCTAGGAGAAGATCGGGGCATCATCCTGAACGGTGACGCGCTGAACCGTCGCCTGCTGGGCGCGGTGGACGGCCATCGGAGCGTTGGTGCGATCCTCGATGAAGTGTCCGGGGTGTTGACGACGCAGACACCGGAACAGATCCGGCGCCGTTGGATGGAGCTGTGTGACGCGATGCGAGAGATCGCGGCCCTCGTGCTCTACGCCCCGGCGGCGTAGAGCCGTGGGACACTGGCTGGTTCAGGATCGCGTCATCACGGTCGAAGATAGCGATATGACACTGGCCACTTCCTGCGATACCTGCGGAAGACCGATTCACCGTGACGTGGTCGCGTTGCGCTTTGCGACACTGTCGGTAGTCCCCGCTCCCGGTGGCGGGGCGCAGTCGAAGGCGCTTCCGGGCGCACAGCAGGCGTACCTGGTGGGCGTGAGTTGCGCCTCATACGTGCAGGCGTGCATCGCCAGGCTGGAGGGGGAAGCGTCGCCAGCGCGCTCTTTGAGCGGCGGGACGGTGAGTGTCTCGTTCGCCGCGTGCGACCTTTGCTACACGGGGCTGGGCACCCGCGTCACGGAAGCTCAGGTTTCGCCAGCGCGGATGGTGCAACTGACGGGGGAAGGCAAAGTCGCGCATCGGTCGACCGGGCTGCGCAGCCTGCGTCTCTGCGTCCCCTGCGGCGACTACCTGATCTCCGGCTTCGGGCGGTTGCGTAGCGCCTACGGGCATGGCGCACTGGTGCGACAGCGGATGGTGAGCTAGCGGGCGTCCGCTACTGGAACCGTGTCAGCCAGCCCTTCGCCCGGTCGACCGACTTCGGCTCGTCCTTGTAGATCGAGTGCCCGATCCCCGGGAAGATCTCCAGCTCCGCGTTGGGGATACAGCGGGAGATGATCACGGAACCACCGGGCGGCGTCTGTGGGTCGTCGCCGCCGACGAGGATCAACGCCGGCGCGGTGATCCGCTTCAGCCCCTCGTCCATGCGGTAGGCCGCGACGGCGCGGTTGGTCTCCGCCATCGGCAGGTTGCCCTCGGCTTCGAACTCCTCGGCTTTCTTCAGCCAGCCCTGGGCGAGCGCACCGCCCACCCGGCTGGACGTGGCGAAGAGCAGCAGCCCGTCCACGCGGTGCGGGAAGTCGATGGTGAACCGCTGGGCGATCGCCCCGCCCATCGAATGCCCCACGACGACCGCTCTGGGGATGTCGAGCGCCTCCTTTAGGGCGTCGAGGTCGCGAGCCCAAGTGGTCAATGAGACCGGCCCGTCCTCGTGCCCGCTTTCGCCCATGCCGCGCACGTCGTAGGTCAGGTGGCGGAACCCTGGAAACTGGGGCGTGGTGGTGGCCCATGTTTCCAGTCGGGAGCCGATGCCGTGGATCCAGACCACGGCCTGCTGGCCGTCCCCGGTCAGTTCGTAGTGCTGGGAGATCCCGTTCGCGGTGATGAAGGACATGGGCGCCTCCTCGGACAGGGCGGATTGGTAGCGGGCCCGGCGGAGTATACGCAGGGCCCGGCAGGACGTGCCGAATCTGCGTGCTAGCATTCCGGGGCTCAGGAGGCGCCCCGTGGCGGAGATCGATTCGCGCGAATTCCGAAACTGGGGCGGCCACTTCGCCACCGGGGTCACGGTCCTGACGGTGCAGGTGGACAGCACCGTCCGTGGCATGACCGCGAATGCTTTCTGTTCTCTCTCGCTCCACCCACCGCTGATCCTGGTCTGCATCCAGCATGGGACATCCATGCACCCGATGTTCGAAGTGGCCGAGACGTTTGGCGTGAACATTTTGGCCACCGATCAGAAGCCGTTTTCCGCTCTGTTCGCGCAGCACGGCGAACATGCCGCGCCGATGGGGGGTGTGCCCTACCGCATCGGCGCGCTCGGTGTCCCGATCCTGGAGGGCGTAATGGGATGGGCTCAGTGCCGTGTGGAGGCGCGATACGCCGGCGGCGACCACATGATCGTCGTTGGCCGGGTCGAGGAAATGGCGGTCGAACGCCCAGACGTCGATCCGCTGTTGTTTTACGCCGGCGCGTACCGCACCGTCGGGGAGACGCTGTAGCGCTCCGACTCAGGGGTCCCGCGCATGTCAGCGCGGGATTTCCCCGATACGGACGGCCCCGCAGCTGCCGATAGCCTGACCTCGCGGCGTGTCACGTCGCGAGGAGCGCGCGTGGACGCACTGTCCCCTATCTCGACGGGCACTTCTGCCGCCGGCTTACCCGCAGAGGGAGTGCGTCAGGCGTCGCCGGCTCCCGCGTCGTTCGCCGCGGCGCTTGAACGTCAGCTCGCCAGCACCCGCTCGGAGATCGATGGTGTGCGTGCGGAGATCGCCTCGCTGCGTGAGGGCAGTGCGCGGAGTCTCGCCCTCGCGTCGCGGCCATCGGCCGACTCGACGCGCCCAATGTCGATCGCGGATGTTGCCGCACGGCTGAAGTCGATCTCCACCGGGGACGGCGCGGACCCGTATGGCTGGCGGCAGATGGCTCGCAGCACCGGCGAGCAGGTGATCGGCGCCGGCTACGGGGCGATCTTCCAGCGGCAGATCCAGCAGGAGTCTGGTTTCGCGCCGGACGTGGTCTTCGGTCTGCGCAAATCCTCGGCTGGCGCGGAAGGCATCGCGCAGTTGATGCCGCAGTATTACCCAAGTGTGGATCGCACTGACCCGCGCTCTTCGCTCCTGGCGGGGGCGCGGGCGATGGATCATTACCTGAGCGCCTGGGGCGGGGATGTGCGGAAGGCGCTGGCTTCCTACAACGCGGGGCTCGGCAAGGTGCAGCAGTTGGTCGCGGCGCACAGCGACCGCTGGGAGTCCGCCTTGCCGCTGGAGACGCGCCAGTACCTGTCCGCCATCGTCGGCGACATGCGCCCCGTCTTCACGAAGCCCTCAAACACCGCGGCGGTCTTCGGCGGGCGCGGCCCGGGGGGTGTGCTGACGATGCCGGTCGATCGCACGGGCAGCCGCCCGGCCGGCGGCGGCATCGACCTGTTCGCCCATGAAGGGAGCGCCGTGCGCGCTCCCGCGGATGGCACGGTCCGGGTCACCCACGGCGATGAGGGCGCCACGCTGACGATCGACCATGGGAACGGCTTGTCGAGCACCCTGCGGGGCGTTGAGGGTGACCTGCCGGCCGATGGCTCGTCCGTCCGTCGTGGTCAGCCGGTGGGCGCTGTGGACAGCGGCGCTCGGGTCGCGCTCGGCCTCATGCTGAACGGCCAGGCGGTGGATCCGCTCCGATACCTCGTCGGTTAGCACGGGGCACATGGCGGTCGATTCCCGGTGTCAGTGGCGGATGCTACGATCTCTACCTCGTGGTGGGTGTGGCCTAGCGGTTAGGGCGTCAGGTTGTGGCCCTGAAGATCGGGGGTTCAAATCCCCTCACCCACCCCATGGAGACCTTCGCCCGCCGCGCCCGTACCGGTTGAACGAATCCGGTCGCGGGCGCGGCGGTGATACAATCGGGGCAGATAATTCCACCTTCATTGAAGGACACAGACGTGCGGCGCGGACTCCTCGCCCTCCTCGCCGTGTTTGCGTTGACCCCGCTCGCGGCATCCTGCCGGGACGGGAAAGACGGTGGGGGCGTCGTCCCCCTGACCGAGCGATGGCTGCGCGTCGGGGAGGATCCCTCGGCTGAGGTCCTCGTCTACGACGCGAAACTACCGCCGAATCTCGTCGACCTGCTGAATCCCGGGGCGTCGTCGGGTAGCGCTGACCAGATCCAGCTTCCCGTACATCCCAGCGGCAAGCTGGTTGGCTCCTACGTTGTCCGCAAGCCGGACGGCACCCACCTCGTCTGGCTGATCTACGACGTCGCCGAGACTCCGGTCGCGGTGGTGAAGAAGGTGCAGGAGCAGTTGGACGCCCGTCCGTGGCAGGTCGTCGGCGCGCAGGCCGACCCCTCCGGGACGTTGCTGCGGTTCCAGTCATCGAGCGGGGGCGATCTCCAGGGCACCGCGATCGTGAACCAGCGCCAGGCGACCGTCACGTACAGCCTGGTGGTGGAGCGGGGCGGCAAGCAGAGCACGCTGACCGTGACCCGTGGGGCGACGGTCCCGGAGTTGGCGGCTTCGCTGAGTGATGACCTCACCGTGAAGCGCGTGGATGCGGGCGCCGCGAAGACGGCCGGGTTGAAGGAGGGCGACCGAATCGTGAAGGTCGGCGAGGTACCCGTCACCGACCGGAAGTCGCTCGCCGCCGCACAGCAGGCGCTCGCCGGGGAGAAGACGCCGAGTACGAGCGTCACCTACGTGGTCCAGATCACGCCACCCGCCGAGGCCGACAAGCGCACGTTCACCGAGCCCGTGTCGCTGGCCCTGCCGGGCAAGTTCCCCGTGAAGGCATTCTTCGACACGTTGGTCGTGACGGATTTCCAGTGGGCGCAACAAGCCGGTGGGTCGGGCTTCTCGGCCTCCGCTATCTCGAAGGACGGCAGCACCGCGGTGGCGGGCCGTCTGAAGGAGGCGCTGCAGAAGGACGGCTGGCAGGTGCTGCAGGATGTCCCGTCCGGCAGTTCCACGCAGATGCAGTTCCAGCATTCGGACGGGCGCTCCGGCGTGGCTGAGGTCGGCCCCTTCGAGACGGACTCCGCCTACACGCATGTGGTCATGCAGGTTCAGACCGGCCAATCCGGGGGGCGATAGCGCCTCGACCTAGGGCGTCCCCCGATCACGGGGCGTCGCAGCCTGCGAAATCATCCTCCGGTCCGTGTCACGGCTATCGCCGTCGATCCGGTGCGGGAGGCTGCCCATGTCGATCCAGATCAACACGAACGTCTCCGCGCTGAACGCTCAGCGAAACCTGGCCAGCACGAACCATCGCCTTGGCAACCTCTTCGAGAAGCTTTCCAGCGGCATGCGCATCAATCGGGCGGCGGACGACGCGGCTGGTCTGGCCATCTCCGAGAAGATGCGCGCCCAGTTCCGTGGAATGCAGCAGGGGCAGCGCAACGCGCAAGATGGCATCTCCATGCTGCAGACGACAGAAGGCGGGTTGAGCGAGGTCACCAGCATCCTCCAGCGCATCCGCGAACTCTGCGTCCAGGTCGGGAACAGCACCCTTGCGGTGGCCGACCGTCAGGCCATGGGTGAGGAAATCCCAGCGCTGGGATCCGAGATCGACAACATCGGAAATCGCACACGGTTTAACGGCCAGCAACTGCTGACCGGCGCCCTGTCCGTGAGCCTGGACGCGGCGAACTCCACGGCTGACACCGTCACATACACGAACGGCGGTGCTACGACCTCGGTCTCCTCGATCGACGTTTCCACGGCGGACCCGGGCGAGACGTATACGTTGTCCGCCGCTGGTGCGGTACTCACGCTGACACATGATGACGGCTCCGGGTTCGTCCGGAACGAGACGTTTACCGTCCAGGCCATGGGCGCGAGCGGCGCGCAGGCCGTGACCTTCGAGCAGCTCGGTGTCACGCTCAACCTGTTCCACGACGCGAACGCCGCGAACCATACCGGCGCCAACATCGCGAGCGCCTTCAACGGGACCACGATCGTGACGGGCGCCGGCGGCCCCGCCCGTTTCCGGGTGGGCGCTGAGGCGACCGACAACATTTCGGTCCCCTTCTCCGACATGCGTCTGGCCGCGCTTGGCGATGCGAACAAGATGGGTACGCTGATCGTCGACAACGATGTGGTCTCCACCACGGCGAAGTCGGACACTCTGCTGCAGTCTGTGGACGCGGCGATGACGCAAGTGTCCCTGTTCCGCGCCAAGCTCGGGGCGGCACAGAACCAGATGGAGTCGGCGGTGAACAGCCTGGCCGTCTCTGTAGAGAATCTCTCTGCGTCCGAGTCCCGCATCCGGGACGCCGACTTCGCACAGGTCTCCAGCCAGTTGGTCGCGCAGCAGATCATGCAGCAGGCTGGCGTGGCGGTGCTGGCCTAGGCGAATACCGCGCCGCAGGCCGTGCTCGCGTTGCTCCGCGGCCAGTAGCGGGCGTCGAAGGCGGCCGAGGGTTGCGGGCCGCTCGTCGTGATCTACGGGGAACCCCCGACTGTGCGGGCTCGTCCGCCGGTCGATGATCCGGGCAAGGATCTCCGGTCACGCCGCCTGACGCCATGCGGCGGGTGAGAGATTCGTGAGGGACGGTGCGCCATGCCCGACCTGCGGATCGAACGTGGCCAGCCTTCGATTGGTCCGGCTGCGATTGCGCCGGACCAGCGGCGAGGTGACGGGGGCCACCCCCATCAGGGCCAGCGGGATCCGAATGGACATGCCGCGCCAGGGATCGAGGAACTGGCGGTGGCGCTGCACGAGGAGGGGCGGAAGCACCTCGTCGCGCGGTTGGTGACGGACGAGTCGGGCGAGACGCGCGTGCGGATCGTGGACACGGAGCGAGATGAGACGGTGGCCGTGCTGACCCCGGACGAATTGCGCACGCTGGCGGCCCAGACGGGGCTGCCGGCCGGCCTGCTGCTGCAGGCGCGGTCGTAGGGCGCCGCTATAGTCTTCGGGAGTTCGAGCGGCTCCAGCGGGCGGATCAGTTTTGGCGGCCTTGCCTCCGGCATGGACACCAACTCGATCGTAAGCCAGTTGATGGCGGTCGCCGAGCGCCCGATTACGCTTGCGACGAACCAGCAGAGGAAGCTCGAGGAGAAGTCCGCAGCCATCGGGAAGGTGGCGTCCGCGCTTTCGGCGCTGCAGACGCGTGTCCAGACGCTGAACACCGCGCACACCTTCCGCACGCGTGTAGCGAACGTCATCGCAACGACCGCCGACGCGAACAAGGTCAGCGTCACCGCGCAGCCCGGCGCCTCCGTGGGCGGCTTCACGGTGAACGTCACGACACTCGCGACCGCAACCCGCGTGACCAGCGCGCAGGCCGCCGGCAACGCGGTCTCCGTGAACACGGCGCTGGACAAGGCCGGGTTCACACCGCCACCCACCGCGGGGACATTCTCGATCGACGGGACGTCCTCCACCATTGCCCCCGCGACCGCGCAGGCGCTGACCAGCCAGGCCGCGGTGGGCGCGGCGACCGCCTCCGGTACGGTGCTCTCAGCCGCCGGCCTGGACATCCCGGTGGCTGCGTCCGGCACGTTCACGGTCAACGGACAGACGATCACCTGGTCTGACACCGACACCATCGACGACGTGATCGGCTACATCAACAACTCAGTGGCGGGCGTGTTGGCGTCGTTCGACGCCAACACGCGAATGTTCAAGCTGACCCACAACACGCTGGGGACCGGCCAGACTCAGATCTGTATGTCAGTTACATCGGCAACGATCCGACCTGGTATGCGCTCGTAGCCTGCCCGATCTGGTCGTAAACCTCCTATCACGATGACTTCAGTGCGCTGGAGGCTGAGGAGCGCAAACGTCTGGTGGTGGCTACGGAGCAACGTCGCGCGGCGACGGTGAAACTGCTGACCGGGCATCGCACAGCAGAAGACGCGGAATCTGCGCTTGAACTGGCGATGGAGTGCTACGCGCTGCGGCATCCGAACGGACGCCGTCACGCGGTACTCCTTCACCGCCGCGCCTGGCTCGCGCGGGCCAAGGGCGACAAACAGGCCGAAGTGCTATAGCTGGAACGCGCGCGCGACGCGTACCAGGACGCGTACGAACGTGACCCGGATGTCTCCGAAGAGGGCGCACTGCGGGCGGCGTACCTGATCGGGGACCTGACACTGCGTCTGGGCGATCCGCATAGCGCGTCGCGCTGGTTGGAGATCTGTGCGAAAAGCACCAGCAAAGAGCATTCTGGGCGGGTGCGGATTGCGCGTGAGCGGCTGTTCGATGCACGGGAAGCCGCGAAAGCGCAGTCTGACGCGGCCCGGGAGGCTTCGTAATGCGCGTGACGGAGGTCGCGCGCGGTCTGGCGCGGCGGTCGTTCGGCCATCTGTTGGTGCTCGCGGCCGTGTTCGCCATCATGCTGGCAGCGCTTGCGGCGCTGCCTTCCGCGACACAGGCGGCAGATGGCGGACGGCTGCTGGTGGCTGACCTGCGCGGCCACGCGCTTCTGATCGTCGATCCGGCACGACCGGACGGCGCGCGCCAGATCACGTTGCCCGACGGGCCACATGAGTTGCTCCGGTTGCCGGACGGACGGGTGGCTGTCTCCCTGGAACAGTCCGGCATTGTCGCGCTCGTGGACCTCGATACCGGCGCAGTGGAGTCGCTCGCGACGGGCGGGCTGCCTCACGGCCTTGCTCTCCAGCACACGTCCGAGGGTGATCGGCTATTGGTCACCGACCGTGACCGTGACGCTCTGCGTCACTTCGTCATCGGTGGTGCCCCTTCGACATGGCGTGAGGTTGAGTCGACCCGTATGTCCGGCTGGCCCCACGCGGTGGTCGCGCGTGCCGACGGTGCGGTGGCTGTCGCCCGCGCAAGCGACGCGATGCTGTCTCTGGACGGGCACGATGTCCCGGTCTCGGCGCTTCCGGAGACGGTTGCGTTGTCCTCGGACGGCGCCTGGATCGCCACGGCGGGAGCGGTCGGGGGCGAGGTCCACGTCTTCGGTTGGGATGGCGCCACTCAGATGGACGTGCAGGTGGGCGGGCGTCCGGTCCGGACGGTGTTCTCGCCGGATGGTTCGCTGGTTGCCGTGGCGCTTTCGGCGTCATCGGGCGTGGCGCTGGTGGACCGCGCGGGCGGCGTCCGCACGGTGGCGGTCGCCGGAACGCCTGACGGGCTCGCTTTCTCTCTGGACGGTACGCGGTTGTATGCGGCCGACATGTCTGGTGGTCGCGTCACAGTGGTCGAGGTAGCCACCCGGCGGGTGCTCGCCGTGATGTCGGTGGGGCGCTCTGCCGGGAGCCTGATGGTGCTCGCACCCGCCCGCTGAGGCGGCCCGGTGTGCGTGTGCGACAATCCACATCACTTGTTTCTCCCGTGGACGGAGCCGCGCGACGATGTCAGTCGGGGGCACTTGCTCGTCAGGCGGCGGATTCCTGCGGCGTGCCTGCGGTCGCGCCGCGGCCGGGATCTGCGTCTATTGCGCGGAGCCATTTTGCGACGCCCACGGGGCGCTTCACCCGGACTATTACGAGGTGTGTCAGCGAAAGAGCTGTCTGGCGAAGTTCGCGGACGTGGCGGCGCATCGCCGGTGGCTCGAAATGCACCTCCCGTCGAACGAGATGTCGATGTGCGCGGAAGACGGCTGTCAGGAGCGGATGCAGCACTCCTGCGAACGATGCCGTCTGCGCTTCTGCGATGAGCATCTCGTCGATAAGCAGGTCACGGAATGCCGCTTTGAAGGCGAAGTCCGTGTCGTACAGATGATGTGCCTGCACTGCGCCGCCCGCCGCACGCTCTGGGACTGAATCCAAGTGGCACGACTCTCCTCGTGTTAGGTCAGGCGTGCGGTCGCGACGAGGGCCTCACCCGCGGGTGTCGCCGCGAGTACGTGCCCTGTGGTGTCGATGACGAACGCGCCCCCGGCTCGGGAGGTCGATTCGGCGGCTACGATGGCCACGCCATCCTCGATGGCAATCGCGCGCGCGGTACCGCCGACGGGCGCCGCGGCATCCCCGGCGCACCACACCGCCATGCTGGCGCCGGCAGGGGCGGCCAGGGCGAGCCCTTCCGCGCCACACAGCACCCCGACCGCGCCGAGTGAGGTCTTGACGATGGACGGCGCCTGTTCCCCGGCGCGGAACCCGGCGGTCCGTTCATCCCGGTCGAGGACGGACTGTCGGTGGGCCGCGAGGACCACGTCGTTCTCGATGGCGTACGCCGTTTTATACGTGACGCCGTCGGCGCGTTCGGCGAGCCCCGCGAAGATGGTGGCGCCGGTCTCCGTGCTCAACGCTTCGAGGGACGGGAGTGTCTCCGTGGCGGTGACGGCGCGCGGCTCAGTGCCGGCAAGGTCAGGCAGCACGACCAGCCTCGCACCGGCGCCGACCGCCGCACGGACGAGGGCACGCAACCGTTCCATCGAATCCACGGCGGAGGGTAATGGGTCGAAGGCGACCGCGGCCACCTGGCCCTGTAGCGGTCCGCGCGTTGCAGCCGCGATGTCGCTCGCGGGCAGCGTGGCGAAATCGAGCGCGGGTCCCGGCGCAGCCTCGATGTCGATCTCGGTCGAAATGATGCCGGGCCCGTCGGCGGGCGCGCGCGCTCCACTGTCCGGCGGGGTCGAAGACGCTGGCGCTGCCGGAGTAGCGCACCAGGCCACCCTCGCTCCCTGATGTGCCTCCGGCGACCGCTCAGGCGCCCAACAGTGCCGCGCGTGCCGCAAGCAGGTCGGACTCCACGCTGATCTCGATGCCGGGGATGCGCCCTGTGTCGCGCGGGGCGGCCGCCGCGACCAGCAGGTGGACGCCTGCCAGCCCGCGGACCAGGTCGCGGCGCGTGAGGTCACGGCCGACGATCAAGGCGATCCGCACGCCTTCGATCCCCGCTATGGCGGGCCCGCGGCCACGCGCGAACCACGCCGCCGAAGTGGTGCGCGCGCCGGCGTGCGCGAGTTCCCGACCGTCCGGTCCGAAGAGCACGAGTTCGTTACGCAATGCGCCGTCCGCGTCGCGTCGCACCACGCCTGCCGTGATCGCGCAGCCAGTGCGCCGGGACCGCTCCGCCAGCGCGCTGAACCAGGTGTCCTCAGGCGGGAGGGAGAGCGCAGCCACGGCCTCGCCGGAGAGCAGGGCCCACCCTGGGATCGCCGCCTGCGGCAGGACGAGGAGCGCGTGTCCCTCGATCGACTGGTCAATTCGGGCGAGCAGCGCCTCCCACGCGCGGACGTGGTCGCTCGCCTCGAAGGTCCGAGGTTGCAGCACAGCAACGCGGAACGGGTGCGGCACGGCGTGTGCTACCCCCGGCGCACAGGGTTGCGCAGCACGCCGACGCCGCCCACTTCGACCTCGCACACGTCGCCGTCGACGATCGCGGCGGTCTGGCCGGGCGTGCCGGTGAAGATCAGGTCGCCAGGCTCCAGCGTGATGTACCGGGAGATATGGGAGATGCATTTCCGGACGGAGTGGATGAGCAGGCTGGTGTCAGACTCCTGCTGGACGCGTCCGCTGATCCGGCCGGCGACCGCGATCGCCTCGGGCTTCAGGTCGGTCTCGATCCACGGGCCGACGGCGGTGAAGGTGTCGCTGGACTTGGCGCGAAGCCACTGGAGATCGCTCTTCTGCCAGTCGCGCTCGGAAACATCGTTCCCCGCGGTGTAGCCGAAGACGTGCGCGTCAACCTCGGCTTCGGTGATCGCGTGTGCCCGGCGGCCGATGACGGCGACGACCTCGGCCTCCATGTGGACATTCGCGCTGTCCGGCGGGAGGACGATTGCCTCCCCCTGCGCGATAAGAGAGGACGGCGCCTTGAGGAATCCCTGTGGCTCCCCTGGCGCGGGGCGCTCGCCGGCGTGGCTCTGGTAGTTGATGCCGATCGCGACGATCTTCGTCGGCACGGTAGGCACCAGCAGCCGGACCTGAGACAGCGGCACGGCACGCCCCATTTCGATCGGCCGGTCGAAGACATCCCCTTCGAGGAGATGGGCCGTGTCGCCGTCGATACGTGCCGTGTAGACGCCGCCCTCAACCTGCACTCGTGCGATCCGCATTCGTCGTCCCCTCCGTGCCGCTTTCGCCCGATGCTACCGCGCGTGGCCTTGCCACGTGGGTTACGGCCCGGGGACCGCTGGCGCCAGGGCGGCGACGGCGTCCGCCAGGATGCCGTCGCACATCGCCCGCACGATCAGCAGGGAAGTGAGATGTTCCTCGACGCTACCTTCCCAGGGTGGGAGCAGCGGTCGCTCCCAGGACTCTGGGCTGAGGTTGGCCGCCGCTTCGAGCATCGCGAAGCGTGCAGTATCGATCTCGGCACGGACCGCGGCCCAGCCGTCTGCGATGACATCGGTGGCCGGAGTCGATGTACGGGTGGTGTCGCCAGCGTTGAGCGAAGCAAAGAACGCGGCGTGCGCACGGTCGCGTCCGGCGTGCGCGAGCAGCAGGGCACTCAGCGGGCCGGTGCTCTCACCCAGATTCGCGAACTCCGGGATCGTCAGCATGCGCATGGCCAAGCGGGGGTCACACGCATCGAGCGCCCCGATCAATTGGCGGCGGCCGTCTTGCAGCGCCGTCCATGGGTCGATGCTCTGGAAGAACTTGAGGTCATCGATGCCTGGGGATGAGTCGTGGGCCATGGATGCGAGTCTACGCAGCGTGCGTCATGCGGGCAGGCGCGTGCGGCGCGATCGAAAAATCGATCAAAGCGCGAGGAGATCGATCACGGGCCATGTGTTCGGTGTCGGGAGTGGATGAGAGTCGGGTAAGGCGGGCGAAAAAAGTTGTCAACTTTTTTTCACGTTTTGGCCCGAAAAATATTGTCAGTACGCACATGCGTGTTATCATTTCGTTCGTCCGGGGCCTCGTGACGGTGAGGTGTAACTGATGGTCACAGCGAAGAAGCCTGCTGCGAAGAAGCCTGCAGCCAAGAAGCCGGCTGCGAAGAAGGCGGCTGCGAAGAAGCCGGCGGCGCGCAAGCCCGC
>SXGU01379500.1_pt1 | contig 14556 bp, 14 predicted proteins | sample 3174531 | NCBI WGS metagenome assembly SXGU01 (sample SAMN11356863, study PRJNA531348) | freshwater metagenome | isolation source: freshwater sample F1-140 | place: China: Fuxian Lake, Yuxi | collected 2017-12-25
CCGTCACCCGCTCTAGTGCTCCGTAGGACCTTCACATGACGTGGGGTCCACGGGGAAGAATCGCTAGCGGTTGATTCCTCGTTCCCGGTCGGCGGCTTCGCGCACGGTCATCATCGCAAAGAGGAATGCCCCGGTGCCGACGATGAAGAAGATGACGCAGCCGAAGCCGAAAATGGCGCCTTGGCTCATATCATCCGTTCCGTCGTTGCGACGCCACGAGGAATGCACCGAGGGCCAGGATCGAGGGCACCCAAGTGCCGACGAAGATGCCGTTGAGTTTGTCATCGACCGAACCGTCGTTGGCAAAGAACAGCCAGACGCTCATTGCGAGGCTGCCCGCCGCGGCGAGCAACGTGGTGATTTGCAGGATTTGGGTGGGTTTCATGGTTTCAGTCTCTCACAGGTCGTCCAACCAAGCGGTGATTCCTTGCGGCGGCTGGGCGCACCAGTCAGCGGGCACTACGACGAGTGCGGGACGTGCTCGACGAGTTTCGACGACGAGCACGTCCCGAGCAGGTGTGAGCCACACCCATGCCCAGCGACCCCGATGACCGATCCAACTGAACCAACCCATGGCCCGCTGTCGCGACAGGGCGGTGCCGGCAATCTTCCAGCGAAGTCGTCGGCCGACTACTTCGGACGAACTCATCCACACTCCGACGATTTCCGTCGACGAGAAAAGGAACCGTCGCGGTGCGTAGCACCCGAGCAATCTCGCAGCCGCCGACAACGTAATCTCACAACTCCCGTCCGGAGCGAACTCGACTTGCGAAATACCCACGACGATGCGTCGGGTCAGGTGATCGACGCCGCATAAATGCCGGCGATGGTGCCATCCAACATGGCGTCGAACTCGGCATCGGACTGCTTAGCCGAGAGCCCCTCGGTGAGTGCCCGCGAGAAGCTGGCGATCATGCCGTGGTTGTCACCCAGTTTCTGGTTGGCGACGCTGCGCGAATAGCCACCCGAGAGCGCGACGACGCGAAGCACGCTGGGATGCGCCACCAGATTCGCATAAAAGTTCGGGGTGTCGGGCAGCGTGAGTTTGAGCATTACCGGCTGGGTCGCGGGCTGCTTGTCGAGTTGTGCAACGAGGGCGTCCCTCAACAAGGCTTCGGCTTCGGCCTTGTTCGGGCTCTTGATATCGACTTCAGGTTCGATGATCGGAACGAGCCCGCGGCTGAGAATCCGGCGACCAACCTCGAATTGCTGGTTCACCACTGCCGAGATCCCCTCGCGATTGGCAAGTTTGATGACCGAACGCATCTTGGTGCCGAAGATTCCCTTGTCAACCGCCCGGGCGAGCAGTACGTCGATGTCGGGCATCGGCTTCATCATCTGCACGCCATCCCGTTCGTCGGCGAGTCCCTTGTCCACCTTGAGGAACGGCAGGACTTGTTTCTTCTCCCACAGGTACGTGGCGCTCCCCAACCCGTCAATCTCGCGGTCCATGGTGCCCTCGAACAAGATCGCGCCGAGCACCCGATTGCCACCGAATGCGGGGCTCTTGATCATCCGCGTGCGCATGGCGTGAATGAGATCGAACATCTGGTCTTCGTTGGAGTATTCCGATTCCTTGATGCCGTACAACGACAGGGCCTTGGGGGTGCTACCACCGCTCTGGTCGAGTGCCGCGATGAATCCCTTGCCGTTGCGCATTCGATCAACCTGTTGCGCGTGAAGTGTCATGGGATTCTCCTCACCTCGAAGAATAGTGTGAACGAGTGCTTGCGATCGTCACGGGTGCCTCGACGGGTATCGGCGCGGCGGTATCCCGCACGTTCGTCAAGGCTGGCCATACGGTTGCCGGTATCGCACGCGATGGCGACAAACTCGGGGCCCTCCGACGCGCGCTCGGTGGACGTTTCGAACCTCATCCGTGCGATGTCACCGATTCCACGATCTTCTCAGCAACCCTGCGCAAGATCGCCGACGAACATGGGCGAGTCGACCTCCTCGTGAACAATGCGGGCTCCGCCAAGGTCTTGTCGATAACCGACACCACCCCACAGGAATTCCGCGCCATGCACGACCTCAACGTGGTGGCCCCTGCCGTGGCGATTCACACGCTCTGGCCATCATTCTGCACGAACGGCGATGCGCGAATCGTCAACGTTTCGTCCTTGGCGCAACTCGACCCGTTCCCGGGATTCTTCGCATATGCGTCGTCGAAATCGGCACTCCACCTCCTGACGGTGGTGGCCAACTCCGAGGGCGAGCCTCACAGTATTCGGGCGTTCACCGTGGCGCCAGGTGTCGTCGATACACCGTTGCACCGCTCCCTGATGCCCGAGGGTCTCGCTCCAGTTGACGGGCTCAGTGCGTCACTGATGCCCGACGAAGTGGCATCCCGCATTCTCGACGTTGCAAACGGCAAGTTTGACGACCGTGCTGGTTGGGTGCTCGCTCTTCCAGCACCGGCTGCAGTGATGTCACTACGACGCTGGATCATCGAGCATCCGGGCGGCGGCGTAGAAATCGTCTCGTAGCCTGAGTCGCGAACATGACCGAGGCAAGCGCACAGTCGGGCACACCGCACGTCGCCGTCTACCGACACGAACACTTCAATGCCGCGCACCGAATCCACAATCCTGCGCTCAGCGATGCCGAAAATGCGCGAATCTACGGAAAGTGCAACAACCCCAACTACCACGGACACAACTACGAATTGACGATTCGCGTCAGCGGACCGATCGACCCGGTGATTGGCTACGTGATGGATCTCGGCGAACTCTCCGCGCTCGTAAAGCAACACGTGCTCGACCGCCTCGACCACAAGAACCTGAACCTCGACGTTCCCGAGTTCGCCAACGTGAATCCGACGGCAGAGAACATCGCGGTGGTCATCCACTCGCTCCTGCGACGTCACGTTCCAACGAAGTTCGATCTCCACGTGATTCTCGGTGAGACGCCCCGCAATATCGTGCAATTCCCCGCCGACATCGTCCGCCACGGCACTCGACCGAATCCCTGATTCCCCTTCCATCACGAGAGGACACCGACCATGGCATACAAGAAGATCGAAACGTACGACGAGGCGACGACTCGCGACCTCGCAACGGCCTACCGCGAAGTAATTGGTCTCATCGGTGAGGACCCCAATCGCGAAGGACTCCTGAAGACACCGGAACGTATCGCCAAGGCGATGCAATTCCTCACGCAGGGACAAGGACACGACCCGGTGGAGGTCATTCGTGGAGCAATCTTCACCGAGAGTGTGCAGGAAATGGTGATCGTGAAGGACGTCGAGATGTACAGCCTGTGTGAGCATCACATGATTCCCTTCTTCGGGAAGGCCCACGTGGCCTACATTCCCAACGGCTACATCACCGGACTTTCCAAGGTGGCTCGAGTCGTCGACATCTGCGCGCGGAGGCTGCAGGTACAGGAGCGACTTACCACGCAGATCCGCGATGCGTTTCAGGAGGCGTTGAGTCCACTCGGCGTTGCAGTGGTGATCGAGGCAAAGCACCTCTGCATGATGATGCGCGGCGTCGAGAAGCAGAACTCCGTCACGACGACATCGGCATTCTGCGGGGCCTTCGAACACGAGCCAACACGCAGCGAGTTCTTGAGACTTCTCAGTAGCAGCCTGTCGTAACGATCGTCGGGCAGAGCCGACGCAGGATCACGCGGCGAGTTCACCTGCCAGCGACGACAATCGTTGCATCACGGATGCTTCGATGGAACCGTCGTCCCCGATCACGGTATTTACTTTGGGAATCAACAACTCCGGCCCGATGAGCGTGGCCCCGAACAACGGAATCATGTTGCGGAGATACTCGACCGAGGCCTTCCCGCCGCGATCGCCCGGTGAACAACCAAAGACGCCGATGCGACGGCCGATGAGACAGTGTTTCGCGAACGGCCGCGACGCCCAGTCGATGACGTTCTTCAGGCCGCCGGGCACGTTGTAGTTGTATTCGGGTGTCCCGATGAGTACGGCGTGCGATTCACCGAGTTCCCGTCGCAGGTCGGCGACGCTCTGCGGTGGCGTCGCCGTATCCAAATCGCCGTCATACGTGGGGAGCGCACGCACATAGTCGCGCATCACGAAGTTGGGGTATTGGTTCACGATTGCCCGACAAAGTGCGGAGGTGAACGACCCGGCTCGCAGACTTCCCGAGATGACGATGACCGTGCCTGCCACGGGAGGCGACCCTATCTCCTTCGTTCGTCCGACCAGTATCGGGCGTGTATTGGCGCGCTCATCAGCGCAGGAGTGCAACCACTCCGACGCCGAACAGCGTCAAGACGAGGAGCCCACCGGCTGCAGCGGCAAAACGTCGGTCACCATCGCGTGACCATTGCATCGCCAGAGCGCCGACTCGAAGGATCGGAAGTCCCCCCAGGAGGAGCAGTGCCGCAGAATCCAGCCATTCTCCGGTATCACCTCGCATCATCACCCCGAGTGCGGCAGCGACCGTTGCCGCGACGATGAGCCGCGTCGTCCATTGTCGAATCATGCCCGGATCACCAAGACCGTGGCCACTACCACCAGCATCAGGGCGGTAGCTCGCCGCACCACCGGCGGAGACATCCGTCGTTGGAGCATCGAACCCATGGTTCCACCCGCCACTGCGCCGATGACGACGAGCGCACCATCCGATACCACGACTCTCCCATCCATCGCCATCAACAGGAGTGCCGTCGACGCGGTGATTCCGATGGTGAAGGTACTGGTGGCGGCGGCAACCTTCGCCGGCAGTTTCATGAGTTCACTCGACAGTGGGGTTTTGAGAAATCCCCCACCGACACCCGCGAGACCGGTGACGAATCCTGCGACCGACATCGTGACGACGCCGAGGATCATCCGCGTCGGCGCATACGGAACCGCCGCATCGTTGAGTCGGTAGACACCCGAAAGCGATCCGTGGTGTTCGCCGATCGACTCCGCTCCGAGCGAGGCATCCGGTTTCCAGCGGACACCCTTGCGAATGGCGCTCCCTGCTGCGGCCACTACGGCGAGCGCGGCCAGCACGTAGGACATCAGCCGATCGGTGAATTGACCCGCGAGCAGAACACCGACGATTGCTCCCGACGTCGCCCCCAATTCCGTGACGACGGCGAATCGATGATTGACCGCGCCGTCCTGTAGTTGGGTCCTGCCTGCGGCAATGGAACCAGCAATCACGCTCACCAATCCGAGCGGTGCCGCTTGAGCGATGGTCATGTCGCCGAACGACAAGAGGGGCACGAGCAGAATTGCCCCTCCGAGTCCGCCGATTGCTCCGAGACTCGATGTCATGAATGCGAGTGCGATGATCAACACATCACGCCATGAACCACCCACTGGAGCGAGCATAGAGTCAATGAGGTGAAGAATCCGTTTCCCTTTCCGCATCCCGTCAACGAAACATCGGCTCGACTCGTCGCCGGCGGTGTGGTGTTGATGAGCATTTCGTTTGCGTCGACCGGGGCGGCATGGTTGCTCATTCCACTCACCTACGGCTTCCTTGCCCGCGTGACGACGGGCCCGACGTTCAGTCCGCTTGGTCAGTTGGCAACTCGAGTAGTTACTCCTCGAATTCGGGCGAAACATCGGCTCGTTGCAGGCCCGCCCAAGCGCTTCGCGCAGTTCGTCGGCTTGATCTTCTCGGGGACGGCAAGCGTGTTGTGGATTCTCGACCTCGGTACGGCCTCCCGGGTGGTTGCCGCATTGCTGGCGTGCGCAGCATTGCTCGAGTCGGTGTTTGCGGTGTGCCTCGGATGCATCATGTTCGGTTGGCTGATTCGATGGGGCGTCGTGCCCGATCGAGTGTGCGAACAATGCAGCAACCTGAATCTCGAATCTGCCGTCAACTCGTAACGAACGTTCCGAGGCGGTACCGATTTCGAGGTCCTAGCGTCGGAGTTCCATGTCGAAACGAGTGGTCATCATCGGGGGTGGTGCTGCAGGAACGCTCGTAGCCATTCACATGGCAAGCGTTGCGAAGTCTCCGCTCACGATCACCGTCGTGGAACCAAGGGAGCGTCTCGGCGAGGGCATCGCGTATTCAACGCCGGACTTCGGCCACCTCCTCAACGTTCCGGCCGGCGGCATGTCGGCATTCAGCGCAGAACCCGACCACTTTCGCTCGGCAGTCGACTGCGCGGCGTCGGACTTCGTTGCGCGTCGGACGTACTCCCGGTACCTCCGAGACACCCTTCGTGCCACGCTGGAAAAGAGTCCTCACGTGACTTTGCAACACCTGCGCGATTCCGCGAGTGCAATCGAAGATTCACCACCGTCGGTCGACACCTCGGCATCCGGAGTCGTGAGCGGAGACGCCGTCGTCCTTGCACTTGGTAACGCTGCACCAACGGTTCCCGAATGGATCGCGAGAGGTCCCGCCGCCTCCACGTACCGGGTCGTAGTCGATCCTTGGCTACCGGGTGTGCTCGATTCGATCGGTGTGGACGACCGCGTGTTGTGCGTGGGGACGGGTCTGACCTTCGTCGATGTTGCGATGACGTTGGCTCGGCGTGGCGTGAACATACGTGGAGTTTCACGTCACGGATTGCTCCCACAAGTGCACGCCCCGATGGCGGCGCCCCCGCCGCTGCCCGACGACCTCGCCACCCTTCGTGCACCGAGCGACGTCCTTCGTTGGATACGACTGCAACCCGATTGGCGTTCGGCATTCGCATCGCTCCGCCCGGTCACGCAACGGATCTGGTGCTCGTGGACCACGTTCCACCAGTCGCAGTTCCTCCGCCATTGTCGCCGCCAGTGGGACGTCCACCGACACCGAATGTCACAGGACGTCGCCAACGAGTTTCACACTCTGGCCGACGCTGGACTGATTGCCATTCAGCGTGGCGACGCCCGTGCGCTCGCCGCCACGAGCGAATTCTCGGTGGTGATGCTTTGCACGGGTCCGGATGATTCCGCTTTGCTCGGCTCGGCACCGCTTGCGTCACTGGTGCTTGAAGGCTCGATTTGTCCCGGACCGCACGGCATCGGCATTGCAACCGATCCGCGGAGCGGTGCCGTTCAACGATCGGACGGCTCGAATCTTGAGGGCGTTTATGCCATCGGCCCGCTGCGTCGGGGGACGCTGTGGGAATGCACGGCGATTCCCGAAATTCGCGCCGAAGCCGAACATTTGGCGGCACAACTCGTGGAGCGCCTCTGCGTCTGAACAACTACCGCGGGTCTTGCACCACCTAGCCTGACCAACGTGGCACGTGAGCGTTTCGACGTGGTCGTCGTCGGTGCGGGGATCTCGGGTATTGGTGCAGGAGTCCACCTGCAACGGAAATCTCCCGACCGATCATTCGTAATCCTCGAGGGCCGAGAAGACATCGGTGGCACCTGGGACCTGTTCAAGTATCCGGGAATTCGCTCCGATAGCGACATGCACACGTTGGGATTCGAATTCAAACCGTGGAAGGCAGAAAAGTCGATCGCGGATGCGCCGGCGATCATGGAGTACCTGCGTGAGACGGTGGCTGAAAACGACCTGAAACGTCACGTGCGATTCGGTGAACGAGTCGTCGATGCGTCATGGTCGACCCCCACTTCCACCTGGACGGTGCGCACGCAACGCGCCGACGGAACTTGCGGTGAGTTCGAATGCAACTTCCTGTTCATGTGTGCCGGCTACTACTCCTACAAGTCGGGCTACCTGCCCGAGTTCCCCGGTCGAGAACGATTCACGGGTCGCGTCGTGCATCCACAGGAATGGCCCGACGACCTCGATTACACCGACAAACGGGTCGTGGTCATCGGATCGGGTGCGACTGCGGTGACGATCGTCCCGGCGATGGCAGACACGGCGGCGCACGTCACCATGATTCAGCGCTCACCCACCTACATGGTGTCGAGACCCGACCGCGACCCCGTCGCCAACCTGCTGCGCAAGGTGCTGCCTCAGCAACTTGCGTACGACATCACCCGGGCCAAGAACACGTGGCGACAACAGATGGTGTACAAACGAACTCGGACGAACCCCAACCAGGTTCGCAACCTCCTGCTCGGTGGAATTCGGCTGGAACTCGGTGGCGACTTCCCCGTCGACAAACATTTCACTCCGCGCTACACCCCGTGGGATCAACGACTCTGTCTGGTGCCGAATTCCGACCTCTTCGCAGCGATTCGCGCCGGTCGTGCGAGCGTCGTGACCGACACCATCGAGACGTTCACGGAAACCGGAATCCTTTTGTCCTCGGGTCAGCACGTTCCAGCGGATGTCATCGTGACCGCAACCGGACTTCAACTCGTGACGCTCGGCGAGGCGGAGATTCGTGTGGATGGTGAACTGGTCGACTTTGCGCAGACTCGCACCTACAAGGGCATGGCCTATTCCGACGTGCCCAATTTGGCCACGAGTTTCGGGTACATCAACGCGTCGTGGACGCTTCGTGCCGATCTGACGTGCACCTACGTGTGCCGTCTGCTCAACCACATGCGTTCGACCGGAACTCGCCAGTGCACGCCGCGACTGCGTCCGGGCGAGGAGCACATGCCGCATCGCCCCTGGATCGACGGCTTTTCCTCCGGTTATATGCAACGCGTCATGCATCTGATGCCGAGCCAGGGAGACCGGGAACCCTGGCTGAATCCGCAGAACTACGACAAGGACAAAAAGATGTTCCGCGAAGGCGCCGTCGACGATGGCGTCATGCGATTCACGAATCCGACCGAGGAGGTGGTTGATGCCCCGTTTGCGTCAAGTTCCGCGCGCTGAGGCGGACCCCTCGGTCGTTCCCGTCTACGACATGCTCTTTGGCGATCGCGACCCGGTTGCACATCCCGGGACCGCGACGGGGACTCCTGGAGACTGGTGGACGGTATTCGCATTGGTGCCGGAGGTGTTCGAGCACGCGGTTCGTGGTTTCGCTCTCTACCGCAATCCTGCACGGAAACTCGATGCGCAACTCCGCGAACTCGGACAGACGCGCGTAGGTTGGGCCCGCGCCAGTCAGTTCGTGTACTCACAGCATTGCAAGTCGTGCCGAACGGCGGGTATCAGCGAGGAGAAGATCACAGCGATCCCCCACTGGTCGACGAGCGATGTCTTTTCAGCCGCTGAACGGGCCGTCCTTGCATACACGGATGCTCTGGTATACGACGGTGGTCGAGTTGCCGACGGGGTGTTCGAGGCGCTCCGTGATCATCTCAGCGATGAAGAGATCCTCGAGTTCACCTACATCACGGCGATGTACGACATGCATGCCGTCATGAGCAGGGCTCTTCGAACGGAGTTCGACGACCGCGACGAACCGATCGTCGAAATCGACGGACCTGACGGACCACGCATGGGGCTGAAGATCCGATGATCACCCGCAGTGGTGTCCACCACGTGGCATATGCATGTCGCGACCGTGAGGCCACACGGCACTTCTACGAGGACCTACTCGGCTTCCCGCTCGTGCATACCGAGGTGACCCGGATTCCCGAGAGCGACTCGCACTTCCTCCACCTTTTCTTCGAACTCGGTGATGGTTCGTCGATCGCGTTCTTCGACCTCCACGACATGGGCGAGAAGTCCGACTGGCGTTCCGACGTGTCGACGGGCAATGGTTTGCCGGTGTGGGTGAACCACATTGCGTTCAAGGCCGATCAAGCAACCCAGGATCGCGTGCGAAGTCATCTCGCGGCCAACGGCATCGAGCCGATCATGGACGTGGATCACGGATGGTGCCACTCGCACTACTACCTCGATCCGAACGGCATCATGGTCGAGTTCTGTCGCGACACTCCCGGGTTCACTCCTGACCCGACCGCAGCCCGCCAAGCGCTGCGCTAGTCAGCCCACACGTCTTGACCTCAGCGCCTGGGTGGGGTGCTCGTACGAGCACCCCACCCAAGTTCACTGTGGATCAGGCTGGTGGCTGGGCCTTCAAACCATTGACGATGGTGCGCACTGCGGGCGGCATTTGCGCAACGTCGGCAGGTGCCATCGCGCGTGCCTGATCGGGCGACAGCGCGTTGGCTTGATCTGGCTTCATGCCCCTGAACGCCTCGCTCGGCAACGCGTTGATCTGTGCCGTATCGAGCGACTTCAGTGCATCAGTCGGAATTGCACCGAGTTGCGCACCCGACACCTGTCGCAGCGCCGTCGGTGGCAACGCGTCGACCTGGGCAGGTTCGAGCCCACCGAGCGCTGCCGGCTTGAGCGCGGCAACCTGGGTCGGTTTCATCGACGTCATCGCCTCAGGAGGCAGTGCCGAAACCTGATCGGGTTTCAGCCCGCCGACTGCCGCCGGGGGCAATGCACCAACCTGCGCTGGCTTCATCTCCGCAATTGCGTCGATGGGAAGTGCGGCGGCTTGGGTGGGCTTCATCTGCGTGAGTGCAGTTGCGGGTAGTGCCGCCATCTGCTCCGGCTCGAGCGCCGCCACCGCCGTCGGCTTCAATGCACCAACCTGCGTCGGCTTCATCGTCGTCAACGCCTCGGGTGGCAGGGCCGCCATTTGGTCAGGCTTGAAACTGCCGACAGCGGACGGTGGCAATGCACCAACCTGGGCCGGCTTCATCTCCGCCATCGCCGCCGGGGGAAGCGCCGCCGCCTGTGTCGGCTTCATGACTGCCATCGCCGTGGCCGGCAAGGCAGCAAGTTGCTGCGAGTCGAGCGCGGTGAGTGCATTCGGTGGAAGGGCACCCAATTGGGTCGGCTTCATTGCCGCCATCGCTTCGGGGGGCAACGAACCGATTTGCGTCGGCTTCATCGCACCGAATGCCTGCGGTGGCAACTGATTCATCTGCGTTGGCTTCATCGCCTCGAACGCTTCGGGTGGCAACTGTCCGGCTTGTGTCGGCTTCATTGCGGCCATCGCTGCCGGTGGCAACGACCCGAATTGTGCAGGGCTCATCGCAGCCATGGCTGCCGGTGGCAGTGCCCCGAGTTGTGTCGGCTTGAAAGCCGCCATCGCTTCCGGTGGCAACGACGACAACTGCGCGGGCTTCATTCCACCCATCGCAGTTGCCGGCAGTGCACCCACCTGCAGTGGGCTCAGTGCGTTGAATGCATCGCTCGGCAACTTGGACAAGTCCGCTGGCTTCATTCCCGTGAATGCTGCTGGTGGTACCTTGTCGATGTTCCAACCGCTGATCGAGTTGATGATTGCGCCGATGTTTCCGGCCGTCGCAGGCTGGGCTAGCGGCGGCGGATTCAGCGCTTGCGGTGGCAGCGCGTTCCTTTGCTCAGGCGTGAGCGCCGCAATCGCCTCCGGTGGGAACGCCCTGAACACTCCTGGCGGAATGGCCGCCATCGTCTGCGGCGGGAATGCCGTCACCTGCTGTGGACTCAACGAACGTGCCGCATCGGGCGGAAGCGCTCGCATCTGCTGGGGTTCCATCCCCGACAGTGCCTGTGGCGGCAGCGCCGCGAACTGGTCAGGCTTGAAACCCTGCATCGCCTGTGGTGGCAATGCGGCGAACTGGTCGGGCTTGAAACCCTGCATCGCCGTCGGCGGGATCACGTTCATCTGCGAGAACCGCATGCCTTCCATCGCTGCGGGTGGCACGGCATTCATCTGTTGCGGATTGAACGCCGTCATTGCCTGAGCAGGTAGGGCACGGAAACGATCCTCGTTGAAGCCACCCATTGCCGTTGGTGGAATCTGCGCGAATTGATCGGGCTTGAAGTTTTGCACCATCTGCGGCGGTAGCGCCGCCATCAACTGTGGATTGAACCCCTGCATTGCCGTTGGCGGCAACACGTTGAATTGCTGCGGCTGGATTGCGGCGAACGCCGTCGGCGGCATCTGGCCGAGTTGGTTCGGATTCATCACCGCCATCGCCGTAGGGGGCATTGCCTGCATCTTGGTGGGGTCGAAACCGGCCATGGCTGCGGGTGGCAGATTTTGCATCTTCGACGGATCGAACACCTTCATTGCCTCCGGCGGCAAGGCAGCCATCTGGTTGGCGTTGAAGCCACCCATCGCCGAGGGCGGAAACTGCGCCATCATCGTTGGGCTGACTCCGGCCATTGCTTGAGGTGGCAATTGCGCGAACTGGTCGGGCTTGAATCCCTGCATCGCCGTGGGTGGCATCTGACCCATTCGAGTTGCGTCGAACCCGGCCATCGCTGCAGGTGGCAGGTTCTGCACCTTGGTTGGGTCGAAGGCCGTGAACGCGGCGGGCGGTAGTTGCGCCATTTGGTTGGCATTGAAGCCCCCCATCGCCGACGGTGGCAACTGCGCCATCTTGGTTGGATTGAAACCTTGCATGGCCGACGGTGGCAACTGTGCCATCTGATTGGCGTTGAAGCCTTGCATCGCGGCTGGTGGCAATTGCTGCATCTGGTTGGCATTGAATCCAGCCATCGCCGACGGCGGCAATTGTTGCATGCGTGTCGGGTCGAATGCGGCCATCGCCGACGGCGGCAGTTGCGCCATCTGATTGGCGTTGAAACCGGCCATCGCCGACGGCGGCAATGCGCCGAGGCGAGTCTGATCCATCGCCGCCATCGCCGACGGCGGTAACTGGGCGAACTGATCCGGTCGGAAACCTTGCATCGCCTCCGGTGGAAGCGCGCGCAGTTGGTCTTGATTCATGCCGGCCATCGCTGCCGGATTGAGATTGCCGATCTGATTGCGATCGAACCCGGCCATCGCCGTCGGTGGCAATGCGCCGAATTGATCGGGGCGGAAGTTCTGCAGTGCACCGGCACCGAGATTGCGTGCATCATCGGGGCGGAAACCCATGAAATTGTCGGGACGCAGGTTGGCCATGTCACTGCCACCGATTGCCCCGGGATTCTGAATCATGCCTCCAGGTCCGAAGTTGAGGCCCGGCCCGACGTTGCACGGCGGCAACGGTGGCGGACCACACGACACTCCTCCTCCGCCACCACCACCCATGCCCATCGTGGTGAATTGGTATTGTCCGGCAGTCGTCGCCGCAGCGGTCACGTTGCCCGCACCGTCTTGGAACGCCCCGGCATCAATCAACAAGAAGTAGGTGGTGGAGGCCGTGAGGTTTGCGGTGGGGTCTACCTGGATCCTCAGGCCACCGCCGAGTGATGACACGCTGTCGGAAGGCAACGTAAACGTTTCGACTGGCGTCGCACAATCGGCGGCGCCCGTGCACAAACGAATGGTCTTGGTGGCGACGGTCGAGACCGCTTCACTGAAACTGAGTTGCAGCGATCGCGTGGGGTCGAACGATCCCATGTTGTGTGGCGGGTCCGATTGGTTGGGATTGAACACCGGTGCCACCGAGTCCGGACTTGCCTGGAACGTCCATACCGCACTTCCGGTGAGCGCCGCCGACGCGTTACCAGCCAAGTCAAGCACCGCCCCGGCTTCGGCCTCGACGTAGTAATTGGTCGGTGGGTCCATTACGAGGTTGACGGTGGATGCCTTCCCAAGACGCGTGACGGTGATTGCCGCCCCGGAGTTGTTCGGAAAATTGTCAACGGCGGCGTTACCACCACCGCCGCCGTTCAACGTGATGGTCTCCCACGCGACCCGTATGACGGTGCCGTCGGCAACGGCGCTCGCCACGTCTTCATTCGTCCTGGCGAAGGTGAAGGTGGTGGTCGACGGAGCAGAAGCAACGAGATACGTGCCGTTGAAAACTCCAGCGTTTGCACCAGTCATGCCCGCAATCGTGACGGTGTTGCCCGCCACCAAACCGTGTGCGGTGCCCGTCGTAATCGTGGCGACGTTGCTCGCCAACGCAGCACTAGAAATGTTCTTTGCAACGTGAGGCACGACCGTCTTGATGAACAGCTTCTTGGTGTCCACCACGGAGACGTTCTCCGGAAACATCATGGTGAGCGCCTGAGTCGGCTGGGCGCCGACTGCTCCCGGGAATGGCATGAATCCCATTGGCTGTGGGGCGACGTTGTCGATGGTGATGTTCTTGTTCAGATTCAATGAGCCGGTTGCACCCGACGATGGCACGACGATCGAACCGGTGACACCACTGATGGTGCCGCCGTTCAATTGAAGGCCCGTCACGTTGAGTCGTTTGCCGGCTTGCGCCAGCGTGGAGTGCGCCGCACCGATGGTGTAGGTGAAGGTGAGGGTCTTGGTGCCACTTCCGCTCGCGTAACTTGCCACTGCGTCGTTTCCAGAGTTGAGCACGAGTTGGGGCGTTCCGGTGACCGAAACAGCCTGATTGAACTTGACCTGGATCGACGGGGCGGTACCGCCACCGGACCTGTATGGCCCGTTGGCGGTGGATGACGTGATGTTCACGATCGATGCCGGTGCCGCACCGGTTTCGAAATTCCACGTGGTCGCATTCGAGATGGCTGCGAGCGCATTGCCGGAGCGATCGAGCACGGCACCAGCCTGGACGCGTACATGGAGTGCGGTATTGCCTGGTAGCGAACCCGTGGGATCGATGGTGAGCGTGAACGGTGCCGAGTTGCCACTCGAGTAGGTAAGAGAAGAACCATACGACGGAATTGCCTCGACGACTCGCCGCGCGGTGCCCGCCGACGCCGCGACCGACACAACATCAGGCGTGTTGGCGACGTTTGAGAGTGACGCGCCACTCGCTCGGGTCAGGTTCACGGTGAACGTGTTTGCATCAGCGGACAACACCACGAATGCACCATTGATCTGTCGTTGGGCGCCGCCTGCCGTCGCCATATTCTCGATCACGACGGTGTC
>SXGU01451121.1_pt1 | contig 14554 bp, 14 predicted proteins | sample 3174531 | NCBI WGS metagenome assembly SXGU01 (sample SAMN11356863, study PRJNA531348) | freshwater metagenome | isolation source: freshwater sample F1-140 | place: China: Fuxian Lake, Yuxi | collected 2017-12-25
CGCTGCGGGAGCGCATGGTGCCGTTGAAGCGACCGGCGAGCCAGTCGTCGATCACCCGGACGTTCAGGTATCCGTATTACACACGCGTCGCGTAGTAGCCGCGCAGCACTTCCACCCGAGCGATGTCGTACAGGCCACCCTCGGTCGAGGCGAAGAAGAAGTCCTCCGAGTAGGCGCCGTTCAGATAGGTGGCGACGCCCGGGTCACCGCCAAGCGCGCGGAACAGCCGGCCGACACCGCGGATCGCGATGTCGTAGGGCTCGATCGTCGCCGCCGGGATGTAGTTCGCGAGGTCTTCCTGGTTGCGCAGGCCGAGGTCCTCGATGAACTCCTCGTTGAATGCGGTGATCGAGATCGCGGTGTCCTGCACCGTCGATTGCGTGCGTTCTGCCGTGACGACGACTTCCTCGATCCGGCGTGCGTTTCCGGGCTCGGCTGCCCAGACGGGTAGCGTGGCCAGCCCAAGCACCGCCAGACCCAGCGGGCATAGCGCCCCTGAATAGCGTGACATGCGTTTTCCCTCCCCCCATTGATCGAACATGCCCTGTTCTCGCCGGGCCAGCGCGGCTGAATGATCGTTCAGCATCTGCCCGTCTTAAAAGAGGTCCGGCGGGCGAGGGTCAACTCACGGAGCGTCCACGCGCCAGCCGCCCAGGCCTCTGTGCAGGCCCGGATTCGCGGCACGACGATCCAGGGACCTTCGCGCTCGCTGCTCAGGCCGCTGGAAACGTGCACATCGAGGGCAGCATCGCGTTCACGGCCGGGGCCGCGCAGGTCGGCAATCGCGACGGCAGGCACGAGACGCTCGGGCGAGCGGACGTCACGCTGCATGTCGACGGCCGTTGCCTGGCGTTCAGCGCACGCAACGCATGGAAAAGGCGCGCGAGCGCCGGGCGCAGGACTCCCGCTGGCGTGCGTGCCCCGCCAGGTACCTGCGCGCGCGCGAACTCCGGCACCCGCTTCACTCCTGGCGGACGCGCTCCGGCTGTACGTCGTACACGGCTCCGCGCGCTGGCGGACCGGGCGGCGGCGGCGGGATTCCGGCGCCGCGCGCCCAGGGCGGCGCGTCCCCCGACGGCACACCGCGACGGGCATGCCACAGCGGGCCGATGGCCGGCGCGAATCCATGCCCGAGTAGCCCAAGCCCAAGCAGCAGCACGGCCACGAGCGCCCAGACGACCCACACGATGCCCTGCCCCAGACCGGCGAGACCATCCAGCAGGCCCGCAAGCCAGCTGACCTGCGACGGCTCCACCGGCAGCAATTCGCCCGGCAACATCTCCGATCCGGAAATCAGCACCTCGCCACCGGCACCAACGAGCGCATGCGCGCCCCAGGCGAGCAGCGACCAGAGCACCAGCAACACGCCAACGACACTCCATACCAGCATGCGCATGCCGCGCGCAGGGCCTACCTGAACAGACATCGCCTCGATCCTCATGAACGACCCTCCAGCCAGTCCGACAACAGCTTCACGTTCGCCTGGTTGGCCTTGAAGAGCAGGTCGAACAGCGGACCCAGGAACGGAACGGCACCCAGCACCGCGTCGATCGCCACGTTACCCGCCATCCTGCCCAGCAGCGGCAGCGGTGCGTCCATCCGCCAGGCCTCCAGCAGCAGGTAGCCGGATACGGCGGCGCCCCCAAGCGTGCCCACGCCGGGCACGACGCTCATCACGGCATCGAGGCCGAAGGTGCGCGACGTGCCCGGGATGCGCACGGACGAGTCCATCAGCCAGCCGAGCCGCGCCAGCCGGCGTAGCGCCTCTTCACGGGTGCGCATGCTCGGGTCCAGCCGCTTCCCGGCGTCGAGCTCGATCGTCATCTGCACTTCTCCTCCGCCAGCGCGTCAAGTCAGGCCTTGGGGCGTACGGAAGCATGGAAGTTCAGTCGGAAGGGCCGCGTGTTTCGCATGCACTCATCGAGATACTCGTTTCCAGATTTCGGGCTCAACCGGCCAGCTGGTACGCCATGCGCTTGAAGTCGTGGCTGAAGGGGTGCCAGAAACCCGGCATGCGCTGGGTCATGCACATGCCGGTGAGGTTGGCGCGCGGCGCCATCCACGAATGCGTGCCGGCCATGCCGCCCCAGTGGTACTCATCGGTCGCACTCGCCGGCTCGTCCGCGGTTGGGCCGGTCTTGAGCGCGAAGCCCAGGCCGAACACCGTGTTAGGCATCGCCCAGAACGGAAACTGCACGCCCACGCCGGGCGCGAGCTGGTTGCTGCGCATGAGCGTGAGGGTCTCGGGCTTCAGGATGCGCGCCCCGTTCCACTCGCCGCCCGCCACGATCATGCGCACGAAGCTCAGGTAATCCGAGACCGTGGATACCAGGCCACCACCACCGGACAGGAAGGCCTTCTCCTGCGTGTACTGGCCGGTCGGACCGTCGTCGGCCTTCACGAGTCCGCCCTGCATCGGGTCGAGGGGATTCTTCGGCGCGTACATCGAGACCACGCGCTCGCGCTTGCCGTCGGGCACCCAGAAGTCGGTGTCCTGCATCGCGAGCGGCTCGAAGATGTGCTGCTTCAGGTAGGCATCGAAGCGCTGCCCCGAGAGCACCTCGATCACCCGCGCGGTCACGTCCGTGCCCAGGCTGTAGCGCCAGCTCGTGCCGGGTTCGTAGGCGAGGGGCAGCGCGGCAAGCCGGTCGCACAGCGTCTCCAGCGTGAAGCTCGCATCGCCAAGCGCATTGACGTTCGCCGCCATGTAGGCCTGATCGATCACCGACGTCGGCTCGATGAAGCCGTAGGAGAGGCCCGCGCTGTGGCTCAGGATCTGCCGCATCGTGATCTGCCCGGCGGCGGGCACGCTGTCGTCCACGCCCTTCGCATCTGGCTTCAGCACCCGCGACTTGGCGAACTTCGGCAGGTATTCCGCGAGCGGATCGTCCAGCCCGAAGCGCCCGGCCTCGAACAGCTGCATGGCCGCCACGCTGGTGACGATCTTCGTGTTCGAGTACATGCGATGGATCGCATCCGCCGTCAGCGGCCGGCGGGACTCGAGATCCATGTAGCCGAAGGTGCGGAAGTCCACGACGTCCGTTCCCTTCATCACCAGCGTGTTGCAGGACGACAGGATGTCCTGGTCCACGTACCACTGCATCCGCGAATGCAGGTCCGAAAAGTCGGTGCCGTCGGGTTTCGTGGCGATCGTCGTCGGGTGTGCTGCCGTTGCGTGCTGTGCGGCCAAGGGATGTTCCTCCGGGCGGGTCGATGTCGTGGGTGTCCGGGAAGCTCAGGATGCGGCGTGCCGCGCGTCGAGCACGCGCCGGATGGCCGGCCGTGCCTCCATGCACTGCATGAACGCCTGCACGCGCGGAAACTGCGCGACGTCCACGCCGTCGCCTGCGAGCCAGAGGCTCATCGTGAACAGGTAGGGATCAGCAACGCTGTAGCGATCGCCAAGCACCCAGGGCCCCGCCAGGTTGTCCCGCTCGATCAGTTCGAAGCACGCCGCCATGGTCTGCGGCACCTTGCGCCGCATCTCCGCAATGGCGGCCGGGTCGTCCGCCCAGCGCGTGCCGCGCATGCGGTGCGCGTGCGCCACGTGCACGGTGCTCGAGAGGTAGGCGTTGAAGGACTGCATGCGCGCGAACTGGAATGCATCGTCGAAGGGCGCCAGGGCAGCGGCCGGATGCACCTGCGCGATGTACGCGAGGATCGCCGGGGTCTCCGTGAGGATGCCGTGCACGGTCTGCAACGCCGGCACGCGCCCCTTCGGGTTCACGGCCAGGTACTCGGTTTTCGTCTGCTCGCCGTTGGCAAGGTCCACGCGCACCAGTTCGTAGTCAGCACCTGCTTCCTCGAGCGCGAAGTGCGAGGCGATCGAACAGGAGGCGGGAAAGTGGAACAGGCGCAGCATGGCCAGCATCTTCGTGCAGGAACAGGGAGCGCGATGGTCGCCGAGGCGAGCGCCGCATACCATCCCGGCCAGGTTCAGGATCGAGACATTCCATGCGCATTGGCATCGCACTCCGCACCATGGGCGACGCCGCCAGGGCAGACCTGCTGATTGGCGGCGCCCAGCGCGCCGAGGCGCTTGGCCTCGACTCGGTGTGGGTGGTGGACCACATCGCCATCCCGCCGGACGACGCGGAAGGCTCGGGCGGCCTGTACCTCGACCCGCTGTCCACGCTCGGCTGGATCGCCGGGCAGACGCGCCGCGTGCAACTCGGCACGGCGGTACTGATCCTGCCCTATCGCCCTGCCCTCCCCACCGCGAAGGTGCTGGCCACCCTGCAGGCACTCTCGGGCGAGCGCCTCGTCATCGGCACCGGCATCGGCTGGATGAAGGCCGAGTTCAAGGCCGTGGGCGTGCCACGCAGCCAGCGCGCGCGCATCGCGGATGCCACCCTCGCGTTCCTGCGCGAGTGCTTCGCCAACGAGGTGGTGCAGTCGCACGGGCAGCCGCTTCTGTTCAGGCCACGTCCCAAGGCGCCGCCGTTCCTCGTGGGCGGCGCGGCACCGCATGCGATCGAGCGCGCGCTGAACCTGGGTGACGGCTGGCTGCCGATGAACCTGAACCCTGCGAAGCTTGCACCGCTTGCCGCGGACTATCGGCGCCGCGCCGAGGAACGTGGATTGCCGGTGCCACGGATCGCGACGTTCCTGGGTGGCCCGCTACCCGGGAAGCCCAGGGACCTGGCTGAAGCACGCGCGCAAGTATGCGCATTCGCCGAGGCCGGCGCGACCGACCTGATCGTGTCCGGCCGCTACAGCGATGCGGCCGGACAGGCCGCACTCCTCGATTTTGCCGGCGCGCTCGTGCAGTAGGCCCGCCACGCAATCTGCTAGACGATCCGCCCTGCACGCGCCTCGGTGTAGGCACCGTCCCGCAGCACCACCTCACCGTTGACCAGCACCGCGGCATAGCCCTGCGCCCGGCGCACGTAGCGGCGCGCCTCGCCCGGGAAGTCGTCGACGAAACTCTCGGCGTCGCAGTGCAGCTTCTCCATGTCGAACAGCACGAGGTCGGCCGCCATGCCGACCTGGATGGTGCCGCGATCGTGGATGCCCCAGTCCTTTGCGACCTCGCCCGTCATGCGATGTACCGCGCGCTCCAGCGTGAGCCGGCCGGTCTCGCGCACGAAGTGCTCGAGCATGTGCGTGGTGTCGCCCGTGCCGCAGAACTGCGTGATGTGCGCGCCGGCATCCGAGGCGCCGAAGTGCAGCAGCGGATGGTCGATCAGTTGCGCCACGGAAGCCTTGTCTGCGTTGATCACGTTCTGCAGGCGGAACTCGGTGTCCAGGTCGTCCGCCAGCGACAGGTCCAGGATCACGTCGCCGAGGGACTTCTGCTCCTTCTGCGCGATCTCCGCCAGCATGCGGCCGCGGTACTTCTCGTTCTCCGGTGACTTCACGTCACCCACCACCAGGAACGGCAGCGCGCCACTCATGCCCTGGGCGTTGCTCATTTCCTCCACCAGCAGGTTGCGCGTGGCGTCGTCCGCGAAGCGCGCTGCGCGCTGATCACGCGGCATGTCCATGATCGCCTTCCACTTCGGCAGTGCGTACAGCAGCATGCTGGTCTCGGACAGGCGCATGTTCAGGTCGAAGCAGCGCGGCATGATCTGCCCGTAGACGCGGCCACCCTTGCGCGACTCTTCCTCGAGCGCGGACATGATCTCCGCGGCAAGCGGGGAGGTAGGCGAAGAGAGCACGGGTTGCAGCGAGCAGGGAATGCCAGCGGCGCGACTGATCTCGCCGAGCTCGCGGATGTTCGCGAGCTCTTCCTTGATGTCCGGGAAGTACGGCACCACCTGCCACACGCCACGACCGCTCTCCGCCATCCCCTTGGCGAGCGCGATCTTCTCGTCCAGGTCCGCGTAGCGGCTCGGCACCGGCTTCATGTTCTCGTCGATGTCGACATAGGACGACGAGATGCCCAGCGCGCCTGCAGTCATCGACGCGCGCACGAGGTCGCACATCTGCCCGATCTCCTCCGGTGTCGCCACGCGTTCCTGGCTCGCATCGCCCATCACGTACATGCGCAGCGCGGAATGGCCGATGAGCGCACCCACGTTGATGCCGAGGCCGGGGCGGATCGCGTCCATGTACTCGGGGAAGCTCTCCCAGTCGAACGGCACGGCCGCGTCGAAGGTCTGCTTCTTGATGTCCTCGATCACGCCGAACATGCTGATGATCTTGTCCTTGCCGTTGCCGCGCACCGGCGCGAGCGACAGCGAGCAGTTGCCGATCACCACCGTGGTGACCCCGTGCTCGAGCGATGGCGTGGCCAGCTTGTCCCAGCACAGCTGCGGATCGAAGTGCGTGTGGATGTCGATGAAGCCCGGCGTGAGCACGCGGCCCGTGCCGTCGATCTCGCGCGCGCCTGCTCCCACGTCGTCACCCACGGCCGCGATCGCACCGCCACTGATGCCGACACTGCCGCGGCGACCGGGCGAACCCGTGCCATCGACGATGAGCGCGTTGCGAATCACGAGATCGAGCTGGGACATGTGGCGGGTACCTGGACGAAGTTTTGGAAACGGCTGCCGACACTAGCAGGAGCGACTGCCCGGCCCAAGCACCCCGGGCGGCAGGCCGCCCCACCCCCGGGTCACGCCATGCACCGGCCGCCCATCGCCCGGGGCTCGGCCAGCGGACACCGGACACCAGAAGGATCGCGATGCCACGCGCGATCAGAACGCGCGACAGCGCCACAGCCGCAGCACCGGCGCGCTCAAGCGACCTGGCGTGTACGCGGTTCGCGCATGCCCGCATCCATCGCGCGGTGGTAGTACACGCCGCCCGGCTCGTTGCGACCGAACACGAGGTTCGGCAAGGCACCACCGGCCATCGCGCGCTGGGCGTTCTCGCACTGCGGGAAGTCCTCGTCGTTCGTCACCCGCCACAGCACATCGAGATTGAATTCGCACTTCCTGCGCGCCGCGTCATCGACAGGGCGCGGCCAGTACAGGTGCAGGTTGACCTCGCAGCGGGACGGATCTCCCGCCAGCGGATACACCTGCCACATCTGCAGGTGGTCCACCTGGTGCGTGAGGATGATGTTCGGCGCCATGATGTACTGGATGGTGCCGTGGCGGACGAAGCGGCGCTCGTCCACAGGCTTCGGCCATTCCTGCTCGATGCTCGTGCGCACGCCGATCATGCGCGTGACTGCGCCGAAGGCATCGGTGAGGGCCGGGTTCGAGTGATAGAACGGCCGGATGCTGTCCTTGTGCAGCGCCGCGATGTGGTAGGCCTCGGTGAAGGTATCCATCACCAGCTTGTAGTTGCAGCTGCGCACGCCGCTGCGGCTCGCGAAGTAGTCGTGCGCACCGATGTCGTAGCTCGCGAGTTCGTCCTCCAGGCCACCGATGAGTTCGTCCAGCTGCGCATCGATGTCTCCGTCGCCCTGTTCCAGCAGCGCGAAGATGAGCCCCGCACGCTCGCGCGTAGGCAGCGGCAGGAGGTTGCTTGCCGCCGCGGTCATCGCGTCGAAGCCGTGGCAGCTGTTCGGCCGTGCGAGCAGCGTCCCGTCACGGCCATAGTTCCAGGCGTGGAACGGGCACGAGAAGGTGCGTGCCTCACCGCGGCCGTCCGCGAGCCGGGCACCACGATGGCGGCAGGCGTTCACGAAGGTGCGTGCCACGCCGTCGTTGCCGCGCACCAGCAGCAGCGGCCGGCCGACGATGTCGCGCGCCACGTAGCTGCCCGGCGTCGGGACATCGGGCGTCAGGCCCACCAGCACGGGACGGCGCAGGAAGTGCCGTTCGATCTCTTCCGCGAGCACGGCCGGATCCGCGTAGTGCCCGGCATCGATGTGCAGCGCGTGTGGCGCCATGTCGGTGCTGCCGGCAGCGATGTGCGCCTGGGCGCGTTCGAGCAGGTGGTGCTGGGTCTGGAGTCGCATCGTTCCTTCCGTCACAGGCGCGCTTGAAAAGGAAGCCGCGTCGCGTCAGCCGCTGGCGAGTGCACGCTGCACGTTCGCCCGCGCATCCAGCCGGCGCAACACGGCATCATCGTCCGCCACCGGCAGGCGCACGATCGTGCGCGCATGCGCGCCTTCACATCGTCGATGCCGGCCGTGTCGATGCTGGCCATCGTACGCTTGACGCTGAACGTCAGCGGCAGCCAGCCATCGCCGTACCGCGCCATCTGCGAGCGGCCGAGGGGCGTATCCAGGGTGCCGAGGATGATCGATGGGTGCAGCAGCTGCACGGGCTTCAGGTACTGGAACGACGGCGCGAACTGCACCAACCGGCCATCGAAACGCGGGCGATCCTCGCGCCACAGCGTGCGCATCGCCGCGATGCGCTCGCGCACCTGCGGCCAACGGTCGTCGGAGTTCACGCCGTGGTGCGCCATCGCCACCTTGTTCCAGCCAGCGCCAATGTCGAACACGAAGCGACCGCGGCTATGCCGTTGAGCCTGGCCACCTGCCTTGCGAACACGATCGGGTGATGCTGGTTGACCAGGCAGATCGCGGTGCCGAGCTTCAGCGTGGGGGTCACTGCGGCGGCGGCGGCGAGACCCACGAAGGGGTCGGACATGTGCCGGTACTCCACCGGAAGCACGCCTCCCGTCGGGTCCAGCACCACGTCACCGCCATCGTCCGGCACGGGGATGTGCGTGTGCTCAGGCAGCCAGAGCGATTCGAAGCCGCGGACCTCAGCCTCGCGCGCCTGCCGGTCGGGCGCCATCCTGTACTCGGTGTGGAAGCTCAACACGCCGATGTGCATGGGCAGGTACCGTGAAGCCGCCGCAGACTCTAGCCAGCGGGTGGCCATGTGCAGACAGCCGGCCACCGGCACCGCAGGACCGCGGTTCACCGCGCGCCGCTTGCCGCGCAGGTGGGTACCGCAGGCACAGGATCGGTGCCGGGGGACCTCCGCGGGAGGTAGACTCCCGTGCTCGCCGCGCCACGATGCCTCGCAGCCATGACTGCCAATGCCCAAGCCTCCGTCGTCTCCATCCAGCAGGCGCTCGCGAGCGCGCCGGACGGCAGCGCCCGGATCCCCGACGGCACCCCTATCGAGGTGCGCGGCTGGGTGCGGTCGCGTCGCAGTTCCAAGGGCGGCTTCTCGTTCATCGAATTGCACGACGGCTCGTGCTTCGCCTCGCTGCAGGTCGTTGCACCCGGGGAACTCGCGAACTACGCGGAGATCGAGCACCTCGGCACGGGCTGCTCGGTGATCGCCGGCGGCACCCTCGTGCCCTCGCCAGCGAAGGGCCAGGCGCGCGAGCTGCACGCGAGCACCGTCACGATCGTGGGCAAGGTGGACGATCCGGACACCTACCCCATCGCCAAGAAGCGCCACACCTTCGAGTACCTGCGCACCCAGGCGCACCTCCGCCCGCGCACCAACACCATCGGCGCGGTCGCGCGCGTGCGGCACTGCATCTCCCAGGCCGTGCACCGCTTCCTCGATGCCAACGGTTTCACGTGGGTGCACACGCCGATCATCACCGCCAGCGACTGCGAGGGGGCAGGCCAGCTGTTCCGCGTGAGCACGCTCGACCTCGCGAACCTGCCGCGACGCACGGACGGCAGCATCGACCATGCCCAGGACTTCTTCGCCGAGCCCACCTATCTGACCGTGTCTGGCCAGCTGCAGGTGGAGAGCTACTGCCTGTCGATGAGCAAGGTCTACACCTTCGGCCCCACGTTCCGCGCCGAGAACTCGAATACCTCGCGCCACCTCGCCGAGTTCTGGATGATCGAGCCGGAGATCGCGTTCGCCAACCTCGCGGACAATGCCGCGCTCGCGGAGGCGATGCTGAAGGCCGTGATACCGGCCGTGCTCGCGGAACGCGGCGACGACATGGCGTTCTTCAACGACCGCATCGACGCCACGGTCATCGCCCGCATGGAGCACGTGGTGAACTCGCCCTTCGAGCGTATTCCGTACACCGAGGCCGTACGCATCCTCGAGCAGAGCGGCGAGCGCTTCGAGTTCGCTGTGGCCTGGGGCCGCGACCTGCAGTCGGAGCACGAGCGCTACCTGACGGAGAAGCACGTCGGCCGGCCCGTCGTCGTCACCGACTACCCGAAGGACATCAAGGCCTTCTACATGCGCGTGAACGATGACGACCGCACCGTGGCGGCCATGGACGTGCTCGTGCCCGGCGTGGGCGAGATCATCGGCGGCAGCCAGCGCGAGGAGCGGCTCGACGTGCTGGATGCACGCATGCACGAGGTGTTCGGCCCGCCGGGAACGCCGGGCAGCGACACCTCGGGCCTGTGGTGGTACCGCGACCTGCGGCGCTATGGCTCGGTGCCGCACGCGGGCTTCGGCCTCGGCCTCGAGCGGCTCGTGCTGTACATGACGGGCATGGAGAACATCCGCGATGTGATCCCCTTCCCGCGCACGCCCGGCCACGCGGCGTTCTGATGCCAGCCGCGCGCCCGACCATCCTCTGGGCCCGCGTCACGGCGGGGCTGCGCGCATGACGCGCATGACCCGCGGCGTGCGCGGGCTGCTGCGGCTGAAGGAGTACTTCGACGCCTACCGCGGGCGGCTGCTCACCGGCATCGCGCTGTTCGGCGTCTCCCGGGTGCTCGAAGCCTCGGTGTTCTTCTTCCTGGGGCAGGGCATCGACATCGTCGCGGACGCCATCAAGGTGCGCGATGCCACGGGCACCCTGCCCGCGCTCGACCTGCACGTGCCGGCGCTGTGGATCCTCGCAGCGGTGTTGTTGCGCTACTTCGTGGTGAGCGCCGCCCGCATGCTGGTGCGCACGACCGGCGTGCAGATCGCCTACGACCTGCGGCAGCGGCTCTATGAGCGCCTGCAGCACCAGGGCCTGCGCTTCTTCAACCACTACACGATCGGCGACATGATGACCCGCGCGGTGGCGGACATCTCGCTCATCCAGCGCCTGTTCTCGATGGGCGTGATCATGCTGGTGGTGATGATCTACGCGCCGGTGGTGGGGCTCGCCTTCATGCTCCACTACTCGCCGATGCTGACGTTGCTCATCCTGCCGCCCATGCCGCTGGTGTACCTCTACGCCAGCGGCGCCGCACGCCGACTCGCCGTGAGCTCGCGCGATGTGCAGGACAGGCTCTCCGATCTCGGCGCCGTGGTGCAGGAAAACCTCTCCGGCATCCGCACCATCCAGGCGATGGTGCAGGAAGAGAACGAGGTGCGGCGCTTCCAGGTGCACAACCAGGCTTATGCGGACGCGTTCCAGGAGCAGGCGCGCGTGAACTCGCACATGGCGGCGATGATGCCGGGCCTCGCAGCGCTCTCGACCATCGTCATCGTCGGCTACGGCGGCCACCTCGTGATGCGCGGCGAGATGACCATCGGCGCCTTCTCCGCCTTCTTCTCCTACGTCGGCATGGCGATCGCGCCATTCCGCCAGGCCGGCATGATCATCAACATGTTCCAGCGCGCCGCGGTGGCGACGGACCGGCTGTTCGAGGTCTACGACATGCCGGCCGAGATCCGCGACGCGCCGCGGGCCGATGCACCGGCGCGCATCGCCGGCCACGTCGAGGTGCGCAACCTTTCCTACACCTATCCGGACACCACGCGCCCGGTGCTGGCAGACATCACGCTGGACATCGCGCGCGGCGAGTCGATCACCATCATGGGTCGCGTGGGCAGCGGCAAGACGACGCTGCTCAAGCTGCTGGTGCGGTTGATCGATCCGCCCGCCGGCAGCGTGCTGCTGGATGGCGTGCCGTCGCAGCACTACCCGCTCGCGCAACTGCGCTCGCAGCTCGCCATGGTGCCCCAGGATCCGTTCCTCTTCGGCGAGCCGCTGAAGGACAACATCAGCTACGACGTGCCCGGGCGCCACATCGACACCGTCTGGGCGGCCGCGGAGTCCGCCGACCTGCGCGACACGATCCGCGACTTTCCGGAGCAGATGGAGACCGTCGTGGGCGAGCGCGGCGTCACGCTCTCCGGTGGCCAGAAGCAGCGCACCACGCTGGCCCGCGGTCTCATCCGCGAGGCGCCCGTGCTGATCCTCGACGACTGTTTCTCTGCAGTGGACACCGAGACCGAGGAACACATCCTCTCCGAGCTGCGGCGGCTGCGCGCTGGCCGCACCACCATCCTGGTGTCGCACCGCGTATCCACCGCACGCCACTCGGATCGCATCGTGGTGCTCGAGAACGGGTGCATCAGCGAGGTCGGCAGCCACGAGGAACTCATCGCCCTCGGCGGCTACTACGCAGATCTCGAGCGCATCCAGCGCGAAGGTGCCACCGCGGGCGACCTCGCACGCGGCGAGGCAGCGCGGGACGCGCAGGCCAGCGCGGCGGCGACACCCGCATGAACGCCGCCGTCGATCCCGCGACGAGCCAGGACGGCAAGCGTGGTGGCGCGCACGAGAACGCACTCGGCCGCCCGCGTCGTGACTACTCGATGTTCGATGCAGAGCTGACCGGCCAGATGTTCAACATGCGGCTGCTGTCGCGGCTGCTGCGCTGGCTGCGGCCCTACCGCCGCACCGTGGGCGTGAGCCTCGTGCTGGTGGTGGTGTCGGCAGCGCTGAAGATCCTGCTGCCGCTCATCACCGCCGTGGTGGTGATGGATCACCTGCTGATGGGCGGCACGGGCGGCCGCGGCGAGGACTTCGGACTGATCGCGCTCACGGATGGGCTTGCGGCGAGCACCGGCACCGACGCGCTGCTCGTCGCAGCAGGCCTCTACCTGCTGTTCCTGGTCGGCGAGTCCATCGCCGGGCACTACCATCGCATGACGCTGATCAGCGCCATCGTCGGCGGCCTGCGCGACCTGCGACACGACCTGTTCCGGCACCTCGAGACGCGGCCATCGTCGTTCTTCGACCGCGTGGCGGTGGGCCGGGTGATGACGCGCGTGACCAACGACGTCGAGGCGCTGTACGAGATGCTGCGCGGCCTCGGCCAGCTGGTGGGCGACTTCCTGCCCTTCTTCGTCGCGCTGTTCCTGATGTTCGCCATCAGCCCGCGCATCACCTTCGTGCTGCTGCTGGCGCTGCCGCTGCTCGCGCTCATCACCTGGTACTTCCGCCGCGCCTCGCGGCAGCTGTTCCGGCTCGCGCGGCAGTCGGTGTCGCAACTGAACCAGAACATGCAGGAGAACCTGTCCGGCCTCACCGTCGTGCAGATCAGCGGCCGGCAGCAGCACAACCTCGACCGCTACACGCGCATCAACGACGACAACCGCCGCTACGAGACGCGCTCGATCCGGCTCGAGACCTTCTACGGCGCCTTCAACGACTCGGTGTCGCACATCGCCATCGCCTGCATCCTCTACTTCGGCGGTGGCGAGATCGTGCAGAACGAGCTGACGCTCGGCGGCGTGTTCCTGTTCACGCGCTACCTCGACATGCTGTTCCTGCCGATCGTCGAGCTCGGCCTGCAGCTGAACGTGATGTTCCGTGCCATGGCCTCGGGCGAGCGCATCTTCCAGGCCCTCGACTGGGACGAGGCGATCCACGAGCCGGTGGCGCCGGTGGCGCTGCCCGATCGCCTGCGCGGCGAGCTCTCGGTGCGCGGGCTCTCGTTCGCCTACGACCCGGACGTACCCATCCTGCGCGACCTCACCTTCGACATCCGCGCCGGCGAGAAGCTGGCCATCGTCGGCCCCACGGGCTCCGGCAAGAGCACCATCATCCGACTGTTGGGGCGGTTCTACGATGTCGCGGACGGCATGCTGTTCCTCGACGGCGTGGACCTCAACCACATCCACACCCGCGACCTGCGCCGGCGCATCGGCGTGGTGCTGCAGGACTTCCACATCTTCTCGGGCACCATCCACGACAACATCGCGCTCGGCGACCCACGGATCACTCGCGGGCGTGCGATGGAGGCCGCGCGCACGGTGAACGCCCACGGCTTCATCTGCAGCCTGCCGAAGGGCTACGACACCGAGCTCTCCGAGCGCGGCGGCAACCTGTCCCAGGGCCAGCGCCAGCTGCTCGCCTTCGCCCGCGTGCTGGCCGCAGACCCCGAGATCCTCGTGCTCGACGAGGCCACGGCGAGCATCGACACCGAGACCGAACTGCTGATCCAGGATGCGCTGCGCAAGCTGACCGCCGGGCGCACGTCGATCCTGATCGCGCACCGCCTGCAGACGATCCAGGAGGCTGATCGGGTGCTGGTGCTCGACCACGGCCGGCTGGCCGAGATCGGCACGCACGAGGAACTGCTGGCGCAGAAGGGCCTGTATCACACGCTGCATTCGCTGCAGTTCCAGGACAGCAGCACGGCGGCAGACGCAGAAGCCAGCGACGCAAACGACGCGCGGGGGCCAACGCCATGAGCACCGACGCCAGGCCCGGCACGCTGAAGGCGCTGGAGGATGCGCCCGTGGGTACGCACCTGGCACTCGACGTGCTCGTGGCTGCGATGCCCTTCGACCGCGACGGGCTCGTTGCCGCGATTGCGCAGCAACACGACTCCGGTGAGGTGCTGATGCTCGGCTGGATGAACGCAGCCTCGCTGCGCCTCACGCTCGAGACGGGCCAGGTCACCTACTGGTCCCGCTCGCGCCAGGCGCGGAGGCGCAAGGGCGAGACCTAGGGCCAGATGCAGCCGCTCGTGAGCGCGCGGCTGGACAGCGACGGCGATGCCCGGATGCTGCGGGTCGAGCCGGACGGCGCGGCC
>SXGU01490752.1_pt1 | contig 14552 bp, 17 predicted proteins | sample 3174531 | NCBI WGS metagenome assembly SXGU01 (sample SAMN11356863, study PRJNA531348) | freshwater metagenome | isolation source: freshwater sample F1-140 | place: China: Fuxian Lake, Yuxi | collected 2017-12-25
ACAACTTCCTCAACCTCCTCACCTGCTCGTCTGTGACCATGCCGAAGCGCCAGAGAAGCGCGATTCTCGATCATCACACCTCTTGTCGCCGAGCGGGAGTTTTAATTGTCGTCAGCCAGGAGATCTAATTGTCGCCGAACAGGCGTGAATCCGTGAAGCACTCCTTCCACACCGCCCCGAACTTGATAGGTGATCGAGAAAAGGTTTGGTTAACAAAATAACGAAATCGTTCTTTTGTTAACCAATACTCCGCCGGGTAGTTCTAGAGCACGTCCCTCAATTCGAGAAAGCGCCTCCGAACCTCCTCCCATCTTGGGTAGGATCCGTAGCAGAGAATCTGGCATTGCCCCTCATAGGCCTCCCCAAGAGCGGTAGCCAAATCGGGTGGCGGGAACAGCGCGTCACTGGTCGCAAATCTCATGTCGTCGGGACGGAAATAGTGCTTCGCGAAATGCTCGGTGCTGATGAGATCGTAGTCGTCCTTGATGGAGGCGTACTCTGCGGAATGCAGCATACGGACAACCTCCGGCTGTTCGGCCAGTTGCGCAAGATCGTAGTAGTGTCTGGCATAGCTCCCGAGGGCCTGGCCATCGCGTTTGAACAGCTCCACCTTGGCATGGATCGCAAACAGCTTCTCGACGAACGTCCGGCGAAAATGTAGGAGCCGCATCGGGAATGGCGTTTCGTCTTCTGCGCCGAGAGAAATGCCGCTGCCTTTCAGGAACTGGGCGAGGTAGGAACTGATTTCGACGGTCTGGGTCGGCTCCCGCCCGCTTGCCGTGCCAGCTTCCAGAAGCACTTTATTGGCTATCTCGCCCGGCCCACCGAAGCGCTGCCTGTATGAAAAGCGGTCGTTGCGGCCAAACCCGCCGATGGTTCGACCTTCATCTTGCGCGAGAGCAAGGGCTGGATGTGCAGCGATAGCGTCCCTGAGTCTCTTGAGTTCACGATCGATCCTCTTGGCGCCAAGAGGCGGAGCGAATGCGAGCGGATCAAGGAAGATGTCAATGTCCTCCGAGAAACGGCGGATGAGGTCCCATCCTTTAGACAAGCTGGTGCCGCCCTTGAAGATGATGCTCGCAAAGTGCGAATCGGCCAGAGCGCGCAGAGATTCGGTGACGTAGTAGTCCTTCTCGATGATGGCCGGGCGCAACCCCCGGTCACGAAAATAGTCAACCGCCTGAAGAACCGCTTGGTCAAAATCCGGGTGTTCGAAAAGCTTCACCTGCCCGACTCCCCTTTTGCCTGCCAACGGTGAGCATCCGGCAGTCCGGCCAGGAGACCGAAATCGAATTTGGAGAACGGGTTCAATGAAGAGCGCAGCCGGTCAACAGCAGTGGGAGTTTTTCCGAGTGCCACGCCGAGTGCCCCAAGGATTGCCCGGACACGTGGCGGCTCTGACTCTGCGACCGCAAGCAAGCGTTCGAAGCGGTTGTCCTCTGCCGCAAGCTTAAGTGCGCGCCGGATGGTCTCCGCGGGCGTCAACTCGCTGGTTCTTCCTCCTCGTCTCAAGAAATCTAGGAACGCGGCATCGGTCTCGGACAATTGCCTCCATGCCTCGGGTCTTCGCGTGTGCACGACGGTATCCGTGCCAAGAAGCTTCTTCGGCGCACTGAGCGCCGTGGTTGCAATCGTCGCACGCCGTGGGGATTGCGTACTGAAGCCGAGCATGTTCGCCGCTGCTTCGTCGGCCGGGAAAAACGTTCTGCGTTTGGTAGCGGATGCGTGTTTAAGGAGTATGGCAGGATTAGGGAGGCTGACACCGAAGGCCGTTGATCGGGGATGGAAGTAGACGCCTTTGCTGAGGCGTTGGATGGTACCATCCCGTGTCATCCTCGACAATGCTTGTGCGACGGCGTCCATGGGGAGATCGCGAAAGTCCTCGAACCCCCACAACCTCTCTCCGCCGCGCTCTATGCGTTGGCGGACGGTGGACGCGATACCATGCGATTCAAAGACTCCTCTCATGACCCCGAGTATGATGCGAGAGACGGCAAATGTCAAGTTTTTTTGCTGTTAAACTTGACATCCTGGTGAGTGACCTTATGAATTCAGCGCGCGTTCACACGCCGGGCGAATAGGAACGAAATAACAATTTCGTTACTGATGGCAGCGATCCGCTCGGGAGCTGGTGTAGCGTTTCAGCGGCCATCGCCGAGCGCATGTTCAATCAGGGAGAAGACGAACTCGTTCATCTTCATCTGCTTGCTCACACAGTGCATCTTGAGGCGCGTGTGCAATTCGGTGGGGAGGTCTAGACTCAACCGCTGGACTGGTTTGCCCGAAACGGGCGTCCCACCGCCTGAGTTGGGCTGTTGTTCGGACGTGACGACAGTGATGACATGGACGGTGGTGTTCTTGCGGGCTCTTTTCATGTGCGCCACTCCATGATCCCGCACGCCCAGGATGAATAGGTTCTCAGCGTAGTAACGAATTAATTATTTAGTTATTTAACGATTTCGTTCTCGACTTGAATCTACGCTTCGGCGTGAAGAACGAACATCTAACCCAATCGGGAGTTGGCGTACCGTTTCAGCGGTTGTTCGCCACGCGTGACAAGAGGCCCAAGAACCGAACGTCGTGCCCCACGGCAATTGTGCGACAGGCTGTTGCACAAATTCCCCTTCCGGTCAGGCTTCTGCTAACCCGCCAGCATCACGAAGCGCGTGACAAAGCACGCGGGATGGAGTAGCGTACGCTGGTAAGCGGAGACTGCCCCCATGGCTATCACATTCAATCTTCCGCCCCAGATGGAATCGGAACTCATCGCAACCGCTCAAGCCGGAGGCGTCACCGTGGAAGAGCTCGTGACAGAAGCGCTGCTCAGCAACCGCCCTCGTCCCGTCATAACAGGGGCAGCTCTGGTTGCAGCCATGCAGAAGTCCCCGCATAAGGATGTTGAGATTGAACCGGAGCGGGTTCCGATGTCGCATGTGCGTGACGTGGAACTGTGATGCAACCAGTTGACCGCCCTCCGTCCAAACACGTTCTCAGAGGACGTCCTGCTGAACCATTGATGCAGCGATCCATGGTCGGGGACATTCCCGTGTTTGCACTCGGCAAACCGATGCCGGTCGAGATGATCCAGGAAACCATCGACGCCATTCGAGCGGAGCGTGACACCGAACTGACGAGAGTGCGCAACGATAACGAAAACGGTATTTAACGTTTTCGTTAAATCGTTATTTCGTTATGCTGAGCTTGTCTGGCCGCCGCCTCTCCTCGTAGGCCATGGCCACGACTTCATCGAGCAGAGCGGCGTCCTCGGGCGATCCGAAGAGCCCCAACCCTTCTTCAAAGACGGTGCGGGGGGGCTGCGCCGGACACATGACCTCCTGGTTCTCGAAAGGCTGCATTGCAGGAATCTCCTTTGACCTACGGTACCCGGTTTGGCATTCTGAGCGGAAATCCCGTGACGATCCAGCCGGTCCGGGATAAAGTACGCTGAGGAAGAAATCACATCATGACCATCACGCTCGATCAACATCAAGAACAAATGGTGCTTGCGGCCATACAGTCGGGCATGTTCCGGTCGGCAGACGAATTTATCAACGCGGCCATTGCCACGCTGCCCAACATCGCGGCGTCCGGTGCGGCATCAGCGCCCCCCGGATCGGCAAGAAGAAGTCGTCTGTGGGATCTTCGCCAAGGCCTTGCGCTCGGTGACGTCTCCATCAAAGAACTGATCGAAGAGGGGCGTGAGTGAGTGCGTGCGTTCGTCCTCGATGCCTCGTACACACTGACCTGCAGGACTCCCGTTGGCGACCCATGACGACAAACTTCGCAGCGCCGCCGAGTCTCTTATGGGATCGCAACCATCGTCCCCTGAAGGGAACGTCGCGCAAGCGCTTGGAACGATTCGTCCTACGCCGCAACGGCTGGATTCCCCCTCTCTCTCCTATGTGGCACTGTAGTGTCACTTGTGCCTCTTGCCCTCCTCCTATTGTGTGTGATAATGTCCTTTATCATACCCATCTACCTTGACATCCCAACCCCACAGCGATAGGGTCAATCCAGGAAACCCGAACCAAGAACCCGGAGTCGGGAGCCGGGAACCAGAAAGGGAGCAAACCATGACCATCGAGTTGAGCCCAACGCAAGAGCAGATCGTCTTGGATGCCGTACGGGCCGGACTGGCCAGCAGTGCGGATGAGGCGATCACCCTTGGTCTCGCCCTGGGAATGGAGCGACTCCGGGAGAGGATTCCTGCAAACCCGAACCGCGAAGCGCTTCAGGCAAGGAATCTCGTCGAACTCTTTGCGAACTCGCCGTTCAAGGGGCTGGATATTGAGTTTGAGCGAGACCGGAACGACTTCGGTCGCGAGTCCGAACTGTGATCGGATACCTTCTCGACACCAACGTACCTTCTGAACTCCGGCGGCTAACGCCTGACCCACACGTGTCGGCCTTCTTGAGTGCTGCCGGGAGAGAACGTGTGCATGTCAGCGTCATGACGTTGACCGAAATCTGTCACGGTATAGCTCGCCTACCCCAGAGCAAACAACGGAGGGAGTTGCAAGAGTGGCTCGACGACGTCCTGCGCCCATGGTTTGCAGAACGTGTTCTCCCCATCACGGAACTGATCGCTGAGCGTTGCGGAACTCTCATGGGAGAGCATCAAACCAAGGGGAGAAAAATTCCACTGGCGGATGCCATGATCGCGGCGACGGCGTTAGAGCATGGGCTGATCATGGTCACCCGCAACGTGAAGCACTTCGAAGGTCTCGGCCTGACGGTCATGAATCCGTGGGAGACAACAGCGTGATCCCCGCCATAGCTTCTTTCCCTGCCGCCACGCTTGAGATTCGAGAGGACCCTGCCCGCGCGGTGGCGATGTTCACGGCAACGGCGAGAGCGGAGCGGCGCTTCTGGGAATTCTTCACCACTCAGATCAGCAACGACCATACGCGCCGGGCATACATGAACGCCACGAAGCGCTTCGCGGAATGGTGCGCGCTGATGAACATCGGCGAGCTCGCCCAGGTGCAGCCGGTGCATGTGGCGGCGTTCCTCAAAACGCTCGGCGAGAATCACTCGGCTCCGACCGTCAAGCAACATCTGGCGGCGCTGCGCATGCTGTTTGACTGGCTGGTCGTCGGCCAGGTGATCGAGATCAACCCGGCGCATGCGGTGCGCGGGCCGAAGCACTCCAGCAAAACCGGCAAGACGCCGGTGCTGTCGGCGGAGGAGACGCGGACCTTGCTCGACTCCATCGAGACGGATCGGCTGATCGGGCTGCGCGACCGGGCGCTGATCGGACTGATGGTCTACAGCTTCGCGCGGATCGGCGCGGCGCTCGCCATGCGAGTCGAGGATGTCTTCGTGCAAGGGCGCCGCGGCTGGGTCAGATTGCACGAAAAGGGCGGCAAGCTGCATATGCTGCCCTGCCACCACAACCTGGACGCCTATCTGGAGGCCTACATCACGGCGGCGGGGATCGCCGAGGATAAGAAGGGCGTGCTCTTCCGCACGGCCAGCGACCGCACCGGCATGACGCTCACGGATCGGCCGCTATCGCAGTCGAACGCGTACCGAATGATTCGCCAGCGGGCGAAAGCGGCGGGGATCGAAACGGAAATTTGCAACCACACGTTCCGCGCCACCGGGATCACGAGCTACCTCAAGAACGGCGGAAGGCTCGAAATCGCGCAACAAATGGCCAACCACGAATCCGCCCGCACAACCGGTCTCTACGACCGCCGCTCCGATGACGTCAGCCTCGATGAGGTGGAGCGGATTGGGATTTGAGACTACGGCTCGCGACAATTCCCGGCTTCCTTAATCTCAAAGGATACAAGAGAATACAGGGATCGCCGAATCGCGAGCGTCGGAACGGGTAGAGCAAACGAAGGATGGCGCCATTTCAAGGGAGGCAGGACTTCAGGAATGATGGGTTCTTTAGGCTTGTGTGTGTCCTCAAACTCAAACACGGCTATCATAGGACCGGCAACAATGGACATGCCTTTCGAATCCATCGTTATTTGCGGGCTTCTGTTCACCGTTGTGTCCTTTTCAACTGGGACATCATTATATTTGAACTTCTCATCGCCGATCATTACATCGATGCTATTCCCAGGGAGACCATATAACATGTATTTCGCCGATGTTTCAGATATGCGTTGCTCCGTGGGCACATTGCGCGGTATTGCGCCCTTCCTCTTTGATGACGCTGCTTTTCCCACGACCGCTCTTACATAGATTGGTGTTCTAGGAGGCATCGTGCCAACACGAATAGTCATTGATACCGGCATCGTTTGTCCCGTCATTGTCATCTCGGGTAGCGTGCGCCCCTTCAACTGGTAGCAATACGGGATCGGCTTGCCCTGCGGAGCTACCATCGTGGTTGTCTCTCGTTTCGTCGAAGCATTCGGGCCGCCTGCCTGCGGCGACAATTGTGGAGCATCCAGCCACACCTCGCCTGGCTTCGGTGAACTCACGGGAGGTTTCACTGCGCTCACGGCAGGAGGCGCAACGGGCGCGTTCACCCCGTCCCCCACCACGACCGTCACCTGATCCGTAAATGTCTTGCCGTTTTCCACGTACTCTGCAGTCACCGCTCCTGTACCGATTCTTCTCGGACATACCACCTTAACGTTCATCTTCGGATCTCGCTCACGTATTTCAACAACTCCGCCGGACTCCTTCAGATTGATCATGCCCCATTCAGCGACATCAATCGGGTCAGCGAGGAGAGCTTCATCGCCTTCTGCGTATACACCCAACTCCATACAGGAATCGCCGATACGTAAGCCTATGCTCTTTTCTCCCTTGATTGATAATTTCTTAGTAAATCCACTTGGCCTGATAAATATCACTGTTGGGTCCGCTGACGACATCACCCTCCCGTCTTGAGTGATCACCGATGGCACCATAATGACCTTGCCAATCACACCAGGATCTAGCTTGACAACAAATGATTCAGGGCACCCTTTTGAAGCCGCAATATATCTTCCATCACTCACAATGACCATAGCTTTGGTATTGCCTGGGCACCTAGGCACTATTCGTATCTCCTCGCCCTGACCGAACATTGTGCCACTTCTTGGACTCCGAATCGCCACACTCTCTCCCGATCTATCAACATCCTGCGGAAAGGCAGAGCTGCACCAGAAACTACATATGACCGCACACACCAAGACTTTCATACGACCTCCCATTTTGTTACTTTTTTTCATACCATCCACTACCCACCGGTGCATGTAGCAACATCCTCACATGATCGACAACTTCTCGGGCACCGTCCACCAAGTGGGGAACCTTGCTTGGTAATACGGATCTTCCGTCCCAACCAAAAAACAACGACGCAATCCCAGAAGAGTGAGCTCTCCCATAAAAGACCCATCTGGCTACCGGGCGCGCTAGGTCAGGCCTTCTATTGGGAGGCTGAATCGTGATGTACGACCGCGCTTGCGCAAGCGCACTGGTCACCGGCACACTGCCATCATTCGGGGTGCTGACACTCGATCCTCGGATGTCGCTGATGCTAATAGCCATATTCGGGTCAAATATGGTATTGAACCCCTTGGCATTGTATCTATTTCCAACTATATCACCACATACTCTTAAACCATCCACGACGGCGACGTGATTGACGACATCCCCAAGATATCCAGCCAAAAATGATGTCGGAACAGCCGATACGGGCGACAGGTCCTTTGCTATAACCGAATTTGTCATGCCAGTCGGGATACCTTGCCCTTTTGAGATCTGCCACAGCGCCATTTATGACTTTGCCATTCACGGTTATATTCTCAAGCGCGATTGCCGGGCCGATGTTCCCCACAGCTCTAGAGCAGAGCGCATCCGGATGCAACTGCAGATGGGCCTGTGGAGAACCATAAATGAGGTGTTCCCAGAGTTATCATTTTATGAACCCTTGACATACCAAACAGATCCGGCATACGCGCATCTATGTCATGCTTAATGATCCATCTGGCTATTAGCCCACCCATGCTATGTGCGACAACATCCACCTGCGCCATCGCGACGCCATCTTGGGCGTGAGTTTGCCTGCCGGAGTAAACATTGACAGCAGATGATATCTGGTTAGCTACATTTGGCGCATTGTATGACAGCCCAAAATGACTATCCATTATGAAGAATAGCGCCGAAGGCGGCAAGGCTTCTGGCTTAGCAGATTGCAGGTCTACTGAAACAGGCGTCAATCTTATTGGCTTCCATTCATTAGTCCTGAGATCATACTTGGCCGTATACAATCTCCTGCCGTAGTTCGTCAACAGATGTGGCTGCGAGATGCCAAGCGCTGAAATAAATTCCGCCCAGGAGGCAGATTCTGAGTTGTATCCATGAATGAATATTGCCGGGGGCAAGTGTATTTGAATCGGAAGCCACTGATCCGTATCGCTATCCCCTACACGAAGATATACAGTTCGATACTTTCCTGCACAGTCTTCCGCTTCATAGCCACGAGGGCACAGTGGCGTCGCAGCGGCACTGTTGATAGATCTTCGCACAAAATCCATCGGTGCTCGGTAGACTGCAAATATATCTGCCGCAGTGCTTTGGGGTGATGCCGCTGACGCATTTGTAGGTAGTACAGCTTGGGAAGTGACTACCGGAGGACGAAGGGTGATGGATGTGAGCGTAGGTGCAGCGAGTTTGGTGAGATCCTTTTGAAGGTCCCCGAGTGGCGCAAGCAGACCGTATTCATTTGGATTCAGGTTGCCACACGCGGTATCTTTTTTGTCCGAGCATAAAGAGAGCTTGAGCGGGGATGTCGAAGATGCGCCTGGCAGTCGTATCACGATGCGTGCTACGCCATCGGCAGCAACACCAACAACTTTTCTGCCATGTTTGGTCAGTTCTTCTGGCGTGGTCAGAATTCTGGTGGTGAGGACTCCGGGCTCGATAAATACTGGATCAATCATTATCGGTGAGTTTCCAAGACGTCCTAATACACGAGCTTCCGGGATGTGCCCGGTAATGTATAGGAGTACGGAATTTTGTTCACCTGGTATTGATTTTACGATGTTATCTGGACCATGAAATGAGACAAACTTCGGCACACGTATTGAGATTGCCGTAGAGTGGATATCGCGTGGCGTTGGCTTATTTGTGGTTGATACTGCGATAGATCCATCTGCGCCTTTGGAAACTGAGACTATTCCGGCAATCTTAAGTTGTTCGTTGAGCATATCGAGGTCACGGAACGTCATCGTGACTTCGCCAATGCAAACATTGTCGGTCTTGCGTTTGGATTGTTTTGCTTTCCACTCCGGTGGAAAACTTTCGTCATTCATGAACCTGCAATCGTTCATGCCCACAGGATCGCCCAACAATCCTGAAAGTAGTCCGACTACGGGATTTATAGTGACGCTCATAGAAGCATCGTATGTACCAGATCCGTCTTGCCCGATGTCGATCTTGAAAGATCTGACGTTGTTGATATTTTGTGCTCTGAGATTGCAGGTAAGCGTGAGAGCGATAGCAAGGGAGACTGGCTTCATGGTCATGGCGTTGGCAGCGATCATAACACGCGCGGAAGATCGTCGTGGGGCATGGCGGCGGCGAGGTTTTCTTGATTGATCGCTGCGCTAGCGCGATCTACCGTTGCCGCGCCGCCCACGCCTCCGCTGCTCTCCTCGCGGTTCTTTCCGCATAGGCCGTGCCTTCCAGCTTGGCCTTGGGGCTGAGGGTCATGAGCCGGGCGGCGAGCTGGTCGGCTGGGTGTCCCTGGTCGAGGGCGATCAGGCACCAGGTGAAATCCGCCCGGCTGATGTCGCGGCGGTCGGGATCGCCATGTGCAGGTGGGGCGTGATCGAGGCAGCGTTGGTAGTCCGGCCAGTATTTGGGATGGCGGTAGTGACGCCGGTGGGACTGTGGCGTTCCGGCAACAGGGGTGCGGGCGGAGGGGTGGTTTTCGGGCTGGTGTGGTGATTTCGCGTTTAGAAGCCCGTAGGAGCGAAGTTCCTCCTCGGAGGTAGTCAGGCCAGGGGAAGTGGTCTTTAACGTCACCAGGGGAAAATCTGGGGCTCTGGCGCGCTTGAAATTCCGTGACCCGGCAAGACGCGTCGCGCCGGACGCGGAGAGGTCGGCATGGGTACGGTGCTTTAATTCTCGGACAAGGGGGATGGGCAGGGGATTCGGGAGGGCAAGCCAGGCCTGATGGTTGCCGGGGCTGGTGCAGAGGGTCAGGAAGGCCAGGGGCACGCCGCCGGGCGAGGTGACCCCCGAGGGGGTGAGCAAGGCAAGGGCTTCGTTGTTCAGGTCGTCCAGTTGGATCAACTGGATGGAGGCGGTGGGACGGAGGATCAGGTTCAGGCTTTCCTGTTCTGATTGCTCTAGCAACTCCGGCAGGGATTTACGGAGGGTGTCGGGAGAGAGGTGGCGGCGGAAGCCTTGCTTGTCACCATCGAGATTGGTGATCGTGAGATCGAATGAATGGGTTCCGACACTCTCGAAGAGCGCGATCATCTCCAAGGCCAAAGTGAGCCCCCCGCCCGTGCTTCTGATGGAATGCCCTTTCAACGTGCTGTACGTCTCGGGGATTCCTAGCAGGTTCCGTGGGCGGGGGGAAGGTCAAGGAAGGGGTCGCCCTTCCTTGGGAGGCCGAAAGGCTCGATGCCTTGAGGACTCCAGTCTCACGGTTTTGCTCCTGCCTTGCGTTTCCCTCCTCGCCGGTTCCCGATCCCGTCCCCCTCCGTTGCAGGCTTGCGGGAGTTTTCCACAGCCGAGGGGGCACCACTACTTGTGTATATTTGTATTCCTTATATATTTGTATTGCGGTGGTGTTTCAGCGTGGGTTGGCGGTGGTGTTTCAGCGTGGGCAAAATCGGAAGCGGTGGTGTTTCAGCGTGGCGTAAGCCATTGATTACAAACGAAGCGGTGGTGTTTCAGCGTGGCGTTTTCCCCAGCGGTGGTGTTTCAGCGTGGAAAACTGTCCCAACTCACAGGGTTTTGCACAGGCGCGCATCCCAATGCACCACGGATTTGTGGTGTTTATGCGCAAGATGTTGGAGATGCTCAGCAGCCGGGAAGAACTTTGGGCGGCACGGATGGCGGTGAGGGACGAACTTCGAGGCATTCGGTGCGCGATTTGCAGTCCAGCGTGGGCCAGGCGCTTTTGAGCTTCTTCAGTTCACGCAAGACGTCCTTGCGGAAGTTCCTGAGGACTTGATTATCGTTGGCCTTCTCCGGGTCCACCCCGAACTGCCGGTAGAGACGATCCCAGGTGATCTGCTCTGGATCTTTGCCCTTGCTGTAGAGTGAGAACGTCTTGTAGGACAACCACATGTAGAGATCGAGGCCGAGCGATGACCTACGCATCTTCTTGAGGATGTTCATGTCCAACGGAACGGGGTGATTGACGATCTCGTTGAAGAACGCCTCTCCTAGCCGAATCCTGCTTTCCCACAGCGTCTGCTGGTCGGGCTGTGTGTAGTTCCACCAGAGATCGGTGTGGTCAGCCACTCGCGAAGAGGCAGTGCGCTTGTGGCCTGGCGTCTCGTAGATGAGCTCAACTTGACAGTGAAACAGGCGGTCGATCTGGTTCTTCAAGCGCGTCCTGTCGCTACGGAGGCCTCCCCCCATGCTTTCGATACCCAGACTTCGCATGAAGGCTGCCAGTGATTTTCCGAGCACGAGGTCGCGTGTTTGGGTACGCACGGCTTCGGTGCAAACCCATGCAAGCAGCAGGCGTGGGAGATTGCCAAAGGGAAGCTTGTTGTCGCCACCGGCGATCATGATGAGCTTGTAGGGGCCGTTCTGCCGTTTGTACTGCAGGCGGCCACCGGGATCAGTTCGCGGGAGGGAGCAGAGCGTCAGCAGCCGCGCGAGGAACCCAAGATCGGGTTTCCCCTCTTCGGCGATGTCGATCAGGGAGTTGACTTGGGTGATGCGCGTGAAGTGGTGCCTCGCTTGCGGCGTGACCGGTTTTGGCGGCACCACCGGCATTGCGAATTCTTCGAGCCCAGGCAGAAGATCGCCAATTGGCTTAAGCCCTCTATCGTCGGCCATACGCTACCATCCCGTGTTCTCGTTTCCGTGCTTCATCATGGCACAGGGGCACTTCCCGGACAAGCCGAAAGGGAAACTGTGCTTCGGCATCTTCGGCAGGGAGGGGTACCGTTTATGCGTGCTGCTTCTTGAGGAGAACGTCATTCGAACTTCTGGAGCTTGAGCAGCCAAGAACTTCTGGGTGCTCTCCCCGGCATAGCAGCAACCAAAGATAACGAAATAACGAATTCGTTATTTCGCATCCTGGGACGTATCGAAACCGGACACATCGTGTTGAACAAGGTAGAATGCTGGCAAAGGAGCAGCCACCAAATGGCCGTTATCCAGCCACAACCTGACGAGGTGAAGCGCCAACTAGAAAAAATGTGCAATCACGCCGTCTTCACCAAAGCGCATAGCTGTGCAGCATTTCTCGCCTACGCAGTGAATGAGACACTTGAGGGAAGAGAAAAACACATCACGGAGTTCTCTATCGCAAGTGATGTATTCAACGTTTCACTCGATAAATACAATAAAGGCACAAGCATTGTACGGCAAACCAAAGCAAACCTTGATGACCGTATTACTTCTTACTATGCTGGCGAAGGATGGAGCGATCCGATTCGCATAGATATCCCGGAGCGCACGTATACCCCGACGTTTCGATATAATCCACTCCACGCGCGATATATTAACCCAATCGGGCATGACCTGTTCGCCGCACTGGGGGACTATTTCAGGCCGTCTGGGGACAATCCCTCTGTGAAGTGCGCCGTTTCAGGTAACGAGGGCGATTGGTATTACCTGGACGGCAACACCAGAAACGCCTTCCCTGGCAACATAATACCATTGTGTAGATTACTCCGGGATGCTTTAGAACGCTCTCGGACAGCCGGAGCGGCCGTACCACTGGAACTCGATGCCGACCGCTTAATAAACACTACCGCCCCTAAGCACTTCGCTGAGTGGAGGCCAGCTTATGCATACGCTTGCGCTCATTTGACATTTCATTTAGGGCAGCCACCATTAGGAGACGAATCTAATGATGTGCTCGCACTCAGGCTATGTGATGCATTATATTATGCCAGGCATCATCAAAACGGGGATATCATCAGTGCCCTCATCCAGAGCTTGTTGAACGTGCTGTACGATGTGGATTCTCTAGACATCATACCCGCATATAGAATTACACTTGAGATTACACCTCTGCTTGTAGACTCTGGGCAACAAGCGCACGCTGAACAATGGATATCCCTCACCCAGGAAAGGCTTCTAGTACCGTTTCGCAGCGCATTGATGGAGAGGGATGCGCTCTCCATGTTCGCGCATCTCCGCAGGTTATCAGAATTTGCAGCCGAAACTGTATCCGACAGTACCGTCTTCGACATGTTGGCGTCTGAAGCATTTGAGCATGCAGACAACACTAATTCTCGCATGGCAATTACTACCGTAGTAGCGAGAAGATTACTGAAACATAAGACGCCTGAAACGGTAACCAGAGCATACGAAGACCTGTCATCCCTCATTGATAGCGCCGATCATGAAATACGATCCAAGCGAATCGACCCAGCAAACACATCTACTATAATGACTCAGTTGGCATTCGCCACTTGTCTATTAAAGCCAGACAACTGGAAACGTTCAGCAGAAGAGATTCTAAGCGAGGCCATGCGCCTGCGCACAGAGGGAGGCCACCGGCTATCTCACAATCTATGGCGGAGAGAATTGACCGAAGCCTCACGAATTGACCCCAAGGCGGGGGCGATGCTCGCTAGGTCTATCAGCCCGCATTTGGCCCACGGAACAGAACAGCTTGGCGAGCGACAGCTTAGAAGCCTAACAAGGCGTATGCGCTCGATTAAGATTTGCACCCAGTTGCCTGATGGCATCAATATTTCAAGAAAGCTATTGCCTCAAACCTAACGGCTTCTTGGCCGAGCGTATCGTATACGGGCATCCATCCTCTCTATATCGTACTCATCTATCTTCGCGACAATTTGTTCATCCGTTAGATTGCTGGCATCAACACCAGTGAGTTGATCTCCCCACCTGGCTTGGTGTTGAGACGCTAATCTACTAGCTTCTTCTGGAGCTATTTTCCCACGCGAATATCGCGTTACAATCCTAATAGCCTCCATGCAGCGTAATCGATGATCGGTTGCGCTGTTGTATAACACATATTCAAGCCAGTCCTCCATTTCTTCTGGAGATAGATATTTACCCGGCGGTTCTTCGCTATCTGCCATCTCGATACCCCACTCTGCCACAGCGCCCCCACCGATAGCACATGCGGGGCGTTTTGACAACGCTTGACATGCGAGGACTAGATTAATCACAGCCAATGATTCATTCTGGTGGTGCGAAGACTTTCGTGAAGGCAATAATTGAATGAACGCCCTCGACTTTTTCAAACGCCGGACTCTGCAATCTTTGGTGGGTGGTCAGTGTTCGGCTACCCACTCTTGTCCAAAATAGACTCCTAAGTCGAGAGCACATCGCAGGTCTGGACGGAGCGCCGAAGGAGGAAAGGCCCCCCTATACTTGATCGAAGCGGGGATGGTTCGTTTTGACGGCGTTCCACCCCGGCGACGAACCCT
>SXGU01310576.1_pt1 | contig 14550 bp, 6 predicted proteins | sample 3174531 | NCBI WGS metagenome assembly SXGU01 (sample SAMN11356863, study PRJNA531348) | freshwater metagenome | isolation source: freshwater sample F1-140 | place: China: Fuxian Lake, Yuxi | collected 2017-12-25
GCCCCGCAGCAGCACGACGCGTCCGGTGCCGGCAAGTGTTTCCCGCCACAGCGCGCGCAGGCTGGCAATTTCCCGCTTGCGGCCGATCAGCGGCGTCAGCGCGGATGCGGCTTCTAGGCGGTCTCGCGCGCCGCTTTCGCGGCTGACCCGGAAGACTTCCAGCGGCCGCGTGGCGCCCGGTAAAGTTTGCTGGCCCAGGCTCATACAGTCGAAATAGCCCGCCACCAGCCGCTGCGTTGCCGCGCTGATCGCCACTTCACCGCGATCGGCCAGCTGCCGCAGGCGGATCGCCAGCCCGGAGGTGGCGCCGATGGCATCCGGCACCTGGCGATCGCCGCTGATAACCATTCCGGTATGCACGCTGGCGCGCAATTCGAGGCCGGCGAATGCCGTGCGTGTCACTTCCAACGCGGCCTGCACCGCCATGCGCGCCGCATTCTCGGTGGCCTGCGGATAGCCGAAATAGGCCAGCAGGCTGCCGCCGCGAATCTGCACCAGATAGCCCGACTTGCCGCGGATGATTTCGCTGCATCGCGCCTGCGGTTCGCGCAGCAGCGCCAAGGCTTCGTCCGGATCGTCGATGCCGACCGAAACCAGTTCGCAGTAGAGCACCGTCACCTGCCGCCGTTCCGCAGCGGCCGGCGGCAGGGCGGCTGCGGGGAGGGCATCCGCCATGCGGCGCCGGTCGGGTGACAACTCGCCGCGCTGGATGCGTTCGGCGAGCATGTGGGTTTCGTCCGCAGGAAAAACGCCCAGGTCTTTCTTCAGCGTGCGGCAAAAGGCTTCGTGCCGGGCCAGCGCATTGGTGCGCTGCCCGTTCAGGGCAAGCAGCCGCATCACGCGGCGCAGGCCTTCCTCGTTCCACGGCTCCAGTTCCAGGAAGCGCTGCGCGAAGGGCAGCGATTTGTCGCAGGCTCCCATTCGTTCATGGCAGTCCGACAGCCGGACCAGCCGGCCGAGGGCATGCAGATGCATGGCTTCGCGCTGGACTTGCAGCCATTCTTCAAAGCCGGGGCATTCGGGCAGCGCGAATCCGTCCATGAACTCGCCGCCGAGCAGCTTTTCCGTGGCTTCCATGCCGGCAATGCACGACATGCAGTGCGCGGGGTCCGGCGTTGCCGGGCAAGGGGAGGGGGCGGCGGAAAACTGGACGGCATCGACCGCGAAGCCGGCTTCGGCGTCGAGGCGAACGGATTCCCGGTCGACCTGCAACAAGGGCGTCGCCGGGTCGGCCGCGTTGAGCGTCTGGCGCAGGCTGTGGAGGATTTGCCGCAGGTTGGCCAATGCCGCGTCGTGGGCGAGGTCCGGCCAGAACATGGAGGCCAGGGACGATCGCGTGTGTGTCCGGGCCGGCTCCATCGCCAGGTAGGCCAGCAGCGCGCGCCCTTTCTCGTAGGCCAGCTTGCACGGTTCCCCGTCGCGATCGAGGGCGAAGCCGCCGAGCAGGCGCAGTTGGAGTCGCGGTGAGGAATTCATCGTTGTTGTGAATGTGGCGGGAAAAAGCCCTTCGGGCTTCGCTAACGATCCGCTAACGGCGGTGCGCAATTATATGAGCCAACGCCGGCGGGCGGCGATGGTTCGGCGATCGCGATCGATAAACAGCCCGCTTGATTGGCGCACATTGTTCACGGTGCAAGCAATGCAAACGAAACATGACGAAGTTGCAAGCGGAACCGGCAAGAGTCGGCGCTGGCGATACGGCGGCTGGCGACCTGCCGGAGAGTCCGGCTGTGAACGGGCGGTTCGCCGCATCCTTCTGTTGCCTCTCTGGCTGGCGTTCTTGGGACTTTCCACCGCCCACGCCACGCCGCCTTGGAACCTCGATGGGCTCATCGCCCAGACCATCCGCAACCACCCCGGCATTGCCGCCCGTCATGCCGAAGTCAAGGCCACGCAAGCGGAAGTCGAGGCGGCGCGCTCGCAGTATTTTCCGACCCCGTCGATTCAGTTGTTGCAGGACAAGGGCGAGTCCACCACCGTCCTGACACTGCAACAGCCGCTGTGGGCGGGCGGCCGGCTCGACGCCGGGCTGGACGCCGCCCAGTCCCGCGAGAATGCCACGCGGGTATCGGTGGGCGACACCCAATACACGCTGGCCCTGCGCGTTACGGCCGCCTGGGCGGCGTGGGTGCAGGCGCGCGGACGCGGCGAGGCGCTGGACAAGGGCGTCGCCCTGCTCAACGTCTATGCCGAGAGCGTCAGCCGGCGCATCCAGGGCGGCGCCTCCGGCCAGGTCGATCGCGAGCTGGTCGCGGCGCGCCTGGCGCAAACGCAGGGCGACCTCGCCGCCGCCCGCTCGGCCGAGCGCAGCGCGCTGGCCCGGCTCGCGCAAATGATCGGGCAGCCCTTGCGCGCGCAAGACCTCGTCGTGGTGGAAGCGGCTACCGGCGGCGACATTCCGCTGCCCGGCCTCGACGCGCTCGTCGCGCAGGCCTTCGCCCGTTCCGCCGCGCTCAAGCGCCTCGCAGCCGACATCGAAACCGCCAGGCACGAAACGCAGCAGCGCCGCGCCGCGCTGTGGCCGACCCTGGCCCTGCGCGCCCAGCACCAGCGCGGCAACGCGCCCGCCACCGGCGTCACCGCCAACGACAGCCGCATCATGCTGGTCCTCGAATACAGCCCCGGCGCCGGCCTCTCCGCCGGCGCCAACATCGACGCGGCGGAAGCCCGCATCATCGGCCTGCGCGAAAACCTCGACGCCGCCCGCCGCGACCTGACCGAAACCATCACCATCGACTACGAAGAGCACCTGGCCGGCAGCGACCGCAAGCGGCACTTCCAGCGCACCCTCAAGGCCAGCGCCGAGGTGCTTGCCTCCTACGATCGCCTCTTCGTCGCCGGCAAGCGCAACTGGCTGGATGTCATCAACGCCGCGCGCGAACTGATCCAGGCGCAGACGGCGCTGGCCGACGTCGAAGCCCAGCTGGTCGCCGCGCGCGCGCGCTTGCGCCTGCACGTCGGGGAAATGTTATGACTACCGCCTACGCCCTGTTCCGCAACGCGCTGCTGGCGCGCAAGGACATCTTCGTCCAGGCGGCGGCGGCATCCTTGCTGGCCAATCTGCTCGCCCTGGCGGCGGCCCTCTACAGCATGCAGGTGTACGACCGCGTCATCCCCACCCAGGGCATCTCCACGCTGCTGGTCCTGACCGTCGGCGTGCTCATCGCCATCGTGCTCGAACTCGTCGTCAAGTTCGCCCGCGCCCATGTGCTGGAGTCCGGCGTCAAGGGCATGGACCTCGAACTCTCCGACGCCATTTTCGCCCGGCTGCTGGGCATCCGCATGGATCAGTTTCCGGCCAGCGTCGGCACGCTCTCCGCCCAGTTGCGCAGTTACGAAATGATCCGGCGTTTCGCCTCATCGGCCACCCTCTACCTCGTCGTCGATACGCCCTTCGCGCTGATCTTCCTCGCCGTCATCGCGCTGCTGGCCGGGGTGAAGATGGCCGTTATCCCGGTGGTCTTTTTTGCGCTGGCGCTCGCCATCGGCCTGCTTTACCGCCACCGCATCGCCCGCCATGCCGAATCCGGCAATGCCGCCGCCAACCACAAACTCGGCCTGCTGGTTGAAACCGTCGAAAGCGCGGAAAGCATCAAGGCCGCCGGTGCCGGCGCGCGACAGCTCGAGCGCTGGAACACGCTCAGTCGCCAGGCCGTGGACGATGACGTGCAGATTCAGCGTTACAGCGAACAGGCCACCTATCTCGCCGCCTTCATGCAGCAGGCCAGCTACATCCTGCTGGTCGCCATCGGTGCCTGGATCGCCTCCACCAGCTCCGATCTCACCATGGGCGGGCTGATCGCCTGCGCCATCCTCTCCGGACGCGTGCTCGGGCCGATCGCCGCATTGCCCGGACTCATCGTCCAGTGGGCGCATGCCCGCGCCGCGCTCGACAGCCTGGAAAAAGTCTTCGCCCTGCAAGGCGACAACCATGCCGTGGCGCGGCCCCTGAGCCCCGAACAGATCCACGGCGAATGGCGCATCGAGAACCTCAAGTTCGCCTACCCCGGTCGCCCGCGCCCCCTGAGCCTGCCGCTCACCCTGATCCGCCCCGGCGAGAAAGTCGCCATCCTCGGCCCCATCGGAGCGGGCAAATCCACCCTGCTCAAGCTCATGGCCGGCCTCTTCGCGCCGGGCGAAGGGCAGGTGCTGCTCGACGGCCTCGACATCCAGCAAATCGATCGCGCCCACCTGTCGATGCGTTTGGGCTATCTGCCGCAGGACGTAAAGCTCTTGGCGGGAACCCTGCGCGACAACCTCACGGTCGGGCTCGGCGATGTCACCGAGGCCGCACTGCTCGACGCCAGTCGCGGCATCGGCCTCGATCAGCTCATCGCCAGCCATCCGCAGGGGCTGGACATGCCCATCTTCGAAGGCGGCAAGGGCGTATCCGGCGGGCAGAAGCAGCTCATCGCGCTCACCCGGCTGCTGCTTTCCCGTCCCGCCGCGTGGCTGCTCGACGAACCCACGGCCGCCATGGACGAGGCCACCGAGCAAAAGAGCCTCGCCGCCTTGCGCCAGGCCATCGCCCCGGAACACACCCTGATCCTCGTCACCCACAAGCCGGTCCTGCTCGGCCTGGTCGACCGCTTCATCGTGCTGCTGCCGGGTGGCGGCGTCATCGACGGCCCGAAGGCGGCCGTGCTCGACCGGCTGCGCCAGAGTGCCGCCCAGGCCCGCGCGTCCGGCGCCATGAACCCGGATGCGCACCCCGGCAACCCGGAGGAAACCCCATGAACTTCCTGCAACCCGCGCCGGGCAGCCGCTGGCTGATCCTTCTGGTGTTCGTCATCGTCGCCACCCTCGGCACCTGGGCCGGCTTCTCCGAGCTTGACCAGATCGCCCGTTCCCAAGGGCAGGTCATCGCCACCTCGCGCACCCAGGTGATCCAGTCCGCCAACGACGGCGTCATAGAAAGCCTGCTGGTGCGCGAAGGTGAAAACGTCAGGAAGGGGCAGGTTCTCGCCCGGCTCGACCGCAGCCAGGCCGAAGCCGCCTGGCGCGACAGCTTGGGCAAGGTGGCGGCGCTGAAGGCCGCGCTGATCCGCCTGCAGGCCGAAGTTTTCAACCGTCCGCTTGCCTTCCCCGACGATGTGCGCGCGCATCCGGCTTTCGTGCAGAACCAGACCGATCTCTTCCAGCGCCGCCAGGGGGCGATCCGGGCCGAAGTCGCCGCATTGCAGGAAAGCCTCGGGCTGGTGCGCGAAGAACTCACGCTTTCCGAAAAACTGCTGGCCACCGGCGACATCGGCCAGGCCGAAGTCATCCGCCTGCAAAAGCAGGTGGCCGACCTCAAGGGCCAGATCACCAACCGGCGCAACAAATACTTCCAGGACGCCCAGGCCGAGATGACCAAGGCCGAAGAAGACCTCTCCACCCAGCAGCAGGCGCTGGCCGAGCGCACCGCCGTCTTCGAGCGCACCGAGATCACGGCGCCCGCCGATGGCCTGGTCAACAACATCCAGCTGACCACGCCCGGCGCCAAGGTGCGTCCCGGCGACGTCATCATGGAACTGCTGCCCACCGGCAGCGCGCTGGTCGTAGAAGCCAAGCTCAAGCCCGCCGACATCGCCTACATCCGCAAGGGCCTGCCCGCCGCCGTCAAGCTCGACGCCTTCGACTACAGCATCTACGGCGTCCTGCGCGGACAAGTCATCTACATCAGCCCCGACGCCCTCTTCGAGAAAACCCAGCACGGCGATCAGGCGTATTACCGCGTCCACATCCGCATCGACGAAGCCGCGCTGGCGGCTCGCAACCGCGAGCACCCCGGCAAACCCGTGGCCATCCAGCCGGGCATGACCGCCACGGTAGACATCACCACCGGCAGCCAGAGCGTGCTCGCCTACATCACCAAACCGATCACCAAAACCCTTGCCGAATCGCTGTCAGAACGCTAATTCCATCAAAGGAAGCACATCATGGGCAACTTCGACCTCCACGGCCTGATCAACGCCATTGCCAATAACCACGGCGTGGCTTCACCCGTCAAAAATACCCGACGCAAAATGCGCGACGCCAGGGAAGGCGATGGCGAAGCGACAGCGCAGGCGGAAGATGCCGCCACGTCCGCCCCGGCCGATGCCTCCATGCAACTGGCGCAAGCCGATACCGGCGTCGCCACCGATGCCGCGGCAGGCGAAACGGCCGCTGGTGCGTCCGGTGCGCCGGCAGCGGGGGAGGCCGCCGCCGGTTCAGGCGCGGCGGCGGGTGGAGGCCTTGGCCTGGGCGGGCTGGGGCTGGGCGGCATGGCCCTCGGCGGCGCAGCGCTGGCGGGTGGTGGCGGTGGCGGCGGCAGTGCCGTCGCGGCCGCCGTCAATAACATCATCACCGGCACCGTCGTTGCCGGCCCCGTGCTGGGCGGCAACGGCCTCAAAGTCGAGATCTACGCCGCCGACGGCACGACCAAGCTCGGGGAATCCACGCTCGACGCCACCGGCAAATTTACCGTCGATGTCGGCGCCTACACCGGCATCGTCATCGCCCGGCTGGTGGATGCCAATGGCGGCGACGACTACCTGGACGAAGCCACGGGAGTGCCCAAGGACCTCAATGCCAACCTCATGGCCACCAGCGTCGTCACTGGCGGCACCTTCACCCTCAACATCAACCCGCTGACCACCATCGCGGCACAAAAGGCCGGCCTTGCCGCCGACGGCAGCGGCGGCCTCGCCGATGCCACGGCGGTGGCCAACGCCAATGCCGCCGTCGCCGCCGCCTTCGGCCTGACCGACCTCACCGGCACCGGCGTCGTCGCCACCAATGGCGGCAGCTACGATGCGGCAGACGGAATGAGCGCAGGCGAGAAATACGGCGCCATCCTCGCGGCCCTGTCCGGCGCCGATTTCGCCAGCAGCGGCAACAGCCAAGCCATCATCGACAACCTCGTCGCCGCCCTCGACATCACCGGCGCCACAGGCACCCTCTCTGCCGCCGGGCAATCCACGGTCATCGCCGGCGCGGCGGTGGTCGATAGCGACTTCATCGACGATGTACTCAACATCGTCAGAGCGGGCGCCGCCGTCCCGCCAGCGCCGACTATCAATGCCATCGCCGCCGACAACATCATCAACGCCGACGAAGTCGAGAGCGTCATCAGCGGCAGCAACGAAACCGGCGCGACGGTCGACCTGAGCATCGGCGGCAACACCCGCGCGGCCACGGTGAGCGGCACCACCTGGAGCTACACCCTCACCGACGCCGACCTAACCGCGATGGGGCAGGGCGCCGAAACCATCGGCGCCACCCAGACCGACGTCCTCGGCAACACCAGCAGCGCCGGTACCCGCGCCATCAATGTAGATACCGTCGCCCCGGTCTTTTCCGGCGCCACCGTCAGCGGCAGGACACTGGTACTGACCTACAACGAGGCGCTCGATGCAACCAGCATGCCGCTGCCCAGTGCTTTCAGGGTCGGCGGCGTGGCACAAGGCGCACCGGTTGCCGGCGTGGTCGATTCGGTGGCGAAAACCCTCACACTGACGCTGGCGTCGCCCGTCACCTACGGCCAGACCGGCATCACCGTGAGCTACACCGATCCGACCGAGGACAACGACCTCGCCGCGATCCAGGACCTGGCCGGCAACGACGCCGGCTCCCTGAGCAACCTCGCGGTCACCAACACCACCCCCGATGCTCCGCTGTACCAGAGCGCCACGGTGACCGGCAACACGCTGGTGATGACCTACGCCGGAGACCTCGACGAGAGCAACCTTCCGCCGCTCGATGCCTTCACCGTCAAGGTCAACAACACGGCCCAAGCCGCACCGACCGCTGTCGTGGTTGACGCCGACGCCGGAACCGTCACGCTGACGCTGGCGGCGCCGGTCATCCACGGCCAGACGGTGACCGTGGGTTACACCGATCCGAGCGCCGCGAACGACCTGAACGCGATTCAGGACAGCGGCTTCAACGACGCCGTCAGCATCAGCAACCGGGCGGTGGTCAATCAAACCTCTGACGTGGCCGCGCCGGTGTTCGCCAATGCGGTCGTCACCGAGAACGGAAAATATCTGGTACTCAGCTATGACGAAGCGCTTGACGCGGCCCATGTGCCGCCGCCCAGTGCTTTCACCGTCAAAGTGGGCGGCGTGGAGCAAACGCCGACCGGACTCACGGTCAATGCCAGCGCCAAAACCGTCATGTTGACGCTGGCGACGTTCGTCACCTACGGACAGACCGTCACCGTCAGCTACACCGACCCCACCACCGGCAACGACACCAATGCGACCCAGGACGCGGTCGGCAACGACGCCGCCAGCGTGACGGACTTGGCGGTGACCAACAACGCAGCCGATACGCCCATTCTCGAAAGCGCCACGGTTCAAGGCAACACGCTGGTGCTGACCTACAACGAAGCGCTGGACGCGGGCAACGTTCCGCTGCCCGAAGCCTTCGCCGTCAAGGTCGGCGGCGCCGACCCGGTGGCGCCGGACAGCGTGGCGGTGGATTCCGCCGCCCGAACTGTCACGCTGACGCTGGCCGACGCCGTGACCAGCGGGCAGACCGTCAAGCTGAGCTACACCGATCCCACCACCGACGACGACACCGATGCGATCCAGGACGTCGCCGGCAACGACGCCTTCACCGTGGAAAACCAGTTGGTGACCAATGCCACGCCTCCGGTGTTTTCCGAGGCCACCGTCACGGGCAGCACGCTGGTGATGAACTACAGCGATGCGCTCGACGCGGCCCACATCCCGCTGGCCAACGCTTTCACGATCGAGGTCAACGGCACGCCTCAAGCCGCACCGACCGCCGTGGCGGTCGATGCCGCCGCGAGGACCGTCACGCTGACGCTGGCGACGGCGGTCACCAACGGACAGGCGGTGACGGTCAGCTATGCCGATCCGACTGCCGGGAATGACGTTGCGGCGATCCAGAACGCGATCGGCAGCGACGCGCAAAGCCTCACCGACCAGCCGGTGACCAACCATACGCCGCCTCTGCTCTCCAGTACCAGCGTCAACGGCGACACTCTGGTGTTGACCTACGATGCGGCGCTCGATGAGACGGATATTCCGCCGACCAGCGCCTTCACCGTCAAGGTCAATGGCGCGGTGCAAGAGGTCTCGTCCGCCGCAGTGCTGGGTGCGACCGTCACGCTGACGTTGGCGACGGCAGTCACCGACGGTCAGGCTGTGACCGTGAGCTATGCCGACCCGAGTACCGGCGATGACACTGAGGCGATCCAGGATGCGGCCGGCAACGACGCCAGCAGCCTGGCAAATCGCACCGTGACCAATACCACCGCCGACGTCACCGCGCCGGTACTCACCGGCGCCACCGTCAGCGGCGACACCCTGGTGCTGAGCTACAGCGAAGCGCTGGACGATGCCAACGCGCCCGTCGCCGGTGATTTCATCGTGAATGTCGACGGCTCGGCGCAAGCCGACCCGACCGCCGTGGTAGTGGATGCAGTCGCCAGGACCGTCACCCTGACGCTGGCGGCGGCAGTCGCCTACGGCGAGGCAGTGACCGTCACCTACACCGACCCCACCGCGGGGGATGACGCCACGGCGATTCAGGACACGACCGGCAACGACGCCGTGACCCTGACCGAGCAGTCGGTAACCAACACCACCGCCAACCCAGCGGCGCCGACGCTGACGGTGCTGGTGTCCGCCGGCGCCGATGTCAATGCAATCGTTCTGACAGTGACGACCGGGCTGAACGGCGCCGGCAGCGCCGACCTGAGTTTTGACGGTCTGCCCGGTGGCGCGGTGGTGAGGAACGGTGCTGCCGTAGATGTGACCGCCGGCGTCGCCAATTTCGACGGGAGCGACACCTTCACCGTCGAGTTCCCCGAAGACTCGGATATTCATCAAAACCTGCTGGTCACCGTGATCGGGAAGGACGGCGGCGGCGCGGAAATTGGCCAAAACATCCAGACGATAGCCCTCGTCTACGACGTTTCCTCATCGACGGAGGATTTGAATTTCGCTTCCGCGAACCAGAACATGTGGGGCAACTTCAACGGCTACATCGGCTGGCATGAATACGTGCCATTCCTCGGTGGCGCGCCGATCGTCTGGAACGAGGCGACCGGGGAGTGGGACGACGCTGCCGCGCCGGATTATTGGCGCAGCGGCGAGTTCAGCGTGATCGACATCGATCTGGATTCGTCGCAGGTCATCGAGGCCGCTGCCACGGCGGCCACCGCTGTGCTGGATGTTGCCAAAGCCGCATTCGATGTCGCGGCGGTTGCCGTCGACACCGTGGCCAAGGGTATTTTCGATACCGCCAAAGCCGTCTTCCAGACCGCCGAGAATGTGTATTACTTTGGCGCCCGCACCGTGGATGCCGCCGTCCAGGCCACCTTCCAGGCTGCAAAGGGTGCTTACGATATTGCCCATGGTCTTTACGATTCGGCCAGCTATCTGTTCCATACGGTTGCCACCGGTTTGCATGATGCGGCGTGGAACGCCTATGCGTCATACGACAACTGGTATCACAGCCTGGATGGGTGGGGGCAATTCTGGAATGCGGCCGGGCATGTTGCCAATGACGTCGCCTGGGGCATTGCCGACGTCGCCTACAACATCGCAGTACCGATCTGGGACGCCGCAAAATACGCATTCGAGACCACCGCCACCGGCATTTACAACACCGCGCTCGCGGTCTACAACGCGGCGGCGGGTGTGGCCAACACGGCGGCGCAAGTGGTGTTCGACGGTGCGAAAGCGGTATTTGCGACGGCGGAACACGTATACAACGAGGTGAAGCAGGACATTTATGACGTCGCGCAGGGCGTCTATGACGTGGCGCGGGATGGCGTGATGATCGTTCTCCAGACCATCAACGACAAAGTCGAATTCGATTCGACGCTGAAGGTCGATTCGGAAGTTTTCGCGCAAGTCGGGCTGCAAGTGGACTTCGAGCTGGACATGGGCTCGGTCGATGCCGACATCGATTACCAGCTGACCTCGGCGACCCAGTACAACAAGGCCGCGGACATGCTGACCATCACGCCGACGATGACCAACATGACCACCGGCGATGCCGTGGCTTTCGACACCATCAGCCCGAACGCCAAGTTCTATGCGGCGCTGCTTTACGATGTCGGCGCCGATTTCGACGTGTTCATCGACGGCAAGCTGGTCGTGGACAACACGACGGTATACGACCTGTCGCCGACCTCGGACGGTCTCGCCATCCAGTTCCCGATATCCACGGAAAGCTTTGCGGAGGACTTGAGCGAGATGACCGGCGGTGACATCGAGGTCGGCAAAATGGTGCTGATCGATCTCGACACGACCCAGCTGGAACCGTTCGAGGTTCCCTTCGTCGAGGCATTGACCCAGGACATCCTGAGCATCGAAATCGCCATCCCGACCCTTGAGACCGAGGGCAAGGCGGCCACCTATGTTCCGGCCACGGCGGACATCTGGACCACCGGCACGTTCGAGGAGCAGATCGGCCCCTTCCCCTATGCCAGTGTCGATTTTTCCGAAATCAGCAGCGCGTTCTTCAACATCATCAATGCGAAGTTCGATTTCAGCGAAGAATTCATGGATCAATACGGCCTCGACAGCCTGGGCGATGCGGCGACCCTTGCCGAAACGGTGCAGAACATCGCGACGGGCCTGATGGCGAACATCTGGGATACGCTTGATGGCGAAGCCGAGGGTGTGCCGATCTTCGTCCTCGACATGACGGATGAAACCGCCAGTTCGCTGCTCCATCTCAACCTGTACGAAGACAGCGTGATGAACAGCACGACCGGCGCCAACACCGGATCGCTGGGTTTCTACGCCGCCTATGGCGAGAGCGATCCCGTGGTCGCCGTCACCGTGGACCTGGATGCGGCCTACGTGGCCATCGTCAAGGCCATCGCCAAGGCCGCGGCGTCCGCGGTCACCGCAGGGGCCGCCACCACGATCCACCCGGTGATCGACGCGCTCCCCAGCCCGTACAACCTCGAATTCGGCGTCGAGCAGGTTCTCGAAATAGCCGCCGTGCCGCAAGAGACCATCGACCAGATCACCCAATGGCTGAACCTCGGCTTCACCTTCGAGGCCGCCGACCTTGACGTCACCCAGGCAGTGAATTTCTCGCAGGACTTCACGCTTTCCATCGACGACATGTCCTATCTGGTCACCATGGAAGACGGGGACACGTTCAATTTCACCGCCAATGGAGCGGGCGCCCTGCAAATCTCGAATGCCAGTTCCCATGACCTCAATGGCGACGGCCTGATCGCCTATACGCTCGACATCGTGCCGACGGCGATGTTCTCCAACGACACCGAAGTTGGCCTGAGCCTCGGTTACCAGCTCGATTTCCTGAAAGGCGGATTCTCCGCCGGAGCCCAGTTGCCGCTGGGCGAGCTTCTCGGGCTCACGGACGCGGATTGGCTCAACATCGATTTTTCAGCCATCGATATCAGCATGGGTCCCTTGCTGCGCGTCCAGGGCGAACTCGATACGCTCGACGTGGATGTGTTCGAGTCGCGCTTCGCGCTTGATGTTGGTTCGGCAAGCTATGCCGGCGCGGTGGATATCGGGTTGGTCAACCATAGCGTCATCGTCTGAGTTTGCACGCGCCGACGACGCGCGGCGCGTGACCCGAGAGTCGGCGCTGGCGGGACGGGAGCCGGTCAGGGAGTCAAATGATGCTGACCCCCATTGCCCCCATGGCTAGGCCGCAGCACGACTACGCGGCCTTTGCACAACCAGCCGGGTTGTAGATGCGCTCGGTGGATGGCGGGTTATTGGCGAGCTTGTTCGCAGGACGACGAGGGCGGACAACTAACTCCCCTCCGCAGTTTGGGCACTTCCCGCCGAGTACGTTTTCGGCGCACGAAGCGCAGAACGTGCACTCGAAGGAGCAGATACGCGCTTCCGTAGACTCGGGCGGTAGGTCTTTGTCGCAGCATTCGCAATTCGGCCTAAGTTGCAGCATGAGTATCTCCAGAAAGATTGCGCTCAGGTAAAGGAATGGAACAACGTTTGAATTCACCGGCGCTGCGCGGCTTCATCGCGCTGCGTCCGTGTTGATGGATGGGTTGGGCGTTGTTCGCACTATCGCACCACCCATCCGCCACACACAGGAAACACTTGCCCGACAAAGCAGCTCGCGGGTTCGCTGCAAAGATACGCAGCAAACTCAGCGTCTTCTCTTGCACCTACGAGGCGTCCCAGGGGAACCTCGCGCCTGAGACGCTCCTGAAATCTCGGATTGCTTTGGACCTCGGGTGGAAAGTAGGTTGAGTTATCAACGAAGTTCTGGGCGATCGCATTTACTTGAACATTGTGGGGAGCAAGCTCTACGCCGACCGCCTGAACATACGCAAGCTGTGCGCCGCGGGCGGCGCTGTATGTCGAGGTGCGCTTCATCCCGCGCAGTGCTGATGCGCTGCCCATGACAAGAATCTTGCCCGAGCGCCGCTCGATCATGGCTGGCAAGACGGCACGGAATAGTCGTTGCATGGGATGGACGAGGGCAGCGAACGTGTCGTTCCATTCTTCGTCCGATACTTCCGTGACCGCAGTAGTCGGTGCCGGTATTGCCAAGTTGGCAAGGAGAATATCGATTTGTCCAGACTCAGCGACGACGGCGCTGGGTGCTTCTGCGCTCAATAGAGGGTCTGTACTCGGGATAACCGTGGCACCGTGGTTGGCAAACACTTCGCACAGGACGGGACCCATGAACGCATCGGCGTGAGTAACTAGCACCCGCTTACCAAGAAGGGTCTGACTTGACATGGATTCTCCTCCCACAAAACGAGACAACGGCACTACTGAGACGCCCAACGTAGAGGTGACCGGCGCTGCGCGGCTTCATCGCGCAGCGTCCAGAGAGCGAAGCGAACGGGGTCGACCGCCGGGTTAGAGCGCATTGCTTGATATCTTGCAGCCGAGACTTTCGCACGCATGGCGAAATTTGTTCCTAAAGAGCACAGCATCGAAGTCACCCAGCTTCTTCTGCTTTTCGAGCAATACGGAAGTGGAGTTGTATATCAAGGACAGCACGTACGGAACAAGTTGCTCGGTAGGAAGCGATGTAATGACATTGAAGTCGGGCGTAACGCTGTAGTGCCCGACGTTGAACCTGTCAGGAACGGCGGGGAGGCCAAGGCGCGAGTGACCAGATACGCGTTTTTGGAACCGAAATGGAAAGCGGCTCTTTCCACGCGTTTCGGCGCGGGATTCAATAAGTTCTAGGTCAATCCACAAATGCTCCATAGCGCCACCATAGTCTCCACGGAGTCGTTCGCCCATTTCCTTGAATGGAATGCGCAATGCCGTCGCCACATGGGATGTGGTTTGGTCGCATACGTTCGCGTGGATGCCGACTTCCATGTGATGCGCTCTAACGTTAAATGTGGTGCCTAAATGACGGAATGCTTTCCGTCATGACGCAAAACATTCCGTCATTTAGGCTGGATATAAAGCCGGACATTTCAAGGATTCTCCCAATCTTCAATATGTTGGCGAAATTTAGTAGCACCTAAAACGTCAGCAATTCCGTCACTGCTGAAACCGGAGTCGGGACCGCGCCCCGGCTATCCGAAATGGATTAAACGATTTATCCGGCATTTTCGCAAGC
>SXGU01426181.1_pt1 | contig 14546 bp, 12 predicted proteins | sample 3174531 | NCBI WGS metagenome assembly SXGU01 (sample SAMN11356863, study PRJNA531348) | freshwater metagenome | isolation source: freshwater sample F1-140 | place: China: Fuxian Lake, Yuxi | collected 2017-12-25
CGCCGACCTCCTCAAGTGGAAGGTCAAGCTCAAGAGCAACGACGATCTCCGCCAGCGGTTCGTCAATTTGACGGTTCCCCAGGCGCAGGCCATTGGCCTGACGTTGCCCGATCCGGCTCTCAAGTACGATGAGGCCACCAAGAATTGGGACTTCGGCCCGATCGATTGGGCTGAGTTCAACCAGGTGATCGGCGGGAACGGCCCCTGCAACCGGGAGCGGATCGCCGCGCGGCGGAAGGCCCACGAGGAAGGGGCCTGGGTTCGGGAAGCGGCGGCCGCGTATGCCGCTAAACAGCAGCCGGCGGCCGGCCAAGCCGCTTAACTACGAGGTTCGACGAAATGACCACCGAAGCCAACGGTGCGGGCCAGTGGCCGCTCTGGGAAGTGTTTACTCAAGCCCCCGGCGGCAAGCCCCACGAACATGCCGGGAGCGTTCACGCACCCGATGCCGAAGTGGCGATGCAGAACGCCCGCGACGTCTATACCCGGCGGGGCGAAGCCGTGAGTCTCTGGGTGGTGCCGAGCCTTGCGATCGTGGCGTCCGCCCCCGGCGACGCCGGGCCGTTCTTTGATCCCGGTAACGACAAACCGTACCGCCATCCCCAATTCTACAAGACGCCTCGCGGGATCAAGGTGTTCTGATGTCCGGTCTGTTCGAATACCTCCTCCGCCTGGGGGATGATCGCTTGATCCTCGGCCAGCGGAACGCCGAGTGGTGCGGCCACGGGCCGATTCTCGAAGAAGACATCGCGATCGCCAACATTGCCCTCGATCAGATCGGCCAGGCGCAGCTCTTCTTGACGCTGGCGGGGCAGGTCGAGGGTGCGGGTCGCGACGCCGACGCCTTGGCCTACTGGCGGGGCGAGACCGAGTTTCGGAATCTGCAGATGGTCGAACTGCCCCGCGGCGATTTCGGCTTCACCATGATGCGGCAGTTCCTGTTCTCGGCCTGGAGCCATTTCCTGCTCGAGGGCATCGCGAAGTCCGCCAATCAGGATCTTGCCGGCATCGCGGCCAAAGCGGGGAAGGAGAACCGGTACCACCTTCGCCACGCCAGCAGCTGGGTGATCCGCCTCGGTGGGGGCACCGACGAAAGTCACCGCCGGGTCCAAGCTGCGCTCGATGAGTTGTGGCCCTGGACGGTCGAGTTCTTCATCGAAGACGATGTCGACCGGGCCGCCGTCGCCGCCGGCCACGGCCCGTCGCCGGCCGGTCTCAAGCAACCGTGGGAGACCATGGTGGCCGAGGTCCTGGGCCAGGCCAAGCTCACGGTGCCGACGACTCCGGGCCGGATGGTGGGCGGCCGCCAAGGCCGGCATACCGAATATCTTGGCCATCTTCTGGCTGAAATGCAGATCGTGGCCCGGTCCCATCCCGGCGCCTCCTGGTGACCACCGCCGAAGAGGCTCGAGTCTTCGAGATCCTCAAGGAAGTCCTCGATCCCGAGGTTCCCGCCATCAGCGTGGTCGACCTTGGCATCGTCCGGGGTGCGGAGGTCGACGGGACGCGGGTGACGGTCCGGGTTACCCCGACCTATTCCGGCTGCCCGGCCACTCAGGTCATCGAGCGGGAAATAGCCCAGGCGCTCGAACGCCACGGCTTCACCGAGGTCACCGTCAAGACCGTGTTCAGCCCTCCGTGGACCAGCGACTGGATCAATGCCGAAGCCCGCGAGAAACTCCGGGCCTACGGGATCGCCCCGCCGGGCAAGGCGGAGACCGGCCTTCAGTTGGTGTCGTTAGGTGGACCGACGAAGGCGGTGCCCTGTCCCTATTGCGGGTCCTCCGACACCGCACGCGAGAGTGAGTTCGGATCCACGGCTTGCAAGTCGATTCATGTCTGCCACGGATGCCGCCAACCGTTCGAGCACTTCAAAGCGATCTGAGCAGTCTTGGTCGGTGGTGAAGTGCTTGGGCTCCTGGCAAATTACCGACCGAGTTTCATCCACCAACGTTAGACTCTGGTGAGTTCCGGCGGCTCCAGCCCCTACCTCTCGACTGCACGTTCCTGCACCGAAACCACCTTCTTGGATCAACCCGACGTGAAAACGCTGTCGGCGGCGGATTCCGACTGCAACGGCGTGTGACCCGAGCGTGATGGCTCGTCCCCTAGCGCAGTTGTTGCTCTGGTCTCCTCTGTCAGTTACTGCGGACTTCGATTTTCATGCACCGACGAGCGTCACAGCCGGCCTGGGTGACCCGCGGCCTCAAAGCGGCGAGCGCTTTGAGCCGGGGGCTGCTGGCTGTCGTCGCCTTGGCGGTGGCTCGGCTGCCCGGCGCTCTGGCGCAGACGCGGGATGACAATCCGCATGGCGCGATCGAGGTGCTCTGTTCGACCTGCCACAGTCCGGATGGATGGAAGCCGGCCCGGATCGACAAGTCGTTCGATCATGGACAGTTCGGGTTGCCGCTCGACGGCGGGCACGGCGCGGTGGCCTGCGCCAGCTGTCACAAGTCGCTCGAGTTCACCAAGGTCTCCAATACCTGCGCGTCCTGCCACCAGGACATTCACTGGGGTGAGTTGGGTGTCGACTGTGCCCAATGCCACAGCACTCGGTCCTTCAGCGACCGGGCCCAGCAGATCAACCACGCCCTGACTCGATTTCCGCTCGAGGGTGCCCATCGGACCTTGGATTGCCGGAGCTGCCACGCCCCCGGTCCTGACGGAGCATTGACGTTTCGGGGCGCGCCGACCACCTGCTTTGCCTGTCACCGAGGGGCGTTCGACCAGACGGTGGCGCCGAGCCACGTCGCGGCCGCGTTCTCCTCCGACTGTACCAGCTGCCATAGCAAGGCCACGTGGCGGGGGGCCAGTTTCGACCATAGCCTGAGCGACTTCGCCTTGACCGGCGCTCATCAGGCGGTGACCTGTCAGGCCTGCCACGCCGACAAGATCTTCACTGGTCGGTCGAAGACCTGCGTGTCGTGCCATCTGGTCAACTTCGACCAAACCAAGACCCCGCCGCACCAAGCGGCGCATTTCGACCAAAACTGTCTGAGCTGTCACACCACGGCGGAGTGGAAGGGCGCGTCATACGACCACAACGCCACCCGGTTTCCGCTGACGGGTGCACACCAAGCCGTCCAGTGCGCCACCTGCCACGGCGATGAGGTCTATGTCGGCCGGCCGATGGCCTGCCTTTCGTGCCATCAGGGCGTCTTTGACAAAGCCGCCGCGCCTCCCCATCGGTCGCCCGCGTTCGCCGCCGACTGCGCGACCTGTCATACTACGGCAGCCTGGCCCGGGGCCCGATTCGACCACAACAGCACCAACTTCCCGCTGACCGGCGCCCACCAAGCGGTCGTTTGCAAGACCTGCCATGCGGACGGGGTCTACATCGGCAGGGCCACGACCTGCGTGTCGTGTCACCAGCCGGCATTCGACCAAACCAAGACACCGCCCCACCAGGCGACGGGCTTTCCGACCGACTGCCGGTCGTGCCATACCACGGCGACCTGGACTGGCGCCAAGTTCGACCACGGCGCCACTGGGTTCCCGCTAACCGGTGCGCACCAGGCCACGCCCTGCCAAACCTGTCATGCCGATGGGGTGTTCGACGGCAAGCCGACCACGTGCCAATCGTGCCACCAGGGCGACTTCGACCAATCCACCAACCCGAACCACCGGACAGCCGGCTTCCCGACCACCTGCACGACGTGCCACACCACGGCGACGTGGCAGGGGGGGACGTTCAATCACGGGGTGACGGCGTTCCCGCTGACTGGGGCGCACCAAGCAGCCACGTGTCTGTCATGTCACGCGAACGGCGTCTACAAGGGGACACTGCTGACCTGCGCCGGCTGCCATCAGAATGACTTCGCGACCACGACCGATCCAAACCACCCTGCCGCCAAGTTCGCCACCACCTGTACCGATTGCCACACCACCGCGACCTGGCAGGGCGGGGCGTTCAATCATGCCACCACGGCGTTCCCGCTGACCGGGAGTCACTTGGCCGCTACCTGCAAGTCGTGCCATGCCGACAATGTCTTCGACGGCAAGCCGACCACGTGTGTCTCGTGCCACCAGGGCGACTTCGACCAATCCACGAACCCGAACCACAAGACGGCCGGCTTCCCGACCACCTGTATGACGTGCCACACGACCACCACGTGGACCGGCGCGGCCTTCAATCACGCGACCACGGCGTTCCCGCTGACTGGGGCGCACTTGGCGGCCACCTGCGTATCCTGTCACGTGAATGCCACCTACAAAGGCACCACGGCGACCTGCGTCGGCTGTCACCAGGCCGACTTCACCGCGACCACCGATCCGAGCCACTCGGCCGCCAAGTTCCCGACGACTTGCAGCAACTGCCATTCCACCGCGACGTGGCAAGGCGGGACGTTCAATCACACCGCGACGGCGTTCCCGCTGACCGGGGCCCACATCGCCACCAGGTGTAAACAGTGCCACGCCGACAACGTGTTCGGTGGCAAACCCACGACCTGTGTCTCGTGTCACTTGACCGATTTCAATGCGACGGTCAACCCCAACCACAAGGCCGCCGGCTTCCCGACCGACTGTTTGTCGTGCCACACCACGGCTCGGTGGGACGGCGCCACGTTCGACCACGACACCAAGTATTTCCGGATCTATTCAGGCAAGCATCAGGGTCAGTGGGCGACCTGCGCCACTTGCCACACCAACCCGGCGAACTACCAGGAGTTCACCTGCTTGACCTGTCACGAGCACAGCCAGATCAAGATGGACGACAAGCACAAGGGTGAGGCCGGGTACAGCTACGTCAGTTCCGTCTGCCTCTCGTGCCACCCACGTGTGTAGTCGTCGCCTGATTCGGGTGGCCGTCATCGGCGGCGTGATCGCCGCGACGGTGGTACCGTCCGTCGGTGCTCAGATCGCCCGAGATACCCTGGCACCCGGGCGCGCCTTCATCACGGCCGTGACCCAGGGCATGGTGTACATCGGTGCCGGCCGGATCCAGGGCCTCAAAGAGGGTTTGGTGGTCCAGGTCCCCCGCCTCGGAGCCAAAGGCCAACTCCACGTGGCCTTTCTGTCCTCCCGGTCCGCGGCTCTCAAGCTCGATTCGCTCTCGGTCCTCCCGGCGGTTGGCGATACGGTGGCCTTCGTGCCAACCTACGACCAGGCCGCGAAGCAAGCCACCGCCGCTGGCGCGACCGGCGGTCGGCGCCGGTCGCGGGGCCAACATCTTCGCGGCCGAGTCGGCATCCGGTACCTCGGCACCTACGATCACGACAGTAAGTTTCAAACCCGGCAGCCCGGCCTGGAACTGCTGCTTGACGGGCCGCTTGGGCCCGGTGTGCCCGTGGGTCTTTCGGTCGACATCCGGTCCCGCCGCTCGATTACCTATCGGCCCCATCAACCGGCGGCGTCGACTCAGATCATGGGGATCTACCAAAGCGCGGTCCGGGTCCAGTCGCCGAGCGGGCCGCTCCGGGTGGTTCTGGGACGCCAATACGCGCCGACGCTCGCGGGGGTCGGTCTCTTCGACGGCGTGCTGATCGATCTGCAGAAGTCCAAGTGGGGGACCGGCATCATGGCGGGGCTCGCGCCGGAACCCGGCAGCATGGCCGTCTCCTCGGACATCCGGCAGTTCGGTGCCTTTTTCCAAGGCCGGACCCCGGTGGGTAAGCCGGTTCGGGTTACCCTGACCGGTGGAGCGATGGGGTCGTATGCCAAGACCGACCTCAATCGCGAGTTCGGATTCTTTCAAGGCACGGTCAGCTCTCGGTACGGGTCGGTGATCGTGCTCCAAGAAATCGACTTCAACCGGGGCTGGAAGCTCGCCGCCGGCGAGCCGCGGCTGTCGGTCACCAGTGCCTATGCGTCGGCCAATCTCAACCCAACGCAATGGTTCAGCCTGTCCGGCGGGTTCGATAGCCGCCGGAACGTCCGCCTGTATCGGGACTTGCTGACGCCGGAAGACGTCTTCGATGACCGGCTCCGAGTCGGCTATTGGGGCGGCGCCAACCTGACCATTGCCCGGAAGCTCCGCCTGGGCGGCGACATGCGGGTCCGCACCGTGAGCGGCACCGACTCGCTCAAGACCACGGCCTATTCCGTTTATGCCAGTGTCGACCGGCTCACCCCGCTCGGCCTCGGCTTCCGGCTCCGCGGTACCTGGTACGACACCCCCGGGCGGGGCAAAGGCAGTCTGATGGTCGGCTCGGTCCGCTTGGCCCCCAGTTCGCTCGGCGCGCTCGAGTTTTCGCTCGGCACCCGCCAGGAGCCCAACTTCCGGACCGACGACCGATTCTGGAGCGGGGTAGACGCCGAGGTGTTCTTGATGCGATCTTGGTTCGGCCTCGTCAACTTCACCAAGGAGTGGGGACGAGATCACTTGACCCCGACAACCGAACTGCTCTACGCGGGTCTGAGCTACCGGTTCTGAGGAACTCGCCGTGACCAATACCGAAATGAAGTGCTCCTCCTGCGGCAGCGCCGTCGGGGGAAAATTCTGTTCCCAATGCGGTACCCCGGCCGGGGCCGCGGCGTCGGTGCGAACCTGTGCCCGTTGCGGGCACAAGTCGTCCGCGGGCACCCGGTTTTGCGCCGCCTGCGGCACGCCGCAGACGGAAGGGGCCGCTGCCGGCGGGATGAGTCGGTACGTCCCGTGGGTGTTGGGTGGCGCGGTGGTCGTGGCGTTGGCCGCGACGCTGTTCCGGTCGGCTGGAACCGCGGCCCCGGTGGACGGGCCCGGGATGCCGGCGGCCGGTGCCGCGGCGACCCCTCCCGACATCAGTAATCTGACCCCGCGCCAGCGATTCGACCGCCTTTATACCCGAATCATCGAGGCGGCCCAGAAGGGCGACCAGGCAACCGTGGAGCAATTCACCCCAATGGCCCTGTCGGCGTTCGGCATGCTCGAGCAAGTCGACGCCGATGCCCGATACCACCTGGCCATGCTCCAACTTCACGTCGGCGACGTGGCCGGCGCAGCGGCCCAGGCCGACTCGATCAAGCTGGCCGATCCCAAGCACCTGTTCAGCTATGTCGTGAGTGGTGCGGTGGCCCGCTGGACCAAGGATGATGCGAAGCAAACCAAGGTCTACCAGGCGTTCGCGGCGCTCTACGACGCTGAACTCAAGACGGCCAAGCCTGAGTATCAGGAACACCGGGCCATGTTGGAGGAGGTCAAGAAGACGTCCAGCGCGGCCAAGCCCCTCCAGTAGGCAAGAGTACCGGCCCTATTTCTTGTGGCAGGCCTCGCACTTCGAGGCCACCGGCCGATAGATCACCCGGGTCGTGCCATTCGGTCCGGGTTCCGATTTGTGGCACCCGGCGCATGCTACCTTTTGATGGCCACCCTTGAGCGCCAACGCGGCGTCCCGGTCATGGTCGAATGCTCCGGCGGGCGTGAACGCATCGTCCGTGTGGCAGGCCTCGCAGCGTCCCAGGTCCTTCCTGTCGTCGAATTGCGGCCCATGAACCGACCGGTGGCAGTCGGCGCAGGCGAGCTTGGCCTCGAACCGGAGCTCGGCCGGTTGGGTGGCCGCCAGCACCAGCGTCGTGCCGGCCCGAGTCGGTGGACGCCGGTCGAGTTCCTGGTGACACCCGGCGCACGGCGTGGCCCGGTGGGCACCGGTCAACGAGAACCGGAAAGCGCGATGCGCCGCCTCGTCGATGGCGGTTGGCGCGAAAGCGGTGGCGTTGTGGCAACTCTGGCACCCCCGTGCCGCGGGTCGCGCCCCTTTGGCTTCAAACCGTCCGGCATGGGGATCGAGGTGACAGGCGACGCACCCGGTTTCGATGGCGGTGAACGCGAACCTCCCCTTGCCTAACGGACCAGGTGGAGTCAAAGGCCGGAGCCCTTTGCGTTCGGCCCCATGGCAGGCCTGGCAGTCAATGGCCGCATGACGGCCTTCGAGCGGCAGCGTGAGCGTCCGGTGGGCTTCGACGCCGAACCGGCTGGGCTTCCAGCCGGTCACCGCATGACACTCGGCACATTCACCCTTCCCGGGCCTTGCTCTGAGCTGGCCGCCATGGTCGTCGCCATGACACGTCGAGCAGGTACCGAAGGCCGGACGAAGGACGATGCGGGACGAGCCCCACGGGTTCGGGCCGGCGCCGACCTCCTTCTCATGACAGGCGGTGCAGGCCGTCTTCTGATGCTTCCCTTCGAGCGGATAGCGGGAATTTTGGTGGCGCTCCAGCGGGAACGTCGAAGGCGAGAACTGGCTTTCGGTATGGCAGGCCGCGCAGTCGGCTGATTTACCCTGAACCGTCGCGGCACCTCCATGGACGTCTTGGTGGCAGGCAGCGCAGGTCGACGCCGCGGGCCGGCGCCCCCGATCGGTCGAAAAATCAGCGTGACAGCCGGCGCATTTCACCGCCCGATGCTTTCCCTTGAGAGGGAATGGGGTCCGGGCATGGTCGAATCCGGAAGGGTTGACCTGCTGGAATCCCTGGGTCGAATGGCAGCTGGTACAGGTGCCGCCGAACCGGCCGTCGTGGACATCCCGATGGCAGGCGGTACAGGTCTGATGGGGCACCGGCCGGTAGATCGGGATAGTCCGCCCCTGACCGTCGCGTTTCAGCGGAAGCCGGGTGGCGGCGTGACACGCCTCGCAGGTCACGTCGAGGTGCTTGCCGGTCAGGGCGTAGCCGGTGGTGTCGTGCTTGAAACCCGGCGTGGCCTTCCATGTGCCGGCATCATGACAATCGGCGCATGTCGCGCCTAACGCCCCGCGGTGAATATCCTCATGGCAGCTGGCGCAGGTCTGCTCCAAGCCGGTCCATCGTGACTTGCCGCCCGGCGCGAGGGCCGCCGCCGGCGAAACCCGGAGCCCGGCCTTATGACAGTCCCCGCACGTCTGCTTGGCGTGGGACTGCCGGAGCGGCCAGTTGACCAGCCGGTGGTCGAACCGCTCGGCGGTTCCGTCGGGCCATTTGATCAGCTTGAACTCGAGTCCGGCGTGATCCGGATGACAGCTCGCGCACTTCTCCGCCTTGGTTGCCGCCGTGCCGTGAAGGCCGCGGTTCCGCTCGGCCAGCCACCCCACGTCCCGGTGGCAGGCCACGCAACGCGCCGGCATCGCATCCTTGCCGCTGCCGTGGCAACTGGTGCATTTGAGGGTGCCCTCGAGGTCCCGATGGGCCCGGGCGAGCGGGCCGGGCGACACTTGAGCCGCAAGCTCCGGCGCGATCGAGCCAGGCAGCAGCCACCAAAGAATGGCCAGTCCAACGAGGCGCATCACCAGAACCAGGTCATCCCCATCGCCACGACGACGCCGACATGGATCAGCACGGCCGCCAGGGCGGCCAGCGCAAAGGGCCGGTGAGCCACATGCCAAAGACTGAAGACCCGGTGGGTGGCTTCGAGCATCCGGACCTGTTGGGTCAATGCCATTTCTTGGCGGGCCAATCGCACCACTCGGTTGAGTGCCTTGTGATCCAGTCGGCCCCCGACATTTTTGCGCTGGCAGAGCCGCCGGAGCGCCCGGGCCGCCCGCCACCGCGTGACCTCGTCCGAAAACATCCGCTTGGCGGTGCCGGCCAGACCCAGTCCATCACACGGGGTCGGGTCCGATTGGAGGAGCGCGTCCACCTGAGCTCCCGGAAGGCCCGTGGCCGCTGCGAGTTCGTCCAAGAGACGGCGCCGTTCCGCGCCGATTTCTTCGGCGGACAGTTCGAGGCCTGTGGCGCTTCGAGGAATCTTCACGTAGAGGTACCGGCCAATGATCCCGCTGGCGCAGACCACGATCATCGACCAGTACCCGAGCCCGATCACGCCATCGAAGCGCCAACTCGCGTGCACCGCGGTCAGCACTGGGAGGCTCAGTGCGGTCGCCACGTGGACATCTATCCACTTGGCCATGCTGCCGGTCCAGGCCAGCCACCGGACCTTCTTCCGTAACGGGTACAGCCAGAGGAAGAAGAAGATGGAAACCGCCAAGATTCCAGCAGATTGCCCCAAATAGCCCGAGGGCCTGAGCCAGGCATGCATTCCATGCCGGACCCGTTCCGCCGGCTCGGCGCCATAGTAGCCCCAGTGGTACCCGGTGACCGCCAGGAGCCCCACCATGGCGGCGACCACCGGGACCAGTGATTGGGTCGGCCGGCGCGCCGGGGCGACGGCAGCGGGGGCCGGGGCAGGGAGCGGCGCCACCGGCTTCCCGATATAGGGCAGCCGGGTCGCTGGTCGGCTGGATTTGGTCCACTGGTTCAAGATCGGTCCCGCGAGTTCATGGATGGGTCTGTATCGGCACAAACTGTGCGAGAAGGAGACGCCCTGGCGTCGTTATCTCCGCACAGGCTAAGTCGTGAGATGAAAAGGAGATGAACCCCCTGCAACGGGTGACCAAAGGGGCGACATGGACCCGATAGTTTACGGCGGCTTTGCAGCCTTCTTGGCCGCTGCCGTGGTTCACCATATCCGGCAGCGGCGGGCCGCTGAAAAGGCGGCCGTCGAGGCCGCCGCGCGGGCCGGTTTGAGCGGCGATGGACCCCGGGCCCAGCATCCGGCCATCAACGTGGATCACTGCATTGGCTGCGGTGCGTGCGTCACCGCGTGCCCCGAAGGCGACGTCTTGGCGGTCATCGGCGGGAAGGCGGCGTTGGTCCATGGCGGAAAGTGCATCGGCCATGGACTCTGCGCCGAAGCCTGCCCGGTCGGGGCCATCGAGATCGTCATGGCGCTGCCCTCGATGACGGCCGACCTCCCCGCGCTTACGCCCGAACTCGAAAGCTCGGTCCCCAACCTCTTCATCGCCGGCGAACTCGGCGGCCTGGCCCTGATCAAGAACGCGGTCAATCAGGGCCGGGACTGTGTGGATCTCATTGCGCACCGGGCTCCGGCGCTCCGCCACCAGCCCGACGTCGGTCCGCCGCCGCTCGACCTCATCATCATCGGGGCGGGCCCAGCCGGTCTGTCCGGTTCACTGCGGGCGCTCGAACGGGGTCTCAGTTTTGTCACCTTGGAAGCCGAGGACTTTGGCGGGACCGTGGCCAAGTATCCGCGTCAGAAGCTGGTGATGACGAGCCCGGTCGAGTTCCCGCTTTATGGCAAGCTCACCAAGCGCGAAATCACCAAGGAAAACCTGCTGGCCATCTGGTCGGGTGCCGCTGAGAAGGGGGGGCTCGACGTTCGGACCCAGGAACCGGTCGAGGCCGTGCTTCGGGATGCGGGGGGCCGATTCACCGTTCGGACGGCCAAGGGTGAATACCATGCCATGGCCGTCCTCATGGCGATCGGGCGCCGCGGTACTCCCAACAAGCTCGGCATCCCCGGCGAAGGGCTTCCGCACGTGATGTACAGCCTGCTCGATGCTGAGGCCTATCAGGGTAAGCGAATTCTGGTGGTTGGAGGGGGCGACAGCGCGGTCGAAGCCGCGATGGGGCTTTCAGTCCAGAGGGGCAACCGGGTTACGATCTCCTACCGGCAGGCCGAGTTCAAGCGTCTCAAGCACCGGAACGAGGTCCGGCTCCGGGAGATGATCGCGGCCAAATCCCTGACGGTGGTGTTCAACTCCAAGCCGACCGAGATCCGGGAGGGGTCGGCGATCCTCGATGTTCAGGGCCAGCCCAAGCAAGTGGCGGCCGATTACGTCTGGATTTTTGCCGGAGGCACGCTGCCGAAGACGTTCTTGGAGGGGATGGGCATTGCGTTCGGCCGCCAGGACCTCTCCGCGGCCGCTGAAGCGGAAGCCGAGTCGGGCGCGGCCGTCGTGGCCGCCTAACGTCACTCCGGACTGGGAATGGCGAACCGCTCCACCACGCCGGTCAGGGTGTCGCCGCCGATTCCGAGATACAGGTGCCGTTCGGTGATCGACAACTCGAACGTGAGACGCCGCTCGAGCCGGGCCGCCAACTCGGCGATCAGCGCCCGGTCCATCGCGTAGAGTTCCAGTGCCTCGGCCCGGTGGATCCGTTCCCCGGTCAGGGCCTTCAGCAGCGTGGCCGGCTGTTTGTGGGTGTAGACGACCACCCGGGGCGCTGCCTTGCTGGCCCGGTGAAGCCGGGCGGCGTCGGGGGTGCCGATTTCGATCCAACTTTTCCAGGCGCCGGTCAGGTCGCGCACCGTAATCGCGGGCTCGGTGGTGTCAGACACCCCGGCCGAGAACGCGATGCCCTCGGTGTACTCGAGGCAGTACGCGAGGACCCTGGTCAGCAGGTGCTCCTCGGTTTCCGACGGGTGACAGGCGACCCGGAGCCCGAGCGTCTCATAGACCGCCCGGTCCATATCGGCGAGCTGGATGTCGAACGTGTAGACCGTCGAACCGAGGGCCATCCGGATCAGCGTCCGGAACGAAGCGCGGCCACCGCCCGGTCGAGGCCGGGGTCCCGGCCGGCTCGGAGATCCCCGTCAGCGAACACCGGGACCGCGATGTCAGGCGGAATCCCGGGCCCGTCGAACGTCTTGCCGTCCGCGGTCCGGAACACCTCGTTGGGCAGGCCGAACCGCCAGCCGTTAGGCAGGTGTCGGCCGAGGACGTCGGAAAAGACCCCCTGGGTGTGCTCGCCCACGCGAAGGACTCTCGGGGTCCGCCCCATCAGGGCTTGGGTCGTCGTTTCGCCCGCGCTGATGGTCAGGGGGCCGATCAGCTCGACCACCGGGCCCTTGAAGCCGGGCCGGCTGCCGGGCCGGACGATACTCGGCTGTCCGGGGGTCCACTTGGTGCGGTCGGCGGGATCGATCCGGGCCTCCTTCGAGTACGCCACGTACTCCGACGTGGCAAGCCGAGAAGCCAGGGCCAGGCCGTAAGGATCGGCGCCGCCGAAGTTGATTCGGACGTCGAGAATCAGGCCGGTGAGCTGCGGATCGGAGAAGATCGTGTCGAGCGCCGCTTCGAGCGCCACCAGGCCGGCGGCAAAGCCTCCCTCCTTGGTGTAACCGCTTTCCGACAAGATCCGGAGGTAGCCGGTCGAGTCATCGACCCGGCCGTACTGAACCTGGTCATTGCACCACTTCCGGAGTGCGCCCATGAGGCGTCGATCGGTCACGGCCAGGATTCCCGGCAGATCCTTGGTTCGGAAGTCGGCCATCCCACTCTTCGCCACCCGGCCGGTGCCGCCGCGCAACGTCCGAAACTGTCGCTTGACCGATTCGGCGGCGATGAAGGTGTGGGCGTCTTCGAATGGTGAAATCATCCCCTCCATGATCTCGAAGAGCTGCTCCGGGGTCGTCGTCGGCTTCACCTTCGCCCCGGCCGCCGCGACGATGGCCGGCCAATCGGCGCCCTTCTCGTCAAAGAGGATAGAGTGCGCGGCCCGGGTGGCGGCGAAGACCTCGAAGTGTCGCTCGGGCGGATCGGGCGTCGGTTGGTCGCATACCGCCGGCCGGGCCGGCAGCCGGCGAATGACCATGTACGACGCAGCGCCGTCGCTCTTCAGCTGTTTCTGGTTCGCGTCGAGGCCGGCTCCGACGGTGAGAACGCCCCCGTCGCTCTCGTAGGAGGCCTCGGTGCCCGGAGTCGTAGCGGCCCGCCGGACCGCCTTGAAGGATGGAAGACACGTCGTCTGGGTGACGTCGTACGCCTGGAGCGAGTCGCCCGAGGCCACGATCACGAAGCCGTAGCCGTCGGACTTCCAGGCGCCGTCGAGGCCCGCCGGGGCGGGGGGCGAACCGGGTTCCGGGCTCGAGCACGCCAGTCCCGCCAGGGCCACGATGCCAACGAGGAGCTGTTTCATCTGAGTTCACCGGTTCCGGGTTTGATCGATTCATGCACGGCCACGATCCGCCACCGGCCGTCCTCGGGCGCCAGTACCTCGGTTCGGGCCACCAACTCGCGCCAGGACCGGCCGGTGGTATCGGCTTTGGTGCAGTCGAACATGGCGGTGACCACGGCCGAGTTGGGGCTCAGCACGTCGACCCGGAACGGTTCACCCCAGGCGCACTCGACTCTGGTATAGGTTGCGTAGCGAGGAGGCGCTCCCCGCAGGATCCCGCCCCAGTCGCCGATTTCGCCGTTGCCGACGTACGCGGTGTTCTTGCCGTAGAAGGCGAGCACCGCATCGATCTGGCGGGCCCGCATCGCGGCGATCATCGCGTCGGATTCCGCCCGGATGGTGTCGACAATGGCCGCTCGGGCGGCCGGGTCGAAAGGCGGAGCGGTCGGGGCTGGCCGGCATCCCGCGGTGGCCAGAGCCAAGATGGCTCCGGCGATTCTGGTGAGCGTCGTCATGCGCTGAATATAGGGTCAGCGCGACGGACCCGTGGCGCCAAATCAGGCGATCTTGACGTATTCGAAATCACCGGGCCGGTTGTCGATCCCGACCCGTGGCGGCGCAATCCACCCCGCGAACTGACCGATGCCCATGACCGGCTTGCTCATCAAGTGCTCGATGAATGCCTGATCCTGGCTATTCGGCAGCATCGAATCCCGGCGCGCCATCCAGTCTGCTTCCGATACCAACCGCCCCTCCAAGTCCACCGCCGAGTTCTTGAATTCGCCGATCTTCCGGTTGAACGCCACACTCGGCAACCGGATCTGGAACTCGATCCCGGCATTCACGATGACCCGGTTCCACCGGTCGATGCCCTTCTGGCAGTCGTTCACGTAGTCGTCGCGGAGCCGCATGTGGAGCGCCGACACCGCCGGCGCCTCCATCGGCAGGAGCTTGCC
>SXGU01539512.1_pt1 | contig 14544 bp, 12 predicted proteins | sample 3174531 | NCBI WGS metagenome assembly SXGU01 (sample SAMN11356863, study PRJNA531348) | freshwater metagenome | isolation source: freshwater sample F1-140 | place: China: Fuxian Lake, Yuxi | collected 2017-12-25
ATCGCCACGACGCCATCACCGCGCACGAGGCCGATTGCATCGCCCACTTTCACATTGCCGGCGTCGGTCTTGGTGTCGCGCACGGCCGTGGTGATCTCACCGGTGACCACAGCAGCCGCTGCCTTGGCCATTGCCCCACCGTTGTGTTCGGCCGAAGCCTCCGGATCGTAGGCCACCAATGCTGCAAGTGCTTCCGGCATCGAGCACGTCGGTACCACGCGAACTTCCTTCTTGGTGAGACCATCCACCTGCTGGGCCACGGGGATGATGTTCTTGTTGTTCGGCAGGATCACCACCTGCTGGGCGTTCATGTGTTCCACGGCATCGAGTAGTTCCTGCGTCGACGGGTTCAAGGTTTGCCCGCCCGTAACCACGCCGTGCACGCCGAGGTTGCCGAACAATTCTGCAATGCCATCGCCGCTCGCCACGGCCACGACGGCACAGGTCACTTCGGGAAGTGCGGCGTGAGTCTTGAAATTCGGCTTGCCACCGTGCGTGACACCGCCACTCGGCGCCCCAGCAGTTGGTGGTGTGGCGAGCTGGGCCTCGCGTTTCTCGTGCTCTTCTGCAACTTCCTCGAACAAGTCGGTCACACGAATCTGGTGTGGTCGTCCGCCGAGCGATATCGGGGCTTCGATTGCAGCGCCGATGTCGTTGGTGTGAATGTGGCAGTTGTACAAACCCTCGCCACCCACCACCACGATGGAGTCACCGATGTCGCCCCACTTTTGCTTGAACGCATTCGATTTGGTGTCGTCGATTTCCAGAAGGAACATCACTTCGTAGCGAAGTTCGCTCACGTCAACCGTTCCGTTGGCTTCGCCGCGCTTCATCACGGCGATGAGTTGCTCGGTGTTGGGGCCCGCAATGTTCTCGGGTTCCGGTAACGGTTCACCGTCCACCACGTGCAACGCGGAGTCGAGGAACAAGAGAAATCCGGCACCACCGGCATCCACCACTCCTGCGTCCTTCAACACTGGTAACAGCTCCGGAGTATTCGCCAGCGATTCGCGACCTGCGGCGCGTGCCACGCGCAACATCGCCGCCAAGGTTGCCCCGTCACTCGCTGCACGCACCGCGGCATCGGCAGTTTCGCGTACGACGGTGAGGATGGTGCCCTCGATCGGCTTCAACACCGATTCGTAGGCGGCGACGGATGCGGCCTTCAGCGCCTCGGCGACTTTTGGTGCACCGTGTTCGCGCGCAGACTTCATGGTCGCAGAGAGACCACGAAGAATTTGGCTCAAGATCACACCGCTGTTACCGCGTGCACCCATGAGCGAGCCGTGGCTGATGGCGTTGCAGGTTTCGTCCAGCGCGCCTGGATGCTTTTCCAGCTCGGCGACGACGGCATCGAGCGTTCGCATCATGTTGGTGCCGGTGTCGCCGTCGGGTACGGGATACACGTTCAACTTGTTGATGTCGGCCTGATGGCGTTTCAACGTGTCGCGATAGGTCACCAGCGTGTGACGCAAGGCATCAGGACCCAACTGTTCCAGCACGGGCACGCGCAAAGGCTACCTGTGATAACTTTTGGACTCATGCAAGGCGTGGTCAAGGCGTTCAATCCGACCACTGGCGACGGCATCGTCCTGCGCGATACGGATCTCGTCGAATACGAGCTCGCTCCTCATGCACTCGAGGGCTCCATTTTTCGCATGTTGCGTCAAGGACAGCGTGTGAACTTCGTCCTCGATGCTGCAGGTCGTGCCACACAATTGCGTATCGGCTCCGAAAGGGACATGGGCACTCCGGGCTACTAGCCCGAACAGTCCTGGCACGGCGACGGCAATGTTGACGCGTTCGCATAACGACCGACTCAACGCATGGGTCGACGAATGGGCAGGGATTCTGCAACCCGACGCCATTTATTGGTGTGACGGCTCGCAATCCGAGTACGACAGGCTGTGCGAGGAGTTGGTTGCCGGAGGCACGTTCACCAAGTTGAACGACGCCAAGCGACCCAACTCGTACTGGGCTCACAGCGACCCGGGCGACGTTGCGCGAGTCGAGGATCGCACGTTCATTTGCTCCGAGCGCGAAATCGACGCTGGCCCCAACAACAACTGGCGAGCCCCCTCCGAGATGCGTCGTGAACTCACCGCGTTGTACACCGGCGCCATGCGCGGGCGCACCATGTACGTGGTGCCATTCAGCATGGGGCCGCTTGGTTCGGATATCGCCCACATCGGCGTGCAGCTCACCGACTCGGCATACGTTGCCGTGAACATGCGCATCATGACTCGCATGGGCAAGGGCGCGCTCGACGTGCTGGGCAACGGCGATTGGGTGCCGTGCATCCACTCCGTTGGTGCATCCCTTTCCGCGGGCCAAAAGGATGTCTCATGGCCCTGCAATCCCGACAACAAGTACATCGTGCACTTCCCAGAAACTCGCGAGATTTGGTCGTATGGCTCGGGTTACGGCGGTAACGCACTGCTCGGCAAGAAGTGTTTCGCGCTTCGCATCGCCTCCGTGATGGCGCGCGACAACGGGTGGTTGGCCGAGCACATGTTGATCTTGAAACTCACCAACCCTGCAGGTGAATACAAGTACATCGCCGCTGCGTTTCCTTCGGCGTGCGGAAAAACCAATTTGGCGATGCTGGAACCGACAATTCCCGGCTGGAAGGCCGAAACCGTCGGCGACGACATCTGCTGGATGAAGTTTGGCGATGATGGTCGCCTGTACGCGATCAATCCCGAGGCGGGATTCTTCGGCGTCGCGCCGGGCACCGGCTGGGTCACCAACGCCAACGCCATGCACACGCTGCACGGCAACTGCATCTTCACGAATACCGCAATGACCGCCGATGGCGACGTGTGGTGGGAAGGTCTCACCGACACACCACCAGCACGCGCCACCGACTGGCGCAACAACGCATGGACACCCGAGAGCACCACCCCCGCCTCGCACCCCAATGCCCGATTCACCGCTCCTGCGGCACAATGCCCCTCGATTGCGCCCGAATGGCAAGATCCGCGCGGCGTGCCGATTTCTGCGATCCTGTTCGGTGGACGGCGCCGCACCACCGTGCCACTCGTCACCGAGGCATTCGACTGGAATCACGGCGTGTTCCTCGGCTCGATCATGGCCAGCGAAACCACGGCGGCGGCTGGTGGAGCCGTTGGCAACTTGCGATTCGACCCGATGGCCATGCTGCCGTTCTGCGGCTACAACATGGCCGACTACTTCGCCCACTGGTTGAAACTCGGGAAAGCCGCCGACGCAGCAAAATTGCCGAAGATCTTCTTCGTCAACTGGTTCCGTCGTGATGAGGATGGTCGCTTCCTGTGGCCTGGATACGGAGAAAACTCGCGTGTGCTGAAGTGGGTGTTCGAGCGAGTCGATGGCAAGTCGAGCGCACATCACACACCAATCGGCCTGTTGCCATCACCGGATGCACTCGACACCACATTGTTGGACGTTGCCGCCGAGGACCTCAACGCACTGCTCAGCGTGGATACGCAGGGGTGGTCCGGTGCGGTGCCCCAAATCAAGGAGCATTACGCGAAATTTGGTGATCACCTGCCGGCAGAGCTGCTGGCTGCGCTCGGCACACTCGAGCGCGCACTCACGGCGTAGGCGTATCGACTCGGCGCCTGCCGTTGATCTATCGAACGGCGCCTAGCTTTGGCCGACCAACATTGCGCGAATACCAAGTCCCATGATGAACAGACCACCGAATCCGTAAAGCAAATACACCTTCGACTTCAGTTGCGCACGATACGAGTAGATGATGGCGATCGCGATGATGCCGACGAAGCCGTAGAACGCGTGGAACTGCGGGAACATCAACTTCTCTTTGTTCACCATCGCCACACCCAGGGCGACTTGCACGAACATGGTGAACTGTGCCAGTGCGGTGAACCACCACAGCGCTCGCGAGCGAAGCGCGGTCATCTTGTGTGCTCCGAGAGCCCACACCCCCGCCATGGCGTTACCGATGATTACCACCCAGGCAAACCCGTTGTGCAATTCAGAGAGCGTCGAGGCCAGGAGCACGGCAATGACGCTACTCAATTCGACTGCAACGCACCCTCCCGCGGCGACTGCCGCTTACCGAATGAGTGTGTCGGCTTCGCTCCCGGCGTCGATCAGCGTGAGCTCACTGTTCGCGCCAATGTGCAAGGTGGTGATGGATGCATTGTCGAGGCTGCGAATGAGCACCCGATCATCGTTGAGTGCCGAGCCGATCAGGGCATTGATGGCGATGAAGTGCGAAAACGCCACGGTGTCGTGCCGAACCGATCGCGCCCACTGCACGAGTGCATCGTGGAACTCACGGTATGCGGCGCCGTCGGTAGTGAACACCTGCGACCAGGTTCCCTGCATCACTCGGCGCAACCACTCGGTTCGCTCACCCATCGCCACGCCAACAGGAGAGGGAATCTCCGTGATTCGCGCCTCCACTTGGGTGGTTTTGCCGATCAACGTTGCAAACGGCTTCGCGGTTTCTTGACAGCGGCGCAGCGGACTGCTCACCACGCGCACGTCGGTTGACGCTCCTACGCGTTCTGCGAGTTGCGCTGCAACGGCACCGGCTTGCTGCATACCAACATCATCGAGACCCGGATCAACCGCGGTGTCCCACCCTGCGGAAGCACGACCATGTCGCACCAGATAGATGTACGCCATCAGCGATCCATGGTTGAGGGCGTCAGCCCGTCGAGCATCATCCAGGCAGTGGTGAACATCAATCGAGCAGGGACGCGCGCTTTGCTGGAGCCTGTTCGCCCACTTTGATGAACCACTCCGTGCCAAAAGCGCGACGGAAGGACTCCTCCGACATCTCCGTGGCGAATCCCGTATCGTTCGCCTGGCTTGCGTGTGCCGCAATGGCCGTGCGTTTTGCGATGCAGTAGTCACCCACGTCGATGTGATGGGTGATGTTTGCTTCGGGCTCGCCCATCGGATTGCCATCGTCGGCTGGTTGACGCGGATCGAAGTCGTTGTCGCCGCCGTTGGCTTTGGACCACTCGAACTGTTCGACAAAGAAGTCGCGATTCAGCGTGACTTCGAACAATTCACGGACTCCCGCAAGTTGCGCTGCGCGGTGTCCCACCTTGTGTACGTGCAAATGGTCGGGATGGCCGTAATTGCCGTGCCAGTCGTAGGTAATCAACATCAATCGATCGGTCCTGCGTTGCTCCTCGGAGATCATTCGGACCAGCCTTTCAGCCGCTTCGTCAACATCCGAGCGGATGAAGGCACCGTCGTGGTTGTTCTGCGGCCAACCATTCATGCCGCTGTCCACATAACCAAGCCACTCGTGACGTGCCACCCCGAGCGCTTCGCACGCACGACCCAGTTCTGCTCGGCGTCGCTCCAGCAAGGCGTCGGGTGTCGCAACATCGGCGGGACGCTCGCCATGCCGCCCATCCGTGGCCGTTACCAACACCACACGGTGCCCTTCGGCGGAGTATTTGGCGATGGTTCCACCGCTGATGAGACACTCGTCGTCGGGATGAGCATGCAAGAAGAACAGGGTTGCCATCGACGCCCTACTTCGACGGGGCCGTGCTCGACGTTTGACGAGCAGCACCGGCAGCAATCAGTGCATCGATCCTCGCGGCGCCGAAACCCCATTCCGCGAGCACGGCGCGAGTGTGTTCGCCTGCGTGTGCCGGCGGTGTGGGCACGTTGGTGGTCGTGCGCGAATATCGCGGCGCAGGAGCAGGTTGTGTGATCCCACCGACTTTGACGAACGTATTTCGCGCCACGTTGTGCGGGTGCTCGGCGGCTTCGCTCATGCGCAAGACGGGTGCATAACACACGTCGGTCCCCTCCATGATTTCGTTCCACTGTGCACGTGTCTTGGTGCGAAAGACGGCCGCGAGCTTTTCCTTGAGTTGTGGCCACTTGCTGCGGTCCATCTGGGCAGCGAATTCCGTGGCGTCCGGTGAGCCGGTGCCTCCCGTGATCCCCGTTTTTTCCAAGAGCAGCGCATAGAACTGCGGTTCGATGGAGCCGATCGACACCCATTCACCATCGGCGCACTCGAACACGTCATAGAAGTGGGCTCCGGTATCGAGCAGGTTGGTGCCGCGAGCGTTTTCATCGAACATCCCGATGTTCTTGAATCCCCAGAACATGCTCATCAGCACTGCCGAACCATCCACCATTGCAGCGTCCACCACCTGGCCTTTGCCCGAGCGTTGCGATTCCAGCAGTGCGCACACCACGCCGTACGCCAGCAACATTCCACCGCCACCAAAGTCGCCCACCATGTTGAGTGGCGGTGTGGGTGGCTCCCCCGCACGACCAAAGTGTGCGAGTGCGCCGGCAAGTGCGATGTAGTTGATGTCGTGACCAGCCGAATTGGCATAGGGTCCTTCCTGCCCCCAGCCGGTCATCCGACCGAATACCAACTTGGGATTGCGTGCGAGACATTGATCGGGCCCCACTCCAAGTCGTTCCATTACCCCGGGGCGAAAACCCTCGATGATCGCGTCGGCACGCTCCACGAGTGCGAGCAATGTCTCGACACCCTCTGGATGTTTGAGATCGAGTGCAATGTTTCGACGTCCTCGCAGCATCACATCCCAATGGCTACCTGTCACGTTGTCGCGCACGGCTTGTGCACGATCCACTCGCACGACTTCGGCCCCCATGTCGGCGAGCATCATCGCGGCAAAGGGACCCGGACCGATGCCCGCAATCTCCAGGATTCGAATGCCGCTGAGCGGACCCGCCATATGGTTACTTCTTCAACGTGAATTGCGAGATGGTGTTCACGATGTGGCCCCACAACGGTTCAGGTACATCGTGACCCATGTCGTCGATCATCACCAACGTTGCACCAGGAATCAATTCGGCGGTGCGCTCAGCGGCAACTGGCGAAATCAGCGTGTCGTCCTTGCCGTGAATCACGAGCGTGGGCACTTTCATCTCCTTCAGAGCCTCGGTGCGACGACCACTGGCGTAGATGGCGGCCATCTGACGCGTGGTGCCTTCCGGATAGAACGATCGGTCGTAGTCGCGGGCGGCATTCGCACGAGAGAGTGCATCGTTGCGGTACTTCTTCGATTGAAAGGCCTGGTACACCAGCGAGTGCTCGATGAACCCGACACGATCCGCCGGCGGAATCGACATCAATGCAGTCATGGCTTCGGGAGTGGACTGCATGGTTTCGGGTTCGCCCGGCATCGACATCACCGAGATGAGCGACGCGGCTCGAGTGGGATGCTCGATGGCGAACACTTGCGCAATCATCCCGCCCATGGAGGCACCCATGATGTGGGCGTGTGCGATGCCGAGATGATCCATGAGGCCGGCGACATCGGCCGCCATGTCGCTCAACGTGTACGGAACCGGTGGCAGTGGCTGCTCGAGCAGCGCCGCGGTCACCACGGCGTTGGAATCCACTGCAACACCGTGCAACTTGGTGGACAAACCAACATCGCGGTTGTCGAAACGCACGACGAAGTGACCGCTGTCAGCGAGCAATCGTACGAACCGTTCATCCCACGCCACCATTTGCGCACCGAACCCCATGATGAGGATGAGTGCTGGATTGCCCTTGTCGCCGAACGTGTCGTATTCCAGCTCGATTGACAGGGTTTCGTGCTTGTTTACGACGGCTCGTGGCATGACTTCACGGTAGCGTTTCGCCGTGTCGACGGTCGCACGCGCACCCGGTCGAGTGAACCTCATTGGCGACCATACCGACTACACCGGCGGGTTGGTATTGCCGATGGCAATCGACCGTGACACCGCCATTGCCTTCACTCCATCATCCGATGTCCTACTTACCAGTCGGAATTTCGATGGCGAAGTTCGAATCAACCTTCCGGTAGCCGACGCCGCAGGTGTGCGGCCAGCGTGGGGTCGATACGTCGCTGGAGTCGCGGCTGCCATGGACGAACGCCACATGCCAACGCGCGGCTTCACCGGGACGGTGTCCACCACGGTTCCCATTGGGGGCGGTTTGTCGTCGAGCGCCGCACTGGAGGTCGCAGCCGCCCTCGCATTTGGCATCGACACAGATGTTGCCACCATCGCTGCGGTGTGTCGGCGCGCTGAGCACATCGCCACCAACGTGCCGTGCGGCATCATGGACCAGCTCACGTCCGCTGCAGGCGTGAAGGATCACGCACTGCTCATCGATTGCCACACACTTGACATCACGCCCATTCGAATTCCCGAAGGCGTGTCGGTGTGGGTGGTGGAGGTGTCGTCACGGACGTTGGATGGCAGTGAGTACCCCGCGCGCGTGGCGCAGTGTACGGCGGCTGAACATGAAATCGGTCCACTTCGTTCGGCGGACCTCGCCAGCGTCGACACCATCAAGGATCCCGTCATCCGTGCCCGAGCGCGACACGTGGTGAGCGAGAACGAGCGCGTTCGCCAATTTGCCGCAGCCCTCGTCTCCGGCGACACCCGAGAAGCCGGCATCATCATGCTTGAAGGACACCGCAGCCTCAGTCACGATTTTCAGACATCAACAACCACGATGGACGACGCGGTCGACCACATCTCCCGCATTCCTGGCGTGCATGGAGTGCGAATGACAGGTGGAGGATTCGGCGGCTGCGTGGTGATCCTGGCGGATGACGACGTTCGGTTCGCCGAGGGTTCCACCCCGGTCGGCTGTGCTCCTGCGATGCGCGTTCGTGCTGCTGACGGTGCGTCGATTGCGACACCGCTGTCGTAGTCTGCCCAACGTGAATCACGACGCGTTGCTCGCCGACCTTGACGACGACCAACGCCGAGCAGTTACCTGTGCTCCTACCGCAACCATCATTCACGCCGGTGCAGGTTCCGGGAAGACTCGCGTTCTCACCCATCGCATTGCATGGCGCATCGCACAGGGCACAGCGGATCCATCACGAGTGCTGGCGATTACTTTCACCCGCGAAGCAGCCGCCGAGATGCGCAAACGATTGCGAGCACTCGGTATCACCCGTCACGATCGTGCGGGCGACCTCGATCAGCCCACGATCGGCACGTTTCACTCGGTGGCCTTGGCGCTTCTGCGTCGACGTGCATCCGACACTTCTGCGCAGCTGCCCACTGTCGTGGGCAATCGTGTGTCGCTCCTCGACCAAGCACTCGGCGAGAATCCGCTCGGTCGTCAGAGTGCTGCCGTGCTCGCCGAGATCGACTGGGCGCACGCTCGTATGGTGTCACCCGAGCGCTACGAAGCCGAAGTCGAGCGAATCGGACGCAAGGTTGCCCTAGCCCCTGCGCGCGTGGCGTCGGCGTATCGCGCATACGAACAGCTGAAGGCCAAGCGCGGGTTGGTTGACCTAGATGATCTCATCAGCCACGCCACTCGAGCCATCAACGAGCGAGCCGACTTTGCTGCAGCCACACGTTTTCGTTTTCGGCACATCTTCGTGGACGAAGCCCAAGATATGAACCCCCTTCAGTACGGATTCTTCGAAGCACTTCGCGGCGACCGAGAAGACGTATTCATCGTCGGCGATCCGCTGCAAGCCATCTATGGCTGGAACGGCGCCGACCCCGCACTCTTCACCAGCCTGCCCGACGCACTCAACAAACCGACCGTGCTCACACTGCCCAGCAACTACCGCTGCACGCCACAAGTGCTCGCCATGGCCACCCATGTAGCCACCAACAACGGCACGATTCCAAACGTGCACTCCCGACGGTCGTCGGGCTTTCCCGTGGAATATCTCGAGGTTGAGGACGAATACGACGAGGATCATCTCTTGCGCCACATCGTCGCGCCACACGTACAAGCTGGAATCGTTCCGTCGTTCGCGGTCCTGGCTCGCACGCATGCGGTGCTCGAGCCGCTCGCTCGTGCGCTCAGTGCCGCCGGAATTCCCGTTGCGTCACGCCGCGCAAGCACCGTTCGCACCAATGCGATCGATGAGGTTGCCGAATGTCGCACCCGACACGATCTCACCGTATGGGCAGCCGACATCATCGTGGAGTCCACGGATGACGACGAACGCATCGTGGCCGAGCAGGTGCAGGCATATCTTCGGAGCAGCGTCCGAGGTGAAGTTGACGGCCGCAGCGCTGCCGCGTATTTGCGCGCCAGCCACGCTGCTCCCGAAAACTACGGAGTCGAATTGCTCACGTTCCACGCAGCCAAAGGTCGGGAGTTCTCCCGAGTGGTCATCGTCGGTGCCGAGCGCGGTCTCATGCCCCACTCCTCTGCATCGAGCGAGGAACAGCTTCGTGAGGAGGCGCGGCTCGCCTATGTGGCGTGTACGCGGGCCGCAGATCACCTCACGGTGATTCGTGCCAAACGACGCAAAGGAAGAGTCACGACGCCGAGTCCGTACTTTGCCCAACTTCCTGACGGCGTCGAGCAGCGCGGCTCGCACGTCGTCGAAGCGCGTCGACAGAGGCTCTCCACTCCCACCGATCCAGGCGTGCTGGCCGAACGCGACCTGAAGCGTCGGCTGCGCGACGTTCGCGACGTGATCGCACGGACCAATTTCACGTTGCCCGAGGCCGTACTCAGCGACGTGGAGATTGCCCGCATCGTGGCCGAGCGACCATGCGATGTCGAGCACCTGGCGCGCATTCTCGGGCCGCTCACCGCGAACCGACTCGGAGGAGCAATTTTGCGAGAAGTGAGCCACACAGCCACACCATGACCGCAGCCGTACCAACAACCCACCTCAACGGTGGACCGACGACATCGATCGACAACGTGCGCTTTGCCGTCGTCGACACCGAAACCACCGGACTCTCCACCGACGACGATCGCGTCCTGCAAATCGGCGTGGTGGTGGTGCGCGGCGATGGCAGCGTCGAGCGCGAGTTCGTCGCCTACGTTCGACGCCTCACGTGGGGTGTTGGGCATGTTGGCGCATTCCACATCCACGGAATCACTCGACGCCAACTCCGCAGCGGTATGAAACCACGCGAAGCACTGGAGACGTTGAACAGACTCATTGATGGTTGCGTCTTCACCGCCCACAATGCAAAGTTCGACATCGGATTCCTGCAATCCGATTCCACGCGACTGGAGGTTCCGCTCAAGTTGACGGGGCCATTGTGCACGCTCAACTTGTCGCGCAAGCTCGATCCACAGCGAACCATGTCGCACAAATTGAAGGACGTGGCTGCACGATTCGGAAAGTCCACCGACCGACCTCACGATGCACTCGCCGACGCTCAACTCACGGCCGCGGTACTCCCCGACTTGCTGGCCGCCCATCGCGTGACCACGTACGCCGAACTCGCGTCGCACTTCGGCTGAAGTACTAGGCGTATCGAGCGCGAACTGTCGCGGCAGTACGAGCGGCAAGGTCGGCGTACTTCGCCGGCTCCAGCACCTGCACGTTGCGGCCACCGCGCAGCAACAGCCGCGCCAACCAATGCTCGCTGCTCACCCGCAGCGCCACATCAACCGAACCATCGCGATTCTTCTTACGTGACACCGTGGGATATGCCTCGGCAATCCATGTTGCGTCACCTCGAACGCGAAGGGTCACCAGCTCGAGATCGGAGCCGAACCAACCTCCCTCTCCGTCGTCCTCGATACGACTGGCGACATCGGCCTGGTTGTACAACTTGCCGGTACGTACCAGCGACTGGATGCGATCGACTCGGAAGTTGCGGACCGCACCGGATTTGTCGTCATCAGCCAATACGTACCAGTGCCCACTCTCACTGAAAATTCGCACCACACGAATGGTTCGTTGTGCCACTTCGGAGCGAGCAGGGTTGAAGTACTCGATACGCAACTCGGCGGAATCGGCTTGGGCAAGGCGAAGATCTTCCAGGTACGGCTCGTCGGGCAGGTCGATGTGCAGGGGGCCGTCGGTTGCCTCGGGTGCGAGTTTGGCCAACTTCGCAACGGCTCGCGCCAACACCGAGCGCTCGGGGGCGCCCGGCAATTTTTGCGCCGCTCGCACCATGGCGATCACCGCGTACATCTCCGCACTCGTGAGTCGCAATGGCCGAGTAAAGAAGTTGGGCACTTCGGCCACGACCCAGCCATCGTCGATGAAGACATCGATCAGCGTGTCGGGCGTGTAGGGCGGCACTCCACACACGGCAGCCATCTGGATGTCGGCCACCAATTCTTCTTCGCTCATGCGGAACTGTTTCGCAACATCGGAGAGTCGAACACGTTTGCGCTTCATCAACCAGGGCAACAGCACCAACAATCCAGCGACACGTTCGGATGCGCTACGTGGACCACGACGCTTTGGGGCAGCGCGCTTGGTGGAGGTGCGCTTCTTGGTGGCGGTGCGCTTCTTTGTGGACGTTCGCTTGTTTGCCATTACGCACGCTCCGCGAGATCGTCCAGCCAACGCACCACCATGTCGCGAACCTCCGGTGGCGACACCACCTCGGCCTTGTCCACCATGGCAAACAACCACAGTCGGAAGCCGTAGCCATTGCTGCACGGAATCTCGAACACCGCCGAACCGTCGGGTTCGTCGCGAACCTTCGCAGTGTCACCAAACTCCCGAGCAACGGTTCGCACCAGCGATGCCGCCACGCGCACGTGGGCGGTTGCGTGCTCGTAATCTCCCGAGGCCATCATCTGACGATCGGTCGGGACCGCATTGACGATGTTGAGGTTCTTGGGAATCACGTACGAACCGGATTTGCCCTTCTTTACGTTGCTCTCGATTCGGTCGACACGGAATACGCGTTGCGCCTTACGCAGATGATCAAATCCAATGATGTACCAGAAGCCACGTCGCGCCAACATGCCGTAGGTATCCACGGTGCGATGCTCGCCCTTGTACATGAACGTGAGCGGGGCACGAACACTGATGGCGTCCAGGATCGTGTCGAGGTGGGGGTCGGTGAACCCAATCGAAGCGCGCGGACCGAGATTGGGATTCACCCGTTCGGCCCCCAACTTCCACAAAGCCTGCTCTCCTTCCTGGGCACCCAAGTGCACGATGGACGCCGCCAACTGCAACGCTTGAAGTTCGTCCGCGGTAAAACCCATGTCGCTCAACTCGTAGCTGTTTCGATTCACGCTGTACGCGGTTTCACCAGCCTGTGCGCCGCCCAGCACCGTGCCTTCAATGGGAATTCCCAGTGCTCGCAAGTCCGACTTGTCACGCTCGAACTGCGCACGTGCCGCATTGTTGTCTTCGCTGTACTGGTTGAGCAGCTCGGCGCGAATCTGTTTCAACGTGATGGGCTGGGTGCGCGCAGACAACAACGCAAGCAGGTTGAGCATGCGTTCGGCGGCATTCACACGCGATGGCGCTTTTGATGTCGCCGGCCGCGACTGGGCTTTGGGCGTTGCCCGCCGCGATGGTGCCTTCCTTGATGTGCGCTGCGAAGACTTCTTTGCCACGGGGCTTCCGAGTGTAGTCAGCGTCCCAAGCGCCACATGCGATGTTGATGCAACAGCTGCTGGGTGGATGCATCGTGTTCAACCACTGGTGTGCCCTTCATGTCCTTGGCCCCCCGATCCATGTCGGAAGACACTCGGTCGGCAAGTTTCTTTCCCAATTCGACACCCCATTGATCGAAGCTGTTCACATTCCACATCACCCCTTGCACGAAAGTGGCATGTTCGTACAGGGCGATGAGCGCACCGAGTGCTCGCGGGGTGAGTGCAGAAAAGAGCAGTGTGGTGCTGGGGCGGTTGCCCGGAGTGGCGCGGTGCGCGCGCAGAGCAGCGTCGCCACCCACTTCGTCGGCGGTTACCCCAACGGCCAGGGCTTGTGCCTGGGCAAACATGTTCGCCACCAGGACGTCATGGTCATGACTGGATGAACCCAGCGACGTGCTGTGCCCAATGAAATCGCACGGCACCACATGGGTGCCTTGATGCAGCAATTGGAAGAAGGCGTGTTGGGCGTTGGTTCCCAACCCGCCCCACACGATGGGAGATGACACGGGTACCGGAGTACCTTCTCGGCTCACCGACTTGCCGTTGCTTTCCATGATCAATTGCTGCAGGTAACTCGGCAACAGGGCCAGCACTCGTGAGTACGGCACCACCGCAACGCTCGGGAAGCCCAACACGGTGGAATTCCACCACCACACAAGACCCATCAACAGTGCCAGGTTGTCCCTGGCTGGGGCTTGCACGAAATGTTCGTCCATCAATCGCATTCCGTCGCGTACTTCGCAAAACGCGTCGTAGCCGAACGCGAGTACCACCGAAACCGACACCGACGACGACACCGAGTACCGCCCACCGACACTCTCTGGCATGGTGAGCACACGACGAGCAGGAATGCCACTCGACGCGACACGATCGGGTTGTGCGGTTACCACGATGACATGATCACCCGGCTGGGCAACCTTGCCGGCTTCCAACCATGCGACTGCACGTCGAGCATTGGCGAGAGTCTCGGAGGTGCCAAAAGACTTTGAACACACCACGAACATGGTGTGGTTGGGGTGAAGCCCGTCCAATGCTCGGTCCAAATCCACGGGGTCGATATTCGAAACAAATCGCACGCCACGCGCTTGTGGACGCATCGACGCAAGTGCATCGCACAGCAACGCTGGACCCAGGTCGCTACCACCGATGCCGATGTTGACCACATTCGTGATTCCCGTGGGAATCGAGTCCACGGCGGCCCGAAGTTCATTGTCATGCTTCTCTGCCTCGGCGCGTAGTTCGAC
>SXGU01139808.1_pt1 | contig 14543 bp, 10 predicted proteins | sample 3174531 | NCBI WGS metagenome assembly SXGU01 (sample SAMN11356863, study PRJNA531348) | freshwater metagenome | isolation source: freshwater sample F1-140 | place: China: Fuxian Lake, Yuxi | collected 2017-12-25
ATCCGATTCGCTGGCGATTCTGGCGACGGCATGCAGCTAGTCGGCGATGGGTTCACGGAACTCTCCGCGGCATTCGGCAACGACCTTGCAACGCTGCCAGATTTCCCAGCAGAGATTCGCGCACCAGCAGGAACAGTCGCTGGCGTCTCGTCGTTCCAGGTCCACATTTCTGACCATGACATAGTTACGCCAGGGGACGCGCCAAACGTACTAATAGCGATGAACCCGGCTGCGCTCGTCGCAAACCTCTCAGACCTCGCTCCGGGCACAACGCTCATCGTTAATGGCGATACTTTCGAGCAACGAGACCTAGATAAAGCCGGACTTGCGGTAAACCCGTTAGAGGACGGCAGCCTCGATGCCTTCAACCTCTACGTAGTCCCGATGACATCGATCACAGTTGAAGCAACCGCGAGCCTCGGGATAAAGCCACGTGACGCAGAACGCTCAAAGAACTTCTTTGCATTGGGCTTGCTTTGCTGGATGTACACGCGTCCAGTCGCGCCGGTTATCGATTGGATCACAGATAGATTTTCGAAGAAGCCAGATGTGCTTGCAGCGAATATCGCAGCGTTCAGGGCTGGCCGCAACTTTGGTGAGACTGCCGAATTGTTCGATATGCCATATGAGGTGCGTCCGGCTGCACTCACCCCTGGGGTCTATCGCAACATCATCGGAAACTTGGCTACGGCGTACGGTCTCATTGCCGCTGCAGAGAAATCGAAGCTTCCGCTTGTTTACGCGAGTTATCCGATTACGCCAGCTTCCGACATCCTGCATGAACTCTCAAAACACAAGAACTTCGGTGTGAAGACTCTTCAGGCCGAGGACGAGATAGCAGCGGCAGCGATGGCGATAGGCGCGTCTTTCGCGGGCGCTCTCGGCGTGACCGGGACCAGTGGGCCTGGACTAGACCTCAAGGGCGAAGCGCTCGGATTAGCGGTAAGTCTTGAACTCCCGCTGGTGCTAGTCGATGTGCAACGTGGGGGTCCGAGCACGGGACTTCCGACCAAAACAGAACAGGCGGATCTTCTTCTCGCTATGTATGGCCGACACGGGGAGTGTCCGATGCCCGTGATCGCTGCGAAGAGCCCTAGCCACTGTTTTGACGCTGCCTTTGAGGCTTGCAGAATCGCGATCAAGTATCGAACGCCGGTGATTTTGCTTACGGATGGCTATCTAGCTAACGGCGCCGAACCGTGGTTGTTGCCTGACGTGAACTCGTTGGCCGATATTTCGGTGCCGTTCGCAGAGGTCCCTAACGATGGCGACAAGTTCCTGCCGTACTTGAGGGACCCAGAAACTCTCGCCCGTCCGTGGGCGATTCCAGGAACGCCGGGACTCATGCACCGAATCGGTGGTATCGAAAAAGAGGGCATCGGTCTCGGCGGCGAAGGCGGTACCGGGAATATCAGTTACTCGCCAGAGAACCACTCTCGCATGATGCACATGCGTGCCGACAAGGTGGCAGGAATAGCCAAGGACATCCCCGGTGTCGAACTCGATGCAGAAGACGGTGCTCAGGTTCTGGTTCTCGGCTGGGGGAGTACTTGGGGTGCGATCCAAGCCGGGGTAAGGCGAACCAGAGCGCGCGGTCTCAAGGTTGCCTCGGCTCATCTTGTGCATCTGAACCCACTTCCTAGCGACCTAGGCGATGTGCTTCGTCGTTACGACAAAGTCTTGGTGCCGGAGATGAACCTTGGTCAGCTGAGCCGGATTGTGCGAGCCGAATTTCTAGTGGATGCCGTGAGCTTCACGAAGGTCCAGGGTGTTCCGTTCCGGGCAGGCGACATGGAAGCGAAAATTCTTGAGATGATCGGACTTGTCAAATGACCGAAACTGCAGTCACATTCACCCGCAAGGATTTCGAGTCTGACCAAGAGGTCCGGTGGTGTCCTGGATGTGGAGACTACGGGATCCTGGCCGCTATGCAGTTTGTGCTTCCGGAGTTGGGCGTAAAGCCAGAAAACATGGTGTTCGTCTCTGGAATTGGTTGTGCTGCGCGTCTGCCTTACTACATGAATACCTACGGCGTACACAGCATCCACGGGCGCGCGCCAGCTGTCGCGACTGGAGTTGCGTTGACGCGCCCCGACCTAAACGTCTGGGTGATCGGCGGTGACGGCGACATGCTTTCGATCGGTGGCAACCACCTCATTCACGCGCTGCGCCGAAACGTAAATCTCAAGATCGTGATGTTCAATAACCAGATTTATGGTTTAACGAAAGGCCAATATTCGCCAACAAGCGAGATCGGCAAGGTCACAAAAAGTACGCCGTTCGGTTCGCTAGACCACCCATTCAATCCACTGTCAGTCGCGCTTGGCGCTGAGGCATCGTTCGTTGCGCGCACTCATGATGTCGACCGTAAACACATGATGGAAACTTTCCGTCGCATGCACGCACACGAAGGAGCCGCTTTCGTAGAAGTTTTTCAGAACTGCAACGTCTTCAATGATGGAGCGTTCTCTGCAATCTTGAAACGGGACAATCGAGCCGACATGCTGATCGACCTTGTTCATGGAGAGCCGATCAGGTTTGGCGCCGAAGGTCAGCACGGCGTAACGCTCAACGAGTTTGGTGAGCCTCGAGTCGTAGAGGTCGATGACGTCGGCGTTGAGAAGCTGTTGGTTCACGACGAACATCGTTTGGACCCAACGCTGGCTTTCGCACTTTCGCGCATAGCGAATGCTCCCAATATGCCAACACCTATCGGTGTTTTTCGCGATGTTGTGCGGCCGGTATACGAGGCTGAGGTACAAAGACAGCTCGCCGTTTCAATTGAGCGGACAGGTCCCGGAGACCTTTCGAAGCTTCTGACTAGCGGACTTACATGGACTGTTAGCTAAGGCGACAGCCCCGTTGTACTTAGCGGGTCAGTCGAAAAGCCGGAACACCATTCCGGTGCGGGGCTTCGGAAAGAAGTAGGTCGATTTCTGAGGCATGCGAACGCCAGCCTCGGCGGCTGCGGCTGTGTCTTTCACGCTGACAGGGTTTAGTAACAGCCCAATAGTTGCTTCTCCGGAGCGAGCGAGTGATGCCACAACGTCGATGTCATGCCGGTATCGCCACTCAGCGCTACCGAGGAGCGGAACAATTACTGCCTCAACTAGCGCTGCGTCGGTCCCGCGAACTGCAGCATGCTCTGCCTTTATCAGTGCAGGTTCGCAAACTTCCGGGAGTGGCTTGAGCGCGTAAAGCCGATCCTCTGTAGCTAGGCCGAGACATCCGGCTTCATGCATCTTGGCGCGGAGTTCAGCTAAGTCGTCGGGAGTGTTAGGACCAACGGCCTCGATTGTGAAGGCTCCTGCGAGCAGCGACACTACGTCGATTTCGTCGCGAACCGTAACGAGACGATGAATTGGTTGAATGCACAGTTCGTCGTCTGATAACTCGACGACAAAGCAGAGAATCGCGTCTGGTCCAACGATGCTCTCGCCTAGTTGAGATTGCTCTTCGCGGTAGGCGATTGCTGTTTCGAAACGATGGTGACCGTCCGCGAGCACCAACGGATGTCTAGTAATCGCGCTCGAGATCGCGGAGATGCTGTCGTCATCGTCGATTGCGTACAGCGTGTGGCGCGTTCCGTCTGCGTCTAGGCACGAAGCGAGTTCGACTGTGGTGTCAATCAACATTGTCAGACCAGGCGTTGGCGATAAGCCCCAGATCGGATCGAGGTTCGCTCGGGTCGCGCGCAACAAAGCGAGTCGGTCAGACTTGGCTTTTGGCAACGTGCGTTCATGCGGCAGTACACCGCCAACGCCAGCGCGTTCGGGCAGTTGCAGCGCGCCAAGAACGCCTGTGGTATGTGCTGGCCCGCCGTCGGGATCGGTGAAGTCCATGCGGTAGCCATAGAACCGCGATGAATCGTCTTGTAACAGCACGCCGTTCGTTTGTAGTTGCGCGAGCATTTTGGCCGCTACCCGATACCGATCGCCTTGTCCTGCATCGTCTCGGGGGAGGATGAGCCTGACCGAGTTGCTCTCGTGAAATGCCTCGAGTTCGATGCGCTCTGATTCGTCTATCACGTCGTACGGCGGCGCAGTTACGGCGCCGATCTCGGCCCCGAGAACTCCTAAGTCATAACGCAGTCCACGAAAAGGTCGAAAGTCAGGCACTCGGAAGAGACTACGTTCGAGGCATGGGCGAGGACGAGATTTACAAAGTTCCTAGTGCGCGGTCCGCGCAGGCGAAAATATCGGTGTGAGGCGCCGACTAGATGTCGAACTTGTCCGGCGTGGCCTAGCGCGCAGCAGGGCGCACAGCAGTGAGCTAATCGCATCTGGGCGCGTGACGGTTGCAGGAGCACCTGCTTCCGCAGCAGCCCGATTGGTCGAGGCCGATGAGGCAGTGAACGTCGCCCCGGCGGCCAATGAGTTCGTATCACGTGGGGGACGAAAGCTAAGTCACGCTCTCGATATTTTTGGGATTTCGGTCGAAGGGTTACGGGTCCTCGACGCTGGTGCGTCAACTGGCGGATTTACCGACTGTCTCGTGCAACGCGGTGCCCGACAGGTCGTGGCTGTCGACGTCGGACATGGGCAGCTTGCGTGGAGTCTTCGACAGGATCAACGCGTAGACGTGCGCGAACGCACGAATGTGCGGGATCTCATGGCAACAGACATCGGCGGTCCTGTGGACATGGTGGTAGCCGACTTGTCATTCATTTCGCTCCGGAAGGTTGCCGAAGCACTCGTACGCCTTGCTAGCGCCGAGGCGAAGTTCATACTCCTGATCAAGCCACAGTTCGAGGCAGGTCGGGAACGCATCGGGAAGGGTGGTGTGATCCGCGATGATGTCGTGCGCCGTGAGGTGGTCGAGGAAGTGCTTGATGCTCTAGCCGATCTCGGGCTAGGAGCATCTCAGATCGCAACTTCGCCGATTACGGGGGCAGATGGAAATGTGGAATATCTAGCTCTAGCTGGGGCCGGACCTATGAAAATCGCGCGCGAAGACCTAGATCGGGTCCTCGGACCACTCGAGATCGGGCAAAATAGACCCTGATGCCTGCTGTCGGCCTAGTGCCACATCCCGATCGACTTGGAGTCCATGAACTAGCCGCCAAAACTGCGGCCTGGCTTGCTGAGCGTGGCGTCGAAGTCAGAATACCTGCGGGAGTCGCGAGTCGGGCTGGTCTCGGATCATTAGGCGTTTCAGACAGTGAGTTTGCCCGAAGGCTAGACCTAGCGATCTCGATCGGGGGTGACGGGACGATGTTGCACACCGTTCGTCTCGTATACCCCTGTGATGTGCCGATCGTTGGGGTCAACGCGGGTCGCCTGGGCTATCTCACGACCCTTGAAGCTCACGAGTTACACGACATGCTGCCAATGCTGATCGAGAGCCCAGAGTCGGAATTCGACATTTCCGACCGCATGGTATTGACAGCTGAAATCGCCATGGCAGACGGCACGGTCCGAGAAGTTTTTGCCCTGAATGAGATCGTGCTCGAAAAGGTGGAGAGTGGTCGTCTCGTCGAGATTGGTGTCGAAATCCATGACGCGCACTTCACCACGTATGTCGCGGACGGTGTGATCGTCGCAACCCCAACCGGTAGCACAGCGTACGCATTTTCTGTGCGAGGGCCGATCGTGTCGCCGCAACATCGGTGCATCGTGGTCGCTCCTGTCGCTCCCCACATGTTGTTCGACCGCACGCTCGTCCTTGGGCCCGACGAAGCTGTTCGTTTCGAAGTGGGGAGTCGAGCAGTTTCGATAGCGGTTGACGGCCAGGATGGCGGAGTCCTCGAGCCTGGCACAAGACTGACTTGCGCTGCCGCGGATTCACCTGTGCGAATCGTCACCAAGCGCGGTAGGGCTTTCCATCAGATTCTCCGCAACAAGTTCTCGCTACCGGACTCGGGCGACTAGATCGATGCTCACAGAGTTACGGGTTGAAAACCTTGGAATTATCGCGGAGCTAACAGTCACGATCGGCCCGGGCCTAACCGCTATTACTGGCGAGACAGGCGCAGGGAAAACTCTGCTGATTGAGGCGTTGCAATTACTCCTTGGCGCGCGTTCGGATGGTTCGCTCGTGCGCGAGGGCCATGAAGAAGCGCGCGTAGATGGTCGATTTCTTTGTGGTGATGATGAGGTCGTGCTGAGTCGCGTGGTGCCGCGCGAGGGTCGGTCGCGCGCGTACATGAATGGCAGGCCCGTAGCCGCAGGGGAACTTGCCGATTGCACCTCGACCTTGGTTGATCTTCATGGACAGCACGAACAGCAGTCGCTTCTCGTGCCAGCTTCGCAACGTTTGTTGCTCGATAGTTGGATCGGCGACGCGGCATTTGCATTGCGTTCCGAGTTGGCAAAAAGTCGCGAGCGTCTCGCTGAGTTAGCCGAGAAGCTACAAAGCCTTGGTGGTGACGACCGAGCGCGTACACGCGAAGCTGAGTTGCTTGCTTATCAACTTCAAGAGATTCACGACGCAGGCATCGCTTCGCCCGATGAGGATCAGAAACTGGTTCTCGAAGAAGCGCTTTTGGGTGACGCGGAGAGCCATCGCTCGGCATTGTCACAAGCGCGTTCCGCTCTATCTGAACACGCAGTCGACGCACTCGGCTTGGCGATTTCTGCGCTCGTATCTCGTGAGCCGTTCGAGGCTTTCGCGGAGCGGATCAGGGTCGCTCAAGACGGCTTGGCCGATATTGCGCAAGATCTGCGTCACGCGACAGACAAACTGGTATCCGACCCAGAACGATTGCAAGAAGTACGTGACCGACTTTTGCGATTGCGGGAATTGCGACGTAAGTACGGCGAATCTCTCGCATCGGTCATCGAGTTTCGCGATGAGTCCGAAAAGCGACTCTCTGAATTGCGGTCGTACGAAGCAGTTGCAGCCTCGATCGAAGACGAACGGGCCGCCGTAGCTGCGTCACGCACCGAAGCGGCGCAGCTCCTGACATCTTTGCGTGTTGAGCATGAACCAGCATTGAGCAAAGCCGTTACGGAACAACTGAGAGTGCTCGCCCTGCCCCAGGCGACATTCCGAGTCGTGTTAGAGCCAACCGAAATTCAAGATGATGGCGCTGATCGCGTGACATTCGAGTTGGCGCCGAACAAAGGAGAGCCATCGCGTTCACTCGCTAAGGCTGCTTCAGGTGGGGAGTTGTCGAGGTCGATGCTTGCAATTCGCTCCGTGTTGTCCCAAGCACCACCAACGCTCGTATTCGACGAAGTCGATGCTGGCATCGGCGGAGAGGCAGGCATCGCAGTCGGGCGGGCCCTCGCAGCGCTTGGATCAAAGCACCAGGTCTTGTGTGTCACTCATCTAGCTCAGGTAGCAGCTCATGCCGATTCTCATCTTCATGTCAGCAAGAAGGTGGTCGCCGATCGGACGGTTGCCCATGCTGAGTTGTTGTCAGATGAAGTTCGCGTCACGGAGCTTTCGCGGATGCTCGGTGGCAGCGGAGATTCGTTACGAGCACGGTCGCATGCCGAGGAATTGCTGGCTACATCAGCGAGATGTGCGACGTCCGTGAAACTGAAGAAGCCACGGAGGGCAGACGCGTGAAATCGAAGGCGACCCCATCGGCGACACCGCGTCCGATCCCAACGGTTGTCGGGCCTGCATACGCAGGGAAGCGCACTAAGGACCTTGCAAAGAAGATTCCTGAAGGTTCAATTGCTGTAATTGATCACAGGGATATCGACCGGGTCGCCGCGGAGACGCTTATCGCGGCTGGAGTAGTCGCTGTCGTAAATGCTGCCGACTCAATTTCTGGTCGATATCCAAACGGTGGCCCCATTCGCTTGGTCGAGTCTGGAATATTGCTGCTCGACGCGGTTGGGCCAGGCGTTCTTGAGCAGGTCGTCGAAGGTGGCGAATTGGTAGTTCGCGACAGTGCTCTGTGGCGCGGCGACGCCATGGTTGCCAGCGGAACGCTTCTCGATGCTGAGTCGATCGCCGAGTCGATGGAACGTGCCCGGCTCGGAATCGGCGAAGAATTGCGGCACTTCGCGAAGAACACTCTCGAGTACATCGACAAAGAGGCCGACCTCACGTTTGAACCACTTCAATTGCCGCACCTTCGCACGACCATCAAGGGGCGCCACGCGTTGGTTGTCGTTCGTGGCCACGACTACAAGACTGACCTCGCGACCCTGCGGTCGTACATCAAGGAGTTTCGACCAGTGCTCATTGCCGTAGACGGAGGTGCAGACGCATTGCTCGAAGTCGGATTCAAGCCCGACATCATCACAGGCGATTTCGACTCGCTGACAGATAAGGCCCTGCATTGTGGGGCCGAGTTGGTGCACCACGTTCATCCAGACGGGCGAGCGCCGGGGCGTGAAGAGTTGCATTCTGCTGGCCTCGAGCCAGGCAAGGATTACGTCGAATTCGTGGCCGAAGGCATGAGCGAAGATGTCGCGATGTTGATGGCCTACGAAGCTGGCGCAACACTTATCGTCGCTGTAGGGGCACACTCGACGATGGTCGAGATGCTCGACAAAGGGCGACGCGGCATGGCTTCTACGTTCCTCACCCGTCTGAGGCTAGGGCCGATGCTCGTCGACGCGAAAGGTGTGCATCAGCTGTACCACTCAACGATTCGCAGGTCCGACCTGCTCATGCTCGTGATTTCAGCGCTAGTCGCGATCGGAGTGATCATCGGAGCAACAGACGCCGGGCACCTCTTTGTCGAGTGGTTCTGGGCACGTATGCAAAATGGGTGGCACTCGTTGTTTGGACTCGCATTCCTAAGATCGGGCGTCTCATGATCAATTTTCGATTTCACGTTGTATCTATCGTCGCAGCATTTCTTGCCCTCGCAGTTGGCGTTGTATTTGGATCAACGATTGTTGATCAGGCAATCGTTGATGGCTTGCGTAGCGACCTCAGAAACACGCGCAAGGGCGTGACAGAGGCCAGAGACCAGAACGAACAACTCAAGAGTGATATCGAACGCTTTGATAATTACTCAGATGCGATGGCGCCGTTCATTGTCGAAGATCGCCTTAGCGACTCGTCGGTCGTTCTCGTCGTAGAGCGCGGAGTCGATGAAGGGCTCGTAGAGAGCCAGCGCGATCTCCTAGCCGCTGCTGGCGCTTCTGTAGTAGTCGTTGTGTGGCTCGAACCGAAGGTCGTAACACCCACGGATTACTTAGAGCGCCTCCAAGAGATCGTGCACGCGACGAGTCCGGAGCTAGTTGATGTGAGAGCAGCGACGTTTGATGCGTTGGCATTTCACATGAGCCGTGGAGTCCCCACCGCAGATGAGCAAACCGCGCCTGCCGAAGAGCAAGTCGACCTACCGGTCGTGGCTCTTGCCGATGAGGGTTTCATCGCAATCGATGGAGATGTTGAAGCGCTCCAAGGTTCGCCTGCAGAGTTGCGGCGTGCGATCATCGTTGGATCCCTCGATGCAACAGCAGAGGCGATGGAGATGCTCGCAGAAGTAGCGAGCGCATTTGATTCCGAAGGATTCGAGGCGGCGTTAGGCGAAGTTTCGCCGAACGCCACAGACATAGTTGATCTGCCGGATCGCGGCGCACGGTTACTAGCCGTGACCTCTGGCCCGTTAGCCACACGCGTTGCGACGGTGGACAACGTAGATGAGTTGCAGGGAAGAGTCGCTCTTGTCCTAGCGCTTGCCGATGTTGTCGATGGTGTCGTCGGACACTACGGCTTCGGAGTCGGCGCGACGCATAGTTCGCCGACATGGTCTCAGGGGTGAGTGTTAGCCGCCGTTCGACATGGATGAGTGTCGTTACCGCGACATCGCGCATTATCGGTTTCGCACGTGTACTGGTCGTTACGGCAATTCTTGGCACTACGTACCTTGCAAATACGTATATCGGAGCGAATTCGCTTTCCAATGTCGCATTCGAATTATTGGCGGCTGGCGCGCTGTCGGCAGTACTTGTTCCAACATTCGCCAAATTGCTTCGGACAGAAGACGACACTCGACTCAAAGTCATAGTCAGCGAGTTAGCGGGCTTCGTAGTGATTGCGCTTGGCATCATCGCCGTTGTCGGAGTCATATTTGCTCCTGCGCTCGGACGGACTTTGGCAGCTAGTGCTAGCGACCACCAGACGCGAGTCGCGCAAAGCGAGTTAGGGACGTTTCTAATCAGATGGTTCGCGCCTCAGATTGTGCTCTACGGCATCGGCGCGATCGCGACTGCTGTCTTGCATGCGCGCAGGCGATTCTCGTTAAGCGCGGCAGCGCCGATTGCGAGCACAGTCGTCATGGTTGCGGCGCTCGTCGGATACTCGTATGTTTCCGATAGCAACGACATTCTCCTGACGACCTCAAGCGCGAAGGCGTGGCTCGCATTCGCTGGCACCGGTGGCGTGATTGGTTTTGTCGGCGTGCTGTGGCTCGCCGCCGGTATGAGCGGTAGCTGGATCGTGCCGCGATGGCCGACGCGGCGCAACGGTCTACCTGAGTTGCTGCGTCATGCGACATGGGGCGTGTTGCTCCACTCGATTGCAGGGGTGCTGTTGGGTGTCGCGATAGTTATTGGGAACGCAGTCAGCGGCGGTGTCGTTGCGTATCAGACTGCATTTGTCTTTTTTCTAGCGCCGTACGCGATCTTGGCTTTACCTGTCGCAACGGCAATTCTTCCTGAATTGAGTGATAGCAGCGACATGCGCGACGAAGGCGCCGTAGCCGACGGCATCGCATGGGCGTTCAAACGCACTCTGATACTCGTAGCACCCGTTTCGGCTCTTGTGATTGCGCTCGCCACCCCTGGGGTGCGTGGCATTGCCTTCGGAGAGATCGACCGTGCAGGGGCGGCGCTGATCTCAAGTGGTCTTGTTGCACTTGCCGTAGGACTAGTCCCATACAGCGTTTTTCTACTGTTCGCTCGGGCCTACTACGCATTTTCCGACAGTCGAACGCCAGCTCTCGCAGCTATTTGCGGAGCGATCGCAGGTGCGATGGCGATGATGATCTCGACTAGAGGAGCGCAGGGCGCCGGTATCGTGTACCGACTCGGGCTGTCGCATTCGTTCGGCTACCTAATAGGTGCAAGTGTTCTCGGAGTCCTGTTGGTTCGTAGCGGCAAGCTCAATTTGAGCGACTTGAAATCGACGGCGGTACCAGTTGTCGCGGCGACAGCATTAGGGATAGTCGCTTGGTATAGCTACAGGAGCGTCTCGCCCCACGGCAGAGCCATGACGCTCGTCAGCGTCGTATGCATCGGTTTGGGTTTGGTCAGCGCCTACGGTGCTGTTGTGCTCCGCCACAATCGCGCAGGACGACCTCTACCTTCCAACGGGTGAACTCAGATGTTTCACAGGACATTTTTTTGCATAGCAACCATCAGTTTGAGTCTGTGTCTTGGCCTTGGTTCTGCCGTCGCTGCACCTTCGGCCTCGTCGGCCCCGGCTGAAACATCTCTTCGAGCAGAACCTGTTGGGCGGCTACTCGTATTTTCGATTCCAGCTACGACCTGGGAGTCCCTCGACCTCACAGTGATGCCGCATCTTTCGCGGCTGTTAGCGAAATCGAGCGTTGCCTCGCTGTCGGTGCGTGGAGCTCGACGTCATCCTTCGCTTGGTGACTCATATGTGTCCATCTCTGCCGGAACCAGAGCGGTAGCAGCTAAGGATTCAGGCCATTGCTTCGCGCCGACGTCAAGGTACGGCCCGACTAGCGCAGCCGATGCGTATGTTCGCCGTAGTGGAATCGGACCACCGGACGCTACGGAATCGATTGTGTGCGTCGAGAGTGCTGCGGTGCGCCGCGCCAACGATGCACTGCTGTTTGACGCTAAACCCGGCTTGCTCGCCGACACGTTGAACGGCGCGGACATCGACACCGCTGTGATTGGTAACAGTGACTCGCAGCGTATCAACAGGCCATCGCACAGGAGTGAAGCCCTTGAGCGAAACGTGTCGAACGCGCTAACAAACGTGGATGGGGTTGTTCAAGCCGGATCGGTCGGTACAGAGTTGTTCACTGCTGACGCCTCGATGCCATTTGGCATAGCAACAGATATTGACGGGTACTTGTATGCATTCCGCAAAGTTTGGAACGATCGACGTGTCGTGGTTGCGGTCGAGGCATCAGACCTGGTTCGGCTCGACGCGTTCAGCAGCGGTATGTCTGCTAGCGCGCTCGACAAGATGCGCGAATTGGTGTTTCGCCGAACTGATGCGTTGCTTGGTCGGCTGCTGAAGCACGTCGATACCTCGGCCGATGCTGTACTCGTTGTTTCGCCGGTGGGTCCGCATGGGCGAGCGCAGCTGACTCCGTTCGCTATTTTTCGCGACCACCAAACTCCGCACTATTTAGAAAGTGGTTTCACGCGTAGGGCTGGCGTCGTAGCTATCGTCGACGTTGGTCCCACAATCTTGGACATCATGGGCGTCGCGCAACCCGATGACATGGAAGGGCGACCTGCGATCGAGTCGGGGGTTCGTCCGTCATTAGGCGACGCCTTGACGTCGATGCAAAAAGACAACAACATGGCCGTTTTTCGCGACAAGATGATCGCTCCGGTAACTACGGTTTTTGTCGTCGCTCAAATATGTCTCGTCTTGCTGGCTGCTTTCTTCTTCGCTACACGTAGCAGTCGAGGTCGGCGCTGGGTTGAAGTCCTTGCGTGCGCGCTCCTGTTGTTTCTACCAACTACTTTTCTCTCGCGCTTCTTGCCATTTGAGGACTGGGGACCGCCGAAGTATTGGTTGTTCGTGTCGTTCGTTCCGCTAGTTGTCAGCCTGGTAGCGACGCGGCTAATGCGGGGTCGGAGCACTGCACTAATCATTGCGCTGCTCTCACTATGTGTTGCGTTGCTTGTCGCTGATGTGCTCTCCGGAGCGCGACTGCAGTACAACACTGTGTTCGGGTATTCAGCCACCATCGCTGGCAGGTTCGCGGGTCTTGGCAATCTTGCTTACAGTCAACTAGCAGCAGCGTCGGTTCTGTTGGGGGCATTGGTGGCGTTCCAGGTTGGCCAGCGGTACAGCAAACGCCTCGCTATGGCCGCTGTCATCGTCGGATTGACCTTCGTCGTGATTGTCGATGGCGCACCGATGTGGGGCTCCGATGTCGGTGGAGTTCTGTCGATGGCCCCAGCATTCACTGTTACCGTCTGCGTGCTCTGCGGATGGCGTGTGCGCATACGCACGGCGCTAGTCGGCTTGCTTCTGAGTTCTGGTTTGATAGCGCTGTTCGCGGCGATCGATGTGTCGCGACCAAGCACCGAACGCTCTCACCTAGGCCGCCTCGTCGGGACAGCGCAAGAGCGCGGTTGGCATGGCGTGTCGACAATTCTCGAACGGAAACTCGATCAGAACCTCGACGTCCTGTTTTCTTCGATCTGGACGCTGATGCTTCCGTCGATGCTGCTCGGTATCGCGTGGCTGATCTATCGGGCGCCGGGTCGCTTGGCCGGAATCTATGAACGCGTGCCAGCGATGCGTGCAGGACTCGCCGGACTGTTAGTTCTTGGGGTGCTCGGCTTTGGTCTCAACGATTCTGGAATCGCGATACCTGGGGTCATGCTTGGGATCATGACCCCAGTGCTTGTTCTGATTCTCGCCGGTATCGAAAGCGAGAGCGAAGCGATCGCAGTCACACAATGAGCTTTTTCATCGCAACTATCGTCGGATTTGGTGCAGCGCGGGTCTTCTTAGTCCTACTTAGAACAGTTCTCGCCGCTCCGGTCTTGCAGCGCCAAAACTTTCGTGGCGTGACGCTCGCTAGTTCTGCTGGTTTGGTCATCGTCCTTGCAGTGATTGTCGTTGAGACCACTCGTTCAGTCCTCGGGGTATTCAATGTTGGTCGTGATTCCAGCAGCAACGATTATCGCTCGCCGGTGGTATTTGCCTGCCTCGCCTTTGGGTTTCTTGGTCTGATAGACGACCTGCTTGCAACAGGAGAAGATCGGGGATTCAGGGGTCATCTCAAGGCTCTACGGCGAGGTCGACTTACGACAGGTGCCGTGAAGTTGTTCGGCGGAGCGGCGATCGCCCTATTTCTTGCGGCTCCAGGGAACCCTGTGTCTGGTGTGCGGCTCGTAGCAGACGCAGTTCTCATAGCTCTTGCGGCGAACCTTGCGAACTTGTTCGACAGGGCTCCCGGGCGCTTATTGAAGGTCAGCTTTCTTGCCTGGCTGCCGTTGGTAATTACGGCGGTCCTCGCCTCAGCAGGCAGTGATCAAAGGCTCGCGGGCGTTCCCGTAGCGATCGTGATGGGTGCTTCTTTAGCGCTGTTTCGTGAGGACATTCGAGAGCGACTAATGCTCGGTGACGCTGGAGCGAACGTGATCGGAGCGGTGCTCGGCCTGAATGTCGTGTTTGCAGCAGGTCGCGGCACGCGCAACGGAGTGCTTGTTGCGTTGGTGGCACTCAATCTCATTTCTGAGTTCGTTTCCTTTAGCGATGTCATCGATCGTGTGCCGTCGTTGCGATCGCTCGACCGTTTCGGCCGGAGACCTACCTGACGCACTCGCGCAACCACAGCACACGGTCGCCAGCGGTACCGTCGGCTCCGTGCCATCGCCCGTAGGTAGAGGTCGCGCTATACCCAAGTTTTCGCAAGGCTTCGTCGATTCCAACGAGGCGTTGCCCGTATCGGTATGACC
>SXGU01148543.1_pt1 | contig 14539 bp, 18 predicted proteins | sample 3174531 | NCBI WGS metagenome assembly SXGU01 (sample SAMN11356863, study PRJNA531348) | freshwater metagenome | isolation source: freshwater sample F1-140 | place: China: Fuxian Lake, Yuxi | collected 2017-12-25
GGCGCACGAAATCGCCCACGTTACCCAGCGCCATTTATACCGTGCTTACGAGGCCGCCAGCCGCTTATCGATCCCGACCGCCGCCGCAACCTTGGCCGCCATTTTATTGGGCACTCAATCCCCCGCGCTTGGACAGGCCGCCATCGTCGCCATTCAAGCCGGCAGTGTTCAATTTCAAATCGATTTCACCCGCGAAAACGAAGCAGAGGCCGACCGTGTCGGCATGCAAACCTTGGCGGGCTCGCAATTCGACCCGCGTAGCATGCCCACCTTTTTCGAGCGCCTACAACAATCCACCCGCTATTACGGACAAAGCGTTCCCGAGTTTTTAAGAACTCACCCGGTAACCGCCTCACGTATTTCCGACACTCGCGGGCGCGCAGAAACCTATCCGTACAAACAATATCCCGACTCGCTCGGTTATCAACTGACCAAAGCAAAAATTCGGGTTATAACCGGCACCGACAATGCCGAAACGCTTAAGTATTTCCAGTCCCGATCGACCCAAGGCACCACTGAACAACGCATCGTTGCCCGCTACGGGCTTGGTCTGTGTGCGCTTAACACGCAAAAATACATGGAAGCGGAAGCCATTTTTCAGCAATTAAGCAAAGAATATCCAAACCAGGAGCAATATCTGACCGGCCTTGCCCGCACTGCATTGGAAGCCAAAAACTATAACACCGCGCTGGCCCGCTACAAGAAGCTGACCGAACAGTTTCCAGAAAACGAAGCGATCAAGCTCGAATATATCAGCTCATTGCTAAAAGCCGGCAACGCCGAGTCCGCGCGGAAAAACTTATTGCTACTAAGCCCCAAAACCCAGCAGCAACCGATCTATTCGCAACTGCTGGCGCAAGTTTACAGCGACTTAAATCAACCGGCCGAATCTCATCGTTACCTTGCCGAATATTATTATGCAACCGGGCAAACCAGAGACGCGATCCTGCAAATAAAACTGGCGCAACAATCCCAAGGCCTTAATTTCCAGCTATCCTCGATTCTTAATGAACGGCTCGCCTTCTTTATCAATCAGGAAGAAGAAGCCAGACGCAACCGCTGAAAGCCCGAACATCGAACAAAGCGGTTAATCACTTGAGCGACTCCGCTTAGCATAAACCAACCACATGAAGTCTGAACGTTACCTGAACGAAAAGCAGTGCTTGCCGGTCATTTTGTTTATTAGAGACCGGTAATACTCTACAGTAAACTGTATTTATTAGGCTTTTTTGAAGGATTTATATTTTTCCCACTAAACCCCATTTTTAAATAGACAATAGAGTCGCATTTGAATAGAATTTGCCCGGCTTAAGGGAGTGAGCTCGGTTTGATTACCGGCTAAGAGGGGGAAAATAGTCTTTTAGACTAGCTGATAATAATAATAAAATAAGTGACACTGCTTGGGTCAAGTTGTAAAAAATCACAACTCAATAATAACAATAACAGCACTCAACACGCCCGCTTTATGCGGGCTTTTTATTGCCTGCGAAAAAGCAAACCAGCCGGAAAAAAGCCCGGAAACGGCTAAACGCAAACTTAATGTGATTCGCGAAAAATCAACCGACCAAGACAATGGAACGCAGATGATTACTAAACACGGATAATCAATTCAGCGAAATCTGCATTAACCCTAATTATCCGCGTCATCAGCGCTTTATTTTTACTGGATTTACCGTGCTTTTTATTGATAGCAAAATGGCTAACCATGACTGTTAATGTCGATGTACTGTGCGTAGGACACGCCTCTTACGATCTGATTTTTTCGGTAAGCCGGCATCCCGGCGCCGATGAAAAAATCACCGCCGACAGCCTGCTTGGTTGCGGCGGAGGACCTGCCGCGAATGCCGCCGTTTGCGTTAGCAAGCTGGGTTTAAGCTCGGCATTTGCCGGTTACTTGGGGCGCGATCTTTACGGCGACAAGCATTTGCAGGAACTAGATGATTACGGTGTCAACACCCGGTTGATCATGCGCGGCGATGCTCCTACCCCGTTATCGACCGTATTAGTCAAACCCGACGGCAAACGCTGTTTAATCAATTATAAAGGCGATACACTGGCATTGCCGGCCGACGCGCTGAACTTTAGCGATGTCCAGGCTCAAGTTGTGTTATTCGACGGACATGAACCCTTCATCTCAGTAGCTCTTGCCAAAACAGCCCAGCAAGCCGGAATTCCGACCGTATTGGATGCCGGCTCCGTACATGACGGAACCTTAGCTTTAATGAGCCGCGTCGATTACCTGGTGTGTTCGGAAAAATTTGCCGTCCAGTACGCGGATAGCGAAGACAAAGCCTTAAACCGACTCGCCGAACTTGCGCCGAACGTGGTTATCACTCTGGGTGAACGGGGGTTGATTTGGCGACGCGGCAACGAGCAAGGCACGCTACCGGCTTATGCGCTTACCGCGGTTGACAGCACCGGCGCAGGCGATGCCTTTCATGGCGCATTTGCGGCTGCACTGGCTACAGGTATTGAGTGGCAAGCAGTGCTTCGTTACGCCAGCGCCGCAGGCGCCTTGTGCTGTACGCAAATGGGAGCGCGTTTAGGACTACCGGGACAACAACAGCATGCGCTGTTGTTTAATCAAGGCCTACAGGCATAAGCCTAATCGTTGGTCTATTCACACCATCTCCCCCTGCTCATTAAAATGAATCTCCCTGGCCTCATCATCTTCAGTTATCTGAGCAAACTTTAAAACACCGTTCGGGTAATAATGATACCGATGTTCGGATTCAACTTCGCCGTAAACGATTTTCTGGCACAGCAGCATTCTATCCTCGGCATCAAAATGACTGCGGTAATAAGTGTTTCGGTTATTCAGGCTGTCTTCGGTAATTTCATTGACCAGCTTTAACGGCAGTTTAACGCCGCTGTAACTGACAAAATAACGAAATTCAGGTTGTTGCTCTTGATTCATAATGACTGGATGTTAGGAAAATAAATGAATGGAAATAATCTCTATGACTTGATCCAAGCTCAGGTTTTCACTTTCCCCGACAATATTATTGGTGGCAATGGGGTACCTCAGATCGATGCCGTAACGGCCTGCGTTCTGGCCGAAAGTATAGATATAAGCGGAAAGGCTGGGATCGTTAAGCAGGCATAACTCGATAGCCTGAAAATGTTGTTCCCGATTATTCAAGCCCAAGGTATTTTCGCCGTAACGATGCACCAGTTCCAATAGCAGCAGCTTAAGCGGGGTATCTTTATTGATAGACCAAACATTCATAGCGATACACGATTAAATCTTTCTGACCACGACAGGTCTGGCGTAATAGTTCATTATCAACAGACTTTGCGCTTTATTAATTAGCCACAACGAAAACAAAAAACTCAGCATGGCGCTACCGGCAATCCATACATCCGCATTATCCGTCGCCAACCAGTCGGCAAGGCCCGCGCCGGTAAATAAAGCGATTAACGGCAGCAGATATAACAATAAAGAAGCGCGCAGCAACAGGTTTTCATCGATGGCGACCATGACTTGATCGCCGGTTTTCAACTGAATATCGCTATCGACCGGCACCGATTTTTTCTTCAAAACACTGCCTAGCGCATTGGTAGTGCACGATGCTTTTTGCAGACAACCGCCACACGCGTTATTGGCTCCGCTTTCAACCCAGACTTGATGGTTTTCTATTTTCACCACGACCGCTAATTCTTCTATCATCGCTCGCACCGTTCAATCGATAAGGGTCAAATGCTTTTCGGCAAAATAAATTGTGCCGTCAATTTCTTCCAGGCGTAGCGCTTGCAAACGTTGCCCGAAACAAACCGGGCTTTGGCATTCTCCGGTTTTAGGGTCGAAGATAAAGCCGTGCATCGAACAGCGCAGATACAAGCCGGTTTCATCAAAAATAGCGTCCTGTTCGCAATTTAACGGCCTATTCATATGCATACAATGATTGACATAGGCATAGACGCTATCTTCAAAGGCGAAAATAATGGCCGAAACCGGCTGTTTTTTAAAATGGATATGCCGAATTAAAAAACCGGCCTGATCCAGTTCATGACGGGTACAGGCCGGTTTAAGTTTATCGTTTGCCATAACTTATCCTGACTTCAAGCCCAAGCCTCTGCCAGCATTTTCAACCAAGCGTCCAATCTTGCCGGGCTCAGTTCTTTCTGATTTTCTTGATCCAAGACCAAACCGATAAAACGCTTATCAACAACGGCCTTTGACCGCTTAAAATTATAACCGTCGCTATCCCATGCGCCAATCAAGGTTGCACCGCATTGCTTAAACGACTCGTACAGATAAAACATCGCATCGACAAACTCTGTCGGATAGCCTTTTTGATTACCCAAGCCGTAAAGCGCCACTTTTTTACCGCTAAAATCATGCCCCGCCAACTTCGGCAAAAACTCCTCCCAGCTTTCCGTGGCATTACCGGTCGATAAGCCGGGCAACTGACCCTCGCCATAAGTGGGAGTGCCGAGAATCAAGGTATCGTACTTCAGTAAATCCGCCACCTCGGCGTTGCGTATATTCACCGGTTTGGCCGCAATGGCCGAACCTAATGCCGTGCTGATATCTTTTGCAATCCGCCGGGTATTGCCGGTGTCGGTGCCAAAAAAAACGCCTACTTTAGCCATAATTTCCTCGCTGAGCGGGTAAGCTCAATAACAGATCAATCCATTTAACACTTGCACCGCTGAGGCGCGAACAATGAACTTCGCGTCCTCGTGCAGAATAAAAAACTGTTGGTATCTTGTTCCTTTCTATAAACAAAAAACAATCACCGCCGTTAACTCGCCTTGTTTTATAACCGGCATTAATAAAGCAGCCGTCGATCCCTCCACACCATAGTCATCGACGATAGTCGGAACCCCGGTCAACCATACGCGGCCCATTACGCCGTCACCCTTGGCGAAAGTTTTGGCGTTATAAACGGCCGCTAAATCGCTTGCCTTGCAGCTAAAACCATCATTAAAAACCAGACGCTCCCTTTTATCGTCAGGCAGCCATATTTCAAGCTGTTTGGCGATAGGACTGGCTTTGGCTGAAAGAAAGGTCATGATATAAACCTGCCCTGCCCTGTCAGACCAAGGAATACCGAGAGCGGTGGTGATTCCGGCATTTTTTGCATCCCGGCCCCGGATAAAAGATTGCGATTCGCCAAGATCGGGCATCAGTACCGGCAAGCCTTTTTCCCAAACCTGTCCCGGCAAACCGAAACTTTTCATGATTTTGGTTTTTTTTGAAATAAACTCAAAATAGTCCAGCGAGCCGTAATAACCGTCTATCACCCCCAGCTCATTGTCCCGATCGGGGTGATTGGCCCAGACTTCGATAGCGCCCGCGTGGAGTTCATCGCCTCCGCATAGAAACACAATCACCGCCGTTAAAAACTCTCCCGAAAATACCGGTAACGCAATAGCGCAAGTTAAACCGGCTGTTTTAGCGGCTTGGGTGCGTTCAAAGCAGGAATGTATGAACTCCGTTGTTACCACCGGATGCGCCGCGGCCCAAGCATTCCCCGGCAAGCCTTGACCGTAATCGAACCGGCTTTGCTCGCTGGCCGTTTTAAAATCCGTCAGCGCGCCATATAGACCGGTAGCCAGTTCCAGCTGAGTCCCTTCTTGGCTGGGAACCCATATTTCCACAACTTTTATAAATGTCTTCATGAGCCTTAATAATAATCCCAACGAAACAGGTTAAAAAGTTTAAAAATATCACCGCGAAAGACAAGGACTGGAAGTGGGAAATCTATTTTTTGCTTCCCGCTAAAAAACCCTTAGCCATTGCATAGCAGCGGCCATTTAATGGCGTATTTGCAGCAAGCCTGTTGCGTTTTGCTTATCCTGCCATTCATCCGGCGTAAACGCTTTAACGCTGACGGCATGAAGCTTGCCGGACGCCAAAGGTTCTTTTAAGGTAGCCAATACCAACTGCTGTTTTTTGACTATTGATAAGTCATTAAATTGCGAACTGATCACGGTGATCGTTAAATCACAGCCCTCGCCTTCGATCATCACTTTGGCGTCGCTAATGCCCTGTTGCACCAATTGAGTAACTTCGCCGGCGCTCAATGCATCGTTTGCCGCTTCCGCTTTTTTCGGCGCGGCCGCGATTAATAAAGGCAATAAGCTGCCGTTGTTGGACATTTCCTCGATAATGTCGCAACCGCCCACCAGTTCGGCGTTAACAAACAACTGCGGATAAGTCGGCCAATGGGAAATGCTCGGCAATTTTTCGCGAATAAACGGTGCTTCCAACACATTTACATAGGCGTAAGGGATATTGGTCTCATTGAGTATGCCCACCGATTTGGCTGAAAAACCGCATTGCGGATTCGTCGGTACGCCTTTCATGTACAAGATGATCGGATTTTCTGCCAACTGCTTGTGGATTTTATCTTCGGTTTTCATAAGGTTCTCGTCATTAGATAGCTCCCACGCTCCGGCGTGGGAATTCGGTCGGCAACGCTCCGGCAGCGTCGCCACGGCGTTGCCATTTATGCCCCAGAGGGTACGCCGGAGCGTGGAAACGATAAATCGGTTTGATCAGGATTCCATTATTCATCAATACGCCTTGCCGCACTCTAGCCCGCCTGCTGCCTGAGTTTGGCTTCCGCCTTTCTGATCAACTTGATCTCGCCTTCGCCTTTAACGGTATCGGCATCGACAATACATTGCTCAACATCATCGACGGATGGAATATCGAACATGGTTTTACGCAAAATCTGCTCCATGATGCTGCGTAAACCGCGCGCTCCGGTTTCGCGTTCTATCGCTTTTTGGGCGATTTCAATCAAAGCCTCATGTTCGAATTTCAGCTCCACGCCTTCGTAAGCAAACAGTTGCTGATACTGACGAACCAACGCATTTTTAGGTTCGGTTAACACCTGAATCAAGGCATCGACATCCAGCGGCTCCAACGGCGCCAGCACCGGGAAGCGGCCGATAAACTCGGGAATCAAGCCGAACTTGCGTAAATCGCTGGGCTGCGTCGCATTCAGCATGTCTTCCAATGCCGGTTTTTTATCTGGATTATTCACTTCGGCATGAAAACCGATAGCGGAATTAGTCGGCACCAAGCGTTTTTCGACATGTTTTTCCAGGCCCGGAAACGAACCGCCGGCAATAAACAGAATATTGCGCGTGTCCATCGTGGTCTCGCCGTCCTTGTTGCGTCCTTTAGCCGGAATCTTAACCTGGGAACCTTCAACCAATCTCAGCAAGGCCTGTTGCACACCTTCGCCGGAGACATCGCGGGTACCGGTTTGTTGTTCCGGACTACGGGCGATTTTGTCGATTTCATCCAGATAAACGATGCCCCATTCGGCATTGGTCATATTGCCTTCCGCAACATCCAGCAGCCTGACCAGAATATTTTCCACGTCATCGCCGACATAACCGGCTTGCGTCAGCGTTGTCGCGTCGGCGATCACAAACGGCACCCCGACGATTCTCGCCAAGGTGCTGGCTAATAAGGTCTTTCCGGTCCCCGACGGCCCGATTAACAAAATATTGGATTTACCGATTTCCACATCCTTGTCGAACTCGCCCAAGCCCACGTCGCCGCTTTCGTGCTTTAAACGTTTGTAATGGTTGTAAACAGCAACAGCCAGAATTTCTTTAGCCAGATGTTGTCCGATAATATATTGATCCAGATGCTCTTTTATTTTTGCCGGAATAGGTAAGGCGCCCTGCATTTCGGAAAGCTCTTTTTTCCGGCTCCAATTGCTGACCACCTGATTGGCTAAGGACACACAAGCCCCGCAAATATAACCTTCGCTACCGGCAATTAAAGGTACCGAAGCGGATTGCTCTATGCCGCAAAAAGAACAGTGTTTGACTTCTTTATCGCTCATGATCTGTTTCCCCCTGATTCAGGACCGGATAAACCGGCTATCCAAGCGCGCTGGCAGGTACGCCGGGCGCGATCGTTCATTAATTGACGTATTTTCGGCGTTGCTTTAGCCAGAGACAGGGTTTCAGGCTTTTGTATGCTTTTGCATAACAGTACATGAAAGCCGATTTCCGACTTGACGACCTCACTGACTTCACCGGATTTTAACTTGAACAGCACCTCATCCAGTTCAGGATACAGCGTACCCCGCGACACTATACCCAGAACGCCGCCTTGTAAAGCGGTAGGACACTCGGAATGCCTTAGCGCCAAGTCGGCAAATTTGTGCGGTTTTTTGCGCAATTTATCGCAAAGCTCCTGAGCGCGCAGCAAAGCCGCTTCGGCAGTATTCTCAGCATAATCAGGGTTAATGCTGATGAAGATATGGCAGGCTTCGCGCCGCTCCGGGCGATGAAATTGCTCGGGATGCAGCTGGTAATAAATGCCGATATCGACATCGCTGACCGCCGGTGCGCGGCCGGCAACCACTTCCAGCACGGTATTGACCTTACACTGACGGTACAATGCCGCTTGCAAACTGTCTTGGTTAAGCTGGTTTTTTTCCAAATCGCTGAAAAAAGCGTCCTCATCATCATAACGCCCGCGAATTTCCTGATAGGCTTGTTGCAATTCCTGTTCGGTAATGATGACGGCCGCCGCTTCGGGCGTATTCAACACCCTGCTCTCAATCCTGAACTCATTTAAAGCTTGAGTTCTGGCTTGCTGTAACTCAGCCTCCTCCAGCTCATAGGGCGATTTTTTGAATAAACTTAAAGCCGCCCTTAATAAATTGTAAGTGTCCAGCTGGATAGGTTTTTCAAGTACAGTCATATCAAAGCTCTGGTTCGTTAAATGACTCAGGGTGCGCTGGAGCAAGTGCTGTCTCGGGTACTTGCAGAACTCTACCCTGAAAAGCGACATGGTATTGAATCAATTCGTTATCCCGAATAACCTTAAAAACTTCGCCTTCGCTGCCTTTAGGAAACACAATATTCCCCTGAAGACTTAAGTTAATCGTACAAACAACTTTATCCCTAAATTCGAAACGGCTGGGATTCCAAGGCTCATCGCCGCCGATCAGCTCTTCCAGTCGGCAGCCCACCATCCGGTCGACGGACAGGAAATGGACGGTATAAATCACTTGATCTTGCAGAAAAGTCCCCACATTCAGGATATTGCCGACGCTGCCCCGGCGCACTAATAAAGTGCCGACGTCCATGCCGGGATAAGTGCCGTCGTTACGGACATTTCTGGTCACCCGGACCGATTCGCCAAATTCAAATCGACCTTCGTCGAAGCGATCGGGGTTCATGTTTTTATATCGCTTAAAGACACAAACGCTGTCTGCGACGCTTCAGCCATCCCAAACACCTTGAAAACTTTTTCGGTTTGCGCATCGGATTCGACAAAATCCTGATAAGCCCGTTGTAAAAGTTTACTGTAAACCGCCCGTTTCGGCGCCTCGTCTTCCGGCATCTCATCGGCGGCTTGTTGTAAATAATCATGAAAGCGTTGCAGAATATGCAAACGGTTGACATGCACCACACTAGGCTCATAGTCCAATTGGAAGTACTGTAGGAAATCTTCCGCCGATTCCATTTCTTCCATTTCTTCTTCAAAACTCATGGGTTTTCTCCGGTAATTTAAAGGGGACCGACTGAAGAGGCATCTTGCAGTAAAAGATAAAGCGCCAGAATAACAAAAGCCACTATAGGCATAATGGTCAGAAATGATTCGGTTAACTCTTTTTTCATCATGATATTGCTCCAGTTAGTTCTTGAGTCAGCGCAGCACAACTCAAACAATCGGGGTCAAAAATATTGGGTTACGCTGCGCTTACCCAACCTACATCTGTTTTACGTTTAAACACTCGCGCCACAAGGTTTCGTGACGCTGGAGCGTCTACTCCTGCATTCCCACGCCGGAGCGTGGGAACGATAAATCCAGCGTCCGGCTTCAACAGCGCCTTACCCGACCCTATCGGCTTTACGCCTGATCACCAGCTCCAATAACCCCTGCGCACCGATTCTGTCCTTGCTATCAAGCTCGACCAGCTTTTCAAAAATCGCCTGACTTAAATCCAGATTCTCCAAGCGCATATTCAAAAAACCAATCGCTTTCAGGGTAAACAAATACATCCTGATATGCGTTAATAAATTGGCTGGAGCCCCGGTAATATGGCCGATGTGCAAATCGCGCCAATCGTCCGGAAAAGCTATCGTCGGCCTGATCACCACCAAAGCCTTGGCGGTTGCGGCTAAAGCCTCCTCCAGCCGGTGCTGGTAATAATAAAAACGGTTTAAAGCGATCAATACATTTAACGACTCGGGCGCAATAAAGTAAGCTTGCAGTAAAAACAACTCGGCATCGCCATTGGCGTAATTCTCGGACGCCGCAGCTATTAATTGTTCAACACCGGCGACATCGGGTTGCTCGAAATACAGCCCTTGCGCTTCAAAATCCAACAAATCCATTATTTATAACCTCGCCGACAGCTTTACCGGACTGTCTTTTTTCGGAGTGCATACATTTTCGGCTTCGCAATGATCGCAACTGTCTTCAGTCACAATCTTCGAGGATTCGCTTTGTTTAGCCTCCAACTCGTCAATTCGCTCGATCAAGCAGGCAATCGCTTTGCCGACCGGATCGGGAATCAGATGATGATCCAAATCGATGCCGTGCCGATTTTGAATTCGCGTACCTTTAGTTTGGATAATACGCCCCGGAATACCGACCACCGTACAGCAAGGCGGCACGTCTTTAATCACCACCGAGTTAGCGCCGACGCGGACACTGTTGCCTAAAGTAATCGGTCCGAGAATCTTAGCTCCCGAGCCTACCAGCACATTATTGCCCAAGGTCGGATGACGTTTTTCCTTGTTCCAGGTGGTGCCGCCCAGCGTCACGCCATGATACAAAGTGACATCGTTGCCGATTTCCGTGGTTTCGCCGATCACTACGCCTAACGCATGATCGATAAACAGCCGTCTGCCGATAGTGGCGCCGGGATGAATTTCCACATTGGTAAACATTTTGGCGAACGCGGCTAAAATCCTGGCGGTCAATTTCCAGTTCGCTTTCCATAAGCGGTGGCTGATCCGATGCATCAGCACCGCATGAACGCCGGAATAAGTCAGCAATATTTCCCAAACGCTATGCGCTGCGGGGTCGCGGCCAAAGACACAGTAGACATCTTCATGCCATTGGGCCAGAAAGCCTTGCGGCTTTTGTGCTTTAGTTATCATGTTATCCGATATAGCCATAACCATTTTTATGCTCCTGTTGAGTGCGGAGGTGATCAATCTAGTTTCCAAACGACAGCCGAATCATCACAATGCTGGAGCGCCGAATACTGCATTTCCAGGCCGGAGCATGGGAATGTTGTGAAAGTTAATGTTAAATCAAACAAAAATTCACACTGCTGTAGGGCGTACCGTGCGCGCCTTTTCGAATGCCTGAAAAACCTTTGTTATCCCTTTGGCGGGCACGGCGCGCCCTACTTGCTTAACATTTTTTGTTACATACTTCTTAACTTAACGTCTGTAATTCAGTACGTAGGAACATACTGCAATTAATTCAAACTCCAGCCTGTTTTGCCCAACCTGGGCGGACCGGGTATCCTGAAAAAAGAGCCCGGATAAAGATCGTCCTGATCCGGTATTTCCAAAGTATCTTTAACTTCCGGTTCGTTTGATGGCAGTTCTTTATGTTCGTTCATGACGATCGCCCTCTAAAGATTTTGATGAAAAAGATTAAGCTCTTCGGCTTTCGGTGATCTTTTGGTATCACTGACAAAGCGCCTAACCTGGGTTAATAAGGCTTGCGCCTGTATTCGACTGACCGCTATGCCTATTTGTTGATAAGCGTGAATCACACCTTGAGTGCCTGAATGTTTACCGAGCACCAGTTGATGGCTGCGCCCGACAATTGCCGGATCGACGCCTTGATAATTATTCGGATCCTTTAACAAGCCATCAACATGAATACCGGCTTCATGACTGAACACGCTTTTGCCGATCAGGCTTTTCCGGCTGCCGATGGCATCGCCCGATGCGTTCGCAACCTGTTCGGAAAGCGCCGGGAAATTGTGCAGATTAATCCCGGTTTCAATACCGTATAACTGCTTTAAACCCACCACCACTTCTTCCAATGCCGCATTACCCGCGCGTTCGCCCAAGCCGTTAACCGTGGTATTAACATGAGTCGCGCCGGCCAAGGCCGCCGCCAGCGTATTCGCGGTAGCCAAGCCTAAATCGTCATGCGCATGCATTTCGATTTCCAGATCGGTGGCCGCTCTTAGTTTTTTAATGGTTTCGAACACGCCGAACGGTTCCATAATACCGACCGTATCGGCGAAACGGATTCTGCTCGCCCCGGCCCGTTGCGCGGCTTCGGCCATCTGTATCAAAAAATCGACATCGGCGCGGGAGGCGTCTTCCATGCCCACGCACACTTCCATATTCAAACTTCGCGCTTCCTGAACACAGCTGCTCAGCGTATCCAAAACCCATTGCCGACTTTGTTTAAGCTTGTGTTGAATATGTTGATCCGAAGCCGATATGGATAAATCGACCTTGTCCACATTCAAGCCCAAACAAGCATGCAAATCATCGCGGCGCATTCTCGACCAGACCAGCAGCTTTGACGGCAAGCCTAAAGCCGCAATCGCCTTAATTTCTTCCCGTTCCACCGCGCCCATGGCCGGAATGCCGATTTCCAGTTCAGGTACACCCAAGCCGGCCAACTGCGTTGCAATCGCCAGCTTTTCGTCCAGCGAAAAAGCCACCCCGGCCGATTGTTCGCCGTCCCGGAGCGTGGTGTCGTCGATGATGATAGTGCGGGTTGAAGTTTTCATGGTTTAAACCGTGATAAATATGGTTACAAAGATCGGAACAAAATACCTTTATCAGGGATTATGCAAAACACTTGCCAACTGTTTATTCGGCAGAAATAGCGGGAGGAAAACCTTGATTGGCGTAATGCCGACAGAACAATGCAGCGCAAAGATAATAGAATTGTCGTAAAACCGACAAACGTAAAAAGACCTTGTGGGTAAATTTGAGTAAAGTTGTAGCCTTGCTTACCCTTCTCCTAATTCGACGGCCTAATATAACCTCGCGTAACCTCGCGCCTTTGCCGAGTTGAGATTCCATTTCTAAGCTTCCTACACGGCAGAGAACCCGCTAATTCATCAATAAAAATTACGATAAATTTCTAAGCTGCCTACACGGCAGAGAACAAAAAGCAGCGCGACTAGCATATGAAAAACTTTTTCTAAGCTGCCTACACGGCAGAGAACAAGCCGGGCGGTAGCATTGCGCCTTTTTTACCTTTCTAAGCTGCCTACACGGCAGAGAACTTGTGACGCCTCATGCTCACGATTCTGTAAACTTTCTAAGCTGCCTACACGGCAGAGAACTCCGGTTTTTTCTTATAAGGTCGGTGATACGGTTTCTAAGCTGCCTACACGGCAGAGAACGCGAAGTTGTCTGTTGTCGCAAAAGAACGTTGGTTTCTAAGCTGCCTACACGGCAGAGAACGATTTCACCCGCTTCGACTTTGGCTTTTTGTTTTTCTAAGCTGCCTACACGGCAGAGAACCGGTGTTGTGTATTTGCGAGGGTTTCGCGACCTTTCTAAGCTGCCTACACGGCAGAGAACTGCTCACTTCTCGCGGACTGGGAACCGTTCTCTTTCTAAGCTGCCTACACGGCAGAGAACAGAGCATTACATATCTGCACGCCCAGCTTGATTTTCTAAGCTGCCTACACGGCAGAGAACTCGGTTAAGTCGACACTGACTGACTTGTCTTCTTTCTAAGCTGCCTACACGGCAGAGAACAACGATTGCTCAATGACAGGATCGGACACACCTTTCTAAGCTGCCTACACGGCAGAGAACACAAACAACTAATTAGCAGCTGTAAGTTCATTTTTCTAAGCTGCCTACACGGCAGAGAACGAGATATTCATATATTACATCCCTATTCTTTTTTTCTAAGCTGCCTACACGGCAGAGAACCCGAAAAAGATGCAATAGACGCGCAGACGTTGTTTCTAAGCTGCCTACACGGCAGAGAACAATACCCTAACCGTACCGTCAAACAGTTCCATTTTCTAAGCTGCCTACACGGCAGAGAACCAACCACCATTGCTATTGACAATGGCACCAAATTTCTAAGCTGCCTACACGGCAGAGAACCTCTCCAATTCGTTCAATCTGTTGGTGTAATCTTTCTAAGCTGCCTACACGGCAGAGAACTCAGCTAAACAAGCCGCCGATATATTGAATCATTTCTAAGCTGCCTACACGGCAGAGAACGCGCATTAAGCCTATTGCAAAGCACGTCGCTATTTCTAAGCTGCCTACACGGCAGAGAACTTATCATGCTGTACCGGCCTGATGAAGAAGAATTTCTAAGCTGCCTACACGGCAGAGAACACGGATGGCGAGAAAGGTCGCGATCAGATTATTTTCTAAGCTGCCTACACGGCAGAGAACGAAGGCGATGAGCTTGATTATCGGGTGGCTAATTTCTAAGCTGCCTACACGGCAGAGAACATCAAGCAGGTCAATACCAGCACCAGCCAACTTTTCTAAGCTGCCTACACGGCAGAGAACCTGGGCAATTCTCAGGAATAGACTCTAAATATTTTCTAAGCTGCCTACACGGCAGAGAACCTAA
>SXGU01310262.1_pt1 | contig 14530 bp, 12 predicted proteins | sample 3174531 | NCBI WGS metagenome assembly SXGU01 (sample SAMN11356863, study PRJNA531348) | freshwater metagenome | isolation source: freshwater sample F1-140 | place: China: Fuxian Lake, Yuxi | collected 2017-12-25
ACCGCTTGATGACTTCCAATTCCCAATAGGATACGCTCGCCACATCACGGGACAAACTTCGCTCATTCAGATGGTAATAGTACAGCGGCAATTGAATATTGCGCACTGTCACTCCACACTCGATCAGGCGAAGCCAAAGATCATAGTCTTCACATGAACGCAGCGACGAATCATAGCCGCCCATCTTCTGCATAAGATTCTTCTGGATCATGAGGGCGGCTCCCGTCAGAAAATTGGTCAGCACCATTTCCCCAGTACCAGTCACTGTTTGGACCACCCCTACCATTTCATACAAGGGCAACTCACCGGCAGGTTTGTCTGGCCATATCCTTCGAACCGCACACGTCACCGCCGTATTCTGACCAAGAACATGCAACTGCAATTCGACTTTCTGGGGGTGTAGCTCGTCGTCGGCGTCGAGGAATGTCACAATATCCCCTGTGGCCGCTTCCACACCGGTATTCCTTGTCGCAGCTAAACCAAGATTGCTAGCGTGCTTAATAAGAATAACGCGAGGGAATGCCTTCAGAGCGCTTTCGATCTCCTCCGTTTCCGGAGAACAATCGATGACGACGATTACTTCTTCGACAGGCCTGGTCTGACGGCACACCGACTCCAATGCCCGGGCGATCGTCGCGGCATCCCTGTAGCATGGAATGATGAGACTGACGCGGCTCATTGATCAGATTGATCTCGCAAACCCATCAGGCCCAACGCTCAACTGACGACACGGGTCTTGTTCATCCGGACTGACCTTCCCCCGATTTCACAGACACCTCCATAAGTGGGAGAATCCTGAAATTGGAGGACGATATGAGCACGAAGACCCGACGATCGTATACGGAGACGTTTAAAGGAGAGGCGGTGCACCTGGTGCGCGAATCAGGACAGCTGTGACCCACGTGGCGAGAGATCTGGGGATTGCCGATCACCTGCGCTACCGATCGTCGCTGGTATAGGGGCGGCTATGCGTTTTTGCAATGCCCAGGTCGGCAAGCAGCACCGCCACAGGTTTGGAGGTCATGGAAGAGCCGCAATCCGCATGCAGAGTCAACGATCCCGGCTCGATCTGCTGTTTCGTACAGGTGTCGGTGATGAGCCGCTGCGCCAGCGTGGCCGACTCCGCCAGCGCAAGCATCCAGCCACCACATAGCGGCTGAAGATGTCCAGAAGGTACGCCTTCGCATCGTATAGATACGCCCTAGTTCAGGATTGGACATTTCCATCGCTTTATCGAACTGGGAAATATTGCGTTCGGCTTGCTCATGAGTCCAACTTTTATTCATATTGGCGATCCGGTTGCAAAGTAGCGACCCCCTATGAAGTCTCAACCGCACATGTGAAACCGCTGCTACATTGCAGCAAACAAACGGCGCACCGAGAGCAACCACAGCGCTTTCAGTTTATAGCTCACGTCTAGATGTCCCCGGATGGCCGACAACAAATTGGGCACGGCCACATTCCAATCCCCATGCAACTGGGCAATCCGGCCTATACGATAGGCGAGGAGTGCCTCGGCCCGCTTTCTGCTGGCCCCATCCAAGTGACCCATGTGCCGCCTATATACAGCCTCGGTTCGGCGAATCTGTGCGGGAGACGCTCCAGAAATATTCGCTCCCCCACTCCAGTAATAACCTAAACGCTCGGGAATCTTGGCGAACTTTTCCGTGATTCTCGACAGACGAAGCAACATGTCGAAATCCTCGACGGCAATGAGCTCCGTGTCTTCACAGATCTCTCCAATCGCTTCTAGAACGCTCTTCCTGACCACAATGCTGGAGTTGGGTATCGAACAGGTGGAACACAGCAAGCTTTCAAACATGGGCGAGAGGGGTTGGCCCGATACAATACGGCCTTTCACTGGGTTTTCATCCAGCTGTACGACATTCCACAAGTCGTGGTACACGACATCGGAACCTGCATTCAGGAAAGCCAGGCTCCGTTCCAACTTCGCCGGTGCCCACCAGTCGTCGGAATCCAGAAATGCAACGTAGGCTGCCCGCGCCAATCTGATGCCGCGATTGCGAGGCCGTGCCGGCCCTCCAAAGTTTTCGGCGTACTCGTAGGTAATATCAAGCGTCTGGACATAGTCCGTAACAACCTCGGCCGTACGGTCGGTTGATCCATCATCGCACACGATGACTTCGAAATCGTCGATGGATTGCGAGACAAGCGAATCCAAGCATCGCCGCAGTTCGGTGGCGCGATTGTAGGTTGGAACGATGACCGACACGAGCGGGTTTGTAATACGCTTTGTCACAAGGGAGTCTGAGTATGAAAATCCATAGGGCTCATCACATTACTCTCTCTCCAAACCCTTCGATGTTGAGATCGTAGTGAAACCGCCTTAGCACCCTGACTCCTCATTCACACTCCCTTGTCCCCGCACCAAGAACTTGCCCTCACGCGCATCCGGATTTGGCCCGCAGAGAGAAGGCCTTGGCGCCTAGAATAGCCATGCGGATTAGCAGGCTGGGCAACAGAAAGAGCGTGGCAAGCGGATCCAAGGCGACCACCCGATGCAGATGATACGGGAAGTTGCGCAACCCGCGCAGCGAAGGAGTTAGCAGATGCATCGCCCATAAATACATGACGTGCAACCGGAAATGGCACCGCTCACAGAAGTTGAGATCCAATAACTGAATCTGGCTGAGCAGAAGCCTAAAATACTCTTCGTAGACAACTCGGTCTTTAGTCATACTGCGAATTGTGGTGCGGTGTTGCCGGAATCTATTCAAGGCCTCTGCCACATAGACCACATCGTAGCGGGCCACGATCCTGAAATATAGATCCCAGTCACAGCAGACCCGATAGGACGACGAGAGATTACCGACCACTGAAAAGCAGGCTGTTCGAATCAGCGCCGCACTCAAGTTTGGGATCACACACGAATGCAGCAGAAATCGGCCCATCTCCGAACCGGTCAACAACGTATCGGTCGCACATCTGGCGCGGAACGACGGCTCCCTTATGGCAAAGTCATCCCCCAATTCCGTATCGTGTTCGTCGACCAGCAGGCTGCGGCAAAACGTGATGCCAGCCGTGGGATTGCCGGTCATTGCGTCGACCAGACGCTGAATCATTTGGGGATCGCATGCGTCATCGCAATTGGCAAAAATGATGAACTCTCCCGCCGCCATTTCAAGTCCCTGATTGCTCACCGCCGCCCAGCCCCCATTCACTTCCCGCACGATCAGAGTGACATTCGGATGAGACTGATACCGGCGAAGGACTTCGAGACTATGGTCGGTCGAGCAATCATCGATGACTAGAATCTGCAGATTCTCATACGTCTGAGCAAGCAAGGTGTCCATCCGCTGCGCGAGGAACCCAGCATGGTTGTAGCTAGCCACGACCGCCGTTACCCAACCTGTTTTCATGGAGCGACTCACTTCAGCAGCCCTTTGGCACCGAGCTCTCTCAGGCTCTCTTCATAACGATCTTCCTGAACCCGTTCGCTGCCCACCCACTCGACAAACAAACGAAGACCGGCTTTGATAGAGACCACCGGCTCAAATCCGAAGGTGCCCCGCACCTTCCTAAGGTCAGCCACATTGTGACGAATGTCTCCGATCCGAAACTGCCCGGAGACCGCAACCGACACCGTTTTCCCCAAACTGTGCTGCAGCATCTGCGCCATAGTCAGAACATCGGTGGCCTTACCAGATCCTACATTGAACATATCCACTACCGGCGCCTCATGCTCAATGCCCTGTACTGTCGCAGACACGACGTCGTCGACGAACACGAAATCCCTGCTTTCCTTGCCGTCTTCAAAAATGTTGATGTTTCCTCCGTTCCGAATTCTTGTTGAGAACACGGACAGAATGCCGGTGTACGGATTAGAAAGTGACTGACCTGGTCCATAGACATTCTGGTACCGAAACGCGATGGCGGAAATCCCGAGCGCTTTGCCGACGGTAAGAACCAACTGTTCCTGAGTCAGCTTAGTGATTCCATACACGGAAGCTGGGCAAACAGGCGATTCTTCATCTGTACAGACCATCCGGACTGGCGTGCCACACACGGGGCAATGGACGTCAAAATCACCCCTGGCCATATCCTGGGCAGAACGTGATGATGGGAAAACAATGCCATGCTGCGCACAGATGTACTTCCCCTCCCCATAGACTGCGCGCGAAGAGGCCACCACAATCTTACGGACGGGAAAGGGTTCATTCGCAATCAAGTCCAGCAATAACGCCGTGCCTCCGATATTCACATCAGCGTAGTGCCGGATGGCAGACATCGATTGCCCCGTCCCTGTTTCTGCGGCCAGGTGCACAACCGTATCCACTCCCGGCAGGACCTTCATCAGGTCTTCACGGCTTGTCACACTGCCGCGAAAGAACTCTACCTTGCCCTGAATGGAACGAAACAGCGCCGACCTCTCTGCATCGGCTCCATGAATTTGAGCGGAAAGGGTGTCGAGCACCCGCACATTGTGCCCGTTGGCAAGCAGGCGAAGAGATAACGCAGCCCCAATAAAACCAGCGCCACCAGTAATCAGGATATTTTGTGCCATGTTCTTTCCTGGATTATGCGTGAGCCCGTGGGCGGGCGGCCCATCGTTGCAACTGCGGATCAAATGCTCTGATCACAACGGCAGGAATACCTACGGCCACGGAATAATCTGGGATATCATGAGTGACTACTGCGTTCGCCCCGATCACGCAATTTCTTCCAATCCGAGCGCCTAGAATGCTGACATTCTCACCGATCCAAGAACCGTCTCCGATAGAGACCTCTTTTTTGAATCGAACCGGCTGATGCAAGATAGGGCGGGAAACGTCCTCATACTCATGAAGGTTGTCTGAAATATAGACGTTGTTCGCGGTAAGCACATGGTCTCCGATCACTACCTCGCGCACAGCTACAATGTGATTGTTGTAGCCGAGGACGCACCCCGTACCAATCTTCAGGGACGCAGAAACCCCTTCAATTCCGACACAGTACAGCCAACTGCCACCTTGGATGGTAGCTCCCGCTTCAAGCTCGATCCTCTCCGGGCCATCGATCCGAAAAGGCCTATACATAAAGGCGTCTTTCCCAAGCACATGGAACGCAGACCGAAAACGAAGCTGGAACCATATCCTGTCAAGCTTGGAAAACACTCGGGAAACAAATCGAATCACTTGCGCGACTCCAGCGCCGCGAGAAATGACTCGGGGTCGGCAACCAATGCAGCGAGCTTCTCCAGCTCTGTCTCACTGAGTTCCCACCATCGTGAATCAAGTAGTCTTTGGGAGATACTCTCTGAAAATCTGGGACGGATCGGCCGGCACGGGTTACCAGCGGCAATCACATAGGGAGGCATATCCTTTGTCACAATCGCACCGGCACCGATCACGGCCCCAACTCCAATCCTGGTGCCGGCCTTGATCATCACTCCTTGTCCAATCCAGACATCGGCTTCAATACACGTTTTAGGGAGATTGTTTGGAAACAGTCGATCCCTGACGAAGAACTTTGGCAAAGGCTGCGCGCCATCATAGAACACCGGACTGGTGCTCACCATCGAGGTTGGATGCGCCGCGAGACCTATGATCACATTCCCGGCGATCGAACAGAACGCACCGATGTCCGTATTGCAGATGACCGAACCTGCCTGCACATAGCTATACGCCCCCACACGCGAGTCCTGCAATTTCACGTCACTGAACAGTACGGAAAACGCCCCCAGCCAACTCTCCTGATCCACCATGGCCCCTCGGTGAATGACACTGCGAGGGAAGCGGTTGCGTACCCGATACTCGGAGAGCACTCGCCTGACTAGATCAAAGCCGGGGATCACGTCCCGTTCCCCTTTTGATCCTGCGAGAGAAGCTCATAGATGAAGGCCATGTTTCGTTCGAGGTTGCCCCCGTCAAGAGGCCCGATATATCGCTCCATCACTGCGCGCTTCAAGAAGGGATCGAAACGCTCATGGCCTGAACGGAAATCCGCAAACGCGGTCACGAGCGCACCGACACTATCGACGGTGACGAGCTCGGATTTGCCATCGAACGGAGGATCCAGAACCTCCCGATCATTCTTATAATAAAGGCAGGGAATTCCCAGACAGGAAGCCTCGAAAAGAGTCTGAGAATAGAGGGAAATGTAAAAGTCGGTCCTCGCCAGCACGGAACTAATCGGCACCGTGTCCAGAATCTCATCGACCATCCCGGGGAATAATTCATCCGTAAAGGCACGATACTGTTCGCGGTAGCCATTCACCCTCACCTTGAGGACAATGCGCAGATTGACGCCTTGCTCCTTCACGATCCGCAAGGCCGACAACACATCGTTCATGAAGTCGAACTCCACCGCGAGGTAGGAATTCAAATCGATGATGCTGTGCGCCGATGTTCCAATCGTGACCGTCGGACTCTCTCTATTGATGAGACGCGGCGGGCAATCCCGCACATAGTGATCCATCCGCGGATCACCGAGACAGACAATATTATCCATCCCACGATAGTAATGTTCACGAATACTACCGGAGTACGCATTGATGACGGTCGCATATTTACTCTCATCCAAAAAGTCGCCTGACATCCAGCCGTTGATGATCAAATACCTGGGGATACCGCAGGCTCGTGACACACAATCCACCAGAGTGGCAATCTGCCCGAGGTTTGCGATCAACACCGTCAGTTTGACCGGACTGCGCAGCAGATAGCGAATCACGCAATCCAATGCGCGCAGGTATTCCATGATGCGGCTGGAAACTCGCTCTTCAATAATTCTGTACACGTTGGTCGTGACGTCGACCTTGCCCGTCAATATCAAGCGTGCCGTACGCCTCTCGCGAAATGCCTGCATTAAACGATCCGCCTCATTCTGAAACTTCTTCAGTCTTCCCCATACAGGGATGGGACGCTCAGCGAGGTACTTGACCCATCCGGCGGCCCAAGAGAAGTGCGCAAGCACCAGCCTTACACGGCCATCGGCTTTCAGACGCTGCACCACATCACGAGTCGGATAATACTCCTGGATAAAGACGGCCTGTTTTTCTTGCCGGCAAAAGGCTCGATCAATCCACGCCATGACGATGCCCTGACAAGCCGTGACAAAATCACGAAAGTGGTGTTTGAGGCTCCGATGGCGTATCCGCTCATCCATCCAGCGATGAATGGGAAAGAAATACGCCGCCTGTCCCCCATTGCCACTTGGGGCAACCGGAGAGAACGGCAGCCCTATTTCCACGAGAATGTCCTCAACAAGGCCATGCTGAGTCCCCACAAACAGCTGCGCCACATTCAGCCCCCTGAGCTGCTCAAGAGAGATTCGATTGCGGACGTAAAAGATGAAGTCGTTCCAAATCTCAAGACGAAAAGCCAAGCCGAATGGAACGCCTCGATACGTGAAGATATCTGCCCCGTGTTGATCCAAATGCCAGTCTCGGAAAAACCGGTAGGCCAGAAAATTGTTTTCCTGCATGACCGCCTGGCTCAGGAGATGGTCGATGTATAACGCTTGTCCACCCAGGCGCTCCACCTCCTGCAGAAGCCCGAAATCATAGGTCAGCACCAAGTCGTGCGCGGGATCAAACTGATCGCGACGGCTTGGCCACCAATCCCTGGACTCCAGGATCAGAATATGGCGATACGTGGTTTTGAGGCCTTCGCGAACCATGTTTAGACTTTGGATGCTTGTGGGAGAACAAACGAGAACGCGCTATGAGTACGACCCGACACCACGGCGAGCTACTCAGATCCTATGGAGGAATCCCAATTCTGCTGTAAAAACTCCGCTCCCAAGACCCCAACTACAGACTCAAGACGTGAGGCCAAACGGTACCGCTCCACAGAGTCATAATCGTCGATGTTTTTCCGATAATAGAGAGCGACATCCTCCCCTTGAAACATCTTCGCACTTAAAAGCTCCCTCCCCCTAAGGGCCCGGAGCTCGTTGAATTGACGTTGCAACTGAGTCGGCTCCCATTGTTGCTTACGATTAAAATATTCATTCACAACCGACCTCAGCTCATCAGGTGTATTCTCATAAAACGCGTAATCATCCCCTAATTTGTGAGCGTGCGATACAGCCGCCCATGGCTCTACGACCCATTCACGAACTGAAAGAAACTTCTTTTTCGATTTCGAGTACACGTGTTTGAGGATACCAAGATCACATGCCAACTGAGGAAACGGCCACATCCAATTATTCATATTTGCCAAGATGATCGGCCGCTGGAACAACCGCGCCACGTCATAGATTCCGGATGACATCCCGATATAAAGACGACACTGACTGATCAGATACACGTCCATCAAGGGACTCTTGACCGCGGTAAAGGGGTAATCGATGACCTGCTTGAGCATGGGGAGTCTGGTCATACTCGAATCACCCATTCGAACAACCCAACCACCGCGATTTGTGATTTCCTCTATGGCCCCCAGATAATTGAGGATATTGGCATTGCGATAGACATACTCGTCTTTATGAAATCCGGACTCCCGAACATGCAAACACACAAACCAGGCATCAGCAGGAAGTCCCAGCTGCTCCCGTTGGCGTTCCGCGATCGCACGTTTTGACTCCGCTATATATACCGGAAACGGAGTTGCTAACTGGATCTTCCAGTCACACCTTTCAACCACGTCCCACGAAAATCCAGAAACTCCGTCCGGTTGCCATAGCGTGCTTTCGCCGATGATGGGAATTCGATACACATTGTTCAAATGCACCCCGACCAACAACCATCGCAACAAACTCAGCGTGCGAAATACCGCAAAATAAACCGTCAAAACGATACGACCGGCGATGGTCATGAGGCTATCATGAGCTATCGCCCTATATTCCGACTCGACATTCACAACCTCAACATTCGTGAGCCTAAACTTCAGTCGCCAGGGTAATTCATACGGCCATAAGATGATGAGCTTCTTCCGTTCCCTACGGGCTTTGACCAAACCGAAATACACATCTTCCGCACAGTTGCCTACCGCAGCCAAGTGGGGAGTGAGAATGATTGTCCCAGTCCATCTCCCAACCCATCTACACAGATTATATAAAAGTGAGTTTGGATGAATTTCATAGTCTGTCGCCAATTCCGCAGTCGTCTTCTTCCCATGCAACACCCACAAGATATGCTTTGCTTTTGAGAGCACGTTGCGAATCCTTTCACCGACACGATACGACATCCCCTCACTCCTCCCTCATGGTACAAGACACCGCCAAAGACTGGCTCTCAAGAAGGTTGTCTGGTGTTCTGAGAGGTTGCGCGAGGGAAAAGGGCCGCCAATGCTATGTGGGATAGGCCTGGCAAGAGAATTCCTGCCAACTATGCAAGTCAAGTATCAAGCCAGGAATGCTGGAGCTAGCTTAGCGCTGGGGGGCCTTACGCCTGACCATCAAGGATCAAGCCGGTCAATAAGTCGGTAACTGATTGGGCGGACGGCACCACGAGCATAGGTTAAACTTCAGCGGGTACAGGCTACGCTTCGGTTTATTGTCCTTCTAGTAGACAGATGGAAATGGCCCTGTCAAGAGAGGAAAACCTCCAGATCACCGTCACAGAAAGTTTACGTGCAGCGGTTTTTCCTCAATACCCGGCTGTATCCGCGCGATGCCTTTGGCATGATTGTCGAGCGCCACGCTGACATAGTGCTGGATCGGCAAGGTCCCCATCATCGTCTGCGCATCGAACGCGGGAGACGCCAGGTAATTCATTGCCCGCCAATAGCGCTCGGATTTCCAAATGTCGACGAACCGCTCTTCCGTGAAATTGCCGATATGGAGCTTGGAGTATCGCGCGTTGAAAAACATCCCTGAAGGAGCCACGAGGCCGCTTCCGCTGATTTGCAGCAGAAACTGGGGCCCGTAGAAACGCTTGTACGAGGGCTTATCCCCGTCTTTGATTTTGTTCCATTTGACGATGACTTTTGTGCGCTCGTTGCTCATCGACTCTGCCTGCACAAGCAGGTCGTGAAGGCTCTCATATTGGCTGTAGTCGATCCCCAGCGTATGCTGCTCATCATCCGAGCAGTGCTTGATCACGGCATAGTCCACCCCGAGATCAAGGCCAAGCCGGGCGAAGGGAATAATCTCCTCGCGCAAACTCGGCATCAGCACCATCTGGATGCCGAGCGTGACGGGCAGAGACTTGCGTCGCTTCAACTCCACCGCATACCGGATATGCTCCATGGCCCGGTCAAAGACCTTCGTATGCTCAGGCCCTTTGTACATGATGTTCGCATAACTTTCCGGCCTGCCGGCAGCGACCGTGAAGCGAACCCACGTGAGATGGGGCAGGACCTGCTCGATCTTTTCCGGTTCCCACTCCCACCCGTTCGTCGCGTTGCCGACATCAATGTCCAGCTTGGCTGCATGTTGAATGAACGGCACATAGGCATTCGACAAGGTGCTTTCCCCGTCCGAGACCAGCGAGACGCTCCGTATGCCGACCGCCGCGAAATCATCGAGCAGATTGAGGGCCAGGGGAACGCTGACGCTGCTCCGTGCCTGAGACTCCTGCATCATGGCATAGCAGAATGAGCACATCGCTCCGCACGCTCTGGTCAATGCCATATCCACACTGACCGGAGCGATACGCTCGCCTGCCTCCCAGGCCTCGACCCGGTCCATATGGTATGAGAGTTTATGGGAATCGAGGATCAACGCGCCTTCCCGTGTCTGGACGGCAACACTCATGCTTTCACCTCAATCCCGCGCAGATTTCGCAGCGAGTTACGATCGCCCAGCGGCTCAAGCCATACAGCAATGCCCGGATCAATTGACTCTTTCAAGAGAGACTCAAGATCAAGCAGTAAGGTCCCTCGCTTATCCGCAGGAACGGGCTCACGCAGAACAAGAATCACCTGGCCATCCCTTTTCGCTTCCACGAACAGGAAGATGTCGCCTGCGGCTCCTAACTTCCCGGCTACGGTGCTCTTCACCAACTGTAGCCGCTCGTCATCACGCAACCGGCTCCAGGCAGGCCCCGGTACGGGTGTAGCTTCGTTCGCATACTGAATTGTGCCGGTCATAATTCTCTATCCCTATCTAGCCGCGGTTATACCCTTGATGCATCATTTTAAAACGGCCCGGTGAATCCAAGATTCGGCGTATCGTGAGGCCCCTTCCTGGCCATCCGACCGCACAATTCTTGATACTGAGCGGTACTCCTGTCGACATGAAGCAGATCAAGCACCTGATCGGCAATTGTTTGAGCCCAAGGATAATACTCCTCCGCCATGAACGGAGAACTGGGCACCGGGTGATCGGGTGATGCGACGCGCACCGGTTGCGCCTTGAGTGCACCAAACGCCTGCTCGACGACCTGGCTGATAACTTCTCCGGCGATACTGCCCGTTCGAAACCCTGTGTCCGCGACAACCAATCGACCGGTTTTCTGAACGGAACGTATGACACTCTCCAGATCGAGCGGCCGCACGCTGCGCATGTCCAGGACGTCGGCTCCAATGCCCATCATTGCCAGCAGCGCTTTCGCCGCGATCAACGACTCGACCGCCATATAGGAAAAAGCGGCAACCGTCACGGCGTCGCCTTCGTGCAACAGCTTTGCACTGCCGATCGGGACTCGATAGTAGGCTTCCGGAACATGGTCTTTGATTTGATGCAGCCACCGGTGCTCAATAAACACGACCGGATTGTTATCTTCTATCGCGGCAATCAGCAGCCCCTTGGCATCATAGGCCGTCGTAGGCATGACCACTTTCAAGCCGGGCACCTGGGCAAACATCGCCTGGAGACTCTGCGAGTGCTGCGGCCCCTGCCCCCAACCGCGTCCTACGATCAGGCGCACGACCATCGGCACTGAAGCTTTCCCGTCGAACATGTAATGCCACTTTGCCGCGTTATTCACCAACTGGTCCATCGCCAGCAAGGCAAAGTCGATCCGCTGGTGGATCATGACGGGACGCATGCCCGACAAGGCTGCACCGATGCACACACCGGTGACCCCGTTTTCCGACAACGGCATATCAAAAACACGGCGCGCGCCATGCTTTCCCTGCAATTTGGCCGTGGTGTTGAAGATGGCCTTGGGGTCGGGGACGCCCTCTCCGATCACAATGACCCGGGAATCCCGCTCCATCGCCTGGTCGATGCCTTCACGAATCGCCTGCGCGAAGGTGATATCCCGCTCTGCCGAATCACGCATAGAGCCGTTCCTCTGCCGCTTTGGGCGATGGCCTCACACTGGCAAGGGCAAATTGGAACGCCTCCTTGATTTCATCGCGTATCTCCGCTTCGAAACGGCTGACCTCCGAAGAAGCGATGACGTTCCCGTGCTTCAACCTTGTTAAGAGCTTCGCGATCGGGCAATCTTTCAGCCCGCTCTCGATTTCAGGCTTGGATCTGTAGTTGAGATCGTCGTCAAAACTGGGACCGCAATGTTCCCGCCAGCGGTAGGTTTTCAATTCAATAAACTGCGGCCCCTCACCCTGCCGCGCCTTGGCGACCGCAGCTTGCGCGATGGACAACACGGCTTCAACGTCATTGCCATCACCCGTGCAGGCCGCCACCCCGTGCGCCTCAGCGACTCGATAGATCGGCCGATCCGGCTGCCTTTCGGTCAACCGCGTGTAGACGGAAAATTCGTTATTCTCGCAAACAAATACCACGGGAAGCTTGTGCAACGCGGCGAAGTTGAGCGATTCGTGCACGACACCCTCTTCAAAACACCCGTCGCCAAAAAACACCACGCTGACCCGCGGCTCTCCCATGAGCGCGGCCGCCCACGCTGACCCGACGGCCAATGGAACCGTGCCTCCGACAATCGGCGTCGCCCCCATAAACCCGACCCCTAAGTCGATCAAGTGCATCGAGCCTCCCCGCCCGCCGCAGCACCCCGTTACCCGCCCGTACAGCTCAGCAATCATGGCGTTCAAGTTGCCGCCTCTGGCAAGGTAATGCCCATGCGCCCGATGATTACCGAATACGACGTCGTTCCCGGATAGAGCCGCGCACACTCCTACGGCGATCGCCTCCTGTCCGATACACAAGTGCATCGGACAGCGCATTTCCTGTTCAGCATACCGATCGGCCAAGGCTTCTTCGATCCGCCTGATTCTCAACATCGAGCGAAACAATGCTGTTTGATCAGTTTTTTTCATCGCCAGTCCCGTGCTATTTCAACAAGGTCGCCGCATACTTATTCAGTGCCACCGGATCGACCGGCTCCCGGTTACATACAATCTGGACATCCATGGCAGCGGCGACGCTTCCGACAAATGCCGCCACCTCAGGGTCCAACCGTTTAGCCGCACAGAGTCCGGCCAATGACAGAAAGGCATCACCGGCCCCGATACGGTCCACGACCCTTGTAGAGAGCGCCGGCACCTTATAAAAGGTCTTGCTCTGCCGATCAAACATCATGACGCCTTTCGTGCCCCGCGTCACAGCCAATTGCCTGACCTGAGCCCGCTCGCCGACCTGTCTCGCAACGACTTCGAGCGAGTCGTGGCGATTGTGAGCTGCCATGCGCAGCTCCGGCTCATTGAGCGAAATAAAGTCCGCCCTCGGGTAGCGGTGAATCACATGATACCCACGATTGCCGCTGTTAATTTGGGTATTCACGGCAAGAAATTTTGCTTTCTTGTCAAGAAGTGCGATCATAGCGGGAGTAATGAATCCATTGCCGAAATCCGGCACCACCACCACGTCATACGAGGCAAGATGAGCCTCAAGCCACTTACAAACACTGTCTTCGGTTTCCTTCAAGAGCGGATCTTCTCTGAAGAAATATACTTCGAACAACTTCGCCAGGTCAGAGTCCACGAAACGTCGCTTTGTGACAGTCGGCGCATCCTCGAAATAGAAAAACACCGGATTCACGTTCTTCAGTAATTTTTCGCGAATAAACTGTTCGTGGCTATCCACGGCGCCCAGACCTGTGACGAGGGTCACGGAAGCCGTAAAACCAGCGACATGGTTCGCGACTGCGATCGCCCCTCCGGCAAATTGCTCCTCAGAGTCGTACCGGACCGCAAACACATTTCCCTTGCCGGTCTGCCCCAGCGGCACGGTGTAGTGATACTGATCGACAATCGCGTCGCCCACGACCAATACCTTCAGGTCGGAAAGAGACGCGATCTGGCTTTGAATCGTTTTGTCTGACCAACGGCTTCGAAAGCTTTGCAGAAACTCCTTCGTTTCAGGAGAGAACATATTGAAGTGTTCATTCAGTAAATTACTTGAGCTGAATGTGATCTCGTCGGTATAGAAAATATGGCCGCCGTGGCTTTCGACCGCTTCCTGCTCCCGCGCAATGTTTCCGGTCACGTCATCGTCGTGCGAACGATAATCACTCCCTTTCGCATAGATGTTCGGGCGAATATCGTGCAACGCCTCAACCGCCGCCACCGCGTGATTGATCGCCACAAAGTCCACACAGGCCAATGCGGAAAGATTTTCCGCGCGCAAATGCTCACTAAACACAGGGCGCCCAGGGCCCTTATTGACGAATGCATCACCGGTCACCGTCACGAACAACACGTCGCCTTCCTGCTTCGCTCGTTGCAGGTACCGAATGTGCCCCGTGTGCATCAGATCAAAGGTGCCGTGACAGAGAACCACGCGT
>SXGU01237925.1_pt1 | contig 14528 bp, 12 predicted proteins | sample 3174531 | NCBI WGS metagenome assembly SXGU01 (sample SAMN11356863, study PRJNA531348) | freshwater metagenome | isolation source: freshwater sample F1-140 | place: China: Fuxian Lake, Yuxi | collected 2017-12-25
CAGCGCCAACGCATCGGCATCGCCCGTGCGCTCTACAAGCGGGCAGACGTGATCGTGTTCGACGAGGCCACCAGCGCGCTGGACAATGACACGGAATTGGCGGTGATGCAGGCGATAGAGAGTCTGGGCGACGACCTCACGATCCTGATCGTTGCCCATCGCCTGACCACGTTGAAGAATTGCAGCCGGATCATCGAATTGAGCAACGGGACCATCAGCCGGACCGGGGCATACCAGGAAATTGTGGAACGTCCGACCCAAGGCTGACGATGCAAGAAACTTGCGGCAAAACACCGACCCTGTGGCGTGCCCATCGCCGCGACAAAATCCGGAAGATATGAATCCATGATTCCCTACGGCCGACAAGAAATAACCCAAGCCGACATCGATGCGGTGGTCGAGGTATTGCGCTCGGACTTCCTCACCCAAGGGCCCACAGTTTCTCGCTTTGAACAGGCGGTGGCGGCAAAGGTTAATGCAAAGCATGCGGTCGCAGCTAACAGTGCGACGTCGGCACTGCATATTGCTTGCCTGGCGCTTGGGTTAGGCAAAGGCGATTGGCTTTGGACTGTGCCGATTACCTTTGTGGCGTCGGCCAATTGTGGGCGCTACTGTGGTGCGCAGGTCGACTTCGTCGATATCGACCCGGTTACCTGGAATATGAGCGTGCCAGCGCTTCGTGAAAAACTCGCGGTAGCCAGACGGCTGGGGCGTTTGCCTAAGGTAGTGGTACCAGTACATCTCGCTGGACAGCCGACGGAGCAGGAGGCGATTTGGGCGCTGGCTCAGGAATATGGCTTTAAGGTGCTGGAAGATGCGTCCCACGCCATAGGTGCATCAAGAAATGATGAAATGGTTGGAAGTTGTCGTTGGTCTCACATCACAATTTTCAGCTTTCATCCGGTAAAAATCATAACCACCGGTGAAGGCGGCATGGCCTTGACGAATGACAGCGAACTTGCCGAACGCATGGCAATGCATCGGAGTCATGGCATCGTACGCGACCGAACCCGGATGCGAGGTTATGGCAGTGATCCAGAAGGCGACCCCGCGTCGTATCACTACAAGGCACCTTGGTACTATGAGCAGCAGTTCCTAGGCTATAACTATCGCATGACGGATATACATGCGGCACTGGGTCTGAGTCAGTTTGAACGGCTGGATGCGGTCGTGGCACGACGTAACGCGCTGGCCGCTCGTTATGATGAAGCGCTTAAGGACTTGCCGATAAGGCTACCTTTTGTGCAGTCCGAAAATCGGTCGGCGTTTCATCTCTACGTAGTGCGTATCAAGGGCGGGGCTACGGCCAAAACCCATAAACAAGCTTTTGATGAGTTGCGACAAAGAAATTATGGCGTGCAACTTCATTACGTTCCGGTTCATCTACAACCTTACTACCGCAATCTCGGATTCAATCCGGGAGATTATCCCGAGGCAGAAGCTTACGGAGAATCAGCCATTTCAATTCCCTTATACCCCAGCCTTACCAATCAGGAGCAAGACCGAGTTATCGAGGCCATGAAGGCTGCTTTCTCGTGTTGAAATCTTCAATTGAAACGGCACGATTCTATCTACGGCGCCTTACCGTTGCCGACGTATCGGACGAATATCTCAGTTGGATTCGAGATCAGAATTCAAATCAATTCATAGAGACTGCTGACCCAACCTATGATTTAGACTCGTTACGTAGTTATGTTGCACAAAGAGAACACAAAAGCGATGTTGTGTTCTTTGGAATATTTGTGAGAGGCACCAATGAACATATTGGCAACATAAAGTTTGAGCCGATTGATAGCCTGGGTGGCTCTGCAACAATGGGAATTCTGATTGGGAATAGAGGCTGGCGCGGTAAGGGCGTAGCGGGAGAGGTCCTGGAAGCCTGTGCGCAGTGGTTATTTGACGAGCATGACATTGCAAAAATAGTGTTAGGCGTTGACTCAAACAACAAGGCAGGTATCAGGGCTTATCTTAAGGCCGGGTTTAGAGTAGACCACGGACGAAGTTTCGCCGAGGGCGAATCTGGCAATCCCTGGATGGTTCGACACCATTCATCCGCCCATCGCGTTGCGGTCGGCACTGTTCAATTCGGATTGCCGTATGGCATTGCCAATAAGACAGGTCAAGTTGGCCTTGATGAAGCGGCACGGATTTTGGACTTTGGCTGGGCAAGCGGAGTTGGTACGATCGATACGGCAATTGGCTACGGCGCTAGCGAGGAGCGGCTTGGCGAAACAATGGCGGATCCGTGGCGGGTCGTTACAAAATTGCCAGCGGTTCCGGAATCCACCGAGGATATTTCCGGTTGGGTGAAAGAGTCGGTGTTTGGGGCATTGAAGCGGCTGAGGATACCGAAGCTCTACGGACTGCTATTGCATCGTCCCCAGCAGCTTCTTGGGCCGGAGGGGGCGACGCTTTTTCGCGCACTTGCTGAACTGAAAGATCAGGGCAAGGTTGAGAAGATCGGGATCTCCATTTATGCCCCTGAAGAACTTGAATCGCTCTGGCCGCATTTTCAGTTCGATATGGTGCAGGCGCCATTCAATGTCATTGACCGGCGGTTGGCAACCTCTGGTTGGCTTTCAAAGCTTCATTTGGCGGGGACTGAAGTTCACGTTCGGTCAGTGTTTTTGCAAGGCCTGCTTTTGATGGACGCAGCGAGCAGGCCTTCACGTTTCAGTCGTTGGGATACCCTTTGGAAACAGTGGGACTGTTGGCTTGCGGAGCATTCCCTAACCCCATTGCAGGCTTGTATGAGCTTTGCCTTGTCGCAGCGAGAAATTGCACGCGTGGTAATTGGCGTGGACAGTCTTGCGCAATTTCGGGAGATTCTCGCGTGTACCAAGAATCCGACAGTAGTGCCACCAATCACTCTGATGAGTGAAGACCAGAGTTTGATCAATCCATCTGCTTGGAATAGTTTGTGAAAGTCGTCGCTATCGTGCAGGCGCGCGTCGGCTCGACGCGCTTGCCCAATAAAGTCATGAAGCCGATCGGTGGCAAGCCGATGATCGAACTCCTACTGGCCCGACTGTCGCGGTCGCAAGATATCGACGAAATCGTCGTCGCTACCTCGGCAGACGCACGCAACCTCCCACTTGTGGAACTGGTGCACAAACTGGGCTACCGCTGCATACAGGGCAGCGAGAACGATGTGCTGGACCGCTTCGTGCAATCAGGTCGCGCTGCCGGTGCAGACATTGTTGTTCGCATCACAGGCGACTGTCCGCTGCTTGACCCCGCCTTGGTTGATGCCTGCATACGCAAGTTCCGTGACAGCGGCGTCGATTACCTCAGCAATGCAGTTCCGCCAACATTTCCGGACGGGCTCGACACCGAGGTTTTTCGCTTTGAGGCACTGGAGCAGGCCGCGCGCGAGACGCAGCATCCTTTCGACCGCGAGCATGTGACGCCATACCTGCGCGAATCAGGGAAGTTCAGCAATGGCTCCTTGCAGGGTGACCGCGATCTGTCGGACCTGCGCTGGACCGTCGACGAGCTCACCGACTTTGCGGTCGTCTCTCACGTTTTCGCGAATTTCGCGCCTGACATCTATTTTTCGTGGCAGGACGTGCTGGCATTGCAGGAGCAGAAGCCGGTACTGTTCGCTGCCAACAACCAACTCAATCGCAATGAAGGGGCAAACATGAGCACCGGCCAGAAACTGTGGAAACGTGCGAAGAATGTCATCCCGGGCGGCAATATGCTGCTGTCCAAACGCGCGGAAATGTTCCTGCCTGAAAAATGGCCGGCGTATTTCGACAGCGCCAAGGGCTGCCGGGTGACCGACCTGGATGGCAACACCTACATCGACATGTGCATCATGGGTATCGGCACCAATACTCTAGGCTATGGGCATCCGGAAGTAGATGCGGTCGTGGCCGAGGTGGTCCGCAAGGGCAACATGTCGACCCTGAACTGCCCGGAAGAAGTCTACCTGGCGGAAAAACTGGTCGAACTGCATCCATGGGCCGACATGGTGCGCTTAGCCCGGAGCGGCGGCGAAGCTAATGCCATTGCCATCCGTATTGCCCGCGCGGCTTCGGGCAAAGACAACGTGGCCATTTGTGGCTACCACGGCTGGCATGACTGGTACCTGTCAGCAAACCTGGCAGATGAAAGCAACCTGGACGGCCACCTACTGCCGGGCTTGGAACCCAAGGGCGTGCCGCGCAACCTGCGCGGCACCGTGTTCCCTTTCAACTACAACAACTTCGCCGAGCTGGAAGCGCTGGTAGACACGCGCGACATCGGTGTCATCAAGATGGAAGTGCAGCGCAGCGTCGAACCGCAGGACAACTTCCTGCAGAAGGTGCGTGACCTGGCTACGAAAAAAGGCATCGTGCTGATCTTTGACGAATGCACCTCCGGCTTCCGCCAGACCTATGGCGGCCTGCACAAGTTATATGGCGTGGAACCCGACATGGCCATGTTCGGTAAGGCCCTGGGCAATGGATATGCAATCACCGCCACTATCGGCAAGCGCGAAATCATGGAAGCGGCGCAATCCACCTTTATCAGCAGCACATTCTGGACTGAGCGCATCGGCCCGGCCGCCGGCGTGAAAACCCTGGAAGTGATGGGGCGCGTGCGCTCGTGGGAACAGATCACGGCCACCGGCCTGGAGATTCGCCGCAAATGGCAGGCGTTGGCTGACAAGCACGGCTTGAAGATTAACCAGTGGGGCATACCTGCCCTGACCGGCTATACCTTCGACAGCCCCAATGCCTTGGCCTACAAGACCCTGGTGACGCAGGAAATGCTGGCGCGCGGCTATCTTGCTGGCAACAGTGTTTATGTCTGCACCGAACACACGCCCGACATCGTGGAGGGCTTCTTGGCAGCGCTCGATCCCGTGTTTGGTCTGGTGCGTGAGTGCGAGGACGGCCGCGACGTGATGACCCTGTTGAGATCGCCGGTCTGCCACAGCGGGTTCAAGCGCCTCAACTGAAGCAATGATGCAGGTCGCTTTCCGCGCAGATGCCTCCTCCCGTATCGGGACTGGCCATGTCATGCGCTGCCTGACCCTGGCCGCCGCCTTGCGGCAGGCGGGCGCGGCCTGCACCTTCTTCTGCCGCAGCCAGAGCGGCGACTTGCGTGAGACGATTGCCAGTCAGGGGCACGAGATCCGCATGCTGGCGCCGTTGCCTTGGGCAGAAGCGGCTGTGGCGGGGGAGGCAATGGCAGGCGCATGCGGCCCGCCACATGCAGGCTGGCTGCGCACCAGCAGCACCCAAGACGCACAGGACACGCTGGATGCCATGGCCGGGCAGTGCTGGGACTGGTTAGTGGTGGATCACTACGGGCTGGACGCGAAGTGGGAGCAGCGTCTGCGTGGCAGTTGCCGCCAACTCGCCGTGCTGGATGACCTGGTAGACCGCGACCATGACTGCGACCTGTTGGTCGATCCCGGCGCAGAACCCGACCTGTCCACGCGCTATGCGCGCCGCGTTCCACGCACAGCAGAGTTGTTCATCGGGCCCCATTACGCCATCCTTCGGCCGGAATTCGATGCCGCCCGGGCGGCAGTGGCGTCAACCGTTACCCTGGCCCAGCCTGTGTGGCCTCGGCAGCTGCTAGTGATGTTCGGCGGCAACGACGCCGCCGGCCACACTTTCGAAGCGCTCGAGGTCATCGCTGCCACCGCCTTGGACGGGGCGAAGGTCGACGTGGTGGTCTCGGCGATTAACCAGGACTGCGCCAGGCTGGTTGCCTTCTGTGCCGCAAACGGCGACTTCAGCCTGCACGTGGCAAGCAGCGAGGTGGCGCGGCTGATGGCGCGCGCCGATCTGGTGGTGGCATCTGGTGGCGGTGCCACTTGGGAAAGGCTGTACCTGAGGCGGCCCTCGCTGCTAAAGGTGGTGGCTGAGAACCAGAGGAAACCGCTGGAATATATGACAAGTGCCGGTTTGTTCCGCCTTTATGGCACGCGCGACGAACTTGAAAAAGCGCTGTGCCAGGCCTTCACGCAAGGCGTGACCCCGCCCCCGGACGTTGTGCGCAATGGCGTGCCCGCGATCACCCGTGCCCTGCTGCAGCGCCTCGTGAGCTTGCAGGCGCCGAGTCCGCTCCACCTGCGCCGTAGCTTCGGCTGGCTGCAGGATGCACGGTTGCGCAAGCAATTCCTGATGCGCGGCGACGCGCCTACCCGGCGGGGACATTTCCAGCACTGGCGCCACCTGCTGTCCGACCCCGCACAGCGCATCTATTCCATCCTCCAAGGACGCCGCCACATCGGCAACGCAGGCCTGCGCAATATTGACCAGGTGGCTGGCCAGGCTGAACTCTGGCTCTACCTCGGCGAATCAGCCGAGCGCGGCGCAGGACTAGGCAAGCTGGTGCTGCAGCAACTGGAGAACGTGATCCGCGAGCAGTTGGGCTGCCGCACTGCGGTGCTGCACGTCAGCCGTCTCAACCTGCCGGCCTATCGCCTGTACTGCCAGGCCGGATACCAGTTGTCGGGGCGCCAAGATGCAGCGGCGGCCGGCTTCCTGCCCGGGCTGGAGGTGGTGCGCATGGAGAAAACCTTATGAGGTGCGCCATCATGCAACCGACCTACCTGCCATGGTCGGGCTATTTCAACCTGATTGCGTCGGTGAATGCGTTCGTCTTCCTAGACAACGTTCAGTTCGAGCGGCAGTCCTGGCAATCGCGCAACCGCATCCTGCTACAGGGGCGCGAGCACCTGCTCGTGGTGCCGGTGGAACGCGCGCCGCTGGCCACGCCGATCTGCGACATCGTCACCAGTGAAGCTCGCGGCAACTGGCGCCAGGAGCATTTTAAGACCCTGCACGCGGCCTATGGCAAGGCGGCGCATGGACGCGAACTGCTTGACCTGCTGGAGCCCTTCTATGCCCTGCCCGCGCCGGTCAAGCTGGCCGGATTCAACATGGCCGTGATCGAATGCATGGCCCGCGCGCTCGGCCTGGCTGTGCGCTTCATGACGGCCTCCAGCATGGATTACCCAGTCGACCGTATGCAGCGGCTGATTTCGATCTGCGATGGCCTGTCGGCCAGCACCTACCTGTCGCCGTGTGGTTCGGCCGACTACCTCGAGGACGACGGCTTTGCCGGCGCCACCGACGTCGCGCTGGAATTCCAGTCCTACACACCGGCACCCTACCGGCAATACCGGGCCCAGGGCTTTACCTCACACCTATCGATCATCGACGTCATCGCCAATACTGGCTTGGCACATGCCCGGGCCTATGTTTCGGAGCCTACCTGATGCAGCCACCGCAGCCTATCCACATCGCCGGTCGGGCCATCGGCCCTGGTCACCCGCCTTACGTGATCGCCGAAATGTCAGCCAATCACAATGGCGACCTGGCTTCGGCCCTGCACATCATCGATGAGGCAAAAAAAGCTGGTGCCGACGCGGTGAAAATCCAGACCTACACCGCCGACACCATTACCCTCAACAGTCACCTGCCGGATTTCCAGATCAACGATGGACTCTGGAAAGGCCGCACGCTATACCAGCTGTACGAATGGGCCCAGACGCCTTGGGAATGGCACAAGCCCATGTTCGACCATGCGCGCAAGGCCGGCATCACGATTTTCAGTTCGCCGTTTGACAATAGCGCGGTCGACCTGCTGGAAGACTTGGGCGCGCCGGCCTACAAGATCGCTTCCTTTGAAGCGGTCGACCTGCCCTTGATCCGCTATTGCGCATCCACCGGCAAACCGCTGGTGATTTCCACCGGCATGGCGGACGCCGAGGAAATCGCCGAAGCCATCGCCGCCGCGCATGACGGCGGCTGCCTCGAACTTGCCATCCTGCATTGCGTGAGCGGCTATCCGGCCCCAGCAAGCGATTACAACCTGGCGACCATACCCAACATGACTCAGCGTTTCCGAGTCATCACCGGCTTGTCTGACCATACGCTGAACAACGCCACGGCGATTGCCAGCGTGGTACTGGGGGCCAGCCTGATCGAAAAACACGTGACCTTGGACCGCACTCGCGGCGGCCCGGATGACAGCTTTTCTCTGGAGCCGGCCGAACTCGCCGCACTTTGCCAAGGCGCGCGCACCGCGTGGGAGGCACTCGGCCGGGTAGACTACGGCTGCAAATCGAGCGAAGCGGGTAACGTCAAATACCGGCGCTCGCTGTATTTCGTCAAAGACCTAGCTGCGGGCGAACTGGTGACGGCCGATGCTGTGCGCAGCGTGCGTCCGGGTTTCGGTCTGCCGCCAAAAATGCTGGAACAGGTCGTCGGCCGCCGCACCGCCCGTGCCGTTTACTGCCACACCCCGGTACGTCAGGAGGACCTGACATGACAAGTCAAGGCAAAGCGCGGGTGGTCGCGACGATCGAAGCGCGCATGGGCTCTTCCCGCCTGCCGGGCAAAGTGCTACTGCCTGCGCTTGGTGAGCCAATGTTGATGCACTTGGTGCGTCGCCTGCGCGCCGTACCTTCAATCGACAATATCGTTATTGCCACCACCACTAAAGAAGGCGATACGCCAATCGTTGATTTTTGCGCCGCCAATGACATCACCTGTTTCCGCGGCAGCGAAGACGACGTGCTGGCGCGGGTGATTGCCGCCGGCGAGTCGGATAGCGCCGAAGTACTGGTAGAAATCACGGGTGATTGCCCCGTGATCGACCCCGACCTAGTGGAACAGACCATCCGCATGTACTTCCACCATGACGTAGATTACGCCAGCAATTCTATCGTGCGCAGCTACCCCATCGGCATGGATACGCAAGTCATCTCGATGACAGTGCTGAAAGGCTCGGCCGAACTGACCGACGATCCACTCGACCGCGAGCATGTCTCGCGCTACCTGTGGCAACGGCCCGCCCAGTACCGCTTCGCGCACCTAGTATCGCCGCCTTCGCTGCACTGGCCTGGGCTGGCCCTCACGCTGGACGAGCCAGGCGATTACCTGCTGCTGAAAAAAATTATCGAAACGCTGGCGCCCACCAATCCCCTGTTTTCCTGCTTGGACATGATACGGCTACTGCGAGCCAATCCATCGTGGCTGGATCTGAACAGCAGCGTGTTGCGCAAGGGAGCCAATTGAGCTGGCGCACCGTCATTGTTGGGTTGGGCCAGATCGGGATGGGCTACGATTTCAACGTGGCCGACCCAGACGTGGTCTATACACACGCCAAGGCCTTCGCTAGCCATCCGGATTTCGAACTGGTCGGCGGCGTGGATCCAGATGCTGTGGCGTGTGCACGGTTTACCGGACGTTACGGTTCCTGGGCCGGCAGCGGTCTGGTCGAGGGTCTGAGCACACTCAAACCCGACGTAGTGGTGGTGGCTTCGCCGACACAGCATCACGCCGAGTCCGTGCGTATAGCCCTGCAGCACGCCAAGCCCAAGCTGATCCTGTGCGAAAAGCCGTTAGCCTATACGCTGGGCGAGGCTAGGGCCATGGTGGCCGACTGCCGAGATGCCGGTTGCCTGCTCTATGCAAATTATTCTCGCCGGGTCGAACCCGGTGTACTGGAAATCAAGCGCCGCCTGCAAGACGGTCGCATCGCCGCGCCCCTTAAGGGTGTGCTCTGGTACAGCAAGGGCTTGCTGCACAACGGCTCCCACTTCTCGAATCTGCTTGAATTCTGGCTGGGTTCGGTGGAATCCTTCAAAATTATCAATTCCGGCCGTGCCTGGGGCGAAGAGGACGTTGAGCCGGACGTTCAAGTTAAGTTCGCAGCTGGCGAAGTGAGTTTCCTCGCAGCAAAAATAGAGCATTTTTCCCATCACGAGATTCAGCTGATTGCTCCAAACGGCTGCCTGCGTTATGAGCAGGGTGGAGCAAAAATCCTCTGGCAGGCCACGGCCACAGACCCCGATTTCCCGGACTACACAGTGCTATCCTTGCCCGGAGAGATAATTACGACAAAAGGCCACATGCTGCAATGGCATATTTGTGACAACGTAAGTGCCTGCTTGCGTGGCAAACCTTCCAGCTTGTGTAGTGGCGGAGATGCGCTGGAAACACTAACAACGCTTTTTAAAATTAGATCATCGTTATGACCAACCAGGACATCAATGACGCGCTTGCAGTTTTGGGTGGCCCCAAGCTAATCAATCACATCTTCAGCCGTTACAACCCGCTCGGCACGGAAGAAATGGATGCCGCCAAGCGGGTGATCGAAAGCGGTGTGCTGTCGAAATTCCTTGGTCGCTGGGCCCCGGATTTCTTTGGCGGCCCCAAGGTGCAGGAATTCGAGCGCCAGTGCGAAAGCTATTTCGGCGTCAAGCATGCCGTCACCTTCAACTCCTGGACTTCCGGCCTGGTGGCTGCCGTCGGCGCCGTGGGCATCGAGCCCGGCGACGAGGTGATTGTCAGTCCTTGGACCATGGCCGCCAGCGCCACGGCCATCCTCCACTGGAACGCCATTCCAGTGTTCGCCGATATCGAGCGCGAGACCTTCTGTCTTGACCCCGCATCGATAGAGCGCAATATTAGCGAACAGACCCGCGCCATCATGTCCGTGGACATCTTCGGCCATTCGGCTGACATGGACGCCTTGCGGAAGATCGCCGACAACTACAAGCTCAAGATCATCTCCGACACCGCCCAGGCGCCGGCGGCCATTTACAAGGGCAAGTTCGCCGGCACGCTGGCCGACATCGGCGGCTATAGTCTCAACTATCACAAGCACATTCACACCGGCGAAGGCGGCATCGCCGTCACCAATGACGATAACTATGCTGATCGATTGCGCCTCATCCGCAACCACGCCGAAGTGGTGGTGGGTGACAAGGGAGTGACCAATCTCAGCAACATGATCGGCCACAATTTCCGCCTCGGCGAAATCGAGTGCGCCATGGGCATCGAACAGCTCAAGAAGCTGAAGACGCAAGTCGAATCTCGCCGGCGCATCGCCAGAAAACTCAACAAGGGGCTGGCCGGTCTCAAGGGTCTTAATACCCCGGCAGTGATGCCGGACTGCACCCATGTCTACTACGTCTATCCGATGACCCTGGATATCGCCGTGCTCGGCATTAGCCGCCAGCGGCTACACCAGGCCCTGACTGCCGAAGGTGTGCCGGCCCTGGGCGCCGGCTATCAGAACCTGCATCTGCTGCCTATGTACCAGAAAAAGATGGCCTACGGCAGCAAAGGCTTCCCATGGACTTCGGACATCTGCAAGCGCAACGTAAGCTACGCCAAGGGCATCTGTCCGGTCGCCGAAGATCTTCACGAGTCCAGCTTCTTGGGCTTCGGTATCTGCTCGCATGAATTCAAGGACGAAGAAGTCGACTTGATCATTGCGGCGTTCCACAAGGTGTGGCGCAATCTGGAGGCTTTGCGATGATCCACGAGCTTGCCGATGGCTACTTCGTGCGCAGTCTGCGCGAAAGCGATCTGAACGGTCCTTACCAATCCTGGTTCGAAGATCAGGAAGTCTGCAAGTACAACTCCCACGGCAAGTTCTTCAAGAATGCAAACTGGTTTCGCGAGTACTACGACAACCTGAACCGTGAAGACCGGGTGGTGTGGGCAATCTGCCACCAGGACGACGGCCATATCGGTAACGTCAGCCTGCAAAACATCTCCTTCATCAACCGCAACGCCGAATACGCGATACTGATTGGGAACCGTAAGCACTGGCGCAAGTCGGTTGGCCTCAATGCCTCACTGGCGCTGCTGCGCCACGGTTTCGAGAACCTCAACCTGGAACGCGTCTACTGCGGCACCGCTGGCGCCAATATCGGCATGCAGAAGCTGGCCTTGCAGATGGGCATGGTCGAGGAAGGCCGTCGCCGCAAGCATCTCTTCCTCAATGGCCAGTGGGAGGACATGGTCGAATACGGCTTGCTCCGCGAAGGCTTCAAGGGCGGGTCGAGTTCGAAAAAGTGATCGGTGTGGTTGCCCATGACGCTGGCGGGGCTGAAATTATTTCCAGCTATATCCGCCGTCAGAGGCTGAACTGCGTTTTTTGCCTCGAAGGCGCCGCCGTTGATGTCGTCGCTCGCAAGCTCGGCGCAGCGCCAATGCTACCGCTGGAGGTGCTGGTGGAGCGGTGCGAGTGGCTGCTGTGCGGCACCAGTTCCAGGTCTGATCTGGAGTGGCAGGCTATTGGCTTGGCCCAACGGGCGGGCAAGCGCTGCACCGTGGTGTTAGACCACTGGGTCAATTACCGCCAGCGTTTCACGCGCCACGGCCAATGGCACTGGCCCGACGAGATATGGGTCGGGGATGAGTTCGCCGCACGCATCGCGCGAGAGACGCTGCCCGAACTTGCGCAGACCTTGGTGCCGAACGCCTACTTCCTGGATATCCAGGAGGAGATCAAGACCATTGATGTGCCTCAGCGCGCGCCGGGCGCCGGCCTCAATATTCTGTACGTCTGCGAACCTCTGCGCGACGGCGGCATCGCCCTGTATGGCGACGAACGCTATTGGGGATATACGGAGGAAGAGGCGCTGTCCTATTTCCTGTCGAACGTGCGCTGTCTGGGCGACAATATTGCCCGTATCGTCGTACGCCCCCACCCTAAGGAGCCTCAGGACAAGTATGACTGGGTCACGCAGCAGTTTGATTTGCCGCTGGTGTGCGGTGAGGCAAAAACGCTGTTGGAACAGATCGCCGCCTGCGACATTGTGGCCGGCTGCGCCACCATGGCGATGGTGGTGGGCCTATTGGCCGGCAAGCGCGTGGTCAGCTGCGTACCGCCAAACGGAAAAGCTGTACCGCTTCCTCAGGCCGAGATTGAGGATATGAGTCTCCTGATCCCGTCAAGGCGCACGTAGCATCAAGGCTTTCTATTGGAGTACCTGAAGTGCTCAAGCGCTGTAAGGCATGTAATTTTCCCGAAACAACGTAAATGCCAACGAACTTATTTGCTCAACTCTTCGGCTATCTGAGACGGTTGCGCCAGCATCCGTCAGCCGCCCGCTTCATTCGGCACAACGAGCGGGTCTTCCCGCGGCAGGACGGGCAGCCGGAAAAAGGCCGCGCCGTGCTGATCGAACTCAACGACATGCAGTCGGCCCACATTGCCTACAGCTACCTGGCGAACGTACTGGCGACCGAATACAAGGCGGGGATCACCGCCTATGTACCCAGGGCGTATGCCAACCGGCGGCAGAAGCTGGCGTTTGCCCTGAAGAAGATGTTGCGGCTGGAAGCGCTGGGCGTTTACGAATCGTTCGGCGTCACGGATTTCATTTCGATCCGGGTATCCGTCGCGCAGAAAAAGAAGGCTGCCGGATGGCTGGCCGATATCCTCGGCAAGCTTCGCTCCAAACGCGACATCGAGGAACTGAACATCAACGGCGTCTGGCTCGGCGACCTGATCTACGACACGTATCTGAAGCGCTTCAGGAAGCCGACAATCGACTGGAACAGCCCCGAGTTCCAGGGCTCCTTGCTTGAGTCGCTCGAGCTGTTCGCGTTCTGGGAAGCGTATTTCGACAGTCATGAGGTGCAGGCGGTCAACGTCAGCCATTGCGTCTATGACCTGGCCATACCGCTGCGCCTTGCGGTCGCGCGGAATATCCCGGCATTCCAGGCCAGCGCCACGCATGTGTATCGCATGAGCAGGAGCGATCTGTTTGCCTATAACGACTTCCACTACTTTCGCGAGCGTTTTGCGGCCCTGCCGCACACAGTGAAAAAGGCCGGGGTCGAAGAGGCGCGGCGACGCATCGAGCGGCGCTTTGCCGGCACGGTGGGCGTCGACATGGCCTATTCGACCAAATCGGCTTATGGCGCCGCGCGCCACGCCCGGCTGCTGCGGGAGTCGCCGCGCAAGAAGATACTCATCGCGACGCACTGTTTTTTCGACAGCCCGCACAGCTACGGCAAGAACGTCTTTCCCGATTTTTACGAGTGGCTGGACTTCCTCGGCAAGATCAGCGAGGTCACGGATTACGACTGGTACATCAAAACCCACCCCGACTACCTGGCCGGGACGAAGGAGATCATCGAAAATTTCATCGCCCGATATCCGCGCTTCACGCTGTTGCCGGCGGACGCCTCTCATCACCAGATCAGTGCGGAAGGAATCGACGTCGCGCTGACGGTTTACGGCACGATCGGGTTCGAATACGCGGCGCTCGGGGTTCCGGTCATCAACAATTCGCTGAACAATCCGCACATCGCCTATGGCTTCAACCTGCATTCGAAGGACGAGGACGACTATCGCCGCCTGCTGCTGGGCCTCGATACGCTCGAATTTGGCATCGATACGGAGCAAGTCTATGAGTACTACTTCATGCGCTACATCTACAATACCGAGGACCTGTTCTTCGACAGTTACGAAACCACGGAAAAGGCGCTCGGTGGCTACAAGGGGCAATTTTCACCTACTGTCTACGAACGATGGCTGGACGAATGGTCGCCGGAAAAGCACAACGCAATTCTCGCGGCCCTGCGCCGTTTTGTTCAATCCGGAGATTTCCGCATGGACTACAGCCACTATGGACGCGAAATCAGCGTCGAGTCGATCATAGGTAAACAATGAAAGCCGTCCTCCTCGCCGGTGGCCTCGGAACCCGCATTTCCGAAGAGACCCACCTCAAACCGAAGCCGATGATCGAAATCGGCGGCAAGCCCATC
>SXGU01543153.1_pt1 | contig 14528 bp, 10 predicted proteins | sample 3174531 | NCBI WGS metagenome assembly SXGU01 (sample SAMN11356863, study PRJNA531348) | freshwater metagenome | isolation source: freshwater sample F1-140 | place: China: Fuxian Lake, Yuxi | collected 2017-12-25
AAAGAATAAAAGAATAAAAGAATAAAAGAATAAAAGAATAAAAGAATAAAAGAATAAAAGAATAAACATAATGATTTATTGTGGCAAAACCCAATCTATTTTATCTTGTAAATATGAATTTATCAATGTGAAATGATCTTGATCATTAAACGAAGAATATGATTTAAAGGACTGATGGGCGCTTAAACCAGATGGGTGGGAACTTATTACTACCTCGTGTTTATCTAAATCTAAAAGATCTATCTTCTTGTATGCTTCACCTCCCCATAAAACAAAAACTACACCCTGTTTTTTTTCAGATATATATCTAATAATATTATCTGTGAACCATTTCCATTCTGTTTGATGGCAATTTTTTTGTTTGTCAATTACTGTTAATGCGGAATTAAGCATTAAACAGCCTTGATATGCCCAGTAATCAAGGCAACCATGATTTGGTATATCCTTTATGTGTCCAAAATTTAATAGATTCTTATAAATATTTTCTAATGAGGATGGTGTTTTAATTCCGAATGGAACTGAAAATGATAGGCCATATGCCTCTGGACAAATTCTATCTTTGTACAAGTAATGATTAAAATATGGGTCTTGGCCAATAATTACGACTTTAACATTATCAAATGGTGTCATGCAAAATGTCTTAAAAATATTTTTTGGCTTTGGATACAATAATTCTGGAGCTTTCTCAATACATTCTTTCAATTTTTCCTCAATTATTTTAAATCTTTTATCCGAAAATAATGATGAAAATAGTTCATCCCACGATTCATCAATTGGCATATCTTTTATGTTCGTGAATTTGCTCCATGCTTTTTCTTTAGAATAGCTTCTTATTTCCATTGCTTATATTAATTACTTATGTCAATTCCTTATGAATAGATGGACAAGATTAACAAGATTAATAGGATTCAATATTTATTTTGATGCGTTTGTGGCAGGAACGGTGCTTGAAGTATATAAATCATCTAAGAATCTCAATTTATCAGCAGTTAGCGTTCTATTTCCAAGTGTTATTGTGCTATTATTATCACTTAAAGTAATATTTGAGCGGCCAGCAACATCTATTAATAACTGCTTTCCAGCAAGCAGGGAAAATTGCTCAGTGACGCGATTACCATCAGTATGAGTAAATCGGATGTCCCCAGTGGTTTCCAAGTCTCCTATGTACGCCATCTCCATACTGGTATTGCCATGGATATCGAATTCACTGGTAGTTGTGCCGATTGGTCCAACTAACCGCGTACCTGCCATTGTTACTACTTTGCTGGTGGTTCCCCGAACATGGCTTGGCTGGGTTGGCTGAATTTGTGGGGTTGGCTGAATTTGTGAGGTTGGCTGAATTTGTGGGGTTGGCTGAATTTGTGGGGTTGGCTGAATTTGTGAGGTTGGCTGAATTTGTGGGGTTGGCTGAATTTGTGAGGTTGGCTGGATTGGCTGGATTTGTGGGGTTGATTTGGCTTGCTGGACAGACTTGCTTCCTTGAGCATTGGGTTGGGCTAGATGGCCATCCAAATTTTCTGATTTATTATAAAGAAATATAATTGCAATAATTAATAATATTATCAGGAATATTCTATATTTTTTAATTAATTCTAAACACATTTATATTATATAAATATAAAATAATAAAATTAACGTTATACTGAAAAAGCTATAAATATTCTGATGAATTGATGACAATATTCCTTTTTTGTGGTTTACAAATTATTTTTGTCATTACCTGTGGCTCTTTATTCCTGTCTTTTTTATTTTTATCAATTTTTATCTTTGGTATTTCAACTTTATCCATTTTATTATCATGATTTATTTCATTTGATTCATTTGATTCATTTGATTCATTTGATCCACTTAATTCACTTAATTCACTTAATTCATTTGATTCACTTGATTCATCATTCTTTATGCCAAACTTTGTCATTCTGCTTTTTATCACATCCGATATTTCCACTTCATTATTTACTTTATTTAATTTTTCAACAAGCTTATCAACTTTATCATCATCAATTAGGATTTGCTTAATCTTTTCTAATTTTTTATATGCTTTACTTATAGTGACATTCGAGACACCAAATATACTCTTTAATGATTTTTTTGTCAAGCTTGTTATAGAGTTCAATTCTGCCATTATTAATACACTTGTTGCTGCAATTGAAAATTGTGTATGTTCCGTTATAATATTGAGTTTATCTATATTTTTTGCTATCTTAATTGCTTGATTCATGCAGTCATTTTTTATATTCATTTCCGTACAATATTTCCTTACATATTCCTCTGATCCTATTACATTGATCTGTACTGGCATATTCTTAATTCCAAGCAATCTTATTAGGTTACGTATTCCCTTATTTAATTCCTTTATAGTTAGGTCGAATTGCTCAGCTATGTCCTTCGTTGAAATCGGTGTATTATTTTTCTTGCATGCTATCCAAATAGATCCTCCCTGTATACCCTTATTATTCTTACCCCGAGTTATTATATGTTTTCCCATATTGTTACCGTTTTGATGCGTACAGCTTTTTGCAGCGGTATAAAATATATTGGATGCTTGTTGGATATTTTTAGTCAATCCAAGTTTATCACATTTTTCATTTAATATTTTAAAATCATTATAAAGTGATCTTTCTCTGTATGGCATTGCCCCCCAATTTTGTATTTTTTGTAAATTTCCCCTTATATTTGTTGGCAATCTTGTTCCCAGCGATGACAAAGGAAGTAATTCATTAGTTATTTTATTGTACCGTTTTATTTCCTGTTTATTATTATCATCATAGTTTTTATTATCTGGGGCAGAATCATATATATTATTAATAACTTCTCCACAACTACACACAATTATTCCAAGGGCATAATCTTCAACAAATTCAGATGAATTGCATCTCGAACATTTAGATCTGTTGCGCGCATTATTATCGGACTCCTCGATGATATTATTATAAATATCCTCGAAAAACTTGCTACAGTCTAAATTGTCTAAATCATCTAAATTATTCATGTTTATCTTTGTGTAATTTTTGTGTGCCATATTTAAATAGTCTATATTTATCATTTCCTTAAATAAGTTTTATATTTTTCAAATTTTTTAATAAAAATTAAGATATTTTGAACAATCAAATGTTTTATCATAAACTTCATATATTTCTTTATCAATAATGGCATATTCTAAAACTTGATAAATATTATCAACTATTTTGACTCTGAAACCATCATCTACAAATCCCTTGTTTTTTTTAATTATTTTATCATAGTCATCCTCATTTTCCTTTGGTATAAATACTAATTTAACTCCAGCTTTCTTCGCACCATTTAATTTACTCTCTAATCCTCCTATTGCGCTAATTGAACCATTAACATCAATTTCTCCCGTCATCGCTATATCATTCTTTATTGGCTTATTTAAAATCTTAGATATAAATGCAGTTGTAAAAGCGCATCCAGCGGACGGACCGTCTTTTGGGGTAGCCCCATCCGGTGTATGGATATGAAGACCATCCTTATTATCTGTAATAAATTTAGTGATAAATTCAGGTTTTATAATGTTTGTAGCAATCGTAAAAGAAAATCGTAATGACTCCCTAATAACATTTTTAAGACAACCAGTTGATTTTAGTTTGAACTTTTGTGTTCCATCATATATAGTATATATCAATATTGGCAATACACCTCCTCCCCCACCATTCATTGCATATAAACCATTAATTATTCCTGTATATGATTTATCATTTATTTTTTTAATCTTTAATGGTGATTTTTGTAATATTTTGTTGATTAGGCCTTCATCTATCACCACAATTCCACTCTTATTATTTTCAAAAACTCCATTATCATATAACTTATTCAAATTAATGGATAATAATATTTTTTCTAATTTTCTCTTTAATGATCTTACCCCAGCCTCGTGTGTATAATTTTCAATTAGATATTCTATGGCTTCATCTGAAATTTTTATTAAATCTATAGGCAGGTTGATTTCATTCAGTAATTCCCTTAATAAATGTTTTCTAAAAATAATTAATTTTTCCCCGGTTGAATATTGTTCCACATCAATTTGCTCAATTCTATCAAGCAAAATCTTGTCTATCTTGGATTGCTCATTATATGAAAATATAAATAAAACCTTACTAAGTGGAAATGTAACTTCCTGAAAGAATTTATCATTGAAATTCTCATTTGAATTTGGATCAGTTATGTGAATTAATATATTCATTATTTCATTAATCCCATATTTTATTCCTGTTTTATCAACTTCATCAATAAAGATGATACATCTCGGAGCTCCAGCTTGCACCATTTTCCTTATAATAAGTCCTGGCTGAGCATTGCTATATGTGAAGGAGTGCCCTGATAAAATTGATGCATCATCTATTCCACCAACATTTATTTGTGCAAATGGTATACCGAGAATATCCCCGAGCGCCTTTCCAAATAATGTTTTCCCAACGCCCGGCGGTCCGTGCAATCCGATGCATTTCCCGATGCTTTTCGGATTCGATATCCATTTCGCGATTAATTCAATTATAGTTTCCTTACACTTGTCGTGACCAAAAATATAATCATTCATCCTTGCCCTCGAATCAGATATGAACTTTTTAGTTTTTGATAAATCCGAATTTAGTATACTAAAAATATCACAATAATTCTGACCAATCCATGGATATTCGACCAGTGTTTTCACGTAATCTATGTGTTTGTAGTTTTCGGAAGAACCTGATTTTATTTCATCCAATTTCTGTAGGGCAATCTTCTTGACATATTCCGGCATATTTTTATTTGTAATTATTTGTTTTTTTAAATCTATGTCATTTGTATTGGCTGAATTTATTTTCTCTAATTCCTCAAGTATAATCGTATCAGATTTCTTAAGTTTTGCTTGACAGAAAAATTTCAGATTTTTATATATTAGGTCTGAAATCAATGTGGGTTTAGAGTTGTTATCAATTGATTCCTTATTATCCTTCGTTATTCCGAATAACAATGCAGCTATATTGATTGATGTTGAGGATCCAAGCAATAAAAATCTTATTATCTCAAATTTTATTATTAAATCTGAATGAATAAATTCACTCATTACTCCTTTGAATATCATATTGGAATACTTAACATATTTTTGATAGTCATCAGTTATTTTCTTTCTGGCCCCAATCTCATCATATGTAAGAATCTCCCCAATTGATAAATTTTTTATGTAAGAATTTTTAAAATTTATATCCATGTCATTAATTTTATCAATTTCATCAGTTATGAATTGCTTTTTGCTAGTTATAAAATTATTATTTACTTGATTTGTTCTCATAAACGCATTTACTGAATCTATTTTTAAATATCCATTTATTTCTAAAACAGTTCTAAATTTATTTATCCTTAATTTTATCTGATATAAATTACCCAATAAAAGTGCATATCGATCTTCTATATCTTTTTTATGTTTAAATTCAAAGAATCTATCCCTTTTATCAATTCTTTTATCCTCACAATATTTGCTATTTATTGGCACAAATATATACTTTAATATGTTTATTCTTTCACTATCTTCTCCACTTAATTTTAATATATTATCAATCTGATATAGTTTTAATATTTCATCAAGAGAGGACAGCCCGATATAATTACATATTTTCTTCATCATAAGATTAATTTCCTTAAAATCATATACCTGTAGCATATTACTATATGTATCAATACAATTATTTTGCTTTAATATGTCAAGTACATCCAATATTGAATTAAAATCATTCTTACTACAAAATATTTTTTTGAAATTATTTGTATCAACTGTATTAGGAATATTATTGGCAGCTATATTTCTTCCATCCAACATTGAACTGGTATAATTATAGTAATTATTTAATATGTTGATTGCCTCATTAACCAAAATATTTATTTTTCTTTTATCATCGGTTGTCAACACAAAATTATCGTATAAATTTTCAATGTGATTTGAAAGATTGTTTAATACAATTGATTTATCCCCATAGTCTTTTTTTAAATAATGTAATACGACATCACCATAAGTTATACTATTCATTATATATAAATATTATAAAAATAATAACATAAAATAACATTAAATAAATTTATTTAATTTATTTTTTTATATAATAAATTAAATAGGGATATAAATTTCCCTTAAGTATATTTTGAGTGCGTCTCTTTTTAAAAGAATATTTATATATGTATAATATAATATTATGTCAGAAACCACCAAGACTAAAACTGCACTAAAATCTTCCAAATCTTCAAAGAAACAAGAGGATGAAACCCCTGTAGTTGATTCCAAAGTTGAAACTAATGCAAAGGAAAATAAATCAACAAAATCCGTAAAATCTACAACTGAAACCAAAGCCGAAACCAAAGCCGAAACCAAAGCCGAAACCAAGGCTGAACCCAAAGCTGAATCTAAAGCCGAAACCAAGCCAGCCAAAACCGCTAAAACCGTTAAAGCCTCTCCCGTTGAAGAAGCTGCTGAAACTAAAAAGGCATCAAAATCAGATCCATCCGATGGATCAGATTTATCTGATAATAAATCTAGCAAATCACATAAATCTAGTAAATCACATAAATCTAGCAAATCACATAAACCCCATAAGTCAACAAAATCAGAAAAATCAGAAAAATCAGAAAAATCAGACAAATTGGATGAGCTAGATGAATTAGATAAATCTGTTAAATTAGATAAATCTGTTAAATTAGATAAACCTGATGAATTGGATAAATCTGATAAATCAACCAAATCAGCTAAATCAGCCAAATCAACTAAATCAACCAAATCAACTAAATCAACCAAATCAGCTAAATCAACTAAATCAACTAAATCAACCAAATCAGCCAAATCAACCAAATCAGTCGAGCCTGAGGAGGAAGATTTACTAGAGCGTCATTTCCACTGTGTATTTAAAAACAAGGATGGTGAGGTCGTCCGGGCTGGCCGTTATTCAGGTAAAAAACCTAAACAGGCCGCGCGAAAGGCACTTTCTCGTATAGCTGATAAAAATGGAGCTGGGCTTGGGGAAAGAATTACTTTTATTATTAAGGAATGCACGCGTGGACGCAAGAAGAAGGCATATTCCTACGAGGGACAACGTGTTGAACTTAAAGAGCCTGTCGTTGTAGAGATTAAGAAAAAGGAAGGAGGAGTTGCAAAACTTACTTACAAACACGATAATATTGTAAAGAAAATTTCGCTTTCTGAATGTGCGGATCTACTAAATGTTGATTTTAGTGATCATATGGAACATGCCATCAATGATGAAGTTAAAATCAAGAAAGTTATGAAGGCTGAGAAAACTGAAAAGGATGATTCAACAAAATCCCAAAAGAAAACCAAAGCCAAGTAAATTTATTTAATATAATAATATTATATATTAATATTATTATAATGTTGCCTACACGAAGAAATCCCGCTTTATCAGAGCAGACCAAGCAACAAGACGATTCAAAGCAAGATAATCCAAAGCAAGATAATCCAAAGCAAGATAATCCAAAGCAAGATAATGTGGTCATAATAAAACATGACAAGGATAAAAATACATTTTCATTCGGTGATTCTAGTGGTAATGTCACTGGAATATTTTCGGTACTCGAATTATTTAAATATATTAATAGGGATGAGGCATTTTTAGTAGGCACCAATATAAGTTCATCCAAAGATATAATAGAAAAATATATTTGTATTTATAGAGGTGCCCAGTTAGAAATAATATCTTATTCAGATTCTCCTTTTACCAGGAATATCGAGATGATGGCTGGACTGTATGCTGACATTGTTAAAGTTGAGGAAAAAATAAATACTGAACTATTAGCAAAATCAGACACAGTACAAATAGAAAAAATTAAAAGTAATAATATAAAATTTACTTATGATCTATTATTACGTATATTAAAATTATCGAACCTACTAATAGAACGGATTGAGACAGATCCAAACTCCCAAAAAAAATCAAAGGACAGTTTAATAAGATATAGTGTTGGTGCACTTAATAAAATATGTAAAATGACCAAAGATGAAGTCATAATTAAAACCATAAAGATAGAAAATATTGATACAAAAATAAACAAATTGGAAAAAATACAAGAAAATATACATGCACAAATGCTTTCATTAAAAATAGCTATCGAGCAACAAAATAAAAATATCACTCAATTGCTTGAACTGCAAAACTTACAAAATCTATCAAATAATAAATCAGATACGTCAACAATTAATTTAAGCAGCTCGAGTAATTCAAGCAAATCAAGTAATCTGAGCAATCTTAGCAATCTTGGCAATTCAGGTAATTCAAGCAAATCAAATAGTCTTAGCAATCTTAGCAATCTTGGCAATCTTAGTAATTTAGGTAATTCAGGTAATTTGGGTAATTTAAGTAATTTAAGTAATTTAGGTAATCAATCCAATAAATCATTCGGTACCGATAAAACGAAATCCCTTATGAGAACATATAGCATGACGTCTCAGATGGATAATGACACCATATCAAATCAATATAGTATTACGTCTGAAAAATAAATTTATTATTCCAATATATAATATGGATAACATTAACATTAACAATGTAAATTCATTCTTAAGTATAACAGGGGAGGAAATTATTGAAACACAGATAAGAGGCATAATTGCAAATAATGAAAATGAATATAATAAATTGAATGATAGTATTCGCATGCTGAGTGAAGTTTTAAATGAAGAAAAATATAATAAAAATATAATAAAGAATGAGCTAGATTATATTAAAAGTATACAAGTAGAAGCAGAGGGATTATTCTCTAAAATTATCAATCTGTCTGCTCATTAATATTATCAATATCCTTAGTATCTATTAATAATTGTTTTATTTCATCCTCATGTCTTAATTTTAATAATGTTTCAATATCAGTTCCATCCGTTAAATTTGTCAAATCCTCTAGTATTATATTTGATGTATTTATTACATTAACACCAAAATTTATACCATTCGTTTCATTATATAAATCATCACATAGTTTATTTAATTCATCAAGCTTTTCCTTATAAAATTCCTCTTTTTCTTCCTTCTCCCTATACAATAAATCAAAAATACTATTTAATTTTAGGTGCAACTTATTTACTTGTTCCGTTCTTAAAAATGTTTTCTTTTCATCAGATAATATTTTCAATGTCATCGCGAGATTTTCCAGCTGTGTCTTTGAATCAGTATTCTTCATCAATTCATCCTCATTAAAAACTTGTCTATTATTATTTTCATATTCTTTTATTATTTTATTACATTCATCATTCACATCATCTATTTTTTGTTTATATTCAATTTTGGTAGGTTTTTCATGAACATGTAGCCACAACAATGTATCGTCGATGTAATCTCTCAGGTCATTTCTATCATCTTTATCTATGACAAATCCATCGTTGCATATTATATCAAATATGGAATAGCATAAATCAAATAAGGATTTACGTAGTTCCTTTATTTCATTTAATTCTTCTTCTGGCATTTTATTATCATATTCTCCTTCGATTATACCAATAATATTGTCTTCATGTAATTCACTATTTTCATCTTCCTCATTTGCATAAATTTTAACACCGTTATTATTATCTATTGTCCCAACCTCTTTATCTTTTTCTAATATCCCCCTCACAATTAGCGTTCCATATCTTTTTTTTAAATTTTCTAAAGTACTTTCAAGTTCCTCATCAGATCTTTCATAATATTTTTTATTCTTCAGCCATTCGATCAACGTGGTGGCATCATTTCTCACAACTTCTTTGTTATGATTACTTAATTTAAAATGTGAATTATTTAAATTTGCAAGGATATTATTACATAGATCATCTATTTCATAATGCATCATTTTTTTTCGTTTTTCAATCTCATCCCTTATCTCTAGTTCTTTCGCCTCTTCAATCAAACGCAATATCTCGCTCTTGTTTAATCTTCCCTTATTTGAATTTACAATAATTGATGATTTCTCGTTTGATTTAATATCCTCCGCTGTTATCGTAACAATGCCATTAACATCAATAGAAAAAGTAACATCAATCTTTGGTATACCTCTCGGAGCCTCCTCTATCCCTGTCAATTCAAATTCACCCACGAAGATATTATCGATAGTTAAAGTTCTCTCGCCTTCGTAAATCTTTATTAGGACAGAGGCTTCGTAGTCACAATCAGTCGTATATGTTTTTGTGACTGAATAAGGAATTATTGTATTTCTTTCTATGAGGATATCCATTAGACCACCGGCTGTTTCAACACCCATTGATAAAGGAGTTATATCCAATAAAGTAATATTATCCGTATGTGGATTTAGTATACCACTTAATATGGCACCTTGATATCCGGCTCCTATAGATATAGCTTCATCAGGGTTTAATGATATATTTGGCTTTTTTTTGAACTTCATTTCAATTCTGTTTTGTATCGAAGGCATTCGTGTCATACCACCCACTAATATTATTTCGTCTATATCATCAATGCCGAGGGAACACGAGCTTAATACGTCATCGATTGGTTTTAAACATATCACGAGTAAGTCACCACATATTATTTCAAGATCATTCCGGGTTATGGGAAACAATAAATCCTTATCGTTGTGAAAATCCTTGACTGCTATATGTGTTTTTGATTTTGTTGACAATATTTTCTTAGCGTTCTCACATGATTGTTTTAATTTTTGTTTTGATAATGAACTAACATTTTTTAAATCTGATAAGCCATATTTATACTTGAATTTATTCAGCATATATCCTAACAATTTATTATCAAAATCAGCTCCACCCATACGTGTATTTCCAGCAGATCCCAGAACGGTAAATATATTATGTCCATTGTCGTCAAGCGATATCTCAACAATTGAAACATCAAGGGTTCCTCCTCCAAAATCATACACTACGATATTCAATATTTCATCCTTTTCTAATTTCCGCGATGCAAGTCCGTACGCTATCGCTGCAGATGTTGGTTCGTGAATCATTCTTACAACCTCAAGTCCCGCTATTACCGCGGCATCATATGTTGCCTGTCTTTGTGCATCCGTAAATCTCGCGGGAATTGTTATAACTGCCCTTGTTACATCTGTTTCTAAATATGCTGATGCGGTTTGCCTCATTTTTATCAATACTTGTGCTGAAATTTCTTCTGGAGAAAAGGTTTTATAATTATATTGATCACATTTGAGTGTTGATAATAATCGTATATTATCATTTTCATCACTCGTGTACTTATATGATAGAAAATCTTTTTCCTTTTGAACATAATCATCCGAATATTTTAATCCAATCAATCTTTTCACTTCATAATAAACATTATCAGAATTTATAATACTCTGATTTTTCGCATCAAATCCGACATATTTATTGACATTAGTGTATCCGACGTAACTTGGTATATATTTATTACTTCCCTCATCTGGAATAATCTCTATTTTATTATTTCTATAAATGGAACAACATGAATTAGTCGTGCCCAAATCTATCCCTATTATATATTTATTTTCATCCATAATTTTTTCTTTCTCATTATGATTTGCTTCTTTTATAAAATCCAGGATGAATTTATCTTCTAATTTGTCATTATTCAAATCCATATATATTGATATATATTCTTAATATATTTATTTTATATTAAAAATTAACGTGCTCTATTAATCTAATTTTGTCTATTTTTGTATTTATTTTTAATATCTTCACTAACATTACCTACTTTCTCATAAATGTTATGTTTTTCCGTTTTCACTGTAATTTTCTTTCTTGGTTTCAACTCAGCAATCTGGGTGGTTACGTTCGATGTGACTTTTATAAATGATGGTTTTTTAAGGGATTTCCTGTTGGTTATATCTTTATCATCTTCTTTATCATAATCTTTATCATCATCTTTATCATCTTCTTTATCATAATCTTTATCATCATCTATGACACTATTTATTATTTCTTCGTAATTATCACCAAGTTCATTTCTTAATTCTTCCTCTAATGTTAATGTCTTCGATTTCTTGGACTTATTTAGTTCAAATAAGTTTACCCTCTCTAATTCCTCTGCTGAAAGCTGATCATTCTCAATCATGAGACTAATAACATCATCAATCATCCTTTTATCTTTATTTATTTTTCTCTGTTCTTTCTCATAAAATTCTTTTAATTCCTCCGAGTTTTTGGGATTATATTCCAGTCTGCGCCTATAGTTTTGCACAAATTCAAACTCCTTCTTATATTTATTCTTTTTAGATGATGAATAAATTATTTGTAGTTCATCATTATGTTTCTCAATGATTTGTGTCAATAGCTCATATTCTGCCTCTAATAAAAGAGAATCTGAATCAACGTCTGTTATTTTATGTATGAGCAGCTCATCTCTATCTTTAATATTCGCATTAAAAAATCTGTCCTTGTAATATTTCTTAAAATTCTTATTGAATAAATCTTTTTTTATTACATTTTTATATGGTGCATTTGTTCTATTTCTATACATATCCTCTAAATATTTATTCCCTTTTTCTATAAACTGGGGAATAATTTCATTATAAGCCTCGTCTAGCTCAGATTTTTTTGTTTTACTAACGACAATTGGACAAATCACAAGATCTGATATTTGCTTCTTATCAAGTCCAATTTCATCTATGTTGCGCGCCTTTTTAATCTGTTCGAGCTTTGCCATATTAATTTTATTGTAAAATGATGCATCTTTCGAATTAGCCAATGGATTATTATTTAGTAATGGATTACCGGAAAAGGGTGTATTATGATGGTATGTTTGAAATCTATTGAGTAAATTATTATTCATATTATTTCTGCTCATTGATATTATTAATCATTATATTATTTTATATATTTACACACAATATAAAAATATAATGCTAGTGTATGAGTAAAACTAAGAAAATTATTAAATTTATATCTGGTAACAAAATAAACAAGGTTAGTATTAATTTATATAATTATGAGCTTGTTAATATATTTTTAAAAATAGTAAAAGATGTATTGATAATGAATATAAAGAATGATTATACAGTAAATGAAATAAAAAAATTACATTCAAATAAACATACAATATTATATAATTTTTTTAAGGAATATGATAAATCACTACAAAATTTCAACGATTTTATTAAATTTTATGTATATGAACAACATAATCTCGACTTTAAAAAGATAAAAAATGACATTATTAATTCTGAAAATATACCCTTATTACAATTATTTAATAGTATATATGAAAATGATGAAAGGAAAGAAATTTGTGAATTATTTTATAAGAATAATTTCGTATCTATTGATATATTAGTAGATTTAGAAATTAATGATTTGAAGCATATCATAATTGATAATCATGATTTTTATCTGTCCGTTTATTACTATGGCAACAACATTGATATTAATAAATATTTAGCGAACATGATAAAAATCATATACATTATTAAAAAAATAAACTTACGTTTTAATTATGATGATTCCAAATTTAATGTTATTGTATTTCTAGGAAATAGCAAGAAAAAATTTGTTGGAAAGATTATCACACCAACAACTTTGAACTCTGGCTCATCTATCTCAACAGTTTATGCAAATCTATGGAGAAAGGAAGAATATGAAAAGGTATTAATACATGAGTTATTGCATTTTATTAAAGCTGATTTTCATAGTTCAAGCGCGATCGAGTTGGAAGATGAAATAAGGAAATACATTAGCTATGATGGGATCAATAATCTAAATGAATCATATAATGAAACTCTTGCAAGTCTAATAAATATGTGTTATAAAAGCATAAAATATAATATTAATCTTAATAAAATATATGATTATGAACTAAACTTTTTATATCTGCAGTCGGCGAAGATAATCAGTTTTTTTAATGGTAATTCTATGACTGATCTGTTTAATAAAACAATCAACATAAAACAAAATACTTCTGCTATATCATATATTATTTTCAAAATGATATTATTCCATAACATGCCCAAGACAATTGAATTTATTAAATTAATTAATTTTAAATGCAATGAACAAACAAAAATTGATAAATTTGGAAAATTACTTATTGAAATGCTTGTAAATTATACATCCTGCTTAAATAATGTTGATAACTATATCAATAAAAACAAGGCATTGAGTCGCCAAGATCACATTAGGAAAAATATGAAAATGTCATTGATCTGAAATAGATTCATTTATCCCACACATAAAAATATCCTACACATAAAAATATTCCACACATAAAAATATCCTACACATAAAAAAATTGGTTCGTCTTAAGAATAGGCATAACCGCCAAAATAAACTCCAAGAATATGATATTTTTAGTTAAAATATAATTTTTATTATGTTATATGATTACTTTTTATATTCTACTACTTAGATTTTTCCTTATTTTTTATGATGTTTTTCTTATTACTTTTTTATAATTATGCGACTTAAATTGGCGGTTATGAAGGCCTCATTAATTTTTCTATCCCACACATAAAAAAATTGATTCGTCTTAAGAATAAGGCCTCATTAATTTTTCTATCCCACACATAAAAAAATTGATTCGTCTTAAGAATAAGGCCTCATTAATTTTTCTATCCCACAC
>SXGU01041305.1_pt1 | contig 14524 bp, 15 predicted proteins | sample 3174531 | NCBI WGS metagenome assembly SXGU01 (sample SAMN11356863, study PRJNA531348) | freshwater metagenome | isolation source: freshwater sample F1-140 | place: China: Fuxian Lake, Yuxi | collected 2017-12-25
CACAACATACCCGAAAAGTATAAAAACAAAAAAATTGCAATATACACAACAAATTTTGGTCATTATGATAATATATATCCTACATTAGAATTTAATGAATTAAATATTGATTGGTTTTATTTTACAGACAATAAAAATATAAACAATAATGTTAATGGTTGGAATATTAAACATTTTGAAGTTTTAGATAAAAACCCCCGATTGACAAGTCGTTATTATAAAATAAATTCACATGAAATTTTACCAGAATATGATATTATAATATATATAGATTCGAACATGCAAATTTTAAATAAAAACTTTATAAATTTTTGTTTATATCATTATAATGAAGAATTGGGTTTTACTATTCAAAAACATAATAAAAGAACAAATATTTTTCAAGAATATGATGTTTTATTTAATAGATATTATAATAAAAAATATAATGAAAAGTTGTTAGTACAAATAGAAGATTATAAAAAAAACAATTTTATAGCAGAAACCCCATTATATTTAGGTGGATTATTAATAAGAAACAACAATGAAAACACAAAAAAAATTAATGAAACGTGGTATAATGAGTTTAAAAAATATCCATTTAGAGATCAATTGAGTTTACCTTACATTTTATGGAAAAACAATTATAAAGTAAACAGTATTGATTTTTGTGCTTTCAATAATTTTTTTATAAAAATTAATAAACATACTAAACCATTTTAATAAAATATGAAAATTTTATTTGATATAGAAAAATTACCTAAAGAGTTTGTTTTTCGGCTATATAGTTTTGTTAGGGGTGATGTACAAGAAGAATTTAAAAAACACGATATTTTTTTTACAACAGAAAAAAAAGAAGCAGATGTTGTACTTTTAACACAAAAAGATGATTTAAAAGCGGTCGATTTACCAATTATGTTGTTTATAGCAGGAGACGGCACACAAATACACGGAGATGTTAAATCATTTAAAAACAAAAATATTAAGTTGATTTTAAAACAAGAATTATTAAAAGATTTTAATGATTATAATATAATGTCTGGAAGAAACTATTTAAAATATGTGGATTCTACTTATATGAATAATAAACCAGAACAAATTGATTATAATTTTTATTCAAAAATGTATTTGTTTTTTGGTTATGGTATTTTACAAAGAATGACAGTTTTTATTAATGAAATTCCTGATTTTGAAAAAAAAAGAAATATAGATGTTAATTTTTGTGGATTAATTGATTATAAATCAAGTGCATATAAAGACACGGTTTTATTAACAAAACATAGAACAGATGCATTTAATATATTAAAAGAACACAAAAATTCGTTTGTTAGTAATATAAGAATACCTTTTTTAGATTATAGAAAAAAATTATATGATTCGAAAATAGTTGTTTCACCTTGGGGTTTTGGTGAAACGTGTTATAGAGATTATGAAGCACTTTATGCTGGTAACATTTTAATAAAACCTAGAAGTGATTTTGTTATTAATCATCCAGATATTTTTAATAATAAGAAATATTTTTTATTATTTTGTGAACCAAACTGGTCAGATTTAGATATAAAAATTGAAGAAGCTTTGTTTTTATGGGATAAAACAATTGAAAAACGTATTAATAATAGAAATCTTTTATTAAACGAATTTAAAAAAGAAACAATTGTTGAAAATTTTAATAATATTATAAGGAATATATGGAAATAAATGAGTTTAAACAAAACACAAATAAAATTGTAAACAGTATAGATGTTGATGCTTTAAAAGTTTTGCAAGAAAAATTAAAAAAAGATTATTTTCATGATAGTTGGACAAAGTTTTTTGATATAGAAAATGAAGTATCATTTTTTTATAATCTTTATTTGAATGTTTTTGAAGAAAACGAGTTAGATCAAACAATTTTTGATTTAGGATGTGGTTGTGGTGTTTTTCCTTATATTTGTAAATTTTTTAATCATAATGTTTATACGTCTGAAATACCTGTTGAACCTTCTATAAAAGCTAATAATCAACATATGATTAAAACACTTGAAATGTTTTATCAATATAAAGAAATACTTAAAATAAATACAGATATTATTTTAAATATTGGTAAAAACAATGTTTTCGATTTAAAGAAAACTTTTGATACTATATTTTTAAATAGAATAAGTTATTGTGCTAGTCATGATTTTTCGAGTTGGTGTTTTTTAATAAACAATTTAAAATCAAGTTTAACTAACAAAAATAAAAACTCATTTATATCTTTAAATATTAATGGTACTGAACCGGGGTTTTCAAGTTTTAGAGATAATTATAAAAAATTAATACAAAATAATGTTGATGTTAAAAAAATAACAGAATATACTTATAACATTATTATTAATAATTAACCAACAGAAGACTAAAAAAACATGAATGATATAAACGATTTTCAAATATATAATAAACTCAAAGAAATTATTAGTTTGAAAAAAACGATTATTAATAGTTGTTTGGATATTGGCTGTGGAATCAACCCAACATTGAATTGGTTTAAAAAGGTATTCAATTCAACAAATTTTTTATGTGTTGAACCAGATTTGGAAATTTTTAAAAGATTAAAAGATTTAAATATTAAATGTATTAAAGATTTAAATGAAACAAATGAATTGTTCGATTTGGTTATAGCAAAAGAGGTTTTTGAACATATTAATAAAGAAGATTGTATTTCTTTTTTAAAAAAATGTAAAAAACAAACCAATAAAATATTTGCAATGACCGTGCCGAATTTTGAAAATTGGAATGAAAATTTAAAAAGTGTTGATATTGAATTGCGTTTTGTTCCAGACCATTTTTCATTTTTTAAACCAACCAGTCAAAATTTTCATGATCATAAATTATATTTAACACCTGAAATATTAGAAAATTATTTAAAACAAGTGTTTAATGATGAATGGGATATACAAATTTTTAGGGCTTGGCCTTGGGAAATAAAAGATATGGCAAGAATTAGAAAATTTAATCTTTATTTTAAAATATTTGCAATAATTATTAAAAAAGATTAATTAGAATAATCACCATAAACAGAGTCTAAATTTCCGTTTTTACTATGATCCCAATTTTCTTTGGCTTTGTCATCTGTTTCTGGGTTATAGGGTCTTGCTGGTTCAGGTATCGTCGTCCCACCACTCAATTTGCCGTATAAAGTGTCACCGTCCCCCGTTTGATTGCTACCCGCTTCTCTTGGTTCTGATGGCGAATGGGTGTAATCTGAACGTTTTAACACTAGTTTCCATACAAACCCTGCCATTCCTAAAGGATTTATACCTCCGGGTATGTCATAATCTTTTCTTTCTGTCACTTCAAAAACCATTGGTCCTCTTAACCATCCATTTGGGGGGTATGTTCCTGTTAAATTGTCCATGTTTGTGTAATTTGTATTTTCATTTGTAGAACTTATACAATAATTAAAAGAGCTAACAGCACTTAATGCTGTATCACCACTTAAATATACAGTGTTATTTCCATGTGGCCTGAATGCACCAATTTCATAAAAACATATTTTATCCCCAGCTTTTGGTTCAGCATTTGGATTGTTCATATATACACAAAAATCTCGAATAGGTATTAAAACGGTTGCATCAGAATCACTTATATAACCAAATTTATTTAAAATTGTGGAATCTGATTGCATATGTGCTAAAACCGTCATTACTATAGGTGGACCATAACTTGCTGTTACATCTTCACCATATAAGGAATCATGAGTAGACAATCTATAATTATAAGTAAAATATGTTACTTTTGTACCATACATATTGGTAACTTCTTGATACCATTTGGTGATCAATTCCTTTTGGTTATTAGCAGGTTTACTAAATCTTATTTTTCTACCATGACAAAGCATTTTTAATCATCCTTTTAATTATTTATAGGTAAAAGGGGTTGCAATTTCGTCTGTTATTGCTTTTTCACCGATTTTGTGAAAAATTAGTGTTCTTCCTTCTGTGGTTTCTAACCATTTTTCAATAATTATTAAAGATTTGTGTATTTTTGTATGACAATTTGGACAAATGTTTGCAATATTCCATTTTTTATTGAAATTTGGAATATTTCGACCATTAATATGATGTTCTTCAAGAATTTCGAGGTTTTGACAAATATTACAAGGATATTTGCCTGAAGAATTCATTTTGCGCTTATATGTTTTTTTAATCCCCATTTAAAATATTTAAAAGGGGATTGAAAAAATCAAATTAAGAACATTTAGACCATCCACAAGCACAGGTTACACAACCATCATGATAAAACAAGGAATCAGATTTGTTACAAGTTGGACAAGTTTGACCAATTATTTTTTGTCCGTCCTGTATATATTTTTTTAAAACTCTTGCTACAGCAGAAGCTAGACTTGTTATGTCATCAGTTGCTTTTTGTAATTGTTCAACAATATCAGATATAGTAATACCTCCACGTAGTTGTAAAGATAACATTCTAAACAATATTTTTTCAGTAGGGGTAAATTGTGTTGAAAAATTATCAATAATAATATCACCGAAAGACAAGGAATAAACACCTTTTGTAACTTTTGTAATTGTGCCTTTTATATGTTTATTTTTAATACCAAATCCATTCATATGTCCACCAAATATTTCATAGGGTTGACCATTTTGTATACCAACTGCTATGATAAATTTTTCACCTTTAACAATAATGGAATATATATCTGCATCAATAGTTTCCAAACGTTTTGGTACATGGAATTTGGTTAATTCGATGTTTTCTTTTGCAATATTTAATTCTTTAAGTTCTTCTTCTGTAAAGTTTTGCGGATGTAAGTTTTTACCTTCGTTTTTTAAATTAAAAGCTAATTCTTTGAACGGTATGAAAGAAATGATGCCATACATTTTTTTATCTGGAAATGCAGCAATACTTTTTACATCTTTATTATATGCATCTAAAATTAAATTATATACATCTTTCCATGTAGAATTTTCAGGCAACATATAAGTGACTGACATAGAAGAATCAACACTTGATTGTACTCTTGCCATTAAATCCAATTTGTTTTTATAATTAATATCAGTTGCACATTTGAACTTAATACCAATTTTATCTTTGTTTTCTTCAATAAATTTTGCAATAGGATTACCTAAAGCACCATCCCAAGTGTCGGTAATTGTATCAGATTCAATAGGTATTTTATAACCATGTTTTTCAAATAACACTCTTACAGCATTTGGAACTACAAAATAATATTCATATTTTCCAGAAATTCTTGTGCGTTTCCAGTAATACATACCAAAGGGGGGTTCTATTCCATAAGATAAAAGTGAATTGGAAAACATTAAAGAAAGGGTTCCGGACGGGGCAACACTTGTTAAGTTACATGAACGCATTGTTTTGAAATCTAAGTCTGGATGCTTTTTAATTAACTGTTTAATAAAGCCCGATTCTAAATATTTTGCTTTATCAAACGCTTTAAATGATCCCTTTTCTTCACCTAATTTGATAGAAGACACATATGCGAAATAATTTAAGTCATCCATAAAAACTTCAATTAATTTATTACCGTTTTCATTACCATATTCAAAATTATTTAAAAACAATAGTCCTGCAATATTTGTAACACCTATTCCATTTCTTCTTAAACTTTCTAAACTTCGTTTTTGATCAAAAGAGGCATAACGATTGTCTTGTAATTCTTTTTCAATAGTATTATCTAGAAAACGATTCATTGATAATACAATTTCATTTAATTTTTCTTTATTATATTGTGTTTGTTCATTATAAAACTTTTCACAATTTAATGAAGATAGACAACATAGTCCACCATTATCTAAATATTGTTCAGAATTCTTTACTACAATTCCACCATTGATTACAAAATTGTGGTTGTCTTTTACTTCAATATCATAAAGCGGCTTAATTTCATTTAATATGGTTTTTTCAATTAATTCTCCAGAAACACCTGAAGAATTAAAAACAATAATATAATCTTTGTCTGTTAATTCGACAGCTTTTACATATCCCTTATTTTTTGTTAAAATAGGATGATCAAGAGAACATTCTACATATGTTGTTGTATTATTATATTTTATTTTTAGTAATATAGTATAATCATTTCTTTTTTGAAATGAATCTATAATTTCTTTGTTTTCAAAAACATCATTTATAATATTATAGGACAAGGTAGAGATTTTTTCATTATTTTGAAAACGTTTATGTATTTCGGCAATAGTTAACCAACCATTGTTTGTTAATATTTTGGTGTTTTCTTCTAAACAGCAAGCGTTTGTACTTATTATATTAAAACCTAAAGGATCACTATTTGAATATTTTCTAGCAAGATCAATGTTTTGCACTCCGGGTTCGCCATTATTATACATATTTTTTGCAATAAGTTCTAATAATTCTTTTGCATTAACTTTTTTGTTTAAAACTTCTTTTTTTCTGTCAAATTTATAATATTTAAAATAACCTTGTTCGTCTTTACCATCTGCTAATTTAATATTATCAAAATCGGGATTTAAATAACATTTGTCTCCTTTTTTAGTTGCAGGAACTTCAAATTTTAATTCCCAATCTTCATTGTTTTCAATTGCTTTATAAAATCCATTAGTGATTTGTATTGAAATATTTGCGTTTTGAATTTTAGTATAATCAGATTTTACTTTAATAAAATCAAGAATGTCTGGGTGTTTAATATTTAAAGAAAACAACATGGCAGGAATACGCCCCTTTTGTCCAACATAATAACCAATACTATCAATAAACTTCATCCAATGTAAAGCCCCTTCAGATTGATTGGCAGAATTGTTAACACGCATACCTTTAGGACGTATTTTTGAAAAATCTACACCTAATCCTTGTCGATAAGCCGCAGATTTTGCAACATTAAGTGCATTATATTTAAAAATAGATTCTAAGGAGTCTTCCGGCATTGCAATGGTTGTACAATTCATTAAAGAAATTTTATTGGGATTGTTTGCACCTTGCATAATACTACCAGCAGGATGCCAAAAATCATTATAAATTTCATCAAACCATCGTTCTGACCAATATTTTTGAAGTTTTTCCGTTTTTTCTGCTGATGCTATATATTCACAAACTCTTTTTAATGCTTCTACATAACTTTCATTATCATTTAATTGATATTTTTTATTAAATGCGTCAATACTGAATTGATTATTTTTAAAATATTCTTTTGTAGTTATATTTTTAACATCTTCAAATTTTATCATGTTTAGTCTTCCCCTTGATATAATCATTTATGCCGTTTTTTAATACTTCAAGACAACTGTTTTATAAATCAATTGTTTAGAAGCCATTATAAACAAAAGAAACAAAAATTTCAATCGTTTTTAGGTTGGATTTTATAAATATTTAAAAATAGGTTTAAATTATGGCAAATTTTGTTCAAATTACTAATACAACTCTTGTAAGCGGGGCTACTGCAACTAATACATATTTAGCAGTTGAAATAAATAATAAAAAAGCTGGTATCCCAATTTATACCTTCACCTATTCGTATCCAGATATTGATTTAATTATACCAGAAACAGACATTCATATTAAAGATGCTACTGTATATGATTCAGCAACAGCATTTAATGCTGGAATTGCTTTAACTATTAACACTTCAAGTTTTGCTGTTCCTTTATATAAAATCGTACAAGAAGATTTTCATCCAACAATGGAATTTGAAACACCAACGATTGTTTCAAATCTTACTGCTACTGGAAAATATATGATTGTTGATCTTGATGAAACGGCTTATGGTATCCCTTTATATAATTATAATAGTTTATATCCGTTTACAACAACAGCAGACATGAGTTCTATATCTGTAAATACGGTAATTAGAACAGGTAAGAAAGTTTTAGATGTAAACGATTCACAAGGATATATACAAGCAGGAAGCACTTATTTAAATTCAAAATTGCGAGCCTATAGTGATTTAATAATAAGAATTAAGAAAAATTTAGGTTGGCCTGCAATCGAATTAGATATTTGTGATGAAAATATTTCTACTTATATTGATCAAGCTATTGAATTATATACAAAATATGCTGGATATACGGAAGAATATTTAATATTTCATAGTTCTAAATATACAAGGGGATGTGGAATTAAGATGGATGATGCACTTTCACAAACACCTAACATGTGTAATACTTGTTATGGTACAGGAAGTGCATCTCAAGATTATGATTTAGAATCAAAACGTAAGGTTATTGATGTTTTTTCCATTAATCAAGGACAAGGAACCGGAGTTAATACTTTATTTAGTATTGAACAATCTGTTGCACAACAGACATATTTTGGTGCTTTACTTGGTGGTACAGGATTTGATTTGACGACTTGGACTGTTTTGAAACAATGGCTTGATTTACGCGAAATACTTTTAGCACAACGAGTACATTTTCAATTTTTCCCTGATAATCAAGTGTTAAAACTTTTGCCAGAACCATTTGAAGGGGAAAACTATCACGGTTTAATTGGGTGTTATGTTGAAAAAGCTATTAAAGAATTAATTAAAGAACCTTGGGTTTTTCAATATGCTTTAGCTCTTACTATGACTAATATTGGAATTATTAGGGGCAAATATACAGGAATACAAATTGGTATTATGGGTGGTGGTGCAACATTAAATTATAATGATATGTTAATTTTTGGAAAAGATCAAAAAACAGCATTAGAGAAGCAATTATTTGATGGAACAGGATTCCTTGATGCAGAACCACCTAAATTCTTTGTTGGTTAAACAGATAAATATTTAAAAATAAATGATATAAAGAAAAATAAGGAAGAAAATATGCAACCATATAAACTATTATTAGAAAAACCCGTTTTTGATGAAATTGAAGTCGTTGTTGAAGAAACGAATACAAAAGCAGATAAAAATTATTTTTTATCTGGGCCATATTTGCTTCATACTAAACCAAATAAAAACAATAGAATTTATCCGATGGATGAAATGGAACGAGAAGTTAAAGTTTTTACAGAATCTTATATTACACAAAATAGAGCAGGGGGTGAATTGAATCATCCAACAGATAGAGCCGATTTAGATTTAGAACGTTGCTGTCATAAAATTTTATCATTAGAAAAAAGAGGCGATTTTTATATTGGCAAATCACTTATTTTATCTACACCAACAGGAAATGTATTAAAAGCTTTACTAAAAGATAATTTTAGAGTAGGTTTGAGTTCAAGAAGTTTAGGACAGTTAGTTCCTGAAGGACAATATAGTAAAGTAAAAAATTTGAAAATTATTGCCATAGATGTTGTTGCAGACCCTTCTTCAAATGAATTGGTTACAGCTATTATGGAGAAAAAAGATTATTTAATTGATCAAAACGGGGTTATTGTTGAATTAGCTTGTGATTCTTTGGAATGTAGATTAAATAAACTCCCCAAAAAAGACGTGAACAATTACCTTAAAGAATCATTTCAAATGTTTTTTGCAGAATTAAAAAAGGGTGAAAAAAATGAAAAGAGAAGTTAAATTAGAACAAATTTATGAAAAAACAGTAGTAGAACGTTTTGTCCCATCTGTGATTGGTAAATTTATTAATAATGTTAAAGAAATTAAGATGCTTTTAGATAAAAATAATGTCGAATTAGCTAAAAATAAAATTAATGAATTATTAATGAATGCTGAAATGCATATTAATAAAGAAATTTAAGGAAACACAGGAAAATTGCTACTATTTGGTTATCTGTGAATAGTTGAGGAGAAACACAACGTGAAATTTAAATCATTATTTTTAAAATTAATTGAAAAAACCTTAAATGAAAGAACTTTAAAAAAAATCTCTGCAAATAAAGTAGAATATACAGATGATAATGGTAACGTTAAACGAGAAGATATAACTAATGTAATATATAAATTTACCAATGGTGGAACAGAACCTTGTACAGTTTATACAATCAGACGCAATGATAGTAAAACAGACCCAACTAAAAAAGCCGGTAATATAATGATTGTTAATGGTAAAATGAAACTATCACCAAAATATATTAAAGGGATTGGTGGACCATTAGGTAATGCTAGAGAAAGACATGATAATCATGGTCTTTTAACATTATTAGTAAAAAGTGTTGATAGTAAACCATATCCGATAGGACAAATGAGAAATTTTAGTATTTATGATATTACAAAAATTGTTGCTGGTGGCGAAACCTTTGATGTTGTCTGATACCACATTTTGCTGAACATTTAAAAACAAGCTAGTTGTTTTTTAAATTCGATTTTTAATGCATTTATAATATTATTGTCAATTTTTTGACAATAAACATAATTTTCAAAATCTTCGGCATTTGAAATAAGATAGGCTTGAATTTCATCTTCAAAGATATCCGGATGATACATATTTTTTTCAATAAATTTCGTCTTTAAATCAATAGGAAAGGTATTAATAAAATCTTTTAATATCTTACTTACATTGGTTTTATATTCTTCGTTTAAATAATAAAAAGCATGGGCTTTTTCATGTTTTATTATGGATTTTTCATATAAACAACTTAAAGCAATAATAATATAGTATGGGGGTTTAATGTCTTTAAAATGGTTTAATATGTATTTTTCAGCTTTGGTTATATGTTTGAATTTTTTATTATAAAACGGTGTTAAAGATTCATCAGAAAAGTTATATCCACCTACATTTTCATAATAAAACGATTTTTTACCCATTGTTTTAATAATATAATCAAATATTTCTTTTCTATTAAATATTTTGTGTCTATAGATAGGGGAATCATTATATTCTTGAAAACGTACAACATCTAAAGCAAGTTTATTTCCTTGTGGCACGATTTGATATATTTTAGGTGCAATTTGTTTAATTTCTTTAATGTTTTTCATATTTTTTCCTTATTATTAAATAATTTCTGGATAAGTTGCTAATAATGTTTTCATATTATCAAAACAATTAATTAATTCGTAATTATACGAATATTTTAAAGATTTGTATGTTAAATGGAACTGTGTTTTTGATGCTTTTGTTTCAAATTTTGTATCTAATAACCATTTAAAAAGTTCTACATTAAATAATGTTTCATAAGTTTTAATTATTTCTAAATAACTTTTTAATTTGTTTGTTTTTAATATATATATTTCAGACTGTGGTTTCCAATCATCAATTTTTCTAACAATTAAATATTTTGGGATGTGGCTTGGAAATTTCAAAATTTTTGCTTTCTTTTGAATATATAATATACCTTTTTAATGTTTTGTCAATCAAAATTCAAAAAATGATACAATTTAATATAAATATTTAAAAGATTATAATAAGGAATTTAAACAATGAATAAATCACAACTTTATCTACAAAACATGATTAAAAATGTTTTTAATAATGATTTTCATGGTGCCCAAAAAGATTTAGAAGACACTATTACAGAAAAACTAAAAGAAAAAATGGCAAGCATGGTTAACGAAGGATGTTCTGTTAAACAAAAGAATGCACGTAAGAATTTTTTAAACATGATCAAAAACAAAAAAGGCAAAAACAAAAAGACGGCTGGAAAAACAGAAAAAGTTGATACTAAAGAAAAATCTGAAAAAGATTAATATTTTAAGGAGAAAGAAGATATGCAAAAGAAATTTGAAGAACTATTAAAAGGTATTAGTAATGATATTCTTACTGAAGAAGTTAAAAAAGATATTGCTACTATGTTTCAAGAATCTGTTGACGAACAAGTTAAAGATCGTTTACAGCTAGAAATGGCTAATGAATTAGCTAAACTAGATAAAGATCATACTGAAAAACTAGAAAAGCTTATTGAAGCTATTGATACGGATCATACAAGTAAATTTCAAGCAGTTATTAAAAAAGTTGATGAAGTACATACTGCTAAATTACAAAAAGTTATTGAAAAGTATGAAAACGAACTTAAACAAGGTGCTATTTCTTTCCGTGATGAAATGGTTAAGAAAGTTTCACTTTTCCTTGATAATCAACTCACTAAAACAATTCCTGTCAATCATCTTACCGAAGCAGTTAAAAATATTAAAGCCCGTAAATTGTTAGACGAAATTAAGGCTATTGTTAGTGTAGATGAAGAATTTGTTAATGAAAATATTAAGTCTGCTCTTAAAGATGGACATCAAACAATCGAATCTTTACGTGCGGAATTAAATAAACAAATTCAAGAAAACATCAATGTTTCACAAGAATTAGACAAAACGTCTGCACAATTAATTCTTGAAAAGAAAACCAAAGATTTGTCAGAAGATAAGAAAACTTTTGTTACTAAAATTTTGGAAGGCAAAAAAGCACAGGATATTGAGAAAAATTTTGCTTATGTTTTAGAAATGTTCAATAAAGATCATGCAGAAAAAATGGACATTGTTAAAGAACAAGTTAAAGAACAAATTAAAGTAACCTCTAAAGTGTTGTCAAATAAAATTGATACCCCAAAGAGAACTATTGTCGAATCTGTACAAGATTCTACATCTGAATTTAAAGATGATTCTATGACATCCTATGTTGAAGAATTGAAAAAACAAGAAGGTTTAGTAGACAAAATTGTTAAATAATTTTGAAATTTTAAATATTGATCAACTTTTTGATAAATATTTAAAATAGATTTTGAAAGTGTTTAAAACACTTTATATTAAGGAGATAGATTAAAATGAGTAAGATTGCAAGTCCCGGATTCGTTAATCGTGATCGCGCACGACAGTTGTTAGAAAAATGGAAGGATATGTTAGATTACACTTCTGATAGTGTACGTCCTTTGGAAGATTATCACAAAAGATTGAGTACTGCTATACTGATGGAAAATCAGGAACAGTATTTGCAAGAAGGTAACACATCAGGTTCTGGTGGTGTTTTCGGTACAAGTGGTGCACCACAACCAGATGGCGTTGCTGATGGTCACAGTGATTGGTACGCCACAGGCGACAATCGTTTACCTAAAGTTTTGATTCCAATGATTCGCAGAACATTCCCTGAACTTATCACGAATGAAATCGTGGGTGTTCAGCCTATGTCCGGTCCCGTTGGTTTGGCTTTTGCTCTTCGTTATCGCTATGATTCAACATCATTAGCTAGTGGTGCTGGTTGTACTGACGGCAACACCTGTGCAAGTGAAGGTTGGACAGCGGCTTCTAATGGGCAAGAAGTTGGTTGGAATTATATGAATAATGCCTATACAGGCACTACTTCTTCAAAACTAACAGGCTTGGCTACACATTTCGCATTCGCCTCTGGTGATCGTGGTGTGGCACAGTTGATGGGTTCATTTGAAATGACAGGCAAAATTCCTCAAATGTCTATTCAGTTTGAGAAAACCGCTGTTGAAGCTCGAACCCGTAGGCTTGCAGGTAAATGGTCTGTTGAACTAGAACAGGACTTGAAGAGCATGAACGGTATTGACATTGATAATGAACTTACCAATGCAATGTCTTATGAAATTCAAGCTGAAATTGACCGTGAAATGATTATGCGTATGATTCAGATTTGTGTTAACGCAGGGACAGCAACCCCACAAAAGGGTACTGGCTATTCATTTTGGTGGGCTGGTTCTGCTGATGCTCGTTGGTTAGGTGAACGTAACCGTGATTTCTATGCTAGAGTTATCGTAGAAGCCAATCGTGTTGCTATCAATAACCGTAGAGGTCCAGCAAACTTTATTGTTGCAACACCTCGTGTTTGCGCCATGCTTGAAATGCTTCCCGAATTCAAGTTCATGTCAGTCAACGGCACAGTGAATACACAACCCGCTGGTATTGCTAAAGTCGGTAGCGTTGGTGGACGTTTTAACATCTATCGTGATACCCGTACTGAAGCACAATATCAAACAGGCGAACGCGCTGAAGTTGTTGAATATGCATTGCTTGGTTACAAAGGTAATGAGTATTACGATACAGGCATAGTCTTCTGTCCATACATTCCAGTTATGATTCAGAGAACTATTGGACCAAATGATTTCTCTCCTCGTGTTGGTTTGATGACCAGATACGCAGTTGTTGATAATCTTTTTGGTGCAAACTTGTATTATGCATTAATTATATGTAAAGGTCTTGGTACTGCATTCCAACCCGGAACAGCACATATTTATCTATAATTAGATTCTAAATTATTGAGATACGGGGGTTATTTATGTAACCTCCGTATTTTTTTTGATTGTGTTGGTATACAAAGATGAAAACCTTGAAATTCATTTTGAATAGGTTATAATAATCTAATGAAAAAAATATATACAAAAGAAGAAAAGCAAAAAATACTTAATGATGTTTCAATATTAGGAATGAATGGTACAGCACGAAAATATAATATACAACGATGTGTATTATATGGTTGGAAATATCCAGAAAAGATTAAAGAACGATTAGAAAAAAACAAAGAAAAGAATAATGAAAATGAACGTAGACGATATTGGTTAAACCGTGGCAAGATTTTATTAATAAAGGCAGAAAAAGCAAAAAAGAGATATGAAAAAAACAAAGAAAAATTTATTGAAAAACAGAAAAACTATTATTTAATAAACAAAAAAGAAATTAATGACAAAAAAAGGAAAAAATATATAGAAGATATAGAATATAGAAATTGTGTTTTAGAAAAAAATAAAAAATACATAG
>SXGU01524099.1_pt1 | contig 14520 bp, 12 predicted proteins | sample 3174531 | NCBI WGS metagenome assembly SXGU01 (sample SAMN11356863, study PRJNA531348) | freshwater metagenome | isolation source: freshwater sample F1-140 | place: China: Fuxian Lake, Yuxi | collected 2017-12-25
CCCGGTCCGCCTTTGGGGCCTTCGTAGCGAATGACGATCACATCGCCTTTGACGATGTCGCCGTTCAATATGCTTTGCAAAGCTTGTTCTTCGGCATCAAATACTTTGGCGGTGCCGATGAAGCGCAAACCTTCTTTGCCGGTGATTTTGGCGACCGCGCCGCCGGGCGCCAGGTTGCCGTATAAAATAACCAGGTGGCTGTCTTTTTTGATCGGATTATCCAGCGTGTGAATCATGTCCTGACCTTCGGGATATGGCTTTACGTCCGCCAGATTTTCCGCCAGCGTCTTGCCGGTAACGGTCAGGCAATCGCCGTGCAAGAGGCCTGCATCAAGCAACACTTTCATCAGGGGCTGAATGCCGCCGATTTCGATCAGTTCCGCCATCGAATAGCGCCCGCTGGGTTTTAAATCGGCAACCAACGGCACATGCTTGCCGATGCGGGTGAAATCGTCGAGGCTAATGTCGACCTTGGCCGCATTCGCCATCGCCAGAATGTGCAGCACGGCGTTGGTTGAGCCGCCCAGCGCGATGACCACGGTAATGGCGTTTTCAAAAGCCGCTTTGGTCATGATGTCGCTGGGTTTGATATTGTTCTTAAGCAATTCCATGACGGCAGCGCCGGCGCGTTCGCAATCCAGTTTTTTGTCGGCGGAAACAGCGGCCTGCGCAGAACTGTTGGGCAAACTCATGCCCAGCGCTTCAATCGCCGAGGCCATCGTGTTCGCAGTGTACATGCCGCCGCAGGAACCGGCGCCAGGAATCGCCTTGGCTTCAATTTCGGCCAGCTCGGCGTCATCTATTTTGTTGTTGGCTCTGGCGCCAACGGCTTCAAAGACCGAAACCACATCAAGTTTTTTATCTTTGTGGCAACCCGGCAGTATCGTGCCGCCATAAACAAAGATAGCGGGGCGATTCAGTCGTGAAATCGCAATCATGCAGCCCGGCATGTTTTTGTCACAGCCGCCGATAGCGACAACGCCGTCAAAACCCTGGCAACCGACCACAGTTTCAATCGAGTCGGCAATCACTTCACGGGATACCAGCGAGTATTTCATGCCTTCCGTACCCATGGAAATACCGTCGGAAATGGTGATGGTGTTAAAAACAACCGCTTTGCCGTTGGCGTTGTTTACGCCCAGCGCCGCATCATCAGCCAGCTTGTTGATGTGCATATTGCAAGGCGTGACCATGCTCCAGGTTGAAGCAATGCCGATTTGCGGCTTCTTAAAGTCTTCATTGTTAAAGCCGACCGCATGCAACATGGCGCGACTCGGTGCGCGCTCCATGCCGTCAACGACGAGAGAAGAATAGGGGCGGGTGTTGTGACTATCCGGCTTGTGGTCATCTGAATGAGCCATGTATGCAATTCCTGGGTGAAAGGTGAATGAAAACGGCACACTGAGATGGAACGCAGGCAAGTTTCCTGCGCAGTTTTAGGTGTCAGTATCCGTGGTGTATCGTGTGATTGATGTTAATAGCTATCCCAACTGCTTTTACGTCGCCAGCTGAGTTTGGGCAGGATAAATCCTAAAATGACGCCGAAAAGAGCGAGCAGGCCGCCGTATAAAAACCAGTCCTGTTTGGCAGTGTTTTTCAGGGAATCGTTTTCAAGTTTAAATTGTTGCAGGTCTCTTTCAACATTGACTACGCGTTCCTGAAGTTCGTCACGCTCGCTTTTTAATTGGACGGTGCTGGAGGCGGTTTTTTTTAATTCGTTAAGTTCCCGGCTTAACTGGTCACGTTCGTTCGCTAACGATTGCTCCAGCGACGTTCCCGGTGTAATGGAGGCCTTTACCGAGGCCAGCTCCGCCTTCAGGGAGCTGTTTTCCGCTTGTAGCAGGGCCAGGTTTTTGCTGGCTATATCCGCTGCATCATGCGCGGGCGGCTCGTTTTTCAGGTAGCGAAGTTTCATGTAACCTTCGGTACCGTCAATCAGGCGAACGCGGACAAATCCGGTTTTGGTCGGTTTGCCGACGATGGTTACCGAGGTTCCGGTAGGCAGCGATTTTAAAGCTCTACCGTGACCGCTGGCCTCGCTTCTGAGTGATAAATTGAAATCGTCCGTTACATAAGCTATCTCGGCATGGGCCGAACCAAAAGTTAGAAGTAAAACCAAAAACGAACGGTGTATTTTTTTCACTGGAATCTCTGTAGGTTAGTCGTTTGATGAAGGTCGTCTAAATCAAGATCAATTCTAGCTTTTTTTTCCGCATAGTAGAAATTCCAGCAATGCTTTTTGTGCGTGCAGTCGGTTTTCCGCTTCATCAAAGACAATGCTCTGCGGGCCGTCTATGACTTCGCTGCTGACTTCCTCGCCTCGATGCGCCGGTAAGCAGTGCATGAACAGGGCGTCACTATGTGCTGCATTCATGATAGCTGCATTGACCTGGTAGTCTTTAAAATCGCGAATGCGCTGTTTTTGTTCGTCTTCCTGGCCCATGCTCGCCCAGACATCGGTAACAATCAGGTCGGCATTTTTCGCGGCATCTAACGGGGTATTAAAGAACTTGATACGGGTGCCTGCCGCTTCGACAATGGCTTTTGACGGCTCATAGCAGACCGGTGCGGCAATATGTAAGTTGAAGTCCAGAACCGTCGCGGCATGAATATAGGAATGACACATATTATTGCCGTCGCCGATCCAGGTGACGGTTTTGCCTTGAATGTCGCCGCGATGCTCAAACCAGGTTTGCATGTCGGCCAATAGCTGGCAAGGATGCTGCTGGTCGGTCAAGCCGTTAATCACCGGAACGCTGGAATGTTGCGCGAATGTGGTTACCGTTTCGTGCTTGTCGGTCCTGAGCATGATGCAATCGACCATGCTTGAGATGACTTTGGCGCTGTCCTGCAACGGTTCGCCGCGCCCTAATTGCGTATCTCTCGGTGACAGAAACAATGCGCTGCCGCCAAAATGCGTCATGCCCGCTTCAAAGGAAATGCGCGTGCGGGTTGATGATTTTTCAAAAATCATCGCCAGCACTTGGCCTTTTAACGGCTGGTAATCCGGGTCGCGGTTATTTTTCAGTTCTATCGCCCGCTCGATTAGACGACGCAATTCGTCGCCCGATACATCAAGCAAGCTGGTAAAGTGTCTGAGAGTCGGGTTATCTGTTTTAATCATGGTAATTGACCTGTGTACTCTTCAATTAGAGTCGATAAGGACTCTACGAGTTGATTGATCTGTTGTTCATCCATAATTAGCGGTGGCAGTAAACGGATGGTCTTTTCATTGGTGACATTGATCAATAAATGCCGTTCCAATGCGGATTTGACTAAATCGGCGCACGGGTAGTCGAGCTCAATGCCGATCATCATGCCTTTGTGGCGAATATCAACCACATGCTTGTTGTCTTGCAAATGCGCCGTAAAGCCCTTGCAAATAGCGTTGCCTTTTTGTTCGGCCAGTTCTATCAGGTTTTCCTGGTCCAGGGCTTCCAGCGTCGCTAATGCCGCGCTACAGGCCAGCGGGTTGCCGCCGAAGGTAGAGCCGTGAGAACCGGCTGTTAATATTTCCGCCGCCTTGCCGCGAGCGAGGCAGGCGCCGATGGGCACGCCATTACCCAGTGCTTTGGCCAGGGAACAGACGTCGGGAAGAATGTTGTTGTGCTGAAAGCAAAGAAATTTTCCGGTACGTCCTATGCCGGTCTGGATTTCATCCAGCATCATTAACAGCTTGTGCTGGTCGCACAGCGCGCGTATCCGGTTCAGATAGTCCGGGGCAGGGATATTGACGCCGCCTTCGCCCTGTATCGGTTCGACTAATACGGCGACAATATTTTTATCCTGCTCAATCGCTTGTTGAACGGCATCGACATCGTTATAAAGCACCCGTACAAAACCCTCGAGCAGCGGCGCAAAGCCCTGTTGCACCTTGGCATTGCCGGTAGCGCTGAGTGTTGCCAGTGTACGGCCATGAAAGCTTTTTTCCATGACGATGATGGCCGGTTTATCGATACCCAGTTCGTGACCATATTTACGTGCTAGTTTAATGGATGCTTCATTGGCTTCAGCGCCGGAATTACAGAAAAACACGTTATCCATGCCGCTTTTTTCCGTCAATTTATCAGCCAGACGTTCCTGTACGGCGATGCCGTATAAATTAGAGGTATGGAGGAGTTTTCCGCTTTGCTCGCAGATCGCCTTATGCACGGCCGGGTGGGCGTGTCCCAGATTGCACACGGCTATGCCGGATAAGGCATCCAGATAACGGTTATTGTTTTCATCCCACAACCATGCGCCTTCACCCCTGGCAAAGGTCACGGGCAAGCGTCCATAGGTTGGCATAATGTGGCTGGTCATAGCGTCTGCCTGTAAACGAAATCAGCTTGCAATCTGCCAGCCGATAGAAAAATGCTCGATTATAAGTTTCAATCCGTTATCAGGCAAGCTCGAGATTGCAAGAATTGCTTTTTTAAGTCGCTTAAAGTTGATAAAATCAGTCATCTTTTACTTAACTTGAGTGGCTACGACTATGAACGTGATAGAAAGAATTAAAGATCAGATTGAAAATAATCCGGTTGTCCTGTACATGAAAGGTTCACCTGATTTTCCACAATGCGGCTTTTCCGGTCAAACCGTGCAGGTATTGGATGCCTGTCATGCAAAATATATGTATGTAAATATTTTTGAAGACCCTGAGTTGCGTGAGGCCCTGAAAGAATATTCCCATTGGCCGACCTATCCGCAGCTTTATATTAACGGCGAATTGGTCGGGGGTTGCGACATCGTTATTGATTTGTACAAAAAAGGCGAATTGGCGACTATGTTGGCTGCGGTGGGCGGAGTCGCTGCATAATATTTCCATGACCAAGCGTCCGCGGCTGATATAAATAGGGTGAATATCAGCCGCGGGTGGGTTTTCAATTTAGAAGGTGTGCTGTGCGTACTCTTTCAATCATTATCAAATCAACGTAAACAATACGCGCACCCTGCTCTGCGGTGGATTGCGAAAGTCTATTTCACTTCAATACCCTGTATAGCGTCCTTATCCTGTCGGATGTTCCATCGCCCCATCCTCATTGAACTGGCGGTTATAAATAGTTTTTCTGTCGTTCAATGGCGGCCAATGCCCGTAAATGGTCGAGTACCTGATGTAATACGACCGAATCATTATCGCGGGGCGAAACCATGTAAGCCGGTAGTTTGAATTGCGGACTGTTAGGCACATGAAACAGCTTTTCGGCTTTAATCAGCGGTTCGGCAAGGCGGCTGGGCAGAAAACTCGACCCGCCGTTGCTGAGAATTAACTGTACGGCCAGCCAACCGATATTGACTACCTGGGCCGGGCGTTCCAGGTTAGGGTAGCTATTGCTGTGTTGGGCGTAGAATCCCGGCCCCCAATCGACATAGATGTAGCCTTCATTGGGCCAACGTTTATCGGGATCGGTGGTCACCAGCACCAGTGTTTCATCGAACAAATGTTCAACCTGTAGGCCGGGACTGTGTTGCGGCGTATACATCATGCCTATATCCATTGAGCCTTCTATCAGGCTGCGCATTAAATCTTCTTCAAAACCAATCGCGCTGCGTATCGAAATATCCGGCAGTTGTTTGCGTATGCTGCCGATCCATTCCGGTAACAACGCTTCCCACAAGGCAATCCGCCCCCCTATGGTAATACAGGCGCGAAAACGGCTGGGCAAGCCGATGTCGTGTCGTGCCTGTTCCAGGGTTAACAGTAGCGATTTGGCATGACGTAAAAAGCGCCGTCCCTGCAGTGTCAAGGTCGCCCCGGAGCGATTACGCACAAACAGGGGGACGCCCAAATAAGCTTCCAGGCGTTGTATCCGCGTGCTCACGGTTGACTGCGTGACATACAGCCTGTTTGCGGCTTCCAGAAAGCTGCCGTTGGCGGCGACGCTCAAAAAAGTTCTGATTTGATCAATATCCATCGTATTTGGTATCGGATTTGTCGATATTAAAGTTCAATAAAAATCGTTTGCCTTATATTAACTGAATTCTTATAGTGACTCGAAACTATTATTGCCGATTTGATAATACCGGCGCTTGGGAGAGTCACTCATGCAAACATCGTCTAATCAATCATCTTTAAAGCTTCGTATATTCAAACAGGGATTTACCGTCGTTCTGGCTGTCCTGTTAAGCGCTTGCTGGGCGTATTCAATCAAGCCGCCCGTTGCCGAAATCGATAAGCTCGGTACTGTCCTCATTGTGCCGGTCGAATCGCCGCCTCTGGAAATTATTCCCGACCCTATCGAACAGCGCATACCGGCGTATGCGCATTACCGGAACATGGCTGTAGAGTATTCCTCGCCGACAAAAATTTACCAAACTTCAGGTGGAGTCACTATCGCCGGTAGGGTCAGTGCGCCCGACGATGAGCAGGATCTGGTTATCGTGGATGAACGGGCGACACCGAGCCTCATGATCGGCACCGGAACGGAACAGACCTGGACGCCGACGCTCGTTTTAGCGCGGCAGGCGATGACGCAACTTGGCGCGAGCAACGTAAAAGCCGTTATGAGCCGTGATTATTATCGCTTGCCTATGGCCGATGCGGATCGCAATGCGGGGTTGAATTATTGGCATGATGCGATTGTGAAATGGTATGGGCAGGATGCGGTGGAGGCCGATTATAAACCGTATGCCGGGGTTGACGCGGTACTGGAGCTGGGCTTGGGAAGCTACAGGATTTTTGAAGGACAAACATCAATACAAGTGCTGATGAAACTGATTAATCCCAAGACCGGGCAAGTCATTGCCCGCACCCATGCACGGGATTTTACCGTCAAGGAGGCCGGGCAAGCTTGGATTCATCGGGACAGCGAGCCGTTTAAGCAACTGGTATCGGAAATGAGTTCGCAGCTTTTAAAACAAGGCTTGAATGACATTGGCTGGCGCTTGTAAGCATTCGCCCAAGCCTCGGATGATCGAGCAGGAAATCGTATGACCAGCCTCTATGATAAAACGCTCCAGGGCTGGCGCTTCATCTTGTTCAATCTTTGTCTGGGCCTGAGTCATGCGCTGGTTATATTCAATGCCGGCGCTTACATCGCGATGCTGCCTCGGGTTGCCGCAGGCCTGGGCATTCCGCCCAGCTTCGCCACCTGGACCCAGACCGATTACATGATCGGTCTGGCGCTCGCTTTCCCGGTCGGCGGCTGGTTGTCGCGGCGCATGGGTGAATATCGCCCCTTTGTTGCGGCATTTTTTGTTTACGCGCTGGCCTCTATGATTTGCGCCCTTGCGACCGGTTTCTACAGTTATCTGGCCGGGCGCATCGTGTTGGGTTTTGCCGGCGGGATGACGCTGCCTTTGGGCCAATCCCTGTTGATCAAGGAATACCCGGATAAACGAAAATCCATCGGCATCGGCATTTGGAGCGTTTTTACCTTGACGCCATTCACGTTCGGGCCGCCGGTCGGAGGCTGGATAGCCGACACGCTCGGCTGGCGCTGGCTATTCTGGATCAATATTCCAATAGCGCTGGCCATTGCCGGCATTGTCGGCGCATTGCTCTATCAACGCGGCAGCCGGCGACTCCGGCATCGTTTCGATAGTGTCGGCTTTGTGCTGATTACGCTGATCCTGTTTGCTGTTCAGACCTTGCTGAACCAGGGTAACGACTGGGACTGGACTCACTCCAGGTATATCAACGGCCTGATTTTTTTCATCGTCGTCACGCTGATTTATTGGGTGATCTGGGAGTTAGGCGTGTGCCGCCCATTCGTGGATATCCGCCTGTTTGCACACCGTAATTTCACTATAGGCGTATTGGTACTATTCGTGGGCTTTCTGTTTGCCCAGGGCTTGTTATCGATGTTGATTGTGCAGTTGCAACTGGCGCTCGGTTATTCATCGTTGCTGGCCGGCCTGGTGTTCCTGCCGATGGCTATTTTTGCCAAGCCGATGGCGAGCGTATTTCACGAAATCGTCAAGCGCTTTGACGCCCGCCTGCTGGCATCGTTGAATTGCCTGGGTTTTGCGACGACCTATTTCTGGCTGAGCCGCTTCGATGACCAGGATGCTTTTGCCCAATTATTCTGGCCCAAACTGCTGGAAGGCGCTTGCCTCGGCAGTTTCTTTGTGCCGCTGACCGCCTTGCTGCTGCATGGATTGCCGCCGGAGCGGCAATGGCGGGCCGTGGAACTGGCAAGCCTGATGCGTATCGCCGCCGGTGCTATAGGTATCACCTTGCAAGGTATTGTACTTTATCAACGGGCGCCGCTGCATATGACGCGGTTTGCCGAAACCCACGGTATTTTCGACTCAAGGTTTGAGCAAACATTGGAACCTTTGATTGAAGCTGGCTATAGCGAATCCATGGCGCTTGCCAGGCTCGCCAAACTGGCAAGCCGGAACGCGATTATTCACGCGATGAATGATGCTTTCTGGATTGCGGGCTGCGTATTTGTTGGTTTGTCCATGCTGGTCTGGCTTGCCGAGCCGACCCGGCAGCCTGCGAGGCGTACAGCGGGGCAGGCACGGCGCCGTGAAGAGCAAGAAATACTGGTTGAGGAGCCCTGATGAAATTTGCTTTTCGATACCGGTTTTTAGCCTTTGCAGCAGGTTTGGCTACCGTTTTAGCCTTGATGACGGGCTGCGCCTGGTTCGGCGATACCGGCAAGCGTGCCGAGATAATGACCTTGCCGGACATGTCGCAGACACTGGCGGCGGCCCGCTCATCACTGACTGCTGACGGGCAATGGCCGCGACAGGCCTGGTGGGAGGACTTCAAAACCCCGGCATTGAACCGGCTAATAACACTCGTATTGGCCGACAACCCCAATTTCAAGGAGGCGGCAGCGCGCTTGCGGCAAGCACAGGCCCTGGTTGACGCGCAAGCGGCGGAACTTTATCCGTCCGTCGATGCCAATGTCAGCTTCAGCGCTCAACGATTTTCGGCCAACAGCGTTCAGGCCAAGCTTGCCGGGGAAAACTTCCGGCAATTACTGATCAATCCGCTGGTATTGCGTTATCACCTGGATTTCTGGGGGCGCGACCGGGCGGCGCTGGAAGCGGCTGTCGGTAAGGCGTTGGCGGTTGAAACCGAGCTGGCTGATGCCAAATTGTTACTGGCTGCAACGGTCGCCAACAGTTATTTCGCTCTGTTGGCCGCCGCCGAAAAACAGGCGCTCGCGAAAGAAATCGTGACGAACCGGGAAGCGCTGCTGGCCTTGCAACAGGTACTTAATACCAGCGGCCTGGCTGCTACTGCGCCGTTGCTGCAAGCCAAAATGGCGCTCAATACCGCGCAACAGGTCGCTGCCGGTATGAACGCCGAGGTTGAATTGCAGAAAAACCTGTTGGCCGCGCTTGCCGGAAAAGGCCCTGATTGGGGACGCGGTATCGTGGTCGAAGACGGCGTTATGCCTCATCGTCCGGCGTTACCGGCAGATTTGCCGTTGCGCCTGTTGGCGCGCCGACCTGACCTTAGCGCTGCAAAACTCCATGCACAAGCCGCCTCTCAGGAAATCAAAGTTGCTGAAAGCGCATTCTATCCCGACGTCAACCTGATTGCCTTCGCCGGGCTGCACAGCGTCAGCCTGAGCGATGTCGTGCTGCAAGGGGCCAGTCTTGCCTATGCGGTAGGGCCGTCGATCAGCTTGCCGATTTTCGAAGGCGGCCGTTTGCGCGCCAGGCTGAACTTCCAGGAGGCAGGGTATGACGCGGTCGTGGAACGTTATAACGGCACGCTCCTGCATGCGTTGCAGGAAGTGGCCGATGTCCTTGCACGGTGGCGCGACATCGACACCCGGTTGACGGAACAGCGGCAAATCGTTGCCGAGGCCGACGAAGTTCAGCGTCTCGCAGACCGTCTCAACCGCTCCGGTCTTAACGACCGTTCCGAGGCAATGCTTGCGCGCGTGGAAACGCTGCAACAGCGTTTTCGGCTGGCGGCGCTGGAGGGTGAGCAGTTTAAAACCGCCGTGCAGGCCAGCAAGGCCTTGGGTGGCGGCTTCAACGAAATCAGTGCTAACGCTCAACAAATCAGCCATGCAAAATAAACTTCGTCCCAGGGAAATCATCCATCAGCGCAACCGACGCCTCAAATGGGTGACGTTGGCTATCATAGTGGCCTGTCTGGGTTATTTCGGCTATTGGTGGACGATGTACCGAGATTGGGTCGGCACCGACGACGCCTTTGTGACAGGGCACCTGATTACGCTGAAGGCGCAGACTGAGGGTACTGTCGTCGAGATCTTGGCGGAAAACACCCAGCCCGTACAAAAAGGCGATGTGCTGGTGAGGCTGGACGGCGCCCATGCGAAAATCGCCTTGCAACAAGCCGAAGCCGAATTGGGCGAGACAGTGCGTAGTATTGTCAGTCTGAGCGCGAAGGTCGAAACCCTTAAGCAGCGTATTGTCGCCAAGGAAGCGGCGCTGAACCAGGTTCGCCACGATCTTGACCGCTTTAAAGCCGCTGCCCGTGACGGCGCCGTGTCCGAACAACAGGTTCAGAACGCCGAAGACCGGATGCGTGAACTGGAAGCCGTGATTCGTGAAACCCAGGCTGAAAAAACCGGCGTCGAAGCTCAAGTCAGCGGTATCGCCATTGACCGCCATCCTGCCGTAGAAAAAGCCAAGAGCCGGGTTCGCAATGCCTTCCTGGATTATCAGCGCCGCAATATCACCGCACCGGTATCCGGTACAGTCGCCAAACGCAAGGTCCAGATAGGTGATAACGTCAAGACGGGCGCGCCTCTGCTGGCGATTGTGCCTCTCGATGATCTATGGATCGACGCCAATTTCCTGGAAACGCAAATTGCCGGCATTCGTCCGGGACAAGCGGCGGAAATCAGGGTTGATGCTTATGGCGGCGCGCTGATCTATCACGGTACCGTGCAGGGTATCAATCCCGGCACCGGCAGCACCTTTGCACTGCTGCCTACCGATAACGCCACCGGCAATTTTATTCATGTTGCCGAACGTGTGCAGGTGCGTATTGGACTGGACCCGCAAGAGTTGAAGGATCATAATTTGCAACCGGGACTTTCCACTTTCACTCGCATCAATATCAGCAAGGAAGGAAAACCGTTGCCGACATCGCTGGTTCGCGTCACTGGCGATAGCTATCGCACCGGGATTTATGAACACGAGCTGGACGGCGTGGAGCAACGCATTCGACAGATTATTGCTGCTAACCGCTAGCAAAGCAGCGATGTCGGTTTGGGAAATGACCAATGGTGTTAGCTGCCGCCATAAGTGTATGCTATTTTAGCGTGTAATCTATTTTTATTAACCCATCCATTCAGGAGAATTACTATGTCCGAGTTTAAAAAATACCAGTGCCGTGAATGCGAGCATATCTATGATGAAGCCAAGGGCGACCCGGATAGCGGTATTGCTCCCGGAACCCGTTGGGCCGATATACCGGATGACTGGTCATGCCCTATCTGTGGCGCGCCTAAGGACTTTTTTGAGCTGATGAAATAAGCCTCGACTACTGCAACTATCAAGTGGTCCAAAGAGTGCGTATTATGGCTGGCGGAATTGCTAAAGAGCCATTCCACTCCCTCTGCACCTACTCAGCCTACTATCGCCGGTTCCCAACCTGGAGCTTCACCGCCATTAAGCCAAGGAAGAAAGCTCCCTCTCCCTGCGGGGAGAGGGTTGGGGAGAGGGGAATCAAATGACACTTTATCTCCCCTATCTGCTATAAACGATGGAGACACCTATGCCCCGCGTCGTCGCCCTATATCGTTATCCCGTGAAGGGCTTCACACCCGAAGCCTGCGATAGTTTAACCGTCCTGGATGAAGGGCGAGTCGCCGGCGACCGGGTTCTCGGTTTCCGTTTCGCCAATTCAAGCGCGGCGCCCGACGTCTGGAGTACCAAGCATGAATTCGTTGCGCTGGTGAACACGCCGGGCCTGGCGCGCCTGCATCTGCGTTTTGATCACAAGACGCTCAAATTATGCATCACTATCGATGGAGAAATGCTGGTCAATGACGCGCTGGACGCTATAGGTCGCCGGAAAATTGCCGCCGCTATCGAAAACTATCTGATTGGGCTGGACGACAATGTGCTAGCCGCTCACCCGGAACGCTTACCCTTACAATTGGTTGGGGACGGTATTGCACCGCGTTATCAGGATAATGCAGCAGGCCAGATAACCTTGCATGGCCGCGCAAGCTTGGCCGCGGTCGGTGCAGCTGTCGGGGATGACTGTCTCAGCGAACGGCGCTTTCGCTCCAACATTGTTATTGACGGCATTGATGCCTGGGAAGAACAAAGTTGGGTAGGGCGTGCGATTCAGATAGGCCGGGTTAAATTTGATGTTGTCATACCCAAGACCCGATGTCTCGCTACGCAAGCGAATCCTGATTCGGGTCAGCGGGACTTGCCCATCCTGAAAACTTTGACCCACGCCTTTAATCAGGAAAAACCCACGTTTGCCGTCGGGATGCTGACTCGTGGTCCCGGAGGCGAGATTTTTGTCGGTGATGAAGTCAGTCTCGTTGATTGAAAGAATTGCTGACTTTGGCTGCCATCCACGAAGGTAACGACAGCATGGATTACGCTCTGACGCTTTTCGTGAATTTCGTGGACAGCATGTAGTTCACTTACTTGGATATAGGCTTTTTACCCGTCTCCGTAGCGGTTTCCCAACCGCCGCCCAATGCCTTGTAAAGCGCGGTCAGCGCCGTCGCTGTGGCGGTTTCGCTTTGCGCCAGGCGTTCCTGGTCTTCCAACAGGCGTAATTCGGTATCCAGCACTGTCAAAAAATCGCTGACGCCTTCCTCGAAGCGCAGGTGGGCCAATTCATCGGCCCTTTCGCTGGCTTTAGCCGCTGAGGCCAATAATGTGCGCCGGGCTCGCTCTTGATTGAAGGTGACCAGCGCGTTTTCGGTTTCTTCCAGCGCATTCAGCACGGTTTGCTCGTACTGCGCCAGGCCGGCTTCGGCGCTTGCATCGGCGGCCTTGATGCGGGCATAAACACGGCCCAGATCAAGGGCCGCCCAGCTGATCTTGGGGCCAACGGAATACGCGTCACCGCCCGCCGCGCCGAGCCCCGACAAAGTGCCGGCTTCTAGGGAGATGCTTCCGACAAAGCTGACGCGCGGGAACAGATCCGCCGTGGCGACGCCTATCCTTGCCGTAGCGGCGGCCAGTGTGCGTTCGGCGATGCGGATGTCGGGTCGACGGCGCAACAGATCGGCGGGGTTACCGATACGGATGGTGTCGGGAATGCCGGGTAGCGGCTGAGGTTGCTGTAGTTTGCTTATCAGTGCGTCGGGCCGTTGTCCGGTCAGTACGCCAAGTCGATGAATAGCGCGGTAAATGGCGCTTTCCAGTGACGGAATCATGGCCCGCGTGGAATCGAGCTGGGCTGCGGCTCTTGACGTGTCGAGTTCGGTGCCGCGTCCGCTTTCAAGCCGGATGCGGGTTATTTCCAGGGTCTGGATCTGGTTTTTGGCGTTCTTTTTCGCCACCTCCAACTGGTTTTGCAGACCGCGCAGTTCGAAGTAATTTCTCGCGACTTCGGCGATCAGGCTGACGCCGAGGTCGCGAAGACTAGCCTCCTGCGCATCGACTTCATCGCTGCTTGCTTCCACATCGCGGCGTACGCGACCGAAGAAGTCGATTTCCCAAAAAGCATCGAAGCCGGCATTATAAAGTTTCAGTTCGCGCGGCACGAAGGCGCGGTTGTTCAGCGCGCTGACGCTGCGTTTCTGCTCGGTATAATTGGCGTGTGACGTCACGGTCGGCGCCAGGTTCAAACCCGCTTCCAGATACAGCGCTCGTGCTTCGAGCAGGTTGGCGCGGGCGGTCTGTAGATCGTAATTATGTTGAATCGCCTGATCGACCAAAGCGCTCAGTTGCTTATCCTTGAACAGCTTCCACCAGGCCGCATCGATGCCTTGCGGCGAGAATTCCGGGTGTGCGGCATGAGCGAAGCCGGCAGGCGCATTTGCTGCCGGTGTTTTATAGTCGGGGCCAACCGCACAGGCGCTTAGCAGTGTAGCGCCCAGGCAAGCGATGATTGTGCGGGAGGTGATATAGATACCGGCATTGATAAAGCGACCGTGTGCCCCCTCTCCCTCAGGGACGACTTGCATGGATGCAGGAGGTAGAGCAACGCAGGAGCATTTGCCGAGAGGGCTGGGGAGAGGGGAATCTAATGAGGCTTTCTCTATATGCCGAATCATAACTCTGTACCGGAAGAAGATTTATGAGGACGCAAAGCCGCCTTGTGTCCGGACGGGCGCAAGCGCTGCGCCAGCGCCTGCACCGCCACATAGAAAACCGGCGTCAGCAGCAGGCCGAAAAACGTTACGCCCAGCATGCCGCTGAATACAGCGGTACCGAGCAATTGTCGCGATTCCGCACCGGCGCCTTTTGCGATCACCAGCGGAAACACGCCCATGATGAATGCGAACGACGTCATCAAAATAGGGCGCAAGCGGATTCTCGAAGCTTCCACGGCGGCTTCGAAGCGGTTCAACCCGCTTTCTTGCCGCTGCTTCGCGAATTCGACGATCAGGATCGCGTAAGCGAAGCGCCCCAGCGCTTCCGCCCCGTAGATGCGTCCCGCAATGAACAGGAACGGCA